>Ga0209752_1000063_pt1 | contig 44459 bp, 42 predicted proteins | sample METZYME_3_250m_FD_187548 | JGI IMG/M metagenome (GOLD analysis project Ga0209752, IMG submission 187548) | Marine microbial communities from oxygen minimum zone in mesopelagic equatorial Pacific - METZYME_3_250m (SPAdes) (version 2) | ecosystem: Environmental > Aquatic > Marine > Oceanic...
AGGGTGGCTTACTCGACCGTCACTGATTTCGCCAGGTTTCTAGGTTGGTCAACGTCCCGGTCCCTGAGCAGCGCGATGTGATAGGCCAGCATCTGCAGCGGAACGGTGATGAGCAGGGGGATGAGATGTTCCGGCGCCTCCGGGATGTACAGGGCGTGGTCAACATCCGCAGACAACTGAGAATCTCCCTCAGTTAGCACGGCGAGTACCCGGCCATCCCGGGCCTTAACCTCTTTAACGTTGTTAACGACTTTGTCGTAAAGGAAGTCCTTGGGCGCCAATGCCACGGTGGCCATCGCATTATCGATCAGCGCGATTGGTCCGTGCTTCATCTCTCCCGCGGGATAGCCTTCCGCATGGATGTAACTAATCTCTTTTAATTTCAGGGCCCCTTCAGCGGCGATGGGCGCATTCATTCCTCGTCCCAGGAACAGGAAATTGTCGAACTGCGCATATTCTTGGGCCAAGTACTGGTATACCCCGCCATTGGCTACAAGATCACCCAACAACCTGGGGGCCTGCGCCAAACCGTCTACCAGTTCTTGTCGTTTCGCTGTGTCCAAAACTCCCCTGGACTGGCCTAGGAAGATGGCCAGGAGGGTCAATATGGTCAGGGAGGCCACAAAGGTCTTGGTGCTGGCCACGCCAATCTCGATCCCGGCCCGCATATAAAGAGTCCCATCGGCTATGCGGGATGCCTGGCTACCCTCTGAATTGCAGATGGTGATCAACTTTCCACCTTTGTCCTTGACCATCTGCATCCCGGCTACGGTGTCGGCCGTTTCGCCCGACTGCCCGATGGACACAACCAAAGTCCCTGGGCCGATGTACGGGTCGCGGTACCGGAATTCAGATGCGCTTTCCGCCTCGGCGGGCAGACCGCTGTAGCGCTCCACCAGGTGGCGTCCTACCTGGGCGGCGTTTAAGCTAGTGCCACAGCCTATAAGCATCACCCGGTCCAGGTCGGCGATCTCCTGAGGCGAGAGTGGAAAATCCGAAAGGTCCACCCGGCGAGTTTCAAAATTGACCCGCTCGCGCATGGCGCTGGCCACCGCCTGTGGCTGTTCCATGATCTCTTTCAGCATGAAATGCTGGTACCCAGCCTTGTCCACCAAGACCTCTTCCTGAGAGACCATCCGCAGCTGCTTGTCTATGTGGTTCCCTTCCAGGTCTTGGTACTCAACTTTGTCCCGGGTGACCACCACCATTTCGCCGGTTTCCAGAAACGCCACCTGTCCAATGTTGGAGTCGGTTTGGAGCAGGGGCAGCAACGCGGGCAGGTCGCTTCCGATAATCGCCTGGCCCTCTGATTGGGCCACCACTATGCCGCCAGCGTGACCCAATCGGAGCGCGCAGATCTCTGCAGCATCTCCTTGCATGATGGCGGAGATAGCCTGGGAGCCCTTTAACATGCGTCCCATTCGCCGGAACGCCTCTTGGAAGCTGAGACCCCGGTCTATACCCTCTTCCACCAGATGGGTAAGAACTTCAGTGTCGGTCTCCGAACCAAATTCGTGTCCGCCATCGATCAACCGCCGTTTTAATTCTAGGTAATTTTCAACGATCCCGTTGTGGACCACGGCGATGCGATGCTCACAGTCCGTATGGGGATGCGCGTTCTCGTGGGAGGGGCGTCCGTGGGTAGCCCAGCGGGTGTGTCCCAGGCCAACGGAGCCATCGGGGTGTTCTCCAGTGCTTTCCAGGCCGCTGACTTTGCCCACGGTCTTGCGCAGTTGGATATCACCATAGGGATCAACTACGGCGATACCGGCGCTGTCATAGCCCCGATACTCAAGCCGCCTTAGACCCTCGTAAACGATAGGCCAGGCTTCTTGTCCGCCAACGTATCCAACTATGCCGCACACAGGCTTTTCCGGCGATGCTCGTTACGCCAGACCTCCGTATCAAGATGAAACGCACCGCGAAAACCGGCAAGGTTATCGAAAAGCGTTCAAGGACAGTATAAGAACGCCTGGAATTTGGTGTCAACGGAACCAGGCGTAAACGGCAACCAAAGCCAGATCAATTAGTATCGATTAGCGGTGAAATGGCAGACGTTTACACGGACTCTAAAGCCAAGAGCTTCCTCAAGTTCTTTGAGAAATCTTCCAAGGTGTTGCGGGCCTTTCTGCGGATCAGCGGTTGCCCCAGTTCGCCGAGGCGACCCATGAATGTCGTGTCGGCCACTATTTCCAACTCGGTCTCAGTGGGTGACTTGGCCGTAATTTTCATGCTCATGTTGGTCTTGACGCCGCCACCAACCCGCCGGTCATTGGCTTCAACCAGGAAATGGGCCTCGCCGGATTCGGCGTCTTGGGACAATACGGTGATAACCCCGCTCAGGTTCATGCCCATCGGTCCTACCCTGGCCTGGAGAGTTGCCTGGTAACTGGCTTCGCCATCCTGGGTAATGTCTTTGAGTCCTGGTATACAGGAGGCAGCCTTGGGTATGTCCATAACCAGAGCCCAGATGGCCTCACGGCTGGCGGGAACGACCGAAACAATCTCAACCTTCATACCCGGCTAACTTCCCACCGGTATGGCAGCTATGGCCTGTTCCACGGCGCGCCGGGCGAAGACTTCGGACATGTCAGTCTTGTATTCGGCGGAGCCTCGGAAGTCCTCCAATGGGTCCACTACATCTTTGACCAACGCCGCCGCCGCCCGAATATTCTCGTCTGTTAGAGGCTTTCCGCGCAGGGCGTCCTCGGCGTCTTTGGCCCTGATCGGCGTAACCCCGGCCGAGCCCAGAACTATGCGGACATCTTTACAGGTTCCGTCCTGTTTCTTGGAAACCACCGACGCCACTGAGACTGTGCCGTAGTCGTCGGCCGTGCGAGGCAGAAACTTGAGGTAGACCGAACCTGAGCCAACGGGCGCTCGGGGCACCAACACGCTGGTCATCACCTCGCCAGGCTGCACATCGGTCTCGTAATAGTCGATGAAAAAGTCTTCCAGCGGCACCACCCGGTCTCCGCTCGAGGACGTCATAAAGGCAGACGCTCCCAAGGCGATCAGTGCGGGAGGCGGGTCTTGGTTGGGGTCGCCATTGACTAATCCGCCGCCGATGGTGGCCATGTTGCGGATCCTGGGAGTCGCCACCTTCCGGAAAGTGTCCGTCAACAGCGGCAGGTCCTCTCCGATTAGGATGCTGTTCTCTATCTGGCGCTGAGTGCACAGCCCGCCGATCCTCACCCCCTCTGGCGTCGACTCTATGGAGTTGAGGTTTTCCACATTCCGTAGCCCAATCACGTGGGACGGTTGCGACAGGCGTTGTTTCATCTGGATCACCAACGCGGTGCCGCCGGCCATGATTCGGCAATCGTCGCCGTATTGTTCCAATAGCCCAAACACCTGGTCCAGACTGGTGGGGGCGTGATATTCGAAGTCGATCATCCGCCGCTCCCTGCTGCCTTATTCATGGTATCTGCGGCGGCAGCGATGGAATTAAGGATGCCATAGTAACCGGTGCAGCGGCACAAGTTACCCATCATGTACTCTTTAATCTCGTCTTCGGTGGGCGCCGGGTTCTCTTCGAGAAGCGACTTGGCTGCGATGACTTGCCCTGGGGTGCAGATGCCGCACTGGAAGCCACCGTGATCGATGAATGCCTGTTGGATTGGGTGGAGGTTGCCGTTCTCGGCGATTCCCTCGATGGTGGTGATCTCTGAACCGTCTACCGCGACGGCCAGGGTGATGCAAGAGGCGTACATCTCGCCGTTGACCAAAACCGCGCAGGCCCCACACACGCCAACGCTGCAGCTCTCCTTGGTGCCAGTCAGGCCGATGTCGTACCGGATACAGTCAACCAGCAGACGCCGGGCTGGGATGTCTAATTCGTGGTCGGTGCCATTGATCTTAAGGTGGACTTTTTGGTTCATACCGTCCCCTAATCAGTCTCGTCAGGCGCAAGCATTGCGCCGAGCAAAATCACGCCCAATGTTATACTACCCCCCACCCTCCCGCAAGCGGCGGCTAACCGCATTTACATGGGAAGAATCACCTATTGGTTTGACTCGATATTTCAAAGGAGTAGCGAGAAAGATGGCTCAGAAAAAAGGGAATGACCCCTCACAACACATCGGAAACACGGTGTTGGTGGTAACCATGGAGGTGGACGCAGAGGATGAAGAAGAGTTCAACAAGTGGTACAACGAGCAGCACCTTCCGGAGCGCATGGCTATCCCCGGCTATGTCTCGGCCCGCCGTTTTAAGCTGGAAGACGGGAACAATGCCCTCAAGTACCTGTGCATCTGGGAGATGGACGACGGCAGTCCACTGCAAAGCGAGATATACAAGGACCAGAACGCCCACCCCACGGAGCTTTACCTGCGAGTCAATGAGACCATCAAGGCCAGGACTCGAGGCCTCTACCACCAAATCTACCCCGAGCCCGGAACATCGTTCGAAGACCGATCTGGATTTCACGGTGAGCGTCTGCTGGCCCACCCATAGGGGTTAAACGGTGTGTCTACTTGAAAGCGGGCATCACTTCTTTCGCGAATAATCGCATGGACTTGGTTACCTTTTCCTGGGGCATTCCTCCAAAGGAGAAGTTGCACCCAAAGGTCTCGATTCCTTCGTCTTGTAGCCCTTTGATCTTGGCGATGATCTGGTCCGGGGAGCCGATAAAGGCCCGGTTCTCGTACAGGTAATCGTAACTTGGCGGAAGTTCGGTGCGGGTCTTCCGGAAGTCTTCCATCTTGTCCCAAACTTCGCTGCCCGTTTCAAAGGTGCGGCGCCACTGAATCATGTCAAGGTTCCAATCCAGCGCCGGTTTGGAGTCAGCCCTGGCCTGCTCCTCCGTTTCGGCCACATAGAAATACCTGAAGAACGGTATTTGGCCCATGGTCATGGTTTTGCCCTTGGTCTTTGCCAAGTCGATGATGGTATGGCACAGCGCTATAGCATCTTCAGTGTCCAAGACCACTCCGATCAACAGCGGGTGGCCCGACCCAGCGACGAATTCCTGGGTCGCCTTGGTGCGAGTGGCCGCTATATAGATTGGCGGATGAGGAGACTGGACCGGCTGCGGAACAAGGTTGGCGTTAGTAATCTTGTAGTGCTCGCCTTGAAATGAGTAGTTCTTGTTAGTCCAGAGCCCCTCAACCATGGTGATGGACTCTTGGAACCGGGCTTGGCTTTCCTCGCCTGGGACGTTGGCCACATTGTATTCGGATCCGGCGGCCCCGCGGCCGAACCCAACATTGACCCGGCCTCCGCTCAGGATATCCAGGGTCGCTACCTCCTCGGCTAGTCTTGCCGGAAGATGTAACGGGGATACCAGAACAGCGAATCCTAATCTAAGGGTCTTGGTCTTGGCCAAAAGGTTGCTGGCAAGGACCATAGGTGCGGACCCGAGACCGTAGCGGGTGAAGTGGTGCTCGGCGATCCAGGCGCTTTTGAAGCCCAGTTCCTCCCCCAGCAAAAACTCTTCAGTAATGTCATCATATATCTGCTTAGGCTCACTCCCTTCAGGCCAGGGAACATGTGAGAAAAGGGCAAAGTCCATCTTGATCGGATCTCCAATTCGGGTATTTAGCGCTCTTGTTAAAAGCCTAAATTATTAAATCATACCGATGGCATTGCCGCCACAGGAAAAATGGTGACTATCCCAGAGTATTTGACCGGGCGTGGGCCGAGAGCGCCGGTGATATAATCCGGCTCGCCAGCCTGGATCAACTTAGGGAGTCTGAATTGCCCGCATACCTGCTCCACGGGGACAGTTTCCTTGTTCCCAGACGTCTGAACGAGCTTATCTCCGAGGCTGGCGCCGACGACGTCCTGGACGCCAACCGCCATCGCCTGATTGGGTCTCAAGCTAAGCCTGGCGAATTACTTAGTATGTGCAACGCCCTCCCGTTCATGGACGATTACCGCCTGGTGGTCGTTGACGGTCTATTGGGCACGGCCGAGTCGCAAGGACGCAGCCGCCGGCGTGGCTCTTCCACTGACCCAGGGGTTGCTGCCCAATGGCAATCCCTAGGCGATGCCATCCCCCAGATGCCCGGCACCACTGTCTTGGTCTTTACCGACAGGGCATTGGGCCCCAACAATCCGCTACTACGTATGCTGCGGCCTGTTTCTCAGGTGGAAGAGTTGTCCGCCCCAGCCGGCGAGGCGCTGGCCCGTTGGGTAAAGTCAGTTGTGGAAGCCAAAGGCGCGAAAATCGGCCCAGCAGCAATCCGGTCGATCACCGACCTGGTGGGAAACGACCTCTGGACACTAGACCAAGAACTAGAGAAATTGGCGCTTTATTGTTCCGGCCGCGAGATACAGGACACGGACGTTAGCGAGATGGTCTCCCAGGTCCGCGAGGCCAACATATTCGTCGCGGTCGACGCGATGATCGACGGCCGACCCGGTGTGGCGCTACGCCTACTGCACCAATTGAACGAAGATGGCAAAGAAGCTCCGCAGATCATCGGTATGGTCGAACGCCAATTAAGACTTCTGGCCTTGGCCAGAGATGCCATAGACCGTGGGGTGCCCCAGAGCGAGATGAAGGGAAGGCTGGGTACGTCTTCCGACTTTGTGGTCAGGAAGACCACGGAGCAAGCCCGGCGTCATTCCATGCCGGAGATCGTTTGGCGTTACAACCGACTTTTAGAGACCGATCTGGCCATCAAAAAGGGAAGGATGGAGCCTGATCTAGCTTTGGAACTGCTGGTAGGCGACGAAGTAGCCAACCGCTGGGGAGAACCTAGCCTCGGCCGGGGAGCCTAGTCTTGTTCCTCGGGAATCACGGGATTGAAGCAGGCTACCATGTGCCCTGTTTCCAACTCAAATAATCGCGGTTTCGGATCGGTCCGACACTGGTTCCGCGCTTTGAAGCAGCGCGGCAAGAACGGGCACTCTTCAGGCAGCTTGATCATGTCGGGAGGAGTACCGGGCAACGGCTCAATTCTTTTTCCGGGGTCATCCAACCGGGGCAAAGATTGAAGCAGCGACCAGGTGTAGGGATGCTGAGGACGGCGAAACAGCGGAACAACCTCTGAGGTCTCCACCACGTTCCCCGCGTAGATCACTCCCACTTTGTTGGCCATGGCCGCTACCACGCCCATATCATGGGTGATCAACAGGACCGAGGCATTGTGATCTTTTACCAGTTCCTTGATCTTATGCAATATCTCAGCCTGAAGGGTAACGTCCAGCCCCGAGGTAGGTTCATCGGCGATCAGTAATTTGGGGCGCATAATCAACGCCATGGCCATCATCACCCTCTGGCACATGCCGCCGCTAAGAGCGAAGGGGAACTGACCCATTATCCGCTTCGGGTCGGCCATCCCCATCTCAAAGAGCATGTCCTGGGCCATCTGGTTCGCGCCACGGAGCGTAACGTTGCTGTGCGCCAGTATCACTTCTTCCAACTGAGGGCCGATGGCTTCGATGGGGTTCAATGCAGACTGCGCATCCTGAAATACCAGAGAGATTTCCCGGCCTCTTAGATCGCGCATCTGCTCCGGTTCTGCACGTAGCAGGTCTATACCACGGTACATGATCCGACCGTCCGAGACTTCCGTGTTATGCGGCAGAAGCCCCATGATCGTGAGCGCCAGGGTGCTCTTGCCGGATCCGCTTTCCCCAACCATGCATACGACCTCGCCCGCTGGCACGGAGAGACTCACGTTATTCAACGCCTTTACCCGCCCGGCGGAGGTACCGAAACTAACTGTCAGGTCTTCTACGGTGAGTAAATCAGCCACTGCTCATAGAATTCCGTTTAAGGATTGGGCACAACCGTTTGCCTCAGGTCCACGGGCTGGTATCGTCCTTCCCTCAGTTCTCTTATAAGGTCTTTCAGACAGGTAACCGGCCGTTGGAATTCGGTTGCCACGGTCCCAATCTGTTCCACTTTATGGGCGTCGCTGCCTGCCGTCATATTAGCTCTCAAAAGCCCACCAAGCTCAAGAGAGAACTGGTTCTGAATCGCCAGGCCTCGCCCGTTCAAGGCCTCGATACCTTGACACATTCGGAAGAACTCATCGCCGCAAGCCCGTTCCAGCATCTCTTGTCGGGCTTCGAATTTTTCCGCCGGCTCTTCTAGAAAACGGCGCCGGTACGGATGGGCCGCAATCATCACACCCTCTACTTGGTCTACGGACGATCGTAGGAATTCGGCTCTATGCATGCCAAACACGTAGCCACTTAGCCCAAACACCAATACGTGGCCAGACTCGGTATTGATCTCACAGCCCGGGATAACCAGGAAATCATGCTTGCTGGAAAGCTCTCTAGTCTCCTCGTCGGTCCAGAAAACATCGTGATCGGTAAGGCAGATACCGTCAAGTCCCAATGACTTGGAGCCCTCAATCAATTCATCCACGCTCATGAAACTGTCGTCAGAGTGGGGGTAACTGTGTGTATGAAGGTCTATCAGCAAGAACTAGTAAATCAACCCGAGCGCCCAATCAGCGCCCCCGCGCGTGTCTACGGCAATCATAGCAAAACAGGCCGTGCTTGAAAAATAGCGGAGGCAGGTCGCCAGCCCCCAAGGTGTAGAAGGCGTAGCTGTAGTCCGGTTAATCCGTGTCTAGAAAGCCTTCTTCTTCCAGCAGTTCTATTACTTCAGCAGCCTTGCCGCTGCCAATCTTAAGCCGCCGCTCCAGAAAGGAGCCGGACAATTGAGGATTTCGCGCCGCCAACTCTCTGGCTTCTTCCATGATGGTGGCGTTCACGGTATCTCCGTCTACATCTATCTCGGGCTCTCCTACATCGATGACCGGCAACGGCGGTCCCTCTTGGCCCAGCCAGAACTCGACCATGTGATCAATCTCCTGGTCGTAGACCAACGTGCCCTGGACTCGGCTGGGTTTCGGCGATTCGTTATGCAACAGCAGCATATCGCCCTTGCCTAACAGCTTTTCCGCACCAACGGCGTCGAGGATTACCCTGGAGTCGACCTGCGATGCCACGGCAAATGCGGCCCTGGCTGGAATATTGGCCTTGAGCAGGCCTGTCACCACGTTGACCGAAGGACGTTGGGTGGCCAGAACCAGGTGGATTCCGGTGGCTCGGCCTAATTGGGCCAGCCGCACCAGGTTTTGTTCCACCTCGAAACCACCAACCATCATCAGGTCGGCCAACTCATCGACGATCAACACCAAGAAGGGCATCTTATCTTTGGCCCGCTTGTTATAACCCTCTATGTTCCTGGCGCCGACCTCTTCCATAAGTTTGTAGCGGCCCAGCATCTCTCGGATCAATCCCCGGAGGGCGGTGTTCACCTCTTCAGCGTCGACGATAACCGGTCCTATCAGATGGGGAATGCCATTGAACGGAGTCAGCTCTACCCTCTTCGGGTCAACCATGAGGATGCGCAACTGCTCCGGCGTCTTGGTGAGCAAGAATGAGGCAACGATGGAGTTAATACAGACACTCTTTCCGCTGCCTGTGGCGCCTGCGATCAGCATGTGGGGCAGTGACGCCAGGTCCAAGACCACCGGGCTGCCTCCAGTGTCCTGACCCAAAGCGATGGGCAGTCCGCCCTTGGCCCGGATTCTGTTGAAAATCGGGGTCTCCATGACCTCACGCAGATGCACCTTGCTGGGTGAAGGACTGGGCACTTCCAGACCGACCAGAGCTTCGCCCGGCACCGGCGCCTCGATCCTCAGATACGGGGTCTTTAGCGCCAGAGCCATGTCTTTTTCCCTGGTCAATATGCTCTGGACCTTAACCCGGCTTCGCTCGAGGGCTGACGGGTCGGCGTCGGCTGTGTCCATACCGATCGTGCCCCGGCCGGATTCTCCCCGTTTGGGCACCCAACCGGGAACCATACCGAATCGCACGATCCTAGGTCCGGCTTTTACGTCGGTGACCTCAACTCTAACGCCGTGGTCGCCAAGGGTGCTCTCAACCAGCCGCGCCATCTCCTGGAGGGCTGCTTCAGGGGCGTGGTGGGTGTCAGGCGGCGTGAGCAGGTCCACGTTGGGCGTCTCCCAACCTCTTTTCCTATTCTTCACGGCGCCAGTGCCGTCATCGACGATAGCTGCGGCCGGCTTGGGACCCTTTCTTGGAGCGGGTTCCTTGGTGCTCCAAGTTGGGATCAGGCCTGACTCAGGCTGCCCCCAATATTCTTCTTCGTCCTGCTGGTAATCCCGGGCATCGAGGTCCTCCAGATTCCCCAGATCTATATCAGGGCGGACGCCCAGCTCGATGGTCGTCTCCGGGTCTCCTTGATAGGCCAGGGTGCGGACCGGGGCTTTGGACGGACCCATGACCAACATTTTGAACAGGTCTTTGCTCGAAGCCTTACGATGCATCCCGTAGCGCAAGACACGGACTCTACGGTCTATGAATCGGGCCGACTCTTGAATGACGATGTAGAGGTAAAGCAGTCCAACCTGGATTGCGAGCAAGCCGTTCCTGCTGTATTTCCAATAGGCAAGACCGGCCCGCTTAGGCCTGATAATCAGAGGAACAACGAGGGCGATGGCAGCGATCTTCAGGTAGGCCATCGCAGCAGGTGTCCCGCCTATGTATCCACCCCATTTGCCTCCCAGACTGACATCTTCCAGAGCGCCGTCAGACGGGAAAATGGTGGACAGTACGCCGATGGACATGGCAGCCAACGCAGTGGCGATGGTCCAACGGCGCCAATGGACACGGACTAGGTGCCGGTTGTAGCGGAGTGTAACGAGGGTCACGGCAACAAACAGGCCCACTGGTACCCAGCCGTAGCCAAGCACCTCTATGGCCCATTGACGTGCGTCATTGGAGAAGCCGAAGTACAGGCCAACCGATAGACCAATAGCCAAAATGACTAATGCATCTACCAGTGTTCCGGGGGCTCCGTGGATGAGATCATTTATCGATGGCGAAGCAGGATTAGCCCGCTTACGCCCAGCTGAACTGGCCACTATATCCCTCCAGTGGCAGTCACTATGGCCGGTATCCGGCGAGTGGCTGGACTAAACCTCCAAAACCACTGGAATTATCATAGGAGAACGGCGAACAGAGCCAGCTATGAAGCTACGGGCAGTTTCTTTGACTTTTGTCTTTAAACCGCCATTTTCTCTGTTTTCCTTGGTGCCAGACCAATTGCTGGCCAGTTCTTGTGCTACTGCCACGCTCAGTTCTTCAAAGAGAGTACCCGTTTCCGATTCGTCTAGGAACCCGCTGGCCACTGCTGCAGGCTCACCAACGAGTTTGCCGCTACTTATATCCGTGGTCACAACGACCACCACCACACCGTCCTTAGACAGGCTCTTCCGCTCGCCTAACACCGGACTCTGGATGTCCCGGGTGGTAAGGCCGTCTACGAAGATGGGGCCGGCGGAAACCCGCTCGTCCATGCGGGCGCCGTCTTCTGACAATTCAAGCACGTCGCCGTCTTCCATGACGAAGATCCCGTCTTTAGCCACGTCTAAGTCCCAGGCCAGTTGGGCATGGGCGGTCAGGTGGCGGTACTCACCGTGAATAGGCACGAAGTACTTCGGCCTCACCAGGCGCAGCACCAGCTTGAGTTCCTCTTGGCTGGCATGCCCGTGGACATGGACCGTCGCGATGCGGTCGTAGAGCACCTTGGCGCCTTGCCGAAGCAGATTGTCGATCGTATGACTGACTGGGAGTTCGTTGCCTGGGATGGGCGTGGCCGAGATCACCACGGTGTCTCCGGCCATTATATTTACGTCGCGGTGCTCCTGCTTGGCTATCCGAACCAGGGCTGAGGTCGGCTCTCCCTGGCTACCGGTGGTCATCAGCACCACTTTCTCCGGCGCAAGTTTTCTGGTTTCGGCCAGGGGAACCAACGTCCCCTCCGGCACCTTTAGATACCCCAGATCAGTGGCCACTTTCACTGTGTCCACCATGCTACGGCCTACTATGCTTACTTTTCGGCCGTGTTTGTCGGCGGCGTCCACTACCTGCTGGACCCTGGAAACCAACGACGCGAATGTGGCAACCAAAACCCGGCCTTCGGCCTCACCAATGGCCCGGTCCAACGCTTCCCCGACTACCCGCTCTGAAGTGGTGTATCCGGGAACCTCTGCGTAAGTGGAGTCGGAGCATAGCAGCAGAACGCCGTCGTCCCCGTAGTGCGACAGGGACGGCAGGTCAAAGATTCGCCCGTCCACGGGTGTGTGGTCAATCTTGAAATCGCCGGTGTGGATCACAGTACCCAGCGGGGTCCCGATGGCGATACCCATGGCATCCGGGATGCTATGACACACCCGAAACCAGGACACTTCGAACGCCTCCCCGATCTGATGGACAATGCCCGGGTCGATGGGGTTCACCACCGAGCCGCGGGCCGGCCGCCGTTCTTTCAACTTGGCGGTTATCAGTCCGTGGGCCAAGCGCGGCGCATAGACCGGGCACTGAAGTTGCGGCAGGATGAAAGGCAACGCCCCGATGTGGTCTTCGTGACCGTGAGTGATGAGGATGGCGCGGACCTTATCGACTCGTTCCTTCAAGTAGGAAATATCTGGGATGATCAGATCGACCCCAAACATTCCTTCCTCTGGGAATTGGACTCCACAATCGACGATTATGATGTCCTCTTCGTATTCCAGGGCCATCATGTTTTTGCCTATTTCCCCCAGGCCCCCCAGGGGAATGATGCGTAGCTGAGATGTCAACGTGTTCTTATTCCTAGATATGGCTTGCCCGGCCGGGTCCTAGAAAAGGGTTAATTGCTCGGGCTGCGGTGCATCTTCTACGTTGACGAAGGATGTCTCAGCCGGAGCCGTGGAAACGGCTGCCTGGCCTGGGGCGTCCATAAAGGAGAACAGGGCTGGTTGCGGTGCTGCAGGCGCAGTAACGCCTGGCTCCATGCCGGCATCCTCTATTTTGCCTTGTAATATCTCCGAAATCGCTTTGAAGTCTTCTATCATTGTGGGCCTTAGCTCTTCCCGGCGCAACACCGCGGCTGGGTGGAGCACTGGAAAGATCTTTCGCCCGTCTTTCTCTCTTAGTTGTCCCCGGGCCTTGGTTATGCCTTCGCCGGGGAAGTAACGCCCGAACGCGAAACGGCCCAATGTGACGATAAGTTTGGGGTTTACCAACTCTATCTGCCGGTCCAGGTATTTGGTGCAAGCGGCCATCTCCGCAGGGGCCGGGTCGCGGTTGTCGGGGGGCCGGCATTTCACCATGTTGGCGATGAAAACATCTTCCCGGTTGGTCCCAATCGACCCCAACAACCCGTCTAGCAATTTTCCGGCAGGCCCAACGAATGGACGTCCTTGCCGGTCTTCGTGAAACCCTGGAGCTTCGCCGATGAACATCACTTCCGCTTGGGGGTTCCCTTCACCGGGGACAGCGTTAATGCGTCCTCCGGACAAAGGGCAATCGGTGCAATTTCTCACCAAGTGGGCGATCTGTTCAAGGATGTTCATCGGTCTAAGCCTCTATGCATCTGGGCCTGATTCCGCCGGGTTCTCTTCGTTAGACATCCCATCGAAAGCCCTGTCATTGGATGTAGTCATGGTTTCCACCCTCCCGGTTCGACTAGGTTAGCCAACCGGGGGTAGACCGCCTTTATTCGGGGCTGCCGATGGCACCATTGGGCTAATCTATTGGGAAAGTGCATCTGAATCAAGTACTTTTTTACTCAGAATCTATGCTTGCCAGCAATTCTCATAGGCACGGTATGTAACATTTTTCCTCGTGCATCTCGATAAACCTGAGTCTTGAAGACAAGGTGCCAGACCATAGCAAAATACAGTGGTGGGAAAACAAGACCGAAAAAGAGGCCCGAAATGGTGTTCTTAAAACATTGGCTCACAACACCGCCGCCCCACTTCCCACAGCCAGGTACTGTCCAACCCGCGTTTAATCTGAGACGCCGTGCTCCTTGAGATAGGTCACAGCATCGCTCACTGTCGCGATATTGGCAGCGTCCTCGTCAGGTATCTCCAACTGAGCATCGCCAGTGGAGAACTCTTCTTCAAACGCCATTATCAATTCCACCAAGTCTAGGGAGTCGGCATTCAGGTTCTCGATAAAAGACGCAGTCCCAGTGACTTCGCCCTCTTCAACTCCCAACTTGTCGACCACGATGGTTTTTACTCTGTCATATACAGTGGTCAATGAATCATCTCCCTTCCGGCACGGGCTCAATGGCGGCAATCTCTCCCGACTCCAGTCCAGACATCGCGGATCCTAAGACCCCGTTGATGAACCGTACCGAGCTTTCGCTGCCAAAGATTTTTGCCAACTCCACGGCCTCGTTGATGGCCGTCTTTCTGGGAGTCCCAGGGGTGTATATCAGTTCAAATAGGGCTATGCGCAGGATATTGCGGTCTATCACAGATAATTGACTCACGGGCCACGCTGGAGCGTAGCGGGTGATTACGTGGTCCAGTCCCGAGCGGCTCTTTGATACGCCGCCTAGGAGCTCTTGGGCAAAGCCCATGGTGCTTTGCGGCAGGTCTTCTTCCTCGTCCAACCATTCCAACGGCGGGTCATTCCAGATACCCCGCACATCGGCAGCAAACAAAGATTGCAACGCGGCCGTTCTCGATTGTCGCCTTTGTTCTATGTATTTAACCCTAATCATGGGTCACCGATTAAACCCGAGCAGCCTAGGCTTCATCATCAGCCAGTTTCCGCATCGAAATGGTATCTGACACGGTTGAAACTTTAACCCCTCGGTCGATTCTTTTTATTAGGCCTGCCAGCACTCCGCCGGAGCCAAACTCCACGAACTGGGTTACCCCAGAATCGACGAGATGACGGATGGAATCTTTCCACTGGACGCACTGACAGAGACCATTCACCAACTCCGAGCGGATTTCATCCGACGTGGACAACAGTCTGGAGTCGCAATTGCCAACTATTGGCATCTTAGGTTCTTTGAGATTCAGGACCTGGACCGCATCGGCCAGACCTGATGCTGCTTCAAACATCAGCGAGGAGTGGAATGCCCCACTGACGGGCAGAGGTATCGTCTTCTTAGCGCCGCGGGCTGAAGCCAGATCCATGGCCCGGGCCACGGCAATCTTGTCGCCACTGATTACGATTTGGTCATCGGTGTTTATGTTCGCCAGTTCCACACCGGTCTCGTCGCAGATCTGGGCGAAAGCCAGTTCATTCAGTCCCAGGATGGCCGCCATCGCTCCAGGGCGGTTGACCGCAGCTTGGTTCATCAGCTCGCCGCGCCTGCGGACCAGCTTTACTGCATCGGAAAAATCGATGACATCAGCCGCCACAAGAGAAGTGTACTCACCCAAACTATGGCCGGCGACGGCCTTGGCGTTCATTGCCTCCGAACCCTGCATCTCCTGCCAGGTCCGCCAAGCGGCAACACTCATCGTCATGATCGCCGGTTGGGAATTTGCGGTATTCTGAAGGTCCGGAGCGGGCCCTTCAAATATCAAACGCGACAGTGGGAATCCCAAACTATCGTCAGCTTCTTCAAAAGTTTCTCGTGCAGCACGGGAGGACTCAAATAACTCTGTCCCCATACCTACACTTTGTGATCCTTGTCCTGGGAAAACGTAGGCTCGCTTGTTTGCCTCTTCGGTACTCGTAGCTACCTCCACCGGCTCATGCCGGTTTCTGACACCTTACGGATTTTAGGGCTCGCCCTAAAGAAGTACAACCCGAAAACAAGTCCACTATTACCCTTTTTCTGCGCTTAGCGTACATAACTAGGCGTTTTGAACCTGTGCTACACGGTCTCTGTCCTGCGGCATTCCACCTCCTAGGAAGGTGTCTGCCTCTGGGACTAGCTAGACCGTCTCCTCTATGACCTGGCGTCCCCGGTAGAAACCACACTGAGGGCACACAACATGTGGCCTCTTGGCGGTCTGGCAACGTGGACACAAAGACGGATGAATCGGACTAAGCCTATATGAGGCTATCCGGCGTCCCTTCCTAGCTCTGGTCAGTTTTTTTCTGGGTACCGCACCCATGATTAGTCACGTCCTTTTCCCTTGGTCAGTACGCGATAGGTCACCAAACGCTGGTAATTCTACCAGGCAAACGCAAACCCGTACACTTTTCCAAAAGTGGGAAGCTGAGAAGGGAGAATTGCTACGGTCTTAGAATTTAGTCTGAAGTACGAATCCGTTGGGGTTCCTGAGTAATATATGAAATCGAGAAGACCGGTTATTCCCGCCTCTCAGTCAGCAGCTCCGCCAATGCGCCCCACCGGGGGTCGGCTGAACCTGTATTGCATTTACATTTTTTCTTGTTTAGGTTGGTCCCACATTCTGGGCATAAGCCCAGACACTCCTCAAAGCACAAGGGTTTTATCGGTACCTCCGTCAAAACGTATTGGCGTATCACCTCGGTCATGTCCAGGTCATGCTGGGCATCAAGAAGGATCACGCCCTCCGCCTCTTCTGGAGGATCTGTCGTCCTGCCCGTCGCCGGGTCAACTGACGGGAAAGACTCTTCTTCCATTTTTAATGTGGAGTGTGAATCGAACTGGCTAACGCACCTGCCGCAGGTCAAATTGACCTGGGTCTCCAGCTCAGTGCGCACCAATAAACCTTGATGCGTCCGAATCACCCGAACCCATCCCTGGGCCCGGTCCGTGCCGCCTTCAGGGCCTTCAAACGAGTCGTCGACTTCGTAGTCTCTCGTCGAACCGGTAGGCTCCTTCAACAACTGAGCCATGTTGTAATGCATCGAGCCTATCCAACCCCTGTTAATCGTCCAAGCTAATTATAGTTACTGCCATTAATCGGCTGTCAAGTGAAAACGGCCTCTCGGAACCCTTTTGTCAATAACCTAGACGCCCCTGGGCAAGCCATTAAACCACCGTCAGCGCTGGCGCTGACCCTGCCTAAGCTTCGGCCCGCTCTTTGATCTTCTCCTGGATGAACTCTACGATCGAACCGGTGGTCGTGCCTGGACCGAAGACCTCAGCTATGCCCAGGTCTTTCAGCGGCTGACGATCAACCTCGGGGATGATTCCTCCAACCACCACAATCACGTCGTCCATGCCTTGGTCCTTCAACAGGCTCATAATCTCCGGCAGTATCTCCAGGTGAGCACCAGACAATATGCTCATTCCGATAACATCCACGTCTTCCTGGGACGCGGCTTGGGCGATCATCTGGGGGCTCTGCCTGATGCCGGTGTAGATCACTTCCATGCCAGAGTCCCGGAGGGCCCGGGCGATGACTTTGGCGCCGCGGTCGTGGCCGTCCAGTCCGGGTTTCCCCACCAGCACCCTTATCGGCCTAGCTGACAAATCGTTTTCCTGCATTATCCATTATTCCTGGCACGTTTCTTAATCTCAATCATTATTTTGGGTCGCTCTCCACCAGCTCGGTCAATATTCCGAAGACCGACCTGGGGTGCACAAAGGCTATCGTCCCAGACAGACCCTCTCTAGGGGTCTGGTCAATAAGGTCAACACCCAAGGTCTGCAGCGTCTGCAGCTTCCCTGGTATATCAGTGACATTGAAGGCCAGATGGTGCAGGCCCTCGCCGCGGCGCTCGATGAACCGGCCCACCCCTGACTCAGGACCAGTGGGTTCCAGCAACTCCAACCGGGTCTGGCCCACTTCGATCAAACAGGCGCGGACTCCCTGGTCTTCCATGAGTTCAATATGGGCATCTAGGACATCGAAGACCTTCTTAAAGAAAGCCAACGCCGTGTCAATATTCTTTACGGCCACACCCACGTGGTCGATGTAATTAACTGTGCAGACATCGGTCACGTTAAGTCTGTCTCCTTAAACCGGATACTGGGCCATCAACTGGCGAGCGATCAGCAAACGCTGTACCTCGGATGTCCCTTCATATATTGTAGTAACGCGGGCGTCCCGAAAAATCCGCTCGACGCCGGCCTCTTGGAAGTAACCGGCCCCTCCATGTATCTGTATCGCCTTGTTGGCCACCTCTATGCACATCTCAGACGCCATCAGTTTGGCAATCGATGCTTCTTGAATGAAAGGCTGGCCCGCATCCATCAGGCTGGCGGCATTCATGGTCGCCACCCGCGATGAGTGGACTCCAACGGCCATGTCGGCCAGCATGAACTGGATGCCTTGGTGCTGGGATATAGGATTACCGAAAGTCTCCCGCAACTGTGCGAAACGTACCGCTGCTTCCAAGGCCGATTGGCCTATGCCCACACTCTGGGCAGCGATTATGATGCGGCTCTGGGTCAGTATCTCCATGGCGTGGTTGAACCCGCGTCCCCTCTCGCCCAACAGATTGTTTGAGCTGACCGGCGTGTCCTGGAAGACGATTTCATCGGTGGTGGAACTGCGCATCCCCAACTTTCCGTGCATCGGGTTGATGGTTAGTCCGGGGGAATCTTTCTGCACCAGGAAAGCGCTGATTCCCTTGTAGCCTTTGGAACGGTCTTCGGTGGCGAAAACCACGATCGTCGATGCCACAGAGGCGTTGGTGATAAACATCTTGCTTCCGTTCAGGAAGAAGGTGCCGTCCTTCTCGGTGGCCGTAGTCTGGAGGGCGGCTGCGTCGGAACCCCCGCTGGGTTCAGTTAGCGCGAATGCGCCGACCGCCTCCCCAGATGCTAAGGGCGTTAACAGCCGCTCTTTCTGCTCGTCGGTGCCGAACCGGTCGACGCAAGCAGTCCCCAGTGCCAGGTGGGCCAGCCAACTCACACTGGTTGACGCGTCGCCACGGGCCACTTCCTCGGCAGCGATGGAAACCTGCCGGTAGCCGGCCGGGCCGCTGCCACCATACTTGGTGTCGATTCCCAGGCCTGTTAGCCCTAGGTCGGCCAGACCACGCCAGCTCTCCCATTGGAACTCACCCTTCTCATCAGCCTCTTTGGCCCTGGGGGCGATCTCCCGGTCGACAAAGTCTCTGACCGTGGTCTGGAGCATCTGCTCTTCTTCAGTCAGTATCAAATCAGGCATACCATTTCTCCATTTTTACCCAGTTATATCTAGTTGCGCAACAATTTATTGTCCCCGCCGGCAGGTAAAGACCCCAGCTCTCCTGGTTAGAAGGCTAGGGCTCCGTCTTGTTCTCCGAAGACGCTTCGGAACACCTGGCAGATCTCCCCTAGAGTACAGTAACTCTCCACGCACCCCAGGATTGCCGGAACCGTGTTCTCCTCAGTCTGCGCCACCTGTTCCAAACGCTCCAACGCGGCCTTCACTTTGCTGTCGTCGCGTTCCTCCCGGAGCTTTTCCAAGCGTTCGATCTGCGTTCGAGCGGCCTCTTCATTCACCCGCATCAGCCCCTCTATCGGAGGTTCTTCGATGGTGAAACGGTTCACGCCGACAATCGTCCGGTCGCCCGACTCCACTTCCTGCCCGTGCTGGTAGGCAGCGTCACCGATCTCTCGGGCCTGGAAGCCCTGCTCGATAGCTTCCACAGAACCGCCTAGATCGTCGATGCGCTGTATGTATTCCAAGGCCTTGGATTCCAGCTCATTGGTCAGACTCTCTATGTAATAGGAACCGCCCAGTGGGTCGACCACATCCGAGACTCCGCTCTCAAAGGCAAGTATCTGTTGGGTCCGCAGCGACAGTTGCACCGAGTCTTCGGAGGGCAGGGCCAGCGCTTCGTCGCGTGAATTTACGTGCAACGACTGGGACCCGCCGAGAATTGCTGACAGCGCCTGAATCGTGCAGCGAATCAGGTTATTGTCCGGCTGTTGGGCCGTGAGACTCACGCCGGCGGTCTGGGTGTGGAACCGCAGCATCATGGAGCGCGGGTCCTTGGCGCCGAAGCGTTCTTTCATTATCCGGGCCCACATCCGTCGGGCCGCCCGGAACTTGGCCACCTCTTCGAACAGATTGTTCTGGGCTACGAAGAAGAAGGACAGCCGAGGGCCGAAGTCGTCGATCTTAAGTCCGGCATCGAGGGCTGCCTGGACATAGGCGATGGCGTTGGCGAAGGTGAAAGCCAGCTCCTGCACTGCCGTAGCCCCGGCCTCACGCATGTGGTAGCCGGAGATACTGATGGTGTTCCACTTGGGCACGTTCTCGTGGCAGTACTTGAACACGTCCACCACCAGCCGCATGGATGGCCGGGGCGGGTAGGCGTATGTGCCCCGGGCTATGTATTCCTTAAGGATATCGTTCTGCACAGTACCGCTGATCTGTTCCTGGGAAACGCCCTGCTTCCGGGCCGCCACTATATAGAAGCACAGCAGCAAAGAAGCGGTGGCATTGATGGTCATGGAGGTGCTGACCTTGTCCAGTGGTATGCGATCGAACAGGGTCTCCATGTCCTGTAAGCTGCAGATGGGCACTCCGACTTTTCCAACCTCGCCCTTGGCCAACAGGTGGTCCGAGTCGTACCCGATCTGGGTCGGCAGGTCGAAGGCGATGGACAGGCCGGTTTGGCCCTGTTCCAAGAGATAGCGGAACCTTTCGTTGGTTTCCGCGGCGCTGCCGTAGCCCGAATATTGGCGCATAGTCCAGACCCGGCCCCGGTAGGTGTTGGGCTGGACCCCCCGGGTGTAGGGGTACTCCCCCGGATAGCCAAGGTCGTTGTCGTAGTCCAAACCCTGGGCTTGTAGGTCTTCGGGGTTATAGAGCGGGTCGATGTCCAGGCCGCTATCTGTCTGGAACTTTTCGCGCCGTTCCGGAAATTTCTTCACCACGGGATCTAAAGTATCCCGTTTCCACTGGTTTTTATCGCTGCTAGGCATGCCAAACCTCAAAAAATCGCTGAGCCGCCGATTAAAGGGGTCTCACGATCAAACCCAGTCCCCACGTCGGTCAAGCCCACCAATTGTACCCATATATACGGGGGTTGCTCAAGGTTGATGGGGGTTGGTGACAATGCATAGTTAGAAAACCGAATTTCTCCGTGCTACTATCTTGGATGGAGTAACCATGCAACCTGCTGACCTAAACATGACAACCACCGTCACCGGGCATCAGCTTTTTCTGTTCGTCACTTTCGGCGACAGTCAGATCGACTGGGAGTTGGCTGAGGCCATTGATCTGCTGGGGCAAGGGATGGAGAACGTGCAAGGGGTTGACGGTCCGCCGTCGGATGAGGCCTTCGCGCGGGGGCGGTTCCAATTTCTGCGCGCTGAGCCCAGCTCTACCACCGAGCAGCAGATCGTCCATACGGCGGTTTCCGAGTCCCATGGTCTAATACGTCTGGAATGCGCCACTCTAGAACCGATCAAAGGCTACGAGAACGGACTGCGCGAGCTAGTGAAGGCCGCGGACGGCTCAGTCGAAACCTTAGCCGGTGTGATGCGGCCACGCAGTTACACCAGCCATGCTATGTCCGAATTCGCCTACGCCCACGCCATGCCGCCCGGATCCGGCGAGAAGTTTCCGCTGGCGGCAGTGACTCCCATGAACAAGACCGACGACTGGTGGCAGATGGACTTCCTCCACCGGGAGAGTTTTTTCCTGCCCCGTTACGACGAGAACGAGGAGATGGTGGTCAAGGGCCACGCCCTGGCCTCAGCCATGGGCGTCCCTGACATCAACCGCCGGCTAGTCCACTCCCCCGACGGCTACGGCCTGGGAGGGAGCTACGATTTCGTCGGGTACTTCGAGTTCGCCGAGGCCGACGCCCCAGTCTTCCGCGAGGTTATGGCGGGACTTAGGGACACGGTGCAAAATCCTGAGTGGAAGTACGTGCTGGAAGGCCCCGAATGGTGGGGCCGCCGGGTCAATACCGCAGCCGAGTTCCTGGCGAGACCCTAGCCAGTGGCGGCGGCGTAAAGCTCCGTCTGGGTATAGAAATCGCTCCAGACAACTCGCCCTGAACGGCTTGGCGGGTCAACACCTGCCCTAGACTTCTGGTCTCCCGGTCCCGCATAAACGCCACGCCCGCCCGGCCAGCTGCCGGCTCAAAGCTCATTAATCGTTATTACGCCTCGGCGGAGGTAGAGGACTCACACCGAAACATCTTAAGTTTCTCCAATGATTGATGCCCTCCAAATGTCACCCTGAGTGAACCGAAGGGTCTGCCAAAGTCCTAATTGGCAGATTCTTCATCGGCCTCCGGCACTACTCAGAATGACAGTAGGAGCGCAAGGACTTAAAGCTGGGAAAGAGTCATTACTCCAGTATCACAACCGCTTCTACCTCAACGTCCAGGCCCGGCTCGGCCAAGGCGCTTATCTCGATCAGGGAGTTGGCCGGGTATTGCTCCTGAAAATGCGTGGCGAATAACTCTTCCAGCCTGTCCGAGTCCAACTGATAATCTGCGATGCTGGTCACGAAGCAGGTTATCTTTGCGAAGCTGCCGGGGCCGGCGCCTTCCGCCGCAGCCACGGCCACCAGCCGGCCCAGGGTAACATCAAGCTGCTCCAGCATGGACTTTCCCTGGGAATTGGTTCCCCGGGCGGTGCACCCGGAAATAAACATCATGTTGCCGGCAATCACGGACCGGCTGTATGTGGGGCCCGCAGGGGCTATGTCTGGATACTGCTTTCTTACCAGCGGCATCATTCAACTCCTATGTTCATGTATCACGATTTCGAGACGATTCTAATCAAATCTCCAGACTGAGTTACCTGCGGTCTAGCACGACGCACCTGTAGCTACTATAATTCTGGTGTACTCGCAGGCGGGTGTAGCTCAGTGGTAGAGCTCCAGCCTTCCAAGCTGGCCATGTGGGTTCGATTCCCATCACCCGCTCCACCCCGCAAGATAACAGAGGCCCTTTCCGAGTGACCAGGAAGGGCCTCTGTTTCGTTCATTGATCATTCAGTGGGATCAACTCGCCAGCAAGCTCCTGGCTGCCTCACGGACCTTTTCCCCATCCAGGGCGACTTCATATTTTCCGTCGTCCATCTTCCGGAAAGCGTCGCCGTTGTTGAAGGTCTTCAGTAACTCAGCCACAGCGCCTTCGCGTCGGTCATCGGGAATCTCGACAGGCTGGTCGGACTCGCCAAGGTGGCGGTTGATCTCATAAGCGACGATCTCTGCTTCCACATACCGCTGCTGGATGAGACTGATCTCACCGGTATGCTTGCCCAGGTAGCACCCGCCGAATTGCATCGACTCGCTATTACGCCCTTCAAAGTCGCCCTCGCTGCGGTACTTGGGCTCCAACTCATTAGCGTCCAAGTACTCCCTGATATCTTGGTCTTCCGGATCGGGATTCTCCAAGTTGGCGATCAATATGACGGTATGCATGAAGAAACCGGCCGGCTCTATTTTGATGATCAAATAGTCACCTCCGAAAACATCGCTCCAGCGGCTATTGCCCGACCGCCTTTAAGATGCGGTCCAGGTGGGCATCGCTCTGCTCCAGCGTCTTGTCATCGATGCCGTTCATGACCTCGATCACGGCGTCGTTGAAGGGAGTGGGGACGGCCATCTCGCGGCCCTTCTGGGCAACCAGGCCGTTCATCAGATTGATTTCGGAGCGGCGTCCCTTGTACACGTCTTGGGCCATCGATGCCAGCCAGTTGACCCGGCCGCCGTGGGCGGACATGAAGCCGTCCAACTCCTCAAACACGTCTCCCTTATCGGCGTCGGCCCACGTCGCGGCGGGCACACCCTGGATAGCAACAACGTTCAAGCCCATGGCTAAGCCGACCTTGGCGGCTTCCTTGGCCAAATTTATGCGGATCATCCGGCAACGAGGGTCTTCTGCCATTTGCTGGGAACCCAGCCCCGTGGAGGCGGACAGGCCGTTACCCATGGAGTTCTGGGAGAGCTTGGCCCAGCGCTCACCCCAAAGGTTGTCTGAGGCGTAGGCGCCGTCGATATTGTCCAGCAACACGGCGACTTTCTCGGCCCGCGGCGAGATGCGCCCGTCCTGCTCACCCACTCGAAATACTGTGTGGCCCGAGTCCCGTCCCACCGCGCCACCTCGGGTAACCAACGCCGGCTCCCAAAGCGCGACTTCGATATGGGAGGCGATGCAGCCTAGCTGCCGGTTGGGCCCGACGATCTCGCCCATGGGAACATCGTTCCAACAGTTCTGGAGGGAGACGAAGAAGCCATCTTCACGAACGTAACGCTTGATGAAATGAGTGGCCCATTCGGTGTCGTAAGACTTAACTGATATAAAAACCCAGTCGAAAGGAACCGAGATGTTCTGGGCTTCTGTCAGGTGCATGGCCTTCACCGGCACGGTGAACGGGCCCTGACTGCCGGTAACGTGGAGACCGTCTGCCCGCATCTTCTCAACGTGCTCCGGCCACATGTCCACAAAGGTCACGTCTTCGCCAATCTTGCTCAAGAAGGCCCCAACATAGCTCCCTAGGGCTCCCGCGCCCATGATCCCGATCTTGTCGCCCATGTTACCTCTCCTAGGTGTTGGCGCTCCGGTGCCTTATAAGTGGCCCAAGTGCGCCAGCCTTACGTTGTAGATATGGCCCAGGTCTTGAATCTCAGCAATCACCTCAGGCGGGACTGGGTCGTCCAGCCCGATCACCATCATGGCCCGGCCTCTGAGAGCCAGGCGGCCAACTTCCATGAAGCTGATGTTGATGTTGTGGCGGCCGGCAATCATTCCTACCGCTCCGATCGAGCCCGGCTGGTCTTGGTTGTCCACGAACAGCATGTAGGGAGTCGTAGGCACGATATCCAGCCAGTAGTCGTCGATCTTCACGATATGCGGCTCGTTCCGTAGGGATGTTCCCGCCAAGGTGATCTTTCCCTCGGTGGTCTCGATGGTTGCGCTGACGAGGCTGGAATATTCTTGAGCCGAGGTGTTGTGTTGCTCAGTAATGTTCAGGCCGCGTTCCCTGGCCAGCACCGGCGCGTTAATCAGGTTCACTTGACCCGTAGTGATCGGCTCCATCAACCCGGCCAGAACGGCGGCCTGCAGAGAACGGGTGTCATGTTCGGCAATCTCGCCTTCGTAGCTGATGGTTATGCCCAAGAATTGGCCGTCGGCCAGGTGAGTCAACAGCTTCCCGACCGTCGTGGCCACGGGAACGTAAGGGGCCAAGACTACATGGACTTCAGGGGCAACGAACGGAGCGTTAACCGTGTTCCGTGCCGGTTCGCCGTTCAATACCGCCAGCACCTGTTCCGAGGCTTCGATGGCCACTTCCCGCTGGGCCTCTTCGGTAGACGCACCCAGATGGGGTGTTACCACCACCTTGGGGTGTCCGACCAGTTCCGTGTTCTGCGGCGGCTCCTGGGCGAACACGTCCAGCGCTACCCCGCCCAATTGGCCCGATTCCAATCCGTTCAAGATTGCTTGTTCGTTCACCAACTCACCGCGGGCCACGTTTATCAACCTGGCGCCGAACTTGAGCAGGGCCACCTGGTCTGCGCCGATCATATTCCGCGTGCCGTCGGTCAGCGGAGTGTGCAGGGTGATGAAATCAGCCTGCGCCAGTAACTCTTCTAATGAAAGTAGGTCAATGCCCATTCGCTTGGCATAATCGGGGGACACGAACGGGTCGTACCCCACCAGTTTCATATCAAAACTCTGAGCGCGCCGGGCCACTTCTGAGCCCACACGACCTAACCCGCAGATGCCCAAGGTCTTGTTTCGGACCTCAACGCCCATGAAGGTGCTGCGCTTCCACTCGCCGGACTTCAATGATTGATGGGCCGAAGGCACGTTTCTAGACAGGGCCAGCATCAGGGCCATGGTGTGTTCAGCGGCAGCCACAGTATTGCCCGTGGGGGCATTAACAACGGCGATGCCGGCGCTGGTGGCGGCCTCCAGGTCGATGTTGTCGACACCGATCCCGGCGCGGCCGACAACCTTCAACAACTTGGCTGTCTCGATGACCTCTTTGGTCACCTTGGTCTCGCTACGGACCACCAGGCCGTCATACTCGCCGATGATGGCCATTAGTTCCAGGGGTTTCATACCCGTCTTCACATCAACCTCGGCACGGGATTTAAGCAGTTCAACGCCCTCCGCGCCGATGGGATCCGCAACCAGAATTTTGGGCATGGAAATCTTCCTGTTGCTAAGTGGGAATTAAAACGCCGCCGTGCTCGTACCAATCTGCATTCCAAGCCTGGAATAACAGGGGATAAACTATAGCACAATCAGAATGTGACAGCGGTAAATGAATGCTTCACGGCAACCTTGACCACGATGCCTGTACAGGCTAGGATAGGCGTTCACCGGCGTCCGTCGAATTGACGATACTGCTACCCTGATTACATGCAACGAACCGACCCCGCCACCATAGGCATAGTTCGGCGCTACAACGAATCTTTCAACCAAGGCGAAGTTGATGGTGTGATGGCCGTCATGACCGGCGACCGCGTGGTAGAGACGCCCATTCCTCCGCCCGACCAATCTAGGTTCCAGGGTCAAGAAGCGGTCCCGGCCTTGTGGCAGGATTTCTCCCAGTCTACGTCCAGCATCGCGTTCGCCACCGAAGACATGTTCGCCAGCGGCGACCGGTGCCTGGTTCCGTGGCTGTTCACCCGGGTCGGCCAAGACGGCCAGTCGGGCCGAGTCCGCAGCGTCGATTATTCAAAGTAAGAAACGACAAAGTAGCCGAGAAACTGGTGTATTTGAAGGGCTGAGCATCCACTCACCCTCATACGACAAAAGCTCAAGATTCCGGAGGTTATGACATGTTCTTGATGCGGTTCACCGAACGAGCCTACACGGCCTATACCGAGGAAGCCGTGAGAAACAGCCCCAACGAAGCGGTACGGCTGACCTTCTCCAACAGCAATTTCGACCCCAAGGTCGGCGCCCGTCAGTACAACGAGTACCTGGACGAATACGAATACTGCGAGGAGGCTGGCTTCGATGGGCTTATGCTCAACGAGCACCATAATACCCCCACCTGCCTGGGCGCAACCATGAATCTGGAAGCGGCGATCCTGGCCCGCAACACGAAAAAGCCCAAGATTGTGTTGATGGGCAACCCATTGCCAACCTTTGAGAACCCCCTGCGCATAGCCGAAGAGATAGCGGAGATCGACATGATCTCCAACGGTCGGGTGGTTTCTGGATTCGTTCGCGGCACCGGCGTTGAGAGTCTGGCCGCCAACATCAACCCACTCCATAACCGCGAGCGGTTTGAGGAAGCCCACGATCTGATAATCAAGACTTGGACCACTCCCGGCCCTTTCCGGTGGGAGGGCAAACACTACCATTTCAGGGTGGTCAATCCCTTCCAGACCCCGTTACAGAAACCTCATCCACCGGTGTGGATTCCTGGCCTGGGCAGCCCGCAGACCCTGGTCTGGGCCGCCGAGCGAGGCTACCCCTACATCTACCTGGAGACCGACCCCCAGGGCACCCAGGACATGATTTCCATCTATACCGAAACGGCCCGTGAGAACGGCTACGAGCCTGGCCCCGAGAATTTCGGCTACCTCTGCCGCATCCACGTACAAGACACTGACGAGAAAGCCTACGAATCAGCCAAGGGTTTCTTGACCGGCAACGTTGGCGTGGGCCGCGTCCCGATGCCCAAGGACTACATGCTGCCCGTGGGCTACAGCGGCAACCGCGACGACCCGGCGCGGGCCAGATACCAGGGCCGCATCCGCAAGGACCAATTCTTGGGACTGGGCCTGGAAACGGCGTCCTACGATGAGATTCTGGACTCCAACCGCTGGATCGTGGGTAGCCCGGAGACCGTCATCAGGAAGCTACGCGAGACCCTGTCGGTCATCCGCCCCGGCATCCTGGGCGTCTGGACCAACGACGGCGACACGACGCATGCCGACACCATGCGCTGCCTGGAACTTATGGGCCAAGAAGTGCTCCCAGCGATACGTGAGATCGGAGCGGAGCTGGAGCTAACCGACCCATTCCAGAAAGCCGCGGCGGCGACGGCCTAGGGGCCATCGAAGCTGACAGCTATAAGCACTCAGCTTTTGGGTTGGTTACGTAGGTACATCGTCTAAAGTTCCATTGAAAATAGACGGTCGGGCAAAGCCCGGCTTTAGGCTGGAAGCTACCAGCCTCCAAAGGAGAAAAAATGGTTGCCTTTACCGAAGAGATGGTGGACGTTGGTGGAGCCAAGGTCCACACCCTGAAGGGTGGATCAGGCGAGCCACTATTGCTGCTCCACGGCGCCGGTGGGAACAACGGCTGGCTGCGCTTCGCAGACGCCCTAGCCGAGAAGTACACGGTCTACTACCCATCCCACCCCGGCTATGGGAAGTCGAATCGGCCCGACTGGCTGGAAACCATCCCAGACATGGCCTGTTTCTACACCTGGTATCTGGAAACCCTCGGGCTGGAGGGCATCCGGGCCATCGGGTTCTCCATGGGCGGGTGGATCGCATCTGAGATTGCAGCCATGTGCAACCACTCGTTCAGCAAGCTGATGTTAGTGGACGCCGTTGGCATCAAGCCCAACGATTCGGAGATCACCGACATCTTTATCATCAGCCCGGCCCAAGTACAGGACCTGCTATACCATGACCCCAGCCAAGCGCCCGAATACCAGGCGCTCTATGGGACTGAACCCACACCCGAACAGGTCAATCAGGCGGAGTCCAACCGCGAGATGGCCGTGAGACTCTGCTGGAAGCCGTACATGCACGACCCGCGGTTGACCAGTCTGCTGCAACGAGTCAAGATTCCCACCCGAATGGTCTGGGGACGGAACGACCAGATCGTTCCCTTGGAATGCGGTGAACTCTTCAAGAAGGCGATCAACGGCTCCGACCTGGTGGTCATCGACAACTGCGGTCACTCCCCACAGGTCGAAAAACCTGAGGAGTTCACCAAGGCCGCCCTGGAATTCTTAGCCTAACTAAGCCATCAGCCATCAGCTGTCACCTGTCAGCTTTCTCCAAAGGAGAAACTTGTGAGCCTAGACGTTTATTATTTCACCGAGATGCCCTACCACTACATCGACGATGAGTTGGCAGAGCAATGGCCGTCCCTGCGGCTGACCTTCCCCAATAGCTACTTCGACCCCAACAAGGCCACCGACCTTTTCAAGCGGTACCTGGACGAGTTCCAGTATGCCGAGGAGGTGGGCTTCCAGGGGCTGATGATCAATGAGCACCACAACACTCCGTCATGCATGGACGTTGAGGTGAACATCACCGGAGGCATCCTGGCCCGCCTAACGTCAAAAGCGAAGATATTGATGTTGGGGAATATGCTACCCACGTCGGACAACCCGCCAAGACTAGCCGAAGAGATCGCCATGTTGGACGTCATCTCCGGCGGCCGCATCGTCTCTGGGTTCGTCCGCGGGATCGGAGTGGAGAGTTGGGCCAACAACACCAACCCGGTCCACAACCGGGAGCGGTTCGAGGAGTGCCACGACCTAATCATCAAAACCTGGACAACGCCCGGACCCTTCCGCTGGGAGGGCAAGCACTACCAGTACCGGGCGGTGAACCCGTGGATGGTGCCAGTGCAGAAACCCCATCCCCCGGCTTGGGTCCCGGGGACCGGCAGCCCTGAGACTGTCGAGTGGGCGGTCAAGCACCGTTACACCTATGCCGCGTTCTTGACTGAGCTTACCAGGGCCAAACAATTATTCGGCAGCTACCGGGAACAAGCCGCCGAAGCCGGTTGGGAGGCGGGACCGGATAAGTTCGCGTTCATGATCTGCGCGCACGTCAACGAGACGGACGAGAAAGCTCAGGAATCAGGCAAAGCCTTCATGTGGCGTATGGGCCATCCCCTCAAGGGACCCAGGGAATACTGGGCACCGCCGGGATACTTCTCCCAGGCCGGTGTCGCCGCCAATGCAGCACGCCGGCAGCGTCCGATGAACGAGATGTCCTACGAGGAGCTACAGGAGCACAATCACCTGGTGGTGGGCAGCCCAGAGACAGTCATCAAGAAGCTGCGCCACATCAAAGAAGAACTAGGCATCGGCTCGCTGCTCCTAGAAACCCAAGGCGGCCCGCTGTCCCACGAAGACACCATGCGTTCAATAAAGTTGATGGGCGAGGAAGTGATTCCGGCGCTACAGGACTAGCAAGAACCTAATGTCTCTTCCCCTTCGCATGGGGGAAGGTTAGGATGGGGGCGCTTAACCCGCATCAACCAACCTCCGAACCCCTAACCTAGAACAAACAAGGCACGCCCATCTCGCCACAAGTGTCACGTATCCAGTCGGCTACGTCCGGATGGAGTGGGATGCCCTCTTCGCGGCGGACTTCTTCCACCTCGGCTTCAGGCTGGCCGGCCACCAGCACGCGGTCATGTCCCGGCGCCGGCTTGGTGGTCTTCATCATGGTCAACCACTCGTCCATCTCAACTTTGAACGGGCCTACGTCGGTGAACGCCTCAATGCTGTAGGCCGCGACCATATGGCCGAAGTTGGGCCTGCCAGGCACGGCGCCGTAACCAAACCCGGTCAATACTCCGGCCAGAATGTCCACCATGCAGGAGAAGCCGTAGCCTTTGTGGGAGCCCAATTCACGGTTGCTACCAAGAGGGACCAACGTGACCTTCTCCGGGGCTTCTGACTCCTCCATGATTGGATTGCCGTCTTCGCCGGCCAGCCAGCCGCCGGGGATGGGCGACCCCAGACGCGCCGCGATGCGTATCTTGTTCACGGCCACAGAGCTAGTGGCCGCGTCGAACACGAAGGGCGGTTCGTTTAAGGCCGGCACCGCGATGGCGATGGGGTTGGTGCCCAGCCTCGGCTCGGCGCCAAAGGTGGGCAGTACCGAGGGCGGGCAACTGGTCATGCAGATGCCGATCATGTCATGCTCTAAGGCCATCATGGCGTGATAGGACGCCATGCCCAGGTGCCGGGCGTTGCCGATGGTCACCATGCCCAGACCCACATTCTTGGCCTTTTGAATAGCGATGTCCATGGCTTTTGGTGTGATGATCGTCCCCAGGCCACGGTCCGAATCGATGGTCGCCGTGCTGGGAGTCTCCCGGACCACCTTCCAATTGGGCCTCGGGTTGATAGACCCCTCTTGGTACCCGGTGATGTAGCTCTTCAGCATGTTGGACACGCCGTGGGAGTCCACCCCCCGAAGGTCCGCAAGAACTTGCACGTCGGCGGCCAGCAGGGAATCTTCAGGCGACACCCCCAGCTTTTCGAAGATCCCGGCCACAGTATTTCTCAGGTCGTCTCCCTGGACGAATTCGGCGGCGTCGTGGCTAACCTTGAACTGCTCTAGCAATTTATATCTCCTCGGCTGGGCGGCGATTGCGAGCTGGTCGCTCTCCCGAGCCTGCTTGCCTGCGTGATTATTTTCGTCGAAAGTATAGCATTCGGCTTACGCTCCTCGACTCGCCTTGGCCTCAGGCGGTCACGTTGCTATAATCCCGCCATCCCGGGCAACTCCATATCCTCGATCTTCCCCTTTAGGTGCCGAATGACCGACCCCAAAGACCAGGCCCTCGACTTCCTCTCCCGGCTGGGCAGCAACCCGGCAACAGCCTTCTGGGAAGATGGCGTGGCCGCAACGGTCAAGGCCATCCTGACTGAGATTGGTCTTGGGTACCAGCAGGACGACTTTGGGAACATCATCGCCAAGGTTGCCGGCACGGATTCCACCGCCAACCAGCTGGCCATCGTCGCCCACATGGACCATCCCGGTTTTGAGATAACCGCCAGCCACCCGGACGGGTACATCGCCACAGCAATGGGCGGAGTGCCTCCTTCCAGCTTCGAGGCCAGCGTTCCGGTCCAGGTCCTGCTCCCTGACGGCACCAGGATCAGCGGCACAACCGCGGGGAAGCATGGCGACGATAAAGACCGCCAATTGGTGATTAAGCTTGACCAACCACAGGACCTGGAACCGCCCGTCTCCGTCGTTTTTGACCTTGTTGATTTTGAACTGGACGGCGAACACATCCGCATGCGGGCAGTAGACGACCTTGCCGGGTGTGGCAGCATCCTGGCCGTTCTATCTCAGTTGACGGCGGGCGATACGCCTCCTGGAGATGTATACGGCGTCTTCACCCGCGCCGAAGAAGTCGGCTTGGTCGGCGCAAGGCTAATGGCCGAAGTGGGAACCCTTCCTCCGGAGACGCTAGTGATCTCCGTAGAATCCAGCCGAACCCTGCCGGGCGCGGAGATGGGCGAAGGACCGGTCATCCGGGTCGGCGACGCCGGCTTCACTTTCACCGCCGACGCTGAATCGGTGCTGATCCGGGCCCGCGAGACCCTCAGGGAACGGGACAGCGGGTTCAAATGCCAGCGGCAATTGATGAGCGGTGGCACCTGCGAAGCCAGCGCCTTCGCCGTCTTCGGCTACCAGACCACCGGCATCGCCTTTCCGCTGGGCAACTACCATAACGGCGCACCCGAGGGCCGCATCGAAGCCGAATACATCCATATAGACGACTACCTGGGTGGCGTGGAGCTGCTCACCGAAGCCGCCCGCCGGGTCTCCGACCGGGCCAACACAGCTTTCCGCCAACGCCTGCGCGAGGTCCCCTCAGACATGCGCCAACGCATGATGAACACCGGCGCCGGGATGAAGAAATAGAGGTAAGAGATGACCACCAACGACATCGCCTTCATGTCTGCTACGGAACTGGGTTCCGCCATCAAGTCCAAAGAGGTCTCGCCCGTCGAGGCTGTGGAGGCCTACCTGGATCGCATCGAGCGCATCGATCCCCAGGTCAACTCCTATATTACCGTCTGCGCCGAACAGGCTCGGGGAGAAGCCCTGCAGGCCGAAGCTGAGATTCGCCGCGGCGAGTACCGGGGTCCCCTCCACGGCATCCCGATGGGCATCAAGGACCAGATCTATACCAAGGGCCTGCTCACCACCGACGCCTCCAAAATCAGGTCCGATTTCATCCCCAAATTCGACGCCACTGTGGTCACGAACCTCAAAAAGGCCGGGGCTGTCCTCCTTGGCAAGCTGAACATGAGCGAGTTCGCCCATGGGGAGCCCCAGAGCTCGGCATCCGGACCGGCGAGAAATCCCTGGGACCTGACCCGGAGTCCAGGCGTATCCAGCACTGGGTCAGGGGCCGCCACTGCCGCCCGGCTGTGTGCGACATCATTGGGCGAAGACACCGGCGGTTCCATCCGTGGCCCGGCCGCCAACTGCGGTCTGGTGGGGCTTCGGCCTACCTGGGGGCGGGTTAGCCGCTACGGCGTTGACGGCGCCGGTTGGTCCTTCGACACCATCGGACCCATCTCCCGCACCGTGGAGGACTGCGCGATTACCATCGGCGGCATCGCCGGTTACGATCCGCAAGACCCTTCGACCCATAACGTGCCGGTGCCCGACTATCAAGCTGCGCTCACCGGCGACATCAAGGGACTCAAAGTGGGGGTGGTGAAGGAGCTGCTCGACCCTATGGAACTGGATTTGGACCCCAAGATACGCCAGGCAGTCTTAACGGCCATCGAGGTGCTGGCGGAACTGGGCGCCGACGTTCGGCAGGTGTCCATGCCTCTTGCCGAGAAGACGGGCTACATCACCCGCGCCATCACCCACGTCGACCGGGTTAGTCTGCGCCCCGAGTACCTGCGTGAACGCGCAGAAGACTACCACTACAACACCCGCGTCCATTTCACCACCGCTAACCTGATCCCGGCCCAGGTCTACTACAAGGCCCAGAAGCTGCGGACCATGGTGCGCCAACAGGTGTTGGATCTGTTGGAGGAGGTGGATGTCTTGATTCAGCCCACCTCCGGCGCCCCCGCCAACGTCATAAACCTGGACCAGAAAGTAGACAGCCAAGAGCACGCCAGGAAGGCGCTATCAGCGGGTGGGTTCAGAGGACCATACAGCCTGAGCGGAGCACCAGCCCTGTCCATCCTCTGCGGCTTCACCTCAGAAGGAGACGGTGGACTGCCATTGGCCATTCAGATAGCCGGCCGCCCCTTCGAAGAAGCGACCGTCCTACGCGTAGCCCACGCCTACGAGCAAGCGTCAGGCTGGAACAAGCGAGTGCCGCCAGCGGCGTTATAGCAACGTCTGCTTATCCTGTAGTTCATCTATCTGCTCCCGGGTGCGGTCGTAGATCTGGGGGACATCCCAGCCTTCTAGGCCGGCGTAGGTGTCTATCTGGGAGCGGTGGTGGACCTCGTGTTCCAGGAGCATCATCAGGATTCGCCAACCGCTGAGGGTGCCGTCGGTGTCGATCATCTTGATCTTTCGGTCCAGCCACTCTCTGGGCGTTCCCGAGATCTGTTTCTGGAACTCGACCGCCGAGGCTTCCAAAGCGGGAATCCAGCCAGACTGCTTCTCAGTACTGGGCGGGACCCAGTCATAGCGCCACCCCTTGCCAGTGTAGGCTGAAGCGAAGTAAATCCTGGACTCACAGATGTGATAGACGATCTGCGAGATGCCCCACGCCTTCTCTCCCTCACCCCGCGACGGCTCCCAATTCTCGGCGGGTGCGGGCAGGGCTTCGATATCCCGCAGGGTCCGCCGGTGTATCGAACGGAAGAAATTCAGGAATGCCTCAGGGTCGGTGATCATCTCTAGTCCTCCCCGGACAGATTACTTAACTGCCAGCAGATCGTAGGCCAGGGCCAACATGATTCTGCTGCCGCTGATCAGACTCCGGATGCCCACCGACTCGTTGGTGCCGTGGATGAAGCTGATCATAGGGTCGTCATCGGGGTGCGAGCCCACCATGCCGTAGGTGGTGGTGCCTAGGTTGCGGGTGAACCGGGAGTCGGTGAATCCGGGGCTCAGCGACGGCACCCATTGTATGTCGTCCCGGTTCAGCGCGTTGGCAGTGCTGATCTGGATGCGCTGGGCGAATTCGGTCTCGAAGGGTGAGGCGTTGGGGATGGACATATAGTCGATGTCTATCTCAACGCCGGGAATCCCATCCAATATATTCCCCAGTTCCTGCCGAACATAGGCCTCGTCCTGGTGAGGCAACGTTCGCACGTCGCAGGTCAATTTGACCGACTCTGGAACGCTATTGGACTTGATGCCGCCCTGAATCATGGTGGGCGTGATGGTCATCCTAGACAAAGCCTTCATGATGGAGGCAAAACGAGGCTGACTCTCTTCGTTGTCGGCTATTATCTGGTCGATGTTTTCCGGCGACGGTTTGTCCTCGATAGCGAAGGTGGACAGGTGGTCGAACAGGCTGGTGGAGGTGTCCCGCTCCGCTTCGTAGGCCTCGATACGTCTCACTACCTCCGACAGGCCAAATAGGGCGTTGTTCCCCTGCCAAGGAGTGGAGGCATGGGCGCTGGAGCCCCGGACCTCAATCTCCAACTGCAACCGGCCCTTCTCGCCGATTCCCAGCAGATAAGTCAGGTTGCCGGCGGCCTCTATTGGCACTCCGCCGCCTTCGTTTACGGCATAGGGCGCCGCCAGCTTCTCGGGGTGATGCTCAGCCATCCAGCCGAACCCGTACCGGCCGCCATGCTCTTCGTCGGCACAGGAAGCCAGGATCAGGCTGTCCTTCAGCTCAATGTTGTTGCGCTTGAGGATTCGCATGGCGATCAGTTGGCAGGTCAGCAGCGCTTTACAGTCCGACGCCCCACGCCCGAAGACCCGGCCGTCGGCCACGGTGGCGCTGAATGGCGGGAAACGCCATTTCTCCTCTTCCTCCACCGGGACAACGTCCAAGTGTGACATGAACATCAGTCCAGCCTCCCCGGAACTACCCTCCAAGCGGGCGATCAAGTTGCCCCGGTCCGGGGCAGACTCAATAGTCTCAGACTCGATACCATCCTCGGCCAGCCATTTTTCGATGTATCGGCAGGCTTCGGTCTCGTTGCCTGTGGGCATGAACCCGGTGTTCACGGTGGGTATGCGCACCAAGTCCTGTTCCAGCGTAATGATCTCCTCGCGCATCTCATCGACTTGGTCCAATAAACTCTCTAGGTCCGGCATCTAAGTCTCCAGTTGTTCGATTTCCCCCGTCTTCGCGTATGTCACCCTGAGTGAAGCGAAGGGTCTGCCAAAGTCCTGATTGGTAGATTCTTCGTAGGCCTACCGCGCTCCTCAGAATGACATTTCTGCGGCGGGTTCTCTACATATGAATCAATACCCCACCGCATACGCCTCACAACGGGGGTCGGCGCCGCCCTGCAGCACCTTGGTCTCCGGGTTGCGGGTGATGGCGCAGTACAGGGACGAGCCTTCCCACCAATCAGGGTACCGCTCGATGATGTGGCCCTTCTGTCGCAGCGACTCCGTCGCATCTTCGGAGATCCGGCCTTCCAGCCGAAGCATCGCTGGCTCGTATTTAGACGGCCAGTTAGACCCTGGGAAATTGTAACTGTAGAACCGGGGTTCCTCCACGGCCTCCTGGGGGTCGCGCCCGAACTCCAGCATGTTCAACAGGAGCTGCAGCGTTCCTTGGGGGATATGGTCACCGCCGTGGGCGCCGAGGGCGATGACCGGCTCACCGTCCCGCAGTACCAACGCCGGAGCAGGTGTGAGCCTGGGCCGCTTGCCGCCCGCCACCGAGGCTGGGACGGAATCATCAACTTTTGACTGAGAGCCGCGCATAGAGAAGGCCAGACCCGTGCCTGGAATCACCGGCCCGCCGTTCTTGGTGCCCTCGCTGGGGGTGCTGGAGAAGATGTTGCCGTCCCGGTCGATAACCGCGAAATAAGACGTGCCGCCGCCGGTGGCCCCGGCAGTGGCAACAGGAACCGGGGCGTCCTTGGGAGACTGGGGACCACCGTTCAAAGTAGCTTTGCAGTTGCGGGGGTCTCCCGCCGGAGGCGTCCCCGGCCAGGCCACATCGGGGTCAATGAGACCGCGACGATGGATCAGGTATTCTTCCGACAGCAACTCTTTGATCGGCACATCCACGAATTTAGGGTCACCGACATACTGTTCCCGGTCGGCAAAGGCTAGGTTCAGCGCCTGGCTCACGGTATGGATGTACTCTGGCGAGTTATGGCCCATCGACGCGAGGTTGAAACCCTCCAGAATCTTGAGGGCTTGCGGGAAGGTCGGCCCCTGGCCCCAAGGCCCGGTGCTGTAGACGTCATAGCCGCGGTAGTTAACCGTTACCGGAGTGCCAACGCTTACGTGATAACCAGCTAGGTCATCCGCGGTCAATAGTCCGCCCATTTCCTGGTTGAAGGCTACGATCTTGCGCGCAAGTTCACCAGTATAGATGTCGTCCCTGGCTGCCTGCATAGCAGCTTCCCGGCCCTTGCCCTTGTTGGAGTTCTCTATCTCCGCCAACTTGGCCAGCGTCGCCGACAAGTCCTTTTGATAGAACATCTCGCCCTGCTTGGGCGGACTTCCGTTGGGCATGAAGATCTCAGCCGTTGATGGGTGGGCGTTGTAGGCGTCGTAGGCGGTGACGAACCGGCCGGCCAAGTAGCGGAACATCGGGAACCCGTTCCCGGCCAGGTCAATGGCTGCGGACGCCACCTCGCCAAAGGTCTTAGTGCCGAACTGGGATAGGGCCGTAATCCACGCGTCGGCGGCCCCCGGTGTCAGGGAGTTCATCACGCCGGGCGTCAGCTTGCCGCCGTGGTTCTTCTTGAAATAATCCACCGATGCAGCCTGAGGCCAGACCCCTAGGCCGTCAATCTCGACCACTTCCTTACGGTCGGCCAGGTACATGACCGTAGGCGCAACCCCCAAAAAACTGCAATCATCGACATGGACCACGTTCAATGCCAGGCCCACAGCCACTCCGGCATCGATGGCGTTGCCACCCTTCCTTAGCACATCCAGACCGGCCATGGCAGCGGCGGGGTGGCTGGCAACAACCATGCCGTTGACGCCCTGCATCAGCGGGCGAAAGCTTGTCATCGTACTTCCTGGAACGGGCATTTTTAAAGTCCTCCAATAATTGATCGCCGAAGTAGATATTAGACCTCTCGGGCTGTTTGGTCGATAAAGCTACGGACAAATTCCCAGAACCGGTGTACATCGGTGAAGTTGGACGCCAAACCCATGGAAATTCGAACAGCGCCGGCGCTCTTGCCGTACCGGTCTTCCAACACGCTCAAGAACTGCTCAAAGGACATGCGGCAGATCGTCCAACTTCCGTGCCGACTCGAACACCGGATTCACTTTCAAAAAGGCTTGATAGGCGCGTTCAAGGTTATCAGTTCCTGCGGCCATTTCAGCTCGGATTACAGGATGGGTTGAATAAGGGGCATTCTAGCAAAATACACCAGGCCACAGGAGGCAGCTCTGATCCAGGTCCAAAACGGCATGATTTTTAGATTTGGTTTCGTTCTTGACTGAGAGTAAACTTAAACCACCGCCGCAGGCGGACAAAACCTCGGAGGAAAACACGCATGGATACGCCCAAACGTATGAAATTCGGTTCTTTCTTGGGCCCGTTCCACCGGGTCGGAGAAAACCCAACTCTGGCCATAGACCGCGACCTAGAATTGATCGACTGGATGGACAGCCTGGGCTTCGACGAAGTCTGGGTCGGCGAGCACCACTCGGCCGGCTGGGAGATCATCGCCTCGCCCGAGGTGTTCATCGCCGCCGCCGCCCAACGGACCCGCTACATCAAACTGGGTACCGGCGTCATTAGCCTGCCCTACCACCACCCGCTCATGGTTGCCGACCGGATGGTCCAGCTTGACCACATGACCCACGGACGGGTGCTCTTTGGGGTCGGGCCGGGCGCCTTGCCTGGTGACGCCTACATGATGGGCATCTCCCACGAGACCCAGCGGGACCGGATGGACGAGTCGCTAGGGATAATCATGCGGCTATTCACTGAGACCGAGCCCATCACTTACAAGAGCGATTGGTTCGAGCTAAACGAGGGCCTGCTCCAGTTGCGTCCCTTCCAACAGCCTTACATGCCCATCGCCGTGGCCTCGGTGCAGACGCCTGCGGGAGTAACTTTGGCCGGCAAATACGGCGCGGCAGTGCTGACCATCACCGTGCCTCGGGACCCGTCAGCAGGCCCGTCTGACCTTAAAGGCCTCTGGGCAATCGGCGAGGAATCGGCGGCAGAGCACGGACAGCAAATGAACCGCCACGACTGGAGACTGGTCCTGCCCGTTCATCTAGCCGAGACGCGGAAAGAAGCTCTGGACGACGTGCGCATGGGCTCTGCCCAGTACCTCCGTGAATATTCAGAAGGGACCAACGGCCGTAAGGCAGTCTTCGACGGCCCCATGGACAAGGTGGTCGACAACATGGCCGAGGCCGGCTCATGGATCGTCGGCACGCCCGACGACTGCATCGAAGCCATCAGCCGGCTGCAGGAACAAAGCGGCGGGTTCGGCGGGTTCCTAGTCCAGACCGTGGACTGGGCGCCCAGGGAGAAGATGCTGCGCAGCTACGAATTGATGGCCCGCTACGTCATGCCCCAGTTCCAAGGCACCGTCGCCAGCACGATAGCCTCCAACCAATGGGCGGCCGAACGGAAAGACACCCTGGTGGCCGGCCGCACGCGGGCCCTTGACCGGGCCAAGCAGGTCTACGCCGACCGGCAGGGTTAGGTAAAAACCAGACTAGAAGAGGGCCCTCAACAATGGGCCCTCTATTTTTTGGAGGAACAGATGCCCGTAGATAAAGAGGCGGAACTAGCCCGAGTGACCAACCTGAGAGGATTCCGCTATGGGCTCCACGATTTCCTAGCGGAGGTTGACCCCGACTTCCTGAAGGCGGTCAACGACACCGTTGAAACCCAGTACATCAATACCCAGATACTGGACCGCAAGACCAAGGAAATATCCATCATCGTGGCCTGCATATCTCAGGTCGACATGGCGTCGCACCTACAGATCCATATGCACGCCGCGGTCCAGGCCGGCGCGACCGCGGAAGAAATTCTAGCGGTTATCAACCTGGTAGGCGATTGGATCGGGCACGTAGCCCGTATCAGGGCCCTCGAAGCCTGGCGAATCTACTTCCGGCCTGACCTACCAACCATCGACCGAGTGATTGAGCTAAGGGACACAGCGAAATAACACTCCATGAACGCCCGGCACCCTGGCGCGACAAAACGTAAGGGCGGGTTTCTAACCCGCCCTGTCTAGCGTGAAAGAAACCCTATTCCGGGACCGTGAATCTCGTAATATCACGGCTTCGATAAGCACCATCGCGAGCAAAAAGGGCAGGTTAGAACCCTGCCCCTGCGCATTCATTTGACGCTGGTCGGGGGCTAGATACCCAGCAACTTTTCCACGTTCTTGAACAAGATCGCCTCTTTCTCATCTTGGGTCAGGCTCTCCAGGCCCAGGACCCAGGCCACCGGCCAGTCGATGGCCATGTCGAAGGGCCAGTCGGTGCCGAAGACAACTCTATCGATGCCGACACTGTCGATGAGATAACGCAGCGCCGGTTCGCTGTGGGTTAGGCAGTCGTAGTAGAACTTGTCCAGGTAGGTGCTGGGAGGCTTCTGGATGTTGACCCTAGCCTCCTGCCTAACTTCCCAGCCCCGGTCCATGCGGCCGATGCCGTAGCAGGTATAGCCACCGCCGTGGCACAGGCAAATCTTGAGGTCGGGACAGGCATCCATCACCCCACCGAAGACCATGGATGCGAAAGTCACCGCACGGTCTGCCGGGTTGCCCACAGTGTTGGGCAGATGGTACTTGTTGATACGGTGGTTCACCACTGTCTCCCCACCCTGATGCACCAGAATCACCGCGCCAATGCTCTCAACGGATTTCCAAAAGGGGAGGAATTTCTTCTCGTCAAAGGTCTGGCCGTTCACGTTGTCGCCGATCATGGCGCCTTTCAGCCCCAGCTTCATGCCCCGTTCAAGCTCTTTGATGGACGCCTTGATGTCCTGCATGGGCAGTGTGGAGAACCCGGAGAACCGGTCCGGGCGGTCTTTGACCACCTCCGCCACATAATCGTTGCACTCCTCGGCCATCTTCGACACCGTCTTGGGGTCGCCTTCATAGTTGTAGAAATAGGCGTTGGTGGACAGTACCTGAACATCCACACCCAACGAATTCATGTCGGCCAAGCGTTCTTCCGGCGTCCAATAGGTCTTGGGATTGTTCCGATGGATGTTCATAGCGTCGGGCGGCATACCATGCCAGGCTTCGCCCCGGCCGCTGGCCTCGACGAATCCAACCGGAGTGATGTGCGCGTGAATGTCGATGGTCCGCATAGGTAGCTCCTTGACGCCGGATCCCAGTATTGTGCGACGATGTTCTAGCAGTGAACCCCAGCCCGCAGGCCATAATAGACTGGCGGAGAGAATCGAGCAATGGCAATTAAAGTAGACATCAGGGTGCCCGTAGGATTGCCCGTGGTAGAAACCGCCGGATATATCGCCGAATGCGAAGCCGCCGGGTTTTCAGGAGTGGGGGTCCACGACCACCAACACAGTGGCCGGGACGTTTACCTAACGCTGGCGCTGGCCGCCCAACGCACCTCCAAGATGACACTCTACCCGGCCACCACCAACCCGGTGACCCGGCATCCAGGGGTACTGGCGTCCCTGGCCCATACCCTGGAGGAAATCGCACCTGGCCGGGCCCGGTTGACGGTGGGGCCTGGTTACCTGGCCGTGGGTAACATCGGACGTCCCAGGGCGTCTCTCGAGACAATGCGCCAGGCCATCTTGGCCATAAGGCGGCTACTTCGTGGAGAGACCGTGGTCTTCAATGGCACAGAAACCAAACTTCGAAATATCAGTGACACACCCACTCCGATCTTCATGACCGCGGCGGGCCCGCGGATGGTTGAGCTGGCCGGAGAGGTCGCCGACGGCGCGCTGATGCTGGTAGGTCTCCACCCCGAAATGGTGGCGGCGGCACGGCGCAGGCTGCAAGCCGGGGCTGAGCGCGGCAAACGGGACTTGGACAATTTCCAGACCATCCACATCACGCCCACAACCATCGACGAAGACGGCGCAGCGGCCAAACGCTGGCCCCAGCTATGGTTCCGGTCGGATCAGCCCTACCTGAAATATCCCAGCGATTCCAACCTTTTCTGGTTGCGGGAAGCGGGCATACACCTGGCCGACGATTTCGTACCGGAGCACATCTCCGACAGCCAAGCGGACGCCATTTGCGACGCCTTCGGTCTATTCGGCACGCCCCAAGAATGCCTCAAACGCCTGCGGAGGGCGGAGACCGAGTCAGGGGTCGAGCAGGTGTTCATCTTCCCCACTCACACCCAAGACGGTGGATATGATATGCCCCGTGCCGAGGTTGAGGCGTTCAGGGACGTTATTATCCCAGGGCAAATTTCTTAGGAGAGGAATTATCTCCTCTCTCGTGCGTGGGAGAGGAGCCTAGCACTAAACCCCAACCACCCTTACCCGGTGGTTGTTGCTGTCGGCCACAAAGATGTTGCCATCCTTGTCTATGCCGCAGCCGTGGGGACGGTCCATGGCTGCTTCTGTGGCCGGACCTCCGTCGCCTTCCCCGCCCAACCGGCCACCTGCGATGGTTGTGACGATTCCGGTATCGGCATGAATCAGACGGATGGCATGGTTCTCGGTGTCCACCACCACCACATTGTCCTGGGCGTCACAGCGGAGAGCCTTGGGTGAACCCCAGGTGGCGGTTAGGGCCGGTCCGCCGTCGCCTTCGTAGCCGCGTTCTCCGTTGCCAGCTACAGTGCTCATAATCCCGTTGGCATCGATCTTACGGACTCCGTTGCCCTCGCGCTCGGCAACGTAGATATTGCCGTTGCTGTCCATACAGACGGCTCTGGAGCCCATGAAACTGGCCTCCAGGGCCGGCTTGCCGTCGCCGGAGCGTTCTTTCTCCCCATTGCCAGCAACAGTGCTGATGATACCGGAGGCCAGGTCCAGGCGGCGGATACGCTGGTCTTGGATATCCGCGACCAGCAGCCCGCCCTTGCCGTCCAGGAAACAGTCGTTTGGCTCGCGGAACATGGCCTGTTTGCCTGGCCCACCGTCGCCGCTGAAGCCCTGCTCGCCGGTGCCGGCCACGGTGGAGATGATGCCGGTGGCGCCGTCGACCTTTCGGACCACTGCATTCAGCCGATCAACGATATAGATATCTCCGTTGCCATCTACCTGCAGGGAATAGGGCTCTTTCATGGTCGCCTGGGTGGCAGGGCCGCCGTCGCCGCCATAGCCCGCCCCGCCAGTCCCAGCCACGGTTGTGATGATTCCGGTAGCCTTGTCCACACGGCGGACGATGTTATTCCGCGATTCGGCGTAAAAGAGGTTGCCCGAGGAATCAAAGTCGCACATGAACGGCTCGGTGCAGACCGCCTGGTCCGCCGGGCCGCCGTCTCCGGCATAGCCCGCCTCGCCGGTGCCGACATAGGTCTGAATCTTCCCTGGTTCAAATGGCATTTGGCTAACTCTCCGTGGTTTGGTTGGTGCTAAGAGAGGGATTTTTGCGCTTTTAGGTCGACTCGGTTTCTGACCTATACCAGTCCAGAATCTCGCTTCCGGTCATGAACACAACATCGTCGTGTTGGCGTATGTACTCAAAGATTTGGTCGTAATACTTGATGCGGTGGGCGGCTCCGGTGATGTACGGATGGGTAGAGATGCACATGATGCGAGCGCTCTCCTCCCCCTCCCTGTACAGGGTGTCAAAATGGTCCTTGGCTCGGTCGAAAAGCTCGGGCGAGCGGTGGTGCTGCACCAGGTAAACCGGGATGTCGTTCAGTTCTACGGTATAGGGCAAGGCCACCAAGCTGCCCGACTTCACTTTCATAGGATAAGGTTGGTCGTCGTTGCACCAATCGGCCACGTATTCGACGCCCTCTTCGGCCAGGATGTCGGGGGTGTCGAATGTCTCGGCCAGGCCCGGTCCCATCCATCCTCGCGGCGCTGTGCCGGTAAACTCGGCGATGGTGTCGATGGTCCGTCTTATGGCGTACCGCTCATCGGGTTCTTTGTTGATCACCCGCTGGATGTAGCTGTGGGCCAACATCTCCCACCCAGCTTTGACGCTCTCTTCCACGATCTGGGGGTAGCTTAGGCACACCGATGCGTTCAGGCTCACGGTGGCCCGTATCCCGTAGTTGTCCAAAACCTGTTTCATGCGCCAGAACCCGACCCGCAGTCCATAGTCGAACCAGCCAAAGTTGGGTATGTCGGGTATGACCGACACCCCCTGAGGTGTGGGCAGCACGGTCCGGGCCATCGCCTCGTTGATGTCCCACTCTTCCACATTTATGACCGGCCAAATCGCCACCCGCGCACCTCCAGGCAGCTTCAAAGGCGGACGGCCAAATATGGGTGAAAAATCAGCTCTAGGATTGGACATTGTTGCTCCTTATAGTCGCAGCAGTCGGCGTTCAGCTATCAGCCGTCAGCTTTACCTGTCGGTGCCGGAATGCCTCGTTTGTTGTAATTTTCCGGCGGCGGATTTTTTAGCTGAAAGCTGACTGCTGACATTTGACCGCTCCCCTACAGCTTCATCGCTTTCAGCCCGATCTTCGCCAGGTCTTCGTCCTCTTGGGCCGCCAGTCCGCTCACCCCGATGCCGCCCATTATCGAGCCGCTGCTTGGATGTAGGATGACTACCCCGCCTTGGACGGCGGCCAGCATGGGGTCTCCCATTTCGGCCACGGTCCGGCCCTGGCCGCCCAAGCGCTCTGCGTAATCTTTGGAGTCCTGACCGGAGAGGGCGCAGGTGTAGGCCTTGCGGATGGCCATGCGCTTCGGTACCTCACGGCAGCGGTCCATTCGGCCGTAGCTGATCATGCTGCCTGTGTCATCGACGATGGCGATGGCCAGTGGGCGGTCCGGTTCTTTGTTGGCCTCAGCCAAGATAGCGGCGATCGCATCCTGTGCCTGACCCAGGCCTAACATCGGCTTGTCGTACATAAAAATTACCCCCTACAGAATGGTATGGGCCATTCTAACTGGAGGGTACGTGCCTGGCAAGAAAGCAATCAGCTGTCAGCTATCGGCGGGGTTTTCGTGGTTCT
>Ga0209752_1000072_pt1 | contig 42808 bp, 32 predicted proteins | sample METZYME_3_250m_FD_187548 | JGI IMG/M metagenome (GOLD analysis project Ga0209752, IMG submission 187548) | Marine microbial communities from oxygen minimum zone in mesopelagic equatorial Pacific - METZYME_3_250m (SPAdes) (version 2) | ecosystem: Environmental > Aquatic > Marine > Oceanic...
TTAATAAAAGAATTAAATTTCTTGGGAAAAAAGAGTTGTTTAACCCCTTAACAGGATTAATATTTAAATTTTGGGGAGGAATCCCTATTGATAGGGAAATCAACAAAAATTATGTTGAAACTGTTGTGGAATTTATTAATAAGAACAAGATTAATCATTTAGCTATTGCACCTGAAGGGACAAGGGAAAAAGTTGAAAAATGGAAAACCGGTTTTTATTACATTGCTGATCAATCAAGAACCCCTATAATGATGACCTCATTTGACTATAAAAATAAAACTGTGATTTTAAATAAACCCTTTTATACAACTGGTGATATAGAAAAAGATTTTGAATTATTAAGAGATAAAGTTTCAAGTATTAAACCAAGAAAATAACTATTAATTGTTTTTACTATCAATTATAGTTAATACAGTTCCAACAATTGAAACCATAAGGGCTAATCCTACTAATGGTAATTTGCCTTCAATATTAGGAGATGCTATAGTTGTTGGAGTAGGTTCTAAGTTTATAAAAAGAACCATATACATCACGCCTGCTGAAAAAGCCCATCCTAATAATAACATTAACCTTTGAATATTTTTCTTAAATACAAATACGGCTGATAATAAAATTATAACAATCAAATAGTCAACAATCCATAAGGGAGCATATTGCCAATCATCCCAATACGAGTTCAATAATGTTTCAACAATAGCAAGTATAATTGAATATAGTGTCGCAACTATTAAATTTATCTTTTTAACCATTATTTATATTTCTATGAATGGTGGCTTTACGATTTCTGATTTAATAAATTCATCTCTAATTTTAATATAGATTTCTTTGTCAGTTCCTAATGAATTAATATTTATATATCCTAAACCAATTCCTTTTTTTAAAACAGGAGAAAAAGTTCCTGATGTGGTAACTCCAATCTCTTTATGACTAGAATTATAAATCTTATATCCAACTCTAGGAATACCTCTATTTTTAAGTTTGAATCCAACTAGTTTCTTTTTAGTCCCATTATTAATTTGATTTTTAAAAATTTCAAAACCAATGCATTCAGTTTCAGGTTTCGTAATCCAGCCTAATCCAGCTTCAATAGGGGAGGTGTTATCATTAATATCATTACCATATAGGCAATAACCCATTTCAATTCTTAGTGTATCTCTAGCTGCTAGACCTACTGGCTTTAAAGTTTCATTATTATTGAATTTGAAAAGAGAATCCCAAATATTTACTACATCTTTATTAGGGATATATATTTCTAATCCACCAGAACCAGTATACCCAGTCTTAGATAAAAGAATATCATTACAGTCATTAAACTTTGATGTAACATGCGAATAGTTATTAATCTCCTTTAAATCTACATCTGTAAAGTTTTGACAATAATCAATTGCCTTAGGTCCCTGAATTGCAAGAAGCGAGTAGTTATTAGACTCATCACTTATAGTTGCATTAAATGCTTTGTTTTGTTCTAATATCCAGGTATAATCTTTTTGAATATTTGAGGCATTTACAACTAAGAGATATTTATCTAGTTCAATTTTATAAACAATTAAATCATCAATAATTCCACCTTCAAAATTTGTAATACAGTTATATTGAGCCATTCCTGGATCTAACTTTGAAATATTATTACTGCAAATTCTTTGTAAAAGTTTAGTAGAATTTTTTCCAGAAATTAAAATCTCCCCCATATGAGATACATCAAATATTCCTGCACTATTTCTAACATGCAAATGCTCCTTGTTAACAGATGAATAGCTAATAGGCATTTGAAATCCTGCAAAATCAGAAATTTTGGCTCCTAATTGAGAATGTTTATTGAAAAGAAATGTTTTTTTCATTAGACAAAATTGATTTACTTTTATGATTAAATCAACAAATGACTTCTAAAATTAAAATATTTTTAATTCTTTTAATTATTAATAATAGTTTTCTGTTAAATTCTCAACAGTATAATGATGATTTAGGTCCTGATTTTCATAAAAAGAAAAGATCTGAATTTAGAGAAAAGATGCCAAATAATAGTGTAGCTATTTTCTTTACGTCCCCCGTAATGAAAAGATCTAATGATACAAACTTTATGTATCATCAAAACCCTAACTTCTATTACTTAACAGGTTGGAGAGAACCACATGGTGTCTTAGTAATTTATTCAAATCAACAAGAAGATAAAAAAGGCAAATATTATGAACAACTCTTTATTAGAGAGAGAAATGAATATAGGGAAATGTGGGATGGAAAAAGATTAGGTATTGAAGGGGCTAGAAAGATGGGTTTTGATAGAGTCCATCTTAGATCAGCATTTATTGAAACTGAATTGGATTTTAGCAATTTTGATTATGTCCTTCATAATGAATTACGAGATGATGTAAGAGATAATACAAATGATATTTATGATTTATTCGATTTGCAAATAAAATTTGAGAAGTTGCTAAGTGATAGATCAAATAATAAAAACGATAATGAGCTTATTGATAATAAAAAGCTATCAATTAACACTAAAACTTTAAATGATTTAATGAAAAGTCTACGACAAACAAAAGATAATGAAGAAATTGAATTATTAAAAAAAGCTGTAAAGATTTCTGCTTTTGCTCAAGTTGAAGTAATGAAAGCTATCCATAACGAAATGACAGAGAGAGAGGTTCAGGGTATTCATGAATATATATACAGAAAATATGGAGCTGCTCATCAAGGATATAACTCAATAGTAGGGTCGGGTGGAAACTCATGTGTATTACACTATGTCACAAATGACAACAATAATATAAAAGATCAATTGATATTGATGGATGTTGGAGCTGAATATAGAGGTTATACAGCTGACGTTACTAGGACTATTCCAGTTAATGGTAAATTTTCTAATGAACAAAAGGAAATCTACAACCTTGTTTATCTTGCTCAAGAAGAAGGAATAAGAATGTCTAAGGTTGGGAATTCATTTACAGATATTAATAGGACTTCATATAAAATAATCTCAGAAGGCTTAATTTCTTTAGGAATAATAAATAATGTAAGAGAAGCCTCAAAGTATTTTCCTCATGGAGTTTCTCACCATATAGGACTTGATGTTCATGATCCTGGAGATAGAATACTTTCTGAAAACATGGTTATAACTGTTGAGCCAGGAATTTATATACCTAGTGGAAGTGATTGTGATCCTAAATGGTGGAATATTGGAGTAAGAATAGAGGATGATATTTTAATAACAAATGATGGTCCAATAAATTTATCTTCAGATGCTCCCAGAAAAATTGAAGTTATTGAGGAGTTAATGAAACAGAAAAGCCCTTTGGGAGAATTTAGGCTTCCTATAATTAATTGACCCTACGTAATAAATTATCTTTTAATTGATCGTAGCTTTCAATTTCAATAGTATTTTTCTTCTTTGTCATAATCTTTTTTAGTCTTGAAGGAAGACTAATTTGATCCCCAATACTATTTTCTACTTGTTCTTTAAATTTTATTGGATGAGCAGTTGATAAAAAAATACCATTTACATCAGATCTAGGATTTTTCAAATAACTTTTTAAACCAAGATATCCAATTGCACTATGTGGATCCATTATATAGTTATAAGAGTTATAAACATCTTTAATAGCTTCTCTTGTTTCAGAATCATTATAGCTATAACCTTTTATGACTTTATTGATTTTTTGAAGATCATTATTGAATATCTTTTGAATTCTAATAAAATTACTTGGATTTGACACATCCATTGCATTTGAAATTGTAGGTTTCGTTTTTTTAGGATTATATATACCAGATTCTAAATATCTAGGAACTGTATTATTAATATTAGTTGAGGCTATAAATAGCTTAATATTTAAACCCATTTCTTTACTTAAAATTCCTGCACAAATATTACCAAAGTTTCCACTTGGAACTGAAAAAATATTTTGATTATTATTTTCTATTTTTTTTATAGCTAAAAAATAATAAAACATTTGAGGTAACCATCTAGCAATATTTATTGAATTTGCTGATGTCAATATAATTTTATTTTTTATTTCAATATCATTGAAGGCATCTTTAACCATTTTCTGGCAATCATCAAAATTACCATTAACTTCAAAAGCAATAACATTTTTATCATTTGTTGTAATTTGTTTTTCTTGAACTTGACTAATTCTTCCTTTAGGATACAGAATACAAACATTAATTCCATTTAAACCTTCAAATCCTTTTGCAACAGCTCCACCAGTATCTCCAGATGTTGCGACTAAAACTGTAATTTCTTTTGAATCAAAATCATTCTTAATTTTATCCATACATAACGCTAAAAACTTTGCACCAATATCCTTAAAAGCAAGAGTTGGACCGTGAAATAACTCTAAGGAAAATATTGAATTTTCAACTTTCTTTAGAGGTATTTTAAAATCTATTGTCTTTTGAATAATTTTAATTAATTCATCTTCGGTAAAATCATTACCTATATAGTCTTTAATAACTTCATAACATAATTCAGTATCATCTATCGTTTTTATATTTTCAATAATCTTTTTTGGAAGATTAATAATTTTTTCTGGGAAATACAGGCCTTTATCAGGAGCTAAACCGTTAATTAAAGCTGTTTGAAAGTTTACAGGCTGTGAATTATGATTTAAGCTAATATATTTCATTAATCAATAACTTTAACACCTTCTGAATTTATTATTGAGACAAATCCATTATAATTAATATTAACACTATTAAAGTGAGATGACACTTTATTCAGAATAACATTAGCTGTTTTATTACTTTTTGATAGAGCGAAGATTGCTGGTCCTGAACCAGAAATACCACATGCGATTGCTCCAGATTTTATACTTATATCTTTAATATTATAAAATTCAGGAATTAAAAGAGCTCTATCAGGTTCAATTATCTCATCAACTATTGAATTTGACATTAAATCATAATCTTCAGTGTATAAACTAGAAATAAATGCAGCTAAATTTGCAGATTGTTGAACCATTTTATCAATTGTTACTTTTAATTTAACAACCTTTCTTGAATCTGAAGTTTTTAGTTCAATTTCTGGTCTAATTATCGTGGCAATCAATCCTTTTGGATTTGGAAGTTTTATTATATCTAAATCTTTTACTGATCTAACCAAAGTAAAGCCGCCTAATAAAATAGGTGAGACATTGTCTGCATGATATGAGCCACTAACAAATTTTTCCCCTTCCATTGCAAATCTTATTAATTCTATATCACTAAAAGGAGAATCAATAAGTTTGTTAATTGCAAAAACAACTCCAGCTGAACTTGCCGCACTACTCCCAATACCACTTCCGGGTTTAATGCCTTTTTTAATTTTTATATCAAATCCATAATCTAGGTTAATATCCTTCATCATTGCTTGAGCAGCAATTCCAGCTACATTTTGATTGATATTGGTTGGAAGATTGTATTTATCAATTGACGAAATTTTTACACCCTTCTCTGGTGTTTTTGTAACTGTTATTGTATCACCAACTTTATCAAGACAAAATCCAAGAATATCATATCCACAAGACAAATTTGTTACACTTCCTGGAGAAAATACTTTTATACTATCCATTATTTCTCACTAGCTTTAATTATATCAGCAAAAACTCCTGATGCTGTAAACTCACCTCCAGCTCCTGCACCTTTAACTATTAGGGGAGAATCTTTATATCTGTCAGTATGAAATACTGTGATATTATCACTACCCTCTATATTATAAAAGGGGTGGTCTTCTTTAACTGCCTTTAAACCAACACTAGCCTCACCATTTTCAAGACAGGCAACATACTTTAGTCTTGATCTTTTTTCTATTGCTTTATTTAATATTTGATTAAAGTGATCATTATTATCTTTTAATGATTTTAGGAATTCTTCCTTAGAGTTTGATTCAATCGATTCTTTGGGTAGGAACATTTCATTTTGCACATCACTAAATTCCATTTTTTTACCACTTTCCCTAGCAAGAATTAATATTTTTCTTGAAACATCAATTCCACATAAATCAATTTTTGGATCAGGTTCAGTATAACCAAGATCAACAGCCTTATTAACAACTTCATAAAATGAGTTTTCTTTATTGAAATTATTAAAAATAAAATTTAAAGTACCAGAGAGAATAGCTTCAATTTTTGTAATCCTGTCTCCAGAATTTATAAGATTATTTAATGTATTAATTATTGGCAATGCTGCACCAACATTAGTTTCGTAAAGAAATGGAGAATTATGATTTCTTGATAATGATTTTAGTTCAAGATATTTTTCTAAATTATCAGAACATGCAATTTTATTACAAGTGACAACACCTATTCCATTTTTTAAAAAATTATTATAATTAATAGCTACATCTGCATTTGCTGTATTATCAATAAAAATACTATTCCTTAGATTTTGATTTATTGAAAAATTTAAAAACTGATCATTATTAGAGCTAAGATCACTTGAATCTAATTTTGACTTCCAATCATTAAGATCTATTTCAGTATCACTAAGGATCATTTTCTTTGAATTAGACAACCCCATAACTTTCAATTTGAGTCTTAAATTTTCTTCTAGTGATTTTTTTTGATCAAAGATTTGTTTAATTAAATTCGATCCAACATTCCCTACGCCTGTTATAAAAAGATGTACATTTTTACAATTATTCTCAAAGAATGCTTCATGTAATGAATTTAAAGCCTTTATGTTGTCTTTCTCATCTATTATTATTGATATATTTCTTTCTGATGCACCTTGAGCAATTGCTCTTATATTGATATTATTATTCCCTAAAGTGCTAAATAATTTTCCGCTAACACCTTTTTTACTTTTCATATTATCTCCAACTATAGCAATATTTGATAAAGAATTTTCAATTTGACATTCATTTATTTTATTTTGAGATATTTCATATTCAAATTCTTTATCAATAAGATTTTTTGCAGTATTAGCATCAGATTCATTAACAGCTATACATATAGAGAATTCAGAAGATGCTTGAGTTATCATTATAACATTTACTCCTTTTTGTGAGAGAGCTTCAAAAAATCTTTTTGAAAAACCTGGAACACCAACCATTCCAGAACCCTCAAAGTTAATTAGAGATATATTCTCAATATGACTGATTCCCTTAACCGTATTTTCTTTTTCAGATTTAGTCGAATTAGAAATACATGTGCCAATTGCATTTGGATCAAATGTGTTTTTAATATATGCTGGAATATTTTTCTCAATTAATGGTTGAAGTGATGGGAAATAAAGAACTTTTGCTCCAAAGAAAGATAGTTCCATAGCTTCTTTGTATGATAAAGATTCTATTGGCCTAGAGTTTTTAACTATTTTTGGGTTAGCTGAAAAAACTCCGCTAACATCAGTCCATATTTCTAGAACTTTAGAATTTGTATAATTTGCAATAATTGAAGCCGTATAGTCAGATCCTCCTCTACCTAAATTAGAGATTTCACTATTACAATCAGTTGCAATAAAACCAGGCATTAGAATTATTTTTGTTTCAATTAGATCTAAATTATTTGAAACTGCAATACCTGTCTTTTCTTCATCAACAATTTCATTATCATTATGATATTTTGTAAAAATAATTTTTCTGGAGTCAACATATGAAATATCATTACCTCTCTCTTTTAATATTTCATAAATTAGTTTACTTGATAAAATTTCTCCAAAGCTCAAAACCGTAGAGATTGTTTTTTTAGTTATCTCATCAATAGTAGATACTGCTTCTAAAATTGTTTCTAATTCATTTAGTTGTTGTTTAAGAAAACTTAGTAAAGGACTTTGATTTTCAATTTTTGAAAGTCCATGAATAACTTCCAAGTGTCTTTCTTCGATTTGTTTTAGAAAATCAGTTGAATTTTTCCCTTTGGAATTTAAGAATTTTTGAAGTATATCTGTAATGCCTCCTAAAGCTGAGACTACAACAAAAATATTATCTTTCTCATTTTCAATTATTGAGAAGACTTTTTTTAACGAACTTGAAGTGGCAACTGAACTTCCACCGAATTTAATTACTTTCAAGAAGCTTTTTCTTTTTTATTGATCAGCAAATTTAATTCATCTGAATTTGATTTGTAATCTACAAGTAAATTATCTCCAGTTTTGATTTTGTTTGATACTAGATTTTTTGCAATAAGATCTTCAATATATTTTTGAATCATTCTATTTAAAGGTCGAGCTCCATGTTTTTCATCAAAACCTTTTTCGCAAATAAAGTCTTTAGCTTTTTTTGATATAGTGAGACTATAACTAAGTTTATTAACTCTTTCAATTAAGCTCGATAATTCAATATCAACAATCTTATTAATATCTTCTATAGTAAGGGAATTAAAAATTACACACTCGTCTACTCTGTTAAGAAACTCAGGAGAGAAAGTATTTTTTAAAGCTTTTTTAATAACTTTTTTCTCAATATCTGAAGCTTGATTTTTTGTTGACTTTGTTTCAAAACCTACTCCTAAACCAAATTCACTGATTTGCTTACCACCAAGGTTAGAAGTCATTATAATTATTGTATTCTGGAAATTAATTTTTCTTCCAACACTGTCAGTCAAGAATCCATCATCTAGAATTTGAAGAAGCATACCATATATATCTGGATGTCCTTTTTCTATCTCATCAAATAAAATAACAGAATAGGGTCTTCTTTTAACTTTTTCAGTTAATTGCCCACCCTCTTCATAACCTATATATCCTGGAGGAGCTCCTATTAATCTTGATACAGAGAATTTTTCCATATACTCACTCATATCAATTCGAACTAAGTTTTCTTCAGATTCAAATATCTCTGAAGCTAAAACTTTTGCTAACTGTGTTTTCCCAACTCCTGTTTGGCCAAGAAATATAAATGAACCTATAGGTTTATTAGGAGAGTTAAGGCCAGCTCTGTTTCTTTGAATGGATTTTACTATTTTAGAAATTGCTTCATTTTGACCTATTATTCTTTTCTTTATACTGTTTTCTAATTTTGAAAGTTTATTTCTATCTGATTTGATAATTTTTGACACTGGAATATTTGTCATCATGGAAATCACATCTCCGATTTGATCTTCATCTACTGTTACTCTATTTAATTTAGATTCTTCATGCCATTTTTCTTGGGCTTCTATTAACTTTTTCTCAATTCTTTTTTCATCATCCCTAAGTTTAGCAGCCTCTTCATATTTTTGCTTTTTAACTACTGAGTTTTTGAGTTCTCTGATATTTTCTAATTGTTTCTCTAATAGAATGACATCCTCCGGTACATCCATGTTGTTTATATGAGCTCTTGATCCTGCTTCATCAAGTGCATCGATTGCTTTGTCAGGTAAATACCTATCAGTAATATATCTTAGACTTAATTCAACACATGCAACTAGTGCTTCATCGGTATAATTAACATTATGATGTGACTCATATCTATCTTTAATGTTTTTAAGGATTTCAATTGTTTCTTCTTTTGTAGTCTCTTCAATTAATATTTTTTGAAACCTTCTTTCTAAAGCCCCATCTTTTTCTATGTATTGACTATACTCATTTAAGGTTGTAGCACCAATACATTGAATTTCTCCACGAGCTAGAGCGGGTTTGAACATATTTGAAGCATCAAGGCTACCTGTAGCTCCACCTGCACCAACAATCGTATGTATTTCGTCTATGAAAAGTATAATATTTCTGTTTTTTTCAAGTTCATTCATTACAGCTTTCATTCTTTCTTCAAATTGACCTCTGTATTTTGTTCCTGCAACAAGGCTAGCAAGATCAAGAGTAACTACTCTTTTTCCATAAAGAATTCTTGAAACCTTTTTTTGAATAATCCTAAGGGCTAATCCCTCAGCAATGGCTGATTTACCAACTCCTGGTTCCCCTATTAGTAAAGGATTGTTTTTCTTCCTTCTACTTAGGATTTGAGATACTCTTTGAATTTCCTTTTCTCTCCCTACAACAGGGTCGAGCTTATCTTGTTCTGCAAGTGATGTTATATCTCTACCAAAATTATCAAGTACAGGAGTTTTTGTTTTAATTTTTGTTTTTGTCTCTTTTGAAGAAGATGCTTCTGCATCTTTAGAAAAGTCATCTGGACTATCTTTCTCATCTGGAAAAGTAGAAGAAGTAGGATATTCAATTATGTCATTTGAACTAGTGTCGTCAGCCATTAATTTAAACTGCTCTTTGACACTATCATAACTAATATTCATTTTCCCCAAAATTTTTGTAATAGGATCATTATCATTTCTAAGAATGCAAAGAAGAAGATGAGCAGTATTGATTGAATTGTTTTGAAACAATTTAGCTTCTAAAAAAGTAGTTTTTAGTGCTCTCTCTGCTTGACGTGTAAGATGTAAATTTTTCTTTTCATTTAGTTTAAGCTCAGAACTGTCTATTATTGCTGGATTTAACAACTCTATTTTTTTTCTTAATTCATCTAAGTTAACATCAATAGAGTTTAAGATAGAAATTGCTTTACCACCTCCATCTCTTAACATACCTAATAGAAGATGCTCTGTGCCAATTTGTTTATGGCCTAATCTAAGAGCTTCCTCTTTACTGTAAGAAATAACATCTTTAACTCTTGATGAAAAATTATCATCCATTTATCAAATATTTTTTTGACTAAAGTATATCAATAATACAAATAAACAAAGAAAAAGATGTTTCATGTCAATAATAAATTGAATAAACTTTTTCACTAATCAATGTTAATAAATTCTTCTTTTTAAGAGAATAATAGCGGTAACTTTTGGTATGGATTAATTATTTTAGCTATTCACGAATTATGCCAGAAGAAGAAAAATTAATTCCTATTAAGATAGAAGATGAGATGGAGTCAGCTTACATTGATTACGCAATGTCAGTTATTGTCTCTAGAGCTCTACCAGATGTTAGAGATGGTTTAAAACCTGTACATAGAAGAGTACTTTTTGGTATGAACGAGATGGGAGTTAGATCTAACTCTTCGTACAAAAAATCTGCTAGAATAGTTGGTGATGTTATGGGTAAATATCATCCCCATGGAGATAGCTCAGTTTATGATACAATGGTAAGGATGGCTCAGGAGTGGAGTTTAAGATATTTGCTAGTAGATGGACAAGGGAACTTTGGTTCAGTTGATGGTGATAGCCCTGCTGCTATGAGATATACTGAAGCTAGGATGAAAAAAATATCGGAAGAGCTTTTATCAGATATAGATAAAGAAACAGTTGATTTTAAGTTAAATTTTGATGATACAATAATGGAACCCACAGTTTTACCAACTAGGGTACCTAATTTGTTAATAAATGGATCTTCTGGAATAGCTGTTGGTATGGCAACAAATATGGCACCTCATAACTTATCTGAGGTAATAGATGGTACAATAAGTTATATTGAAAACAGTAAAATTGATATTGAAGAATTAATTCAAATTATTAAAGCACCTGATTTTGCTACTGGAGGAACAATATATGGATATGATGGTGTGAGAGAAGCATTTTTAACAGGTAAGGGTAGGGTTGTTTTAAGGGGTAAAGCAATAATTGAAAATGTAAAAGAAAGAGAATGTATTATAGTATCTGAAATACCTTATATGGTTAATAAGGCTGATATGATTAGAAAAACGGCTGATTTGATAAATGATGGGAAAATTGAAGGAATTTCTACTATTAGAGATGAATCTGATAGGAAAGGAATGAGAATTGTATATGTTCTTAAAAGGGATGCTATCCCAAATATTGTTTTAAATAAACTCTACAAGTTTACACAACTACAATCATCTTTTAGCATCAACAATGTAGCATTAGTAAATGGTCGCCCAGAGTTATTAAACTTAAGACAACTAATCCGCCATTTTGTAGATCATCGTCATGAGGTAGTTGTAAGAAGAATAAACTTTGAACTTAAAAAAGCGGAACAAAGAGCTCATATACTTGAGGGATTAATTATTGCTTCAGATAATATAGATAATGTTATAGACCTAATAAAAAAATGTTCAAATGCTGATGAAGCAAGACAAAAGCTTGAAAAGAAATATAAATTATCTGAGATTCAAGCTAAAGCTATTATAGAAATGAGGTTAAGACAGTTAACCGGGTTAGAACAAGAGAAGCTTAGAGAAGAATATGACGAACTCATAAAAACAATTGCAGGATATAAAAAGTTATTAGATAGTAAATCTATGAGAATGGACGTGATTAAAAATGAACTAATAGAAATCAAAGAAAAATATGGGGATGAAAGAAGATCTATTATTGAGTATGCTGGTGGTGATTTTAGAATTGAAGATATTATACCAGATGAAAAGGTTGTAATTACTATTTCTCATGCAGGCTATATTAAAAGAACTCCATTAACGGAGTATAGAACTCAACACAGAGGAGGTGTTGGTCAAAAAGCTACAAAAACAAGGGATGAAGACTTCTTAGAAGATTTATTTGTAGGCACAAACCATCAATATATGTTATTTTTTACCCAAAAAGGGAAATGCTTCTGGATGAGGGTTTATGAAATTCCAGAAGGATCTAAAAACTCTAAAGGAAGGGCGATCCAAAACTTAATTAATATTGAGCAAGATGATAAGGTTAAAGCATTTATTTGCACCCAGGATCTTAAGGATGAAGATTATATAAACAGCCATTTTGTAATAATGGCAACAAAAAAGGGTCAGGTAAAGAAAACTTCTTTAGAACAATATTCAAGACCTAGGTCTAATGGTATTAATGCGATAACTATTAGAGATGAAGATGAACTGCTTGAAGCTAAATTAACTAATGGTTCCAGTCAGATTATGTTAGCTGTTAAATCTGGTAAAGCTATTAGGTTTGAAGAGAGTAAGACAAGACCAATGGGAAGAAATGCTTCTGGGGTTAGAGGTATAAGGCTAAAAGATAAATCTGACGAGGTTATAGGTATGGTATCTGTAAAAGATATGGATGAAAATATTCTTGTTGTTTCAGAGAATGGTTATGGTAAAAGATCAAGCTTAGAAAATTACAGATTAACAAATAGGGGAGGTAAAGGAGTGAAAACTATTTCAATTACAGAAAAAACTGGTAAATTAGTAACAATAAAAAGTGTTTCCGATAACGATGATTTAATGATAATCAATAAATCTGGAATAGCAATTAGGATGCAAGTAGAAGATCTTAGAGTTATGGGAAGGGCAACACAGGGTGTTAAAGCTATTAGTATTAAAGAAGGTGATAGTATAGCAGCAGTTGCTAAGGTAATGAAAGATGAAGAGGACATTGAAGATATTGAAGATATTGAGTTTGAAGGGGATACAGTAAAATAGATGATTATGACAAAAAGAATTATTTTTTTATGTTTTGCGCTAGTTTCTTTTAGCTATGGTCAAAAAAAGGAGTTAAGAAGTGCAAATAGGTTTATCGAAAAAGGAGAGTATGCTTCAGCTATAGATATTCTTGAAACTACAAACGACTTGATTCAAGCATCTGATGATAAAACAAAAGCACGTGCGATGTTTTTGTATGGAATGATTTACACGAACACAGAAGATTTTGATAAAGCAGTTAACTCTTTCGAGATGGCTAAGAATTTAGGAGGGACTAATCCCTTGTTAGATGCTGAGATTGCTAAACTTGAAAATGCAATTATAACAAGTGCAATTGGGGATCAAGAAAATGAAGCTTTTCTTTCTTCAGCAAAAAAACTATATGGTGCTTATAAATTAAATCCTGAAAACAATCAACTATATCTTTACTATGCTGCTTCTAGTTCTGTTAATGCTGATGATTATGAACAAGCCTTAATTTATTATAAGATTTTGATAGATATTAATTATGAGGGTATCGAAACTAAATATTTCATAACTGAAGTTTCTTCTGGTAATGAAATAGAAATTGGTAGCGAATCAGAATTTAATTTACTTAAAAAAACAAAAGATTATCAAGATCCTAGAGAAGAAGATACTGAATCTAAATATCCTGAAATTGTCAAAAATATTGCATTGATTTACAACAGGTTAGGACAGAAAGATAAAGCTTTAGATGCAATTAAAAGTGCTAGACAAGCTAATCCAGATGATGTTGGGCTTATAATTACCACTGCAAATATATATTTTGAACTTGGTGATAAAGAAGGATTTAAATCGGCAATGTCAGAAGCTATTGAATTAGATCCATCTAATCCAATATTATACTATAATTTAGGTGTTGTTTCAGCTGATTTGGGGGAAAAAGATGTTGCTATTGAATATTATAACAAGTCAATTGAATTAGATCCAACTTCTGAAAATAGTTACCTTAATCTTGTTGCTTTAATTCTTGATGGGGAAGCCTCCATTATAGAAGAAATGAATTCTTTAGGAACATCTAGATCTGATAATGTTAGATATGATGAATTAAAAGAATTAAGAGAGAACCTTTATCTACAATGTGTGCCAATCTTGAAACAGCTAATAGACCTTAATCAGAATATAGAAGGTGTAAGAACTCTTATGAATATCTTCGGTACTTTAGGAGATAACCAAGGGTATATGGAAATGAAAAATTTACTTGATCAACTTGATCAATAATTTATATAGTAAAGGTCATTTTTTTATCTAAATTTGTAAAACTTTTTGGAGAGGTGCCAGAGTGGTAATGGAGCAGATTGCTAATCTGTCAACGCGTAAGCGTTGCCTGGGTTCGAATCCCAGTCTCTCCGCACAAGGTCGCGTAGCTCAGCTGGATAGAGCATCTGGTTTCTAACCAGACGGTCACAGGTTCGAATCCTGTCGCGATCACCATTTTAGCCTCAACTTTTAGTTGAGGTTTTATTATTTTAGCATTATGGGAAATAGATTATTAATTTTTATCATTCTCTTCTCTTTTTTGTTTTCATGTTCACCAAAAGAAAAAACAAGTGAATCACCCAATTTTGTTTTTATTTTGGCTGATGATCTAGGATATGGAGAATTAGGTGTTTTTGGCCAGGAAGTTATAAAGACTCCCAATATAGATCAGTTAGCAAAAGAAGGAATGATACTAACAAACCATTATACTGGGTCACCTGTTTGTGCACCAGCACGTGCAGTATTATTAACAGGTCTTCACTCAGGTAACAACCCTATAAGAGGTAATGATGAGTGGAGAGAAAGAGGAGATGTATGGAGTTTTCAAGCTATGTTTGATAATCCAGAACTTGAAGGACAGCGTCCTCTGCCAGACTCAATAGTTACTGTAGCAAAACTTTTACAATCTAAAGGTTATAAAACAGGAATGGTAGGAAAATGGGGCCTAGGTGCACCAAATACGAATAGCATTCCAAACAATAAAGGTTTTGACTTTTTTTATGGTTATAATTGCCAAAGACAAGCTCATACTTTATATCCAAGTCATTTATGGAGAAATAAAGAAAGAGATATTCTAGACAATAAAATAGTTAATAAGGGTAAACTTAAAGAAGGACTTGATCCATACACTCAAGAAAGTTATAAAGCATATAATCAAAATGATTATGCTCCAACCTTAATGCATAATGAGGCATTAAGTTTTTTAGATAGAAATAAAGAAAATAATTTTTTTCTTTATTATGCTTCTCCTATTCCACATCTACCACTTCAAGCTCCTGAAAACTGGGTAGATTATTACCGTGAAAAGTTTGGAGAAGAAGAACCTTATATTGGAGGTTCAGGTTATTATCCTAATCAATATCCTAAAGCAACTTATGCTGCTATGATTTCTTATTTAGATCAACAGGTTGGAGAAATAGTTGAAAAGTTAAAAGAAATTGGAGAGTATGAAAATACATTTATAATCTTCTCAAGTGATAATGGCCCAACACATGTAGAGCATGTAGACACTAAATTTTTTAATAGTGCAAGACCTTTTATTAACTCAAAAAATACTCTTAAAGGCAATGTTAATGAGGGGGGAATAAGGGTGCCGACAATAGCAACATGGCCTAAACGAATTAAACCTGGGTCAAAATCAGACCACCCAAGCACTTTTTATGATTATTTTGCAACTGTATCTGATATAATTAGTGAAAGTCTCCCTTATGCTATTGATGGTATTAGTTACTATCCAACACTTGTAGGAGAAAATCAAGAGAAACATGAATATCTTTATTGGGAATTCCCTGCTTATGGAGGTCAACAAGCTATCAGGGTAGATCAATGGAAAGGGATAAAGAAGAATTTGTTTAAAGGGCCTTCAAAACTTCAGCTATATAACCTTAATGATGATCCACAAGAATTAAATGATTTAGCTTCTGATTATCCTGAGATTGTAATAAAAATGGAAAATTTATTGAGAGAAGCACATACTACAGCTAATATTGATAAATTTAAAATACCTGCTTTAGAAAACTAGTAAAGAAATATGGATTTAATCTAACACTAGATTCTCAATATTTGAAAAGTTTCTTCCTCTGATTTCCACAAAACTTGTAATCATTTCCCTTAATTTCTCAGGTTCTTTCTTTGAAAGGTCAACTTTTTGTGAAGGATCATCTTTTAGATTATATAGTTTAAAATCCATTGAATTTCCCAATTCTATATTTACATATTTTGAAATTTCAGGTCCCTTATAAGGTGGGATCATCACCCAATCTCCTTTTCTATATGCAGTTCTGGTAGAAGCCTCAAGAATTAGTTCCTCTCTACCATTTCCTTTATTATTTAAAATTAGGTTAGAAAAATCTAGACCATCTTTTGACTTATATTCTGCCCCAGCTATTTTAGATATTGAATTAAAAAGATCTATTTGTGATATCAACTCATCTGAAATCCCTGGATTTATTTTTCCTTTCCAATAAGTAATAAATGGAACTTTAGTTCCAGCTTCAAAAAGGCTATATTTACCACCTCTTAATCCACCAGAAGGAGTATGATCTCCAAGTTTTTCGACAGCATCATCATAATAGCCATCATTTAGAACAGGTCCATTATCACTAGAAAAAATTATTAATGTATTCTCTAAAATTCCCTCTGTTTCGAGAGTTTTGTATAATTCTCCTATGCACCAATCTGCTTCAATAATAACATCTCCTCTTGGTCCCATTCCAGAGAGACCTTCAAATCTTGGGTGTGGTGTTCTTGGAACATGAGGTTGTTGAAGAGTATAGAAAAGAAAGAAAGGGTTGTCTTTATTTTCTTTAATATATTCCTGAGCTTTTATTAAAAAATGATCTGCCATATCAATATCACTCCATAAGGCTTTCTCTCCTCCTTTCATATATCCAATTCTTGGAACACCATTAACGATGGATCCATTATGTCCATGATGCCATTTCATAGTTGTTAGTTCAGGATTTTTTAATCCAGTTGGGAGACCATAATCATCATGTTTATTTTGGTGAAAAAAATTGACCTCTATAGGGTCATCTGAATCCAGGTTAACGACATTACCATTTTCTATATAAACAGTTGGAACTCGATCCTGCGTATCAGGCATTATATGAGAATAATCAAACCCTACTTGATTGGGTCCAGGAGATATATAAGAATTATAATCTATTATACCTGATCCTGCAACTCCATCTCCAGATCCTAAGCCAAGATGCCACTTTCCAACAATCCCTGTATGATAACCTTGAGTTTTTAAAACTTTAGGAATAGTCATTTCTGTTGTATCAATAGCTAATGATCCTCCAGTAATTACTCTAAGCCCACTTTTTCTCCAGGGATAAGTCCCAGTTAGAAGAGCATACCTACTAGGGCTGCAAGTTGCTGAAGAAGCATATCCATTGTTAAATCTTATTCCTTCATTTGCTAATTTATCAATATTTGGAGTGTTTAAAGTTCCTTTATTATAAGCACTTACATCTCCATAACCTAAATCATCAGTATATATGATTATAATGTTTGGATTTTTACTTGAATAGTTTTTTTCTGATTTGCACCCTAAAAAAAGTGAAATAAAAAAAATAAGACAAAGTTGTTTAATTAATTTAGAAGTCATATTTGAATATTATTAGTTATTTATTCTTCCAGCAATTTTTTTGTTAATGATAAGAAAATTTATACTATCTACAAACCTTTGATTATAATCAGGGTTTTTTTCTAATGGCATTGGAGCATTATTAGTTTTTCTCCATTCATTCAAGTCATCAAAAAGCTCTTTTGTTTTTTTAGGATTAATGATGCTCAAATCATTAGATTCTGAAATGTCTTCTTTAATGTTATAAAGTTCTATTCTATCATTTTCAAAGTAATGATGTAATTTCCAGTCATCTTTAATTATTACTGATCCAGGTCTTGTTCTAAATATTGGATCGCTCCCATTATCAAGATGGACATTATAAGCCTGTAAATAAATAGGAAAATGGAAAAATAAAGATCTTCCTTTAATTGATCTACCTTTGAAAATTGGGTTTAGATCAACTCCATCTAGTTGTAAGGTTTTATTTTTATGTCCTATTATTTTTTTTATTGTTGGGAAAAAATCAATATTACTAACTCTTTCATATGATTCGCTTTCTTCTTTTATTTTACCTTTCCAGGAAAAAATTAAAGGTACTTTAATACCTCCTTCATAGTATGAACCCTTTCCGGCTTTTAGTGGAAATTGATTAGAGATTGCTCTTATTCCTCCATTGTCAGAAGTAAAAATAATAAGAGTATTTTCTGATAGATTTAATTCTTCAATTTTATTTAAAATTCTACCTATGTTTTCATCAAGTGACTCAATCATACCAGCATAATCAGCACGATTATGATTTTCATCACCACCTTTATTTAAATATTTTTCTTGATATTCCTTTTTTGATTGAATTGGAGTATGTACAGAATAGAATGGAACATATGCAAAAAATTTTTCATTTTGGTATTTGTTAATAAAGTTAACAGCCTCATTTCCTATCCTGTCAGTTAGGTATTCACCTTTAGGACCATCATCTAGATTTGGATTTACATATGGAGAAAAGTATCCTCCAGATCCTCCGCTTTTATTACCCCCAACGTTTATATCAAAACCATTATCCTCTGGAAAAAACCCTTCTGGACCCAAGTGCCATTTTCCAAAATGTCCTGTAACATATCCTTCATTCTTAAGCATTTCGGGAATTAAAAAATATTTTAGATCTAGGATAGTATTATTTTTTGTTGGAATTATTTTTCTGGTTTTTTTATTTCCTCTATCTGAATTACCAACTGTGTAAATACCATGGCTAGTATGATATCTTCCTGAAAGCATTGTTGCCCTACTAGGAGCACAATTTGCAGCAGATGCATATCCATTATAAAATGTCATTCCGCTCCTAGAAAGCTTATCAATGTTAGGAGTTTCATAATATTTAGAGCCCATATAGGATACATCAGTCCATCCTAAGTCATCTACTACAATTAAAACAATATTTGGATTTTCATTTTTATTCTCAATAGTTTGACAAGAGATAAATAAGCTTATAAATAGTAAGATTAGTATTTTTCTCATAATGACTTATGCTGAAAGCAAATTTTATTTATATTCAACTTATAAAGCTTGGTTTTTAAAGAAATATATTGAATAAATCATAGAATGAAACAACTTTTTAAATTTCTTTTTGTTTTTTCAATTGTATTGGGATGTAATTCAAATAACTCAAGGCCTAATGTGATTTTTATATTAGTTGATGACTTAGGATGGAATGATCTAGGATACTCTGGTAGCACATTTTATGAAACTCCTAACATTGATAAGTTATCTAAAGAAAGCTTTCAATTTACAAATGCATATTCTGCAAGTCCAGTTTGTTCTCCTACAAGAGCTTCAATTATGACTGGAAAACATCCTGCAAGAGTAAATATAACAGATTGGATTCCAGGTCTTGACCCACAAAATAGAGCTCTTCTTGGGCCAAAAGACCTTCATAATTTACCATTAGAAGAAATCACAATTTCTGAAAAATTAAAAGAATCTGGATATAATACATTCTATGTAGGAAAATGGCATTTAGGATCTGAGGGATATTATCCAGAGGATAATGGTTTTGATGTAAACATTGGAGGTTTTGAAAAGGGGAGTCCAATGGGAGGTTATTACTCACCATATAAAAATCCAAAATTAAATGATGGTCCTAAAGGAGAATATCTTACAGACAGACTAACAGATGAATCTATCAAATTAATTAAAAGTCATAATAAAAATGAGCCATTTGCTATGTTTCTATCATTTTACAATGTCCACACTCCCATTCAGGCTAATGAGAAACATATAGATTATTTCAGTAAAAAATTATCTGAAATGGATAATAATGAAGTTAGAACAAAAAGTGAAGGAGATGCAATTACAAGATTAAATCATACCAATCCAGAATACGCATCAATGGTTTATGCTGTGGATGAAAATGTTGGAAAACTTATTAAAAGTCTTAAGGATAGTGATTTGTATGAAAATTCACTTATAATATTTACATCTGATAATGGTGGGCTATCAACTCTAAAGAAGATTGCGCCAACTTCAGTTTATCCTTTAAGAGCTGGTAAAGGATGGCTTTATGAAGGAGGAATAAGGATTCCGCAGTTAATTAAATCGCCAGGGAATACAGATAATATAATAGTTAATGATATAACAGCCTCTTATGATTTATTTCCAACTATACTAGACTTCGCTGGAATTAAAAATAATATAGATATTGATGGTATTAGCTTAGCACCAATCCTAAATGGGCAATCTGAGATTGATAGAGAAGATATTTTTTGGCATTTTCCTCATTATCATGGGAGTCTATGGAAACCAGGATCAGCGATTAGATCTGGGGATTGGAAACTAGTTTTTCATTATGAATCTAATAATGCTGAATTATTTAATTTAAAAGAAGATCCAGGGGAAATAAATGATTTATCTTTATTATTTGAGGAGAAAAAGCAAATTTTATTAAATAAATTAAACAATTTAAAGAATGAAACAAATGCAAATAAAGTTTCAATAAACCCTAACTTTAAAAACTAAAATAATGAAATATTATCCCTTAAAATTATTGTTTATTGCCTTTTTTATTTTAGGATGTACTAGTGATATAGATACCAAGACAAAACCGAATATATTATTTATCATGTCTGATGATCATGCTTATCAAGCAATAAGCGCATATGATGGCAGGTTGATTCAAACTCCTAACATTGATAGAATAGCTGATGAAGGGATGTTATTTACAAATGCATCTGTAACGAATTCAATATGTGCTCCTTCCAGAGCAGTTATACTTACTGGAAAACATAGTCACATTAATGGGAAAATAGATAACATAGCGAAATTTGATGATTCACAGATGACTTTCCCACAACTATTTCAAAAAGCTGGTTATCAAACAGCAATGTTTGGTAAACTCCATTTTGGAAACAACCCAAAAGGAGTAGATAATTTTTTAATACTCCCCGGACAGGGTGACTATATAAATCCAAGATTTTTAGGAAAGGATAAAGACACTATAATAACTGGATATGTAACTGATGTGATTACTGACTTAACTCTAAACTGGTTTAAAACAAAAAGAGATAAAAACAAACCGTTTTTGACGTTTTATCTACATAAAGCTCCCCACAGAGCATGGTGGCCAAGTCCAGAAAAATTTGCTGAGTTTTATGAGAGGGAATTCCCTGAGCCTGAAAATTTATATGATGATTATTCAGGGAGAGGAACTGCAGCAAAAACAGCAGAAATGAATATTTTAACTCATATGCAATATATGCAGGACAGCAAAGTTAGACCATCAACTTTTGAAAAAATGGGGAAGGTTGAGCCTGAAATTCTTTACGCTAGGGGTGATGGAACTTTTTTTGAACCAACTTCTAATTCTTTCAATAATAGGTATAACAGAGCTAATGAAGAACAAAAGAAAAAATATGATGTTACTCTAGATAAGATAAGTGAAGATTTTAAAACCAATTGGCCAAATATGAATGATAAAGAAAAAATGAAATGGAAATTTCAGAGATATATGCAGGACTATTTAGCAACTATATCGTCAGTTGATGATAATGTAGGTAGAGTTTTAGATTATTTGGAAGAAACAGGATTAGATGAAAATACAATTGTTGTTTACACATCAGATCAAGGATTTTATCTTGGTGAGCATGGGTGGTTTGATAAGAGATTTATTTATGATGAATCTTTTAAAACACCATTGATGATTAGTTGGCCCAATAAGATAAAACCAGGGACAACAAATGCAGAAATGGTTCAAAATTTAGATTTTGCTCAAACCTTTTTAGAGGCAGCTATGATTGAAGCTCCAGAAGACATGCAAGGTGAAAGCCTAATCCCATTACTAAAAGGTGATAATAAAAAGTGGGATAGAGATGCAGTTTATTATCATTATTATGAATACCCATCAGTTCACATGGCTAAAAGACATTATGGAATTGTAAATAAAGAATTTAAGCTATCTCACTTTTATTATGATGTAGATGAGTGGGAATTATACGATCGTATAAATGATCCTAATGAGATGAATAATGTATATAATAATCCAGATTATCAAGATGTTGTTAAGAAGCTAACAACTGAATTAAAGGAGATGAGAATAAAATACAAAGATTCTGAAGAATTGGATAGAAGCTTTATTTATGATTAAACCTTAAAATAGACGTTTAGAATAAATATTTTTAACTTTAATATTTAATGAAAAAAATTTACCTACTTTCTTTACTTTTTTTAACCTTTTGTTCTAATGTTGAGGAAAAAAGCTTAAATCCTGTCACTGTTAAACAGTTTAAAGAGTTTATTAATGCTACAGGTTATGAAACTGATGCAGAAAGATATGGATGGTCAATAGTACAATTAAACGTTTATGATTATAAAATTGTTGATGGAGCAACATGGTTAAGACCTGATGGCGATAATCTTTCAATAGATAGCCTGCCAGTTACACAAGTCAGCTATAAGGATGCTGTTGAATATTGTAAATGGGCTGATGTTAGTCTTCCAACTTACGAACAATATTGGAAATTGGTTTCTTCTGATGAACGCTTAATTGTTTCAGATAACAAGTATCCTATATCTCCTGTTGAAGAAGTAAACATAATAGGAAATGTTTGGGACATAACAGAACCTATAAATTCAGATCAGGTAAGGTTAGCTGGAGGATCTCTCTTTTGTTCAATAGACACATGTCATGGTACACAAGAGGATAGAGAATTATATGTAGATAAAGAAACTGGAAACATTCATATTGGATTCAGTGTTTTAAGTGAATAAAATGAAATATAACCCTAATCGCATAAATAGATTCTTGCTTTTTAACCTTCCAGCAGCTTGGTTAACAGGTGTTAGAGTTACAGCAATTAATGATGCTAAATGTGAAGTAAAAGTTAGATTTAGATGGATAAACCAAAATCCATATAGATCTATGTTTTGGGCTGTTCAAGGTATGGCTGCTGAGTTAACTACAGGGATGCTTTTAACTAAATGTATTGAAGAGTCAAAAACTAATATATCAATGTTATTAGTGGGTAATAAATCAAATTTTCACAAAAAAGCTGTAGGTAAAATAAAGTTTATTTGTGATGAAGGTGAAAATGCAAAAGAATTAATTAATTTAACTAAACAAAATAATACACATAAAGCTTGGCTAAAAGCTAAAGGTATTGATGAGTTAGGTGATATAGTTTCAGAGTTTTATTTTGAATGGTCTTGTAAATGTAGATAAAGAATGGAAGAAAATTATATAGAGAAATTGAATATGCCTGTTATTGCTGCTCCGCTATTTTTAATATCAGGTCCTAAACTAGTTATTGAATGTTGTAAAAATGGTATTGTAGGGACATTTCCTTCATTAAACCAAAGATCTACAGAAGGTTTTGAAGAATGGGTAATTCAAATAAAAACTGAATTAGATGAATTTGAACAGAAAACAGGTAAAAAAGCTGCCCCATTTGGTGTTAACATAATTGTGCATCCAACAAACATTAGGGTTCAAGCTGATCTTGAGGTATGTGTTAAACATAAAGTTCCATTAGTTATAACTTCATTAGGTGCAGTATCTCAATTAGTCGACACTGTTCATAGTTATGGTGGGATTGTATATCACGATATAATTAAAAAAAGACATGCTGAGAAAGCAGCTGAGGTAGAGGTAGATGGTTTAATTTTAGTTACAGCTGGAGCAGGAGGTCATGCTGGACTTAAAAATCCAATGTCATTAATTGCTTTAATAAAAAGCTTTTATTCTAAAAAAATAATACTCTCTGGTTGTATTTCAAACGGAAGAGATATTGCTAGTGCACTTCAGATGGGAGCTGACATTGCTTATATGGGTACTAGATTTATAAATACTAAAGAAAGTAGGGCAGATGAAGACTACAAGAAAATGATAATTAACTCGACAGCTGAAGATATTGTTTATACTGCATGTGTATCTGGAGTTCATGGAAACTTTTTAAGACCTAGTCTTGAAGCTATGGGTATAACAGAAGAATTTTGGAAAGGATCTAAGAAAATGGATTTTGGAGATGATTTTGCTAAAGCAGAAGCTAAAGCATGGAAGACAGTATGGTCAGCAGGTCATGGTGTGTCATCTATTAATGATAATCCTTCTGTAAAAGAGCTAGTTTCTAAGCTAAAGAAGGAATTTACTGAAGCTATTAAATCCCAAAATAATTACCTAAAGTTCGATCAAAATAAATATTAGATTAATTTTCTATAGTTCCAAACAGAAATTAAGTGTAAAATAACACTTCCCCATCCAAGGTATATAAAAGGAGAACTAGGAATAAACTTGTATGCTAGTATTAGTGCTGAATAGATTGTAAAACCAACACAAAAAAGTAGGGTTTTTCTCATACCCTTATTATCCATAAATCTCGGTTTAGAAAATGAAATTATAAATAAACCGATTACTGATACCCATAATCCAAAAAAACGATATATCTGTTTTAAGTATCCAGGAAGTGATTCGTTTATTTCTTCGCTAAATAATTTTTCAAATGTCATTCCAAGTCTTTCTTCATTTGCCACCTTGTCTAACATCCAAGGTTCATCAACTATAAGCCATCTAATTCCAAGAATAAAAAAGATATAACCTAATATAACAAGTGGGGTTAAGAATAATTTTTTACTCATAAATTTTTATAATTATTTATTATTGATACTGCAAATACTCCTGCTGTTTCAGATCTAAATCTATTTTTACCAAATGATATTTCTTTAATTTTCTCTTTATTAGCTTTTAATATTTCTTCTTTAGAGAAACCTCCTTCAGGACCAATCATTACAACAATTTTATCTTTACTGCCAATACTTTTATTATTAAAGCTATTATTATTTTTTAAATGTGCAATCAACTTATAGTCTTTATTTAATTTTAAAAATTCGTCAAAAGAAGTAATTGGATTAACCTTGGGTAAATAAAATTGATTAGACTGTTTCATTGAGCTGATGATGATTTTATTCAGTCTACTTATGTTAACCTTCTTCTTTTCCGAAAACTTAGTTATTAATGGGGTGATTTCTGATATTCCAATTTCAGTTGATTTCTCAACAAACCATTCAAATCTAGATGGATTCTTTAGTGGTGACATTGCTATATGGATTGAAAGATCCTTTTTTTTATGCTTTACCCTACTAATAACAGTTACCTTAATATTTTTCCCAAGCCGAATTATCTTTCCTTTACTCTCCAAACCATTTCCATTAGTAATTCTAATAATATCTCCAACTTTTTTTCTTAATGACTTTGATAAATGCTTACTATCAATTTCATCTAAGATTATATCTGAATCAGACTTGTTAAAATTTGAGTAAAATAAATTCATTTGAAAGCTAATCTTGGTGATGCAATAGTGTTATAATCTGAAAACATACCTTTTATATATTTTAAATATCCAACAATGCCTATCATTGCTGCATTGTCAGTCGTATAAAATAATGGTGGAATAAAAACTTCCCAATTGTTTTCTTTTGAGTTTAATTCTAAAGAATCTTTAAGAAAACTATTAGCTGAAACTCCTCCTCCTATAACAATTCTATTTAAGCTTTTCTCTTTTGAAATATATTTAACTTTTAAAATTAAGTTATCAATTAAATTTTTCTGAATTGAAGCGCAGATATCAATTTTATTTTTTTGTATAAAAGCAGGATCCTTTAGCTTTGAATTATTTATAAAATTCATAAAAGCTGTTTTTGTGCCGCTATAACTTACGTTAAAACCTTGAACATTAGGGATAGGGAAATCAAATTTTTCAGAATCTCCTTCTTTTGCTAATTTGTCTATTTCTGGTCCTGCAGGATAATCTAAACCAATAATTTTTCCACATTTATCAAATGCTTCTCCTATTGCATCATCTAGAGTTTCACCGATAATTTCCATCTTTAAATAATCTTCAACTATTACAAATTGTGTATGTCCTCCTGATATAGTTACACCAAGGAAAGGGAAGTCAGGACTTTTCTTATTAGACTTTATATAATGAACTAATAGATGAGCTTGCATATGGTTAACTCCAATAACTGGGATGTTAAGAGAAAGTCCAAGAGCTTTTGAGAATTCAGTTCCAACTAAAAGTGATCCCATTAATCCAGGACCCTTTGTAAATGCAATAGCTGATAACATTTCGGGGTTAATATTAGCTTCATCTAAAGCTTTACTAACAACTGGGATTATATTCGAAAGATGAGCTCTTGATGCAAGTTCTGGAACAACACCCCCATACTTTTTGTGAATTTCTTGATTTGCAATACAATTTGAAAGCACTTCATCATTCTTTAGTATTGCTGCAGCAGTGTCATCGCAGGATGACTCAATTCCTAAAATATAGATATCTTCTTTTGACATTGTTATCTTTGTATAGTTTACAAAAGTAATTAAGAATTATTATTAAGGTTTATAAAAAAATATTAATTGTTATATCAGTGATATTAGGATTTATCATTTTATCACTAAGTATTGCTATTCAAACAACATCATTTCAGAATTATTTAACTGATAGACTGATTGAAGGCATTAATGAATATGAATTAAACAATAGTGAAATTAGCTTAAATATATCTGATGCATCTTTTGCTATTAATGGAAAAATGGTTCTTAAATCTGTTAACCTAGTTAATTTCAAATCAGATACCATAGTTTCTTTAGATAAAGTTGAATCAAGTTTTTTCCCTTTATTTCAAAGAGAACCAAAAATCAAAGAGCTTATAATAGACGGGTTAAAAATTAATAGCAATTTTCCAAACAATGATAATAAAGTTTCAGATATTGAATCTTCATTGATCTTGGATCAAATATCAAATTCAATTGGTTTAGAATCGTTAATTATTAATAATTCTGATATAAATGTTAATTTAAATAATCAATTATATAGAATTAATGAACTTAACTTAAAATTTCAGGATATTTCTATTGAAAATAATTCCATTTCTCTTTATGTTGATGATTTGTCGGGATTGCTGAATGAAAGCATACAGATTAAAGATTTTGAATCAGATATTATTTTTAATAATCAATCTATTAATATTTTGGGATATAAATTAATCACACAAGACAATTTAGTAGGTGGAGATTTAAAAATTGATTTAGATGAAGATTCAAACATTAAGAATATTGAAGGAGTTTTAAATGAATCAAGAATTAATTTAAATGAATTGAATGATTATCAAGAGATACCTGAAAGTTTCAAAACATTTCAAGCTAGCTTTGATTTTAATGGTAATAAGGAAGATATTCAAATAGAATCTTTTCTTATAGATTCTGAAAATTTCCAAGTTAATGGTGATGGTGCTATAGTTAATTACAATGATCAAAATGAATTAAAAATAAACTTAAATATTGATGAGTTTAGCTCATCATTAACAGATATTATAAGTATTGACTCATCATTCCAATCTATTGAATTCATTAACAATCTCCTTTTTAAAGGAGTAATTGAGTTCAATAAAAGTAAATTAAATTTTGACCTTAATCATAATGATGATTTTAGCAAAAGTATTCAGTTTTTAGGAGATATTAATTTTAAAGAAAAAAGAAATTTTGAAATTCAAGTCATGGCTGATTTTAATGAAAATTCAGACTTAATGTCAAAAAATGATTTAGATAAGTTTAAATCTAATCTAAAAATTAATGGGAACATAACTGAAAGAATTAATATAGATAGGTTTGAGGGTAATATAATAATTGATAATAAATCGGTTATTGATTTTTTAGGAAACATAAAAAATAACTTTATCTCAAGTAATTTTAATATAATAAATAATAAAACGGGCATTGACTTAAAACTCAAAGGAGATATTAATGAAGGTGTTTATAAAATAGATTCTGAAGCTAGGAACATTAATTCTGCCGACCTTATAAATTCTAATAGCCCATCAATTATTTCTTTTAATAATGAAATAAACCTAAAAGTTCTAGATTCATTTGATATTGAAGCATATGTATTGTTTAAGGATATAGAAATTGATGATTCTAATGAGAAAATATATCTAAAGGACTTATCTGATTTAAATAATCAAATTCAAAAGGGGCTAATTCAAGAAAATAGAGAATATGATTTTAAATTAAGATTTATTGATAATGTATATGAAATAAACTCATTATTAGGAGATAAAATAAATTTATCAGGGAATTACTTGAATCCTGACAAACTAGCCTTTAATTTAAAAATATTTGATCTTAATCTAAACAACTTTTTTTCTAAAAAAAATAAGCAGATAATTCATGGAAAATCTTCAATAGATGTTAATATAGTTAGAGATGAAATAAATAGAAATATATCTGTAGAAACTAAAACTACTGATGTTAGAATAAAAGATATTTACTTAGGAGAACTAAAAATGAACCTTTCTGGGAATACAGATTTTAATTCATATGCTATAGACATTAACCTTTCAAACGATAAAACTAATCTAGAAGGAAGTGGATCTGTAATTGCTATTAATGAAAAACCTAACATTGATTTAGATTTAAATTTAAATGATTTTAATTTCTCATTTATTGATAATATTGGAAAAAATATCCTTTCCGAAATAGATGGAATTGCTTCTGGAAATATAAATATTTGGGGAGATTTTGATAATATTCAACATAATGGAAATCTAATATTAAATAATTCTAAGTTTTCTGTTCCTTATCTAAATGTTAATTATACCCTTGGTAATGAAAGTGAATTAAATCTTTATAACCAAGTGTTAGAATTTGAAGATGTAAATATCATCGACCCACTTTATAATACAAGAGCTAATGTTATAGGGAAAATATCACATTCTGATTTTAAAGAATGGGAACTTGATCTTAATTTTAATTCAGATAAATTATTTGTTTTAAATAAAGAATTTAGTTCAGACGAATACTACTATGGGGTTGGATTTATAGATGGTAGTATTGACTTGAAAGGTCTAACAAAAGAACTTCTTATTCAAGTTGAAGCTAAAACTCAGGAAGGAACAAAAATAAATATTCCAAGATCTCAAAACCTTAATATTGAGAGTTTTTCTTTTATTGAATTTATTGACAAAAAATCCATTAATGATGTAACTAATTTACCAATAAATGAATCTTCTATCATTAATAAAGGACTAGATTTATCTATTGATCTAGAGATAAACAATAATGCAGATATTGAAATTACAATAGACACTGAAAATGGAAGTTATTTAAGCGGTAAAGGTCTAGGGAATTTATTAATGGAAATTGATACCGATGGTAAGTTTAATATATACGGAGATTTTTCAACAACTTCAGGAATATATAATTTTAAAAATTTAGGAGTTATTGATAAAAAATTCAATGTGAAGTCTGGAGGGACAATAGTCTGGGATGGAGATCCTCTTCAAGCTCAAATGGATATAGAAGCATTATATGAAGTACCTGGAGGATCTAATCCGGCACTTCTTCTTGATAACCCAAACTTTAATAAAAAAATTCCTACAGATGTTCAGATTAATTTAAAAGGTGATCTAGCAAAACCAGATAACCCAAACTTTGAAATATTTTTTCCAAATACTAGTAGTACTGTAACATCAGAGATAAATTATAAATTAATAGATCAAGAAGTTAGACAACTTCAAGCCATATCTCTTTTGTCCCAAGGCGTATTTATTAATGAAGTAAGTGTGTCAATAGAGGGTCTAACAAACAATATATATGAGAAAGTATCTGATGTGTTTAGTGAAATATTGGGTGGGAATCAAGGACCATTAAAAGTAGGCTTAAATTATCTGCAAGGAGATAAAAGTAAGATTTTAGATATAAAAACAGAGGATAGATTTGGGGTAACATTATCCACTAAGATTAGTGATAAAATATTATTTAATGGTAAGATAGGAGTTCCAATAGGAGGAATTGAAGAGACTTTAATTATTGGAGATGTTCAAATTGAATTTCTATTAAATGAAGATGGTACTTTAAAGGCAAAAGTTTTTAATAGAGAAAATGAATTTCGTTATATAGGTGATGAACTAGGGTATACTCAAGGAATGGGTATATCATACCAAGTTGATTTCGAGTCATTTAGAGAGATTATTTCAAAACTTATTTCTCCTCAGAAAAATAATTAACAAAAAATAACAAAACCTGTATTAATTATTAAGTATAATAAAATTTATATAGTTAAATTTAACAAAAAAATAAGTGCCAAAAGATATTAAAATAATAGGTGTTTTGACTTCAGGAGGAGATGCTCCTGGAATGAATGCTGCTGTTAGAGCTGTAGTTAGAGCATGTGCGTATAATAAGATTGGCTGTTATGGAATCTATCAAGGTTATCATGGCCTTATAAATGAAAATATTACAAAAATGTCTGCCAGAAGTGTTAAAAACATTATTAACAAAGGAGGTACTATTCTTAAATCAGCAAGATGTGATGAATTTAGAACAAAAGAAGGAAGACAAAAAGCTTTTAAAACTATTGAAAAGAACAAAATAGATGCTTTAATTATTATCGGAGGTAATGGATCACTTGAGGGAGCTAGTATTTTTCAAAAAGAGCATTCTATACCCTTTATAGGAATACCTGGTACTATAGATAATGATTTAATGGGCACTAGATGCACATTGGGTTATGATACTGCATTAAATACTGTTAGTGAAGCTATAGATAAGATTAGAGATACAGCAATTTCTCACAATAGATTATTCTTTGTTGAGGTTATGGGTAAAGGAACGGGACATATTGCACTAAATGCTGGGATTGGATCTGGTGCTGAAGAAATCTTAATTCCTGAACAAAACATGGGTATAGAACGACTTCTTAACTCACTTAGCAAAAGCGAAAAATCAGGTAAAACATCTTCAATTATTATTGTTACAGAAGGAGAAAAGATTGGTAAAAATGTATTTGAATATGCTTCATATATTGAGAAAAACTTACCAGAGTATGAAGTTAGAGTTACTGTTTTAGGACACATTCAAAGAGGAGGCTCACCAACAAGTTTTGACAGAGTTCTAGCATCTAGAATGGGAGTTTACTCTGTAGACTGTTTATTAAATGGGTTAAGTAATGTTATGATGGGGATAAAAGATGATGAGATGATTCATATTCAAGTTGATAAAGCAATTAAAAGTAGAGGCGAAATAAACAAAGACTTGATAAGGGTTTTTGATATAACTTCAATTTAAACATATAGTAATGTCGATAAACATAGGTATTAACGGTTTTGGTAGAATAGGTAGATTAGTATTTAGGTCTGCAATTAACAATAATAATTTTAAAGTAATTTCAATAAATGATCTATTAGATATGGAACATTTAGCTTATTTATTAAAATATGATTCTGTTCATGGGTCTTTTGATGGATCAGTTGAAATAAGCAATAACAATTTAATTGTTAATGGTAATACAATAAAAATAACATCTGAAAAGAACCCTGAATTAATTAAATGGGGTGATATGGGCGTTGATATAGTAGCAGAGTGTACAGGTCTTTTTACAACAAAAGAAAAATCAAATCTTCATTTAAACGGTGGTTGTAAAAAGGTAGTTATATCTGCTCCAAGTACTGATGTTCCAATGTTTGTAATGGGGGTAAACCACAATAATGTTAAAAAGGATGATTTAATTGTCTCTAATGCTTCTTGTACAACCAATTGTTTAGCTCCAATAGCAAAAGTTTTAAATGACAATTTTATAATTGAGGAAGGTTTAATGACTACTGTTCATTCTGTTACAGCATCCCAATTTACTGTAGATGGACCTTCAAAAAAAGATTATAGAGGTGGAAGAAGCTCTCTATTAAATATAATTCCAAGTTCAACAGGAGCTGCAAAAGCAGTGACTAAGGTTATACCTTCTTTACAAGGTAAATTAACAGGAATGGCTTTTAGAATTCCTACAGCAAATGTTTCAGTAGTAGATCTAACCGTTCGTTTGAAAAAGAAAACATCATATGATGAAATAAAGAAAGTGATGTTAGAAGCTTCAGAAAATGATTTAAGAGGTATTTTAGGGTATTGTGATGAACCTGTTGTATCACAAGATTTTATTGGTGATAAGAGAACTTCAATTTTCGATGCATCTGCAGGAATGGAGTTGAATTCGAACTTTTTTAAAATAATCTCTTGGTATGATAATGAATGTGGCTATTCTAATAAACTTCTTGATTTAGCTCAACATATTCACTCAATTTAGTATAAAATGATTTTAATAGTTGAAAGTGGATCTACAAAGACTGATTGGATAGCATTAGATAATCAGGGTAATGAGGTATTCTCCACTAAAACACTAGGATTAAATCCTCAAATGTTGTCCAATGAAATATTGAATGAAAGAATTAAAAATAATTTTGATATATATAATAATAGAGAAAATGTTAGAAAGATATACTTCTATAGTGCTGGATTAGGAGTTAAATCAACTAAAGAAAGAATTTTAAAAGTATTTAAATCTATTTTTAAAAATTCTGATTATGTCGTAAATGAGGACACTTATGCTGCAGTTTACTCTGTAGTTGACAAAGGAGTCCCCGCAATTGTAAATATTCTAGGAACAGGATCAAATTGCACTTATTTTGATGGAAAGGAAATTTCTCAGAAAGTACACTCATTAGGTTATGTTCTTATGGATTATGCTAGTGGAAATTATTATGGAAAATACTTGATTAGGGCTTACTATTTTAATAAGATGCCAAAAAAGTTAAGAGAAGAATTTACTGAAAAGTTTGATTTATCAGCTAATACAATTAAAGAAAATTTATATAGGAAAGAAAATCCAAACACTTATTTGGCTTCTTTTGCAAAATTTATTATTGACAATAAAAGTGACAGTTATTTTAAAGATATAATTGAAAAGGGTTTAAGAAGATTTATCGAATATCAAATAATGCAATATGATAATTATAAGTCAGTCGACATTCATTATGTTGGTTCTATTGCATATTGGTTAAAAGAAGAAATAACAAAAGTAGGAAATGAGTATGGCTTAAAGACTTCAAAGTTTGTAAAAAAACCAATAGAGGGCCTTGTAAAATATCATAAAAACCTATTAATAAGTGATTAATCAACTGCAATCATTGATATTTCAACATTTACTTCTTTTGGTAATGTTTTAACTGCAACAGTTTCTCTTGCAGGTTCTTGACCTTCTTTTAGATAACTACCATAGATATTATTAACTTCATTAAAGTAGGACATATCACTTAAAAATATTGTTGTTTTTACAACATTTAGAAAATCCATATTAGCTTCTTTTAGAATAGCAGATAAATTTTTCATCACTTGATGGGTTTCATCATTAATTGATGATTTTATTAACTGATTGTTGTTACCTGGGTCCATTGCAACTTGTCCGGAAATAAAAAGCATATTACCTATTTTAATAGCTTGGTTGTATGGCCCTATAGGAACTGGTGCATTTTTAGTATTTATTATTTTTTTCATATTTATCATTATTATCTATCAGGTTCAGAATCTTTTTCATATTTAAGATCACTGAGTAATCCAGATTTTATCCCAATAAAGAAATTCCATGATGATCTTTGACCAAATGGAACCCAGCTAAAATCAAGTCTCCATGATTTTAGATCTCGGTCAAATCTTAATTGAGTATAAGTAAAGCCTTTTTGTTTAAAATCATATCCAGTTGAAATCCCTATTCTCCATTTAGGGGTAAGAGTAACATTTGAAGAAATCATTAATGAATTAGTTGAAAAATCATTTTGATTCCGACTATTTACATAGGTTAATGAATATGCAAGATTTATATCCCATGGAACCTTATATATGTATCTTGATAGATCAACTGGTTCTGCATCTTCATATTCTTCAGATTGTCTTGAATCTGAAAAGTCTTGGGACATTCCAAAAAGGTCATCTGCTCTTCCACCTCCAGATGTAGATTCATCTATTTGATCTTGATTCATCCCTTTCTTAAATGTATTATTATTTATAGAATACTGTGTTGATAAATTTGCGCTAGTAAGTCTTAACAATCCACCTCCATTTTTTACATTAAATGTATTAATCCTTTGATTGTTTTCATCTAAAGCATAAGCATCAAAAGTTGCTCCAGTATTTACCTTGAAACCTTGAGCAATATCAAAACCTGTTGAAACTCTAATCGGTGATAATTTAAACTGTTCAGCTGCTAGATTATAAGAGGTTGAAATATTTAAATTATTTAGAAGTTTTATTTTTTTTAGTTCAGTTTCTGTAGAATCTTTTGGTTTAACCTTTGCTTCAAGTGAATTTTGAATAGAAAGACCAATAGAGCTTCCAAAACTTTTGCTTGGAGCACTATATAACCCTCCTTGAAATCTTGTATATTCAGCAGTATTTCCTTCGGCATCAATAATATAGGTATCATAATACTTTTCAAAACTTGGAGAGTTTGAATAACTTAGACTAGGTGTAATAATATGTCTAATTGATTGAATTCTATTCTTAGGTTTAAAGTTAACTGTTCCATATATTTTAGTTGTTACAGATGCGGAGTAATTATACATTGCAAACCTGTCAAAACCTTTTATTTCCTCCATTACTGCACCATCAGTTTGATTAAAATCAGAATATTTTTTTGTTTTTAATAACCAGGTCTCTTGGTAATTACCGCCCATAGAAACACTAAAGAATTTAAATACTTTAAAGTTTGTGCTAATTGGAATGGTATGCTGCATTCCATTTTTAGCATTATCAAACATTCCTTTTTTTAATAAAAGATCATCTGGAAGGGTAGCTCTATTTTCAGCTTTGGAAGAGTATTGAAGATTAATATTTTTAATAAAACCCTTTTTTGGAGTTCCTTCTTTTGTAAATGGATAAAATCTTGCAGTGCTTAATGTGAATGTTGGAAGAGTTATATTTACCTCTTTAGATTGAGTGTTCTGAGACATCGATGATGTTAATGAAAATCTAACCCCAGCTTTTCCAGGGAAAGTTTTAGAATATGAAACAGAAGAACTTAAATTATTGTTTAGAAAATTAGGAGTATTTAGCTGATTTACAGATTGCCTAAAATAATCACTACTTCCAAAATTTACCGATGCTGAAAGAGATGAATATGGCGAAGCTTTACTATCTTTTGAGTGAGTCCATCTTACATTATAAATTGTAGATTTACTATATTCTGGAAGCCCTCGCTCACCTGCAATTAAATTTTCATATCTAACACTGAAGTTACCTGTATATTTATATCTTTTTTTGTATTGAGAGCTTAAACGGATTCCATAGCTTCCATTTGTATAATAATCTCCCAATATTGTTAGATCAAAAAACTCTGAGATAGGTAGATAATATCCACCATTTTGTAATGAATACCCTCTTCTGTTACTTTCGTTTACATTTGGAATAATAAAACCAGCTTCTTCTTTTGTTTCTTGAGAAGGGAAATATGCAAATGGAAGTCCAATTGGGGTAGGTACATCAGCTATATAAAGATTTGTAAAACCTGTAATAATTTTACCTCCAGGCACAAGCTTACCTTTTCGAATTCTAAAATAATAGTCAGCGTCTTCAGTTTCTCCTCCTTCAAGACTTCCTCCTGTTGTAACTTTTCCATCTTTTAAGTAATAGACAGAATCATTCTGTTTTTTTGTGAGGGCAGCCAATATATTCATGCCATTTTCTTCAGATTTAGAATTCCAAATTAGAGCTTTTTGATTATTAAAGTTGTATTTAATTGAATCAGGTTTAACGATATTTAGACCTTCTTTAAAAACAGGATATTGAGATAAATTACCATCCGTATCAGCTATTCTTCCTGCATATACCTCATTTTTTTTATAATCTAGAATAATTAGTCCAGAAGTAAGTTCAATATCACCATAAACGATTTTAGCATTATTATAAAGAATTATTTTATTATCCTTTTGATTAATTATAATAGAATCACTAGCATCATATTTAACATCATTTAACAATAATGGTTCTTTGACCTTTTTATCAACAGTAAGTGTATCTATATTTGAAAATTCGTTATTTTCTTGAGAAAAAGTGATAGAAACCCCTAATATAATTAGTAAAATCGATTTAAGTATTGTTCTTCTTCTCAAAATAATTTTGTGAATTATTAATCTGAAAATATAATTTTCAATCAAAATTAATCATAATTTTGCTTATGATTATTAATTTGATGGTTGTAAGTAAAAACATTATTAGATTTTTTCAGGTTTTAATTTGTTTTTTCGTAATCAATACTTCAAATAGCCAATCAATTCAAAATCAAGAAAAATTTGTTGTGGTAATTGACGCGGGTCATGGTGGAAAAGATTCTGGGAATACTGGAAATGGATATTTAGAAAAGAAAATAGTTTTAAATATATCTTTAGAATTAGGTAAAATCCTAAAGAAAAATAGTGATGTGCAAGTAGTTTATACACGAACCACAGACAAATTTGTTAATCTTTTCGAAAGAGCAAATATTGCAAATAAATCTAATGCTAACCTTTTTATTTCTATTCATTGTGATTCTCACAATTCTCAAGCATATGGTGCTGGAACATTTGTCTTAGGATTACATGCAAATGCAAGGAATTTTGAGGTCGCTAAAAAAGAAAATTCTGTAATATTTTATGAAGAGGATTATATAGATCAATATGATGGTTTTGATCCTAATAACCCAGAATCTGTAATTGGTTTAACCCTTATGCAAGAAGAATATCTTGATCAGAGTATTATTGCGGCATCATATATTCAAAATAGTTTTGTTCAAAATTTAAAAAGAAAAAATAGAAATGTTAAACAGGCAGGATTTATTGTTTTAAAATATACTTATATGCCGAGTGTTTTAATTGAAACAGGCTTTTTGACAAACAAAAATGAAGGATCATACTTAAATTCATTAAATGGTCAAAAAGAAATGTCAAATGCAATTTCAAAAGCTATAATAAAATATAAAAGAGATTTCTATAAGAATCTTACTTCTGAAGGAAAAGGTGATAACTTGAATTATAAAATACAGATTTCAGCTAGCAAACGGTTAATAGAAACAAAGTCATATAACTTTAATGGTTTAAAATCAATTAAAGTTCACAGAGATGGAGATTTATACAAGTATCTATATGGTAATTATAACTCTCATGAAGAAGCTAAAGAAAATCTTAAATATGTTAAGAAATTTGGTTTTAATTCCTCATTTATTGTTGGTTTTAGAAATAACAAAATTATTTCATTAAATAACCTTAATTAGATAGATTACCGAGGTAAGCTAAAATATTATTATTTTTATACTTTAAAACATTTAACTTGAAACTTACAAAAGAAATAAAAACCACAATATTTGTACTTTTTAGTGTACTGCTATTTATTTTTGGATTTAACTTTTTAAAAGGAACTTCAATTTTAGATAAACAAAAGACTCTGTATGCAGTATATGATGAAGTTGATGGTTTGATGGTTGGGGCTAGTGTCTTAGTTAACGGGTTAGCAATTGGAAATGTTACCTCGCTAGATTTTCTTCCAAATTCTACAAATATTCTTGTTACATTAAAGTTAAAAGACAAGTTAAGGTTTTCTCCAAATAGTACAGCTACTTTACATGAGACTGGTTTAATAGGAGGTATAGCCATATCTATTGATCCAGTTTTTGAAAATGGAAACATAATTAAATCAGGAGACACTCTAAAATCTGTTATTAGACCTGGTTTGACTGAACTAATAAATGAGCAAATCCAACCATTGCAAAGAAATCTTCAAAGTATTTTAGTTAGTGTTGATTCTCTTTTTCTAGGAGTTACAAATATCATGAATAAAGACTCGCAAAATAATTTAAAAGTTGCTTTAGATGAAATGACTTCTGCAATTTCTTCAATTAACTCCAGTGCTATTATACTTGAAAAGACTCTTAAAAGTAATGACTTAAAGATTAATAATACTATTGGAAATATAGAGAGTATTTCTTCTAATATGGAGAAGATAACAGATTCAATAGCTAACACAAGTTTAAAACAAACAATATCAAACCTTGAGAAATCAATAGAGGGTATCAATAAAAGTATTCAGGATTTAAATTCTGATTCTAGTTCTCTCGGTCTTCTAATTAGAAATGACGAATTTTATAAAAAACTTAATTCATCGGTAAATGATCTAAACCAATTATTAATTGACTTGAAGAATAATCCAAAAAGATATATCCATTTTTCAATTTTTGGAAGAAAAGATAAATCAAGTGGTAATGATTAGCTATATACCTAATTTAATTTTCCTCATAATATTTTCATTCTCAATATTCTTTTTTACAAAGAATGTCTTAAAACTAAGAAGGGTTATTCTTTTGGGAAAAGATATAGATAGATCAAATAGAAAGTTAGACAGAATGAAAAATATGATTAGGATAGCCCTTGGTCAATCTAAAATGGTAACAAAACCAATATCAGGAATTCTTCATGTGGTTGTTTATATTGGTTTCATTATCATAAATATAGAATTACTAGAAATTGTTATAGATGGAATATTAGGCTCTCACAGGTTTTTCTCTAAATATATTTCTACTAGCCTATATAATTTTCTAATTGGCTTTTTTGAGTTCTTTGCATTATTAGTTTTGATTGCAGTTATAATATTTTGGATAAGAAGAAATATTTTGAAAATAAAAAGATTTCTTAGTATTGAGATGAAAGGATGGCCTAAATTTGATGCTGACAATATTTTATATTTTGAAATAGTTTTAATGCTTCTTTTTCTTTCAATGAATGCTACTGATTTAATTCTACAAAACAGAGGGTATTACAGTCAGGCAGGATTCTTTCCTGTTTCATCTTTTCTAATACCTGTATTTGATTCTTTTTCAATTGAAACTTTATATTATATGGAGAGATCTTTTTGGTGGCTTCATATAATTGGAATTTTATTTTTTTTAAATTATTTATATTATTCAAAGCATTTGCATATTCTTCTTGCTTTTCCAAATACTTATTATGCCAATCTAGAAGAAAAGGGGAAATTTGATATTCTTGAATCTGTAAAAAATGAGGTTTTATTAATGTTTTACCCTGAAAAGGTGCAAGAAGAAAATAATGCTCAGGTTGAAAAATTTGGTGCTTCAGATGTTCTTGATCTTAACTGGATTCAACTTATGAATGCCTACTCTTGTACAGAATGTGGAAGATGTACTTCTGAATGTCCAGCTAATCTTACAGGTAAAAAATTATCTCCTAGAAAAATAATGATGGATACTAGAGATAGACTAGAAGAAGTTTCCAAAAATATATCTAAAAATAATGGAGTGTTTAAAGATGATGGTAATCAACTTTTAGATAACTTTATATCTAGAGAAGAATTATGGGCTTGTACATCATGTAATGCATGTGTTGATGCATGTCCAATTGATATTGATCCTCTATCTATTATAATGCAAATGAGACAATACCTTATTATGGAAGAGTCCTCTGCTCATTCAGATTTGAATAATATGATGAATAATATAGAAAATAATGGGGCGCCATGGCCTTTTAATCAACAAGATAGAGAACTATGGATTCAGGAACCCTAAAATTTTATTATGAAAAAGAAAGAAGTTGAAAAATATTTACATAAAAAAGTAAAAGATGGAGAAACAGTTAGCCCCGTTTTGCCTGAAGGTGTTAAGAATTATTTAATTGACATCGATGGTACTATTTGTGATGATGTTCCCAATGAAGAACCAGAAAGAATGGGAACAGCTAAATTCTATTCTGATGCCCTAGAGACTATTAATGGATGGTATGATGAAGGACATATAATTTGTTTTTTTACTGCTAGATTTGAATCTCATAGAGAAATAACTGAAAAATGGCTTTTAGAAAATGGTTTTAAATACCACAGCTTATTGATGGATAAGCCAAGAGGAGGTAACTACCATTGGATTGATAACCATTTAGTGAAAGCGACAAGATATAATGGGAAATTCACCAATTTAATTGAGAAAACTATTAAAATTGAAGTTTTTGATGATGATTTCAATAAAAATAAATAATGAAGGTGCCAATTATATCAGAAGTTAAAAACCAGGGAGTTAATCCAGAATATTTATTTTGGATTGGTTGTGCAGGTAGTTTTGATGAAAGATCAAAAAAGGTAACAAAGGCATTTATTAAGATTTTAAATAAAGCAAATGTTTCATTTGCAATTTTAGGAAAAGAAGAATCTTGTACTGGGGATCCTGCTAAACGAGCAGGAAATGAATTTCTATTTCAAATGAAAGCTATTAGCAATATTGAGATTTTAAATTCATATAAGGTTAAAAAAATAGTTACTACTTGTCCACACTGTTTTAATACTCTTAAGAATGAATATCCAGAACTTGGAGGTAATTATGAAGTTATTCATCATACACAGTTGATAAATAAATTAATTAAAGACGGTAAAATCGGGGTTTCAGGTGGTTCTTTTAAAGGAAAGAAAATAACTTTTCATGATCCATGTTATTTAGGAAGAGCAAATAATGTGTATGAGGCACCTAGAGAGATAATAAAGAAGTTAGATTCTGAATTAGTAGAGATGAAAAGTTGTAAGTCAAAATCATTATGTTGCGGGGCAGGAGGAGCCCAAATGTTTAAGGAACCAGAAAAAGGAAATAAGGATATTAATATTAAAAGATCAGAAGAAGCTTTAAAAACAAAATCAGAAATAATTGCTGTTGCCTGTCCTTTTTGTAATATTATGATGTCAGATGGGATAAAATCAATGGAAAAAGATGTTTCTGTTTTAGATGTAGCTCAAATGATTGAAAAAGCTGAAAACTTATAAATTATGATTGTTGATTTTAATAAACTTCCGGATGATTCAAGATTGTGGATATATCAATCTAATAGAGATTTTTCTAATCAGGAACTAGATGAAATTAGTAATCTTACAGAATCCTTTTTAATTAATTGGCAAACACATAATCAAGAACTAGAAGTCTCATATGAAATTAAATATAATAGATTTTTAATATTAGCAGTCAATGAGTCTTTTAACTCACCAGGAGGCTGTTCAATAGATCTATCATTAAGATTTATTAATGACTTAAGCAAAAAAATGAATATTGACTTATTAGATAGAATGAATATTAACTATAGAGATAAACAAGATATTAAATGTGTAAAATTAAATGAGCTAAAAGAACTTCTGAATAATAAATCAATTAGTGGAGAGACTATAATATTTAATAACTTAGTAAAAACTAAAATTGATTATATGAATAATTGGGAGAGCAACTTAAAAAATAGTTGGCTTTCACAATTTATTAAATAGGATGCGTTTATTTATTTTTTATTTCGCTTTTACCGGTTTCCTAATTTCTCAGGAAAATTTATCACAATTAAATACTCAGAAATGGGTTGACAGCATATATAATTCTCTTTCATTAGAAGAGAAAATAGGACAGTTATTTATTAATTGGGTCTCCCCTGAGCAGTCAGATTATGATCAAATTGAAAAGCTTGTTGTTGAACAAAAGATAGGAGGATTGATTTTTTCTATTGGAGATCCTTTTTCTCATGTCGAATGGATGAATAAATTTCAGTCTAAAGCTAAAACACCTCTTTTAATAACTATGGATGCTGAATGGGGTCCTGCAATGAGATTAGATAATGTATTTGCTTATCCATGGAACATGACTCTTGGAGCTATTCAGGATAATGAAATAGTTAAGGATATTTCAAAAAGAATAGCTGAACAAAATAAATTATTAGGAATACACTATAATTTTTCTCCAGTTGTTGATGTTAACAGTAATCCAATAAATCCTATAATTGGAAATAGATCATTTGGTGAAGATCCTGAAAATGTGTATCAAAAAGCTAAAGCTTATATAGAAGGACATGATGAGGTTGGTATAATAACATCTCTTAAGCATTTTCCTGGTCACGGTGACACAAGTAATGATTCTCATAATACCCTCCCAGAAATTAAATCTAACCTCAAAAGATTAAATGAAATTGAGTTATATCCCTATAGAAGATTAATTAATGATAACATTGTGAGTTCTATAATGTCTGCCCATATACTTTATCCCTCTCTTGATAAAAAATATCCTTCATCAATATCTAAAAAAATCGTGAATAACCTCCTAAAGGAGAAACTGGGTTTTAGTGGAATAATAGTTACTGATGCTTTAGATATGCAGGGTGTTTTACAAGACCCTAAAGTTAATGTTGATTTGAGAGCATTTTTAGCTGGCAATGATATACTTCTTATGTCAACAGATGTAGCGAAAGGAATAAAACTAATATCTAATGCTTATAATAAAGGTGAAATATCAGAGAAAAGATTATCTGATTCAGTTAAGAAAATATTAAGAGCAAAAGCAATTGTAAATTTAGATAAGTATTTACCAATATCATCAGAAGCCATTTTAGAAAAATTAAATACACCTAAAGACACATTGCTTTATTCAAAAGCAATGGAATCAGCTATTACTTTAGTTAAAAATGAAGATGATATAATTCAGCTAGATTCGGATAAAAAATACCTTCATATAAGTTTCGGAGAAAATGGTAATCATTTCTATAATCAACTTAATAGAACTCATAAAATCGACAGATATAATGAGCTATCTTATGAGTTGATATATGAAAAAGTTAACTATGATGCATTAATAATAACATATCAAGGATCTAATAGTAGCCCTTTCAATTCATATAAAATACCT
>Ga0209752_1000074_pt1 | contig 42629 bp, 35 predicted proteins | sample METZYME_3_250m_FD_187548 | JGI IMG/M metagenome (GOLD analysis project Ga0209752, IMG submission 187548) | Marine microbial communities from oxygen minimum zone in mesopelagic equatorial Pacific - METZYME_3_250m (SPAdes) (version 2) | ecosystem: Environmental > Aquatic > Marine > Oceanic...
CAAGCGCCTCACCGGTCTCATTGCAAGCCAACACATAATTGAAATTTCGATACGCGTTCCCGGTCCAAATCTGTTCTATTTGCATGCGATAACTCCTAGTTCTGTCTTGTCATAGCGGGATACGCGCTCATCAATTTCCGCGCGCGCACAACGCTTCAATATCCATTTCCCTCAATTTTAGTTCTTGGCGTAATGCGTGCGCCTGACCCGCCAAGCCCTGCAAATCCTCAGGACGATGGGCGTCGGAATTGACGATCACTGGAGCATCGACCTCCGCTGCGAGTTCCCAAAACGGTCTCCACGGATATAACGGGAATGGGTCTTCCACCTTCTGTCGCGCCTGCTTACGCATACCGAGCGCATTGATCTCCATACCAACATCGAGGTCGCGTGCGGCTTCCAAAATATCTCTTGAACACGCCGCCGTGTCAGCGTCCCATGTTGCGTAGCAATTACCAAAAAGGTCGGGGTGTGCGATGAAGTCGAATAACCCAGAGCGCATCATATCAACCGTGTAGTCCGCGTACGCTCGAAGACTGGAAGCATCGGTCGTTCCACCGTAGGTCCCGATCCATTCCCCATCGTCAAGAAAAAAATGCGAAGCCCCCACGAGAAATTCGAATCCGTATTCGCCGAGTAACTCTTCTGTATAGAAGGCTTTGAACTCGGGCACGTATTCGCATTCCATCCCTTTCAATACCGTCAGGTTCGGGAAGTTGATGCGGCCACGATCGATGGCTTCGACATAATTGTCGAGGTCCGTATAGGGCATCCGCGCTACAAGCCAACGGTCGTCGGGCAACGCCGTATGATCAGAAAAACCCAGCGTCTCCATTCCAAGTTCAAGCGCACGCCGACAATAGTCATCGACATCTCCCTTCGCATGTTTGCAACGAAATGTGTGGGTATGAAAATTGTGTTTGTGATCACTATCTTCGATCAACGGTTACTCCAACATACGGTATGCACGACGCGCCGTTCCATGAAATAGATCATGTTTTTCGTCCGAACTCATCTGCGTCGTTAGACGTTTGAAAGCATTCCACACCACAGCATAACCGCACCAGTTCTTTTGGACCGGAAAGTTGCTTTCAAACATACATCGTGACGGGCCAAAAAGTTCGATGCATGTTTCGATCCAAGGTCGCCAGCTTTCCGCTATATCGACAGAGCCTGGCGGTCTTGAGTTGGACGATTCCTCGCTCGGTCTCCGAATCGGTAACGCACCCAACTTAACAAAGACATTGGGTCGCTTGGCAACTTCGGCCAAGGATTTTCGCCAGTCCGCAAAAACCTCATCACGCTTGTGTTTGTAACTACCTCCTAAGATGGGCGAACCAACATGATCGAGAATCACCACGATACCTGGGCACTCATCCAACAACTCGGCCAATTCAAGTAACTGGGTGTGGTATATCCAAATGTCCAAGGACAAATCCCGCGAAGCCAGCAAGTTGATCCCGTCTCGAACCCTCGAATCAGCGAGCAACCCCGGGTTCGGGGCGATGTTCGGAATTCCAGGATCTGCATCCCATCCGCACGACAACCGCACACCACGAAACCTACCACCGCCCCGTAGCGTATGCGCATCTATTGTCCTTCCAATTCCCTCGCCGGCCAGAAAGTCCACACCACCGAAAAAAGCGCTACATAGCTTAGCGTCGCCGTACATTCCACTAGCGCTCATGGCCGCGATTCCAACGACGAACTCGGACTCACCGACGGGCTTTAGATACTCGGGTCCGAGCTCTCTGTACATCGACCGACATTCGGCAAAGACGGTGCCAATGACGCGATGACCCGACGTTACGTCGGCGACCAGTTCGGTTAGCAGGTATGTACTATCCGGGCGATGCCAAAGGTGATGATGGGGATCAATAATGGGTAGGTCGGGCTCAATGATGTCCTCGTCGACAAGACCCAGCCAAACTTCGTGTTGCTGCCCTTTACCATAACCAAGGGTGGTCAATCAGGAAGCCCGTAGAAACGCATGGCGTTACCCCCTAGAACTTTCCTTTGGGCATCAAGTGACAGCGATCGAACGCTTTCAGTCATTTCTTTCGCGACCCCATACGATGCATCAATATGCGGATAGTCGGAAGCCCAGATCACATAGTCGGCTCCGATGTGATCGATGACCTCAGCGTTCATCCCTTCATCAGGGTCCATCGCGATCAGGCACTGTCGGTAAAAATATTCGCTTGGTTTCATCGACAACGGCACAACAGAAGACATCACTTCATACTTATGGTCCATTCGATCCAACCAAGCCGAAATCCAGTTCCCACCCGCCTCTAGTACGGCACACTTCAGTCGAGGATATTTCTCCAGAAGCCCCGACGAGAGCATCGAGGTAAATGCAGCCATTACATCGATTGCAAGAAACGCGAAGAAAAATAGTCCATCCCCCGGCGTACCGGGCGTCGAGAATCGAGAGAAGGCGGGTTGGTCACGAACAACGACATGAAACCCGACTGGCATCTCAAGATCCTGAACCGTACCCCAAAACAGATCGAACGCTGGATCGATAAACGCTTTACCACCTCTGGCCTCAAGATCGGGCGATAGATACACGCCTACGCAACCCGCTTTTCTAGCCCGGACGACCTCTTCAACAGCTCCTTCCGGATCAATGAGCGAAATATGCGCTATTGGGTAAAGCCGTTGAGGATCGTGGCTACAAAAATCAACGATCCAACGGTTGTACGCCCGCGTATATGCGGTTGCAAGCGAAGGGTCCGACACGTTGCCCTCCCAACAAATACCGATGGTTGGATATAGGAGCACCCGGTCGATACCTTCTTGATCCAAAACCTCGATGCGAGCCGCGGGGTCGTATCCACCACGAGGTGATCCTTCAGCATACGTATAATCGCGCGTCTGGACGCCAAGCCCTCCTTTCTCAAGATCAATTCCCCCAAGCCCACCCAAATTACCTTTGAGAAATTCAAAGGGTTTGTTGTCGAAGAGCAAACGCTCACTACCATCAGCATCCAATTCGATACGAATCGCGCGATCTCGAAACTTCGGGTCAATATATTTCTGCCAGGTATCAGCGGGTTCGAGTACATGGCCATCCGCGTCAACGAGCGGACCAACCGAATTTCCATTTCCCTCTATCGTCATCGCGGGCCCCCTTTTTGATTTCGAAACAACATGTGCCAGCTAGTTCGCATCGTCCAGACTAAGTTCACCCCACGCAAGGGCTTGTGTATTCCAATTGACTGCCGCATGGGCCTGCGCCGCATGAACATCACGCCATATCCGCTGGATTGGGTTAGATTCTTGCAATGCCGCACCGCCGACATTTTCGAATACGACATCAATCGCCCGAACCAGTAACTGCACTGCAAACGCCGTATCGCGCGAAATCCGCGCGTGTTGCAGCGGTGACGCCCCAGGTACGAGCCTTTCGATGGCGATAAAGGTGTTCTCCAAAAGCACTCGAGCAGCCGTCACGCACGCATCAGCCTCGGCGAGTGCTACTTTCGCAGCGGGTTGCTCAGCTTGCCGTTGGCCGGTATGTGAGAAACGCCTCTCAACAATACGATCACGAAATAATTCAACGCCCCGCTGAATAGCTCCTAGCACTGGCGTGGCCAATACGGCGACCAAGAACGGATGCCCGGGCATATGGTAGAGAGGTCCTTGATGAATTCTTGAACCAGGACTAGTTCCCGACAAAAGAGACGGCAAGAAAAGGGCCCGATGGATCGGCACGAACGTCTCGTCGAGTACGACGTCTTTGCTGCCCGTAGCCCGCAGTCCAGATACCTGCCATGAATCATGGTCGATGTGATAGTCAGCGGCAGGAACCATCAAGAAATATGGTCCCGCAGGATCGCCGTCGCGCGGCTCATCGACTCGCGCCGTCAAAAAACACCAATCGGCATAATCAATCCCGGACGCAAAAGACCAGCGCCCAGTCGCACGATAGCCACCCTCAGTGGGCGCCGCTGTCCCGGAGGGAGCAAACGATGCCGACGATAGAACGTCGTCTTGTCCGAAATACTCACCCTGTGCCTGGTCAGGGTACATCGCCGCTATCCAATGGTGGACGTTATAAACACACGCGACCCAGCCGGTTGAGGCGCATCCTTTGCCCAACGCCGCGCATACTTCTAATACGGCCGCCGCGTTTAGTTCTTTACCGCCATATATCGCGGGCTTTACTAGACTAAAGAGCCCTTCAGCCGAGAGGTCACGAACCGTCTCCGCAGGAAGTTTGCCCTCCTGTTCAGCGGCCAACGCGCGCCTTTCGAGCGCCTTTGCCATCGATTCGGCTTTACGCACCATGATGTCGACTGCGTTCATGACACCTCCCGGAGTAGTTCTCACTAGAAACTATCAAATCAAATATCCGGCGAGCATATCGAACTCCGTTCCGACTGTACCGTACCCCTTTGCGTACTCGCCGACTCACGTGCTTGCTAAGCAGTCGCGCCCTTGCTAAATATGGGGTTAAGACACGTAGGGAACGCCAACGACATGAGTAACTTACTACCGAAGTCAGTCAACATCTTCGACGATACGATGCGTGAAGGGCTTCAAATCGAAAGTCCGGATATTCCCGTATCGGAAAAACTGAGACTCCTCGATGCCATCGGTGAAATGGGCGCAAAAAACATCTCCATTGGTTCGTTCGCGCACCCAAAGTGGACGCCGTCAATGGCGTGTATCGATGAACTCGCTGATGCGTTCGTTCCAAAACCAGGGATCAATTACACGGCTGCCGTGTTTAACAAGCGCGGATTTGACCGGGCGGATGGCTATTTCCCCAAAATCAACGTCCGCGGTCGTAAGTTCGGCACCCACGTCGAACTGTGCGACACCTTTGCTCGACGTAATTACAACCGCACCCAAGTCGAACAAATCGCGGCCATGGACGCCTCGGTCGCCTCGGCGAAGGCAGCGGGTGCGGAAGCAGGCTCAATCGCAGTCGGCAATCCATTTGGGTCTAACTTCGAAGGGCCTTTTTCGCTCGAAACGCGAATGGAGCTCATTGACCTCATGATGAGCAAATGGGAGCACGCTGGTATTAAGGTCGATCGAGTTTCCTTTCTCGACGCAATGGGATGGAATATGCCGCACACCGTACGCGAAACCATTACCGCCATCCGGGACAAGTATCCTGACGTCGAGACCTATCACATGCACCTGCACAATACGCGCGGTGCGACGATCGCAAGCTATTACGAGGCTCTGCTGCTTGGCGCAACAGAATTTGATACGTCGCTCGGTGGCATGGGTGGATGTCCCTATTGTGGCAACGGACGCGCGGCGGGACACGTTCCTACCGAAGATTTCGTTAACCTATGTCACGAATTGGGGGTAGAAACCGGCTACGACCTCGACAAGGTCATCGAGGCCGCGTGCGTCGCCGAGGAAGTTGTGGGACACGCGCTTCGCGGGCATGTTTCCAAGGCTGGGCCACTCCCGAGAGACGAAGCGTGCTACCCCAACGACATGCCATTCGTCGAAACTTTCGAAGAGGCCGCACATTTTAGGAACGGGCCGGGTGTTTACGAGGGCCAGATCTCCCCTTGGAGAGAGGGCGATGCGCTTTCGCGACCAAGTTCCGCGTAGAGGGAGCATACAAGTTCGACAACGCGAGAAAGGATCCCGTTAGAGGAGCCACTTGCGAATTCGAACCGGTGACTAGGAGGGAGGATGACCATTCAACTGTATCATTGCGAGCGAGCCCGCTCGATGCGCCCACTTTGGACGCTAGAAGAAATGGGTCTTGATTACGAACTCATCACATTACCGTTTCCGCCACGCTATCTGGCAAAGGAGTATCTCGAAGTCAATCCACTCGGGACTGTCCCCTGTTTAGTGGACGGCAATGTCGTGATGACAGAGTCGGCGGGGATCAGCCAATACCTCGTGGATTCGTACGGTCCGACGGATCTCGCGGTATCTCGGGAGGAGCCAGACTACGGCTCATATCTAAATTGGTTGCATCGAAGCGATGCCACCTTGACGTTTCCACAAACGTTAGTGCTTCGCTACACACAATTGGAACCCGAAGAGAAAAGAAATCCGCAGGTTGCCAACGATTATCGGAAATGGTTCCTTGGCCGGCTTCGATGCGTTGATGATGCGGTCTCGGAACGCGAGTACCTGTGTTCGCAGCGTTTTACGATTGCCGACATATGTATCGTATATGCCTTGGTATTGGCAAAATCTCTCGACATCGAAGAAGCCTTTACCCCCAACATTCAACAGTACTGGGATCGCATTGCTGAGCGGGATGCATTTCAGCGTGCTTACGCCAAGTAGCTAGAGGAATAGAACATGGCAGTACTTCAATCGCAGCTAGATACACGTTCTGAGCAGTTCCAACAGAACAAAGAAGAAATGACCGCCAAGCTAGAGCAGATGGACGAGCTCTACGCCGAGGCAGCGCGCGGTGGCGGTGCCGAAGCACTGGAGCGTCTTGCCAAAAGAAATAAGATGCCCATCCGAGAGCGCATCGCATGGGCACTCGATCCCGATTCGCCATTTCTTGAAATCAGCCCCCTGGCGGCCTGGCGTTCGCACGTCGCCATCGGTTCCGGTTTCGTGGTCGGCGTGGGCGTCATCGAGGGCGTCGAGTGCGTCATTCTTGGCCACGATCCCTCTGTCCGCGCCGGAGCCTTCAATCATTTCAACTCCAAAAAGCTGATGCGTGGACTGGAGATCGCTCGCGAGAATCGCCTACCTTACGTGCAATTCGTGGAATCCGCCGGTGCTGATCTGCGCGGTGGCGGCGGAGGTGGCGGCGGCGGTGGTGCACCCGTTGACCCACTGCTACGGGTGGAAGGACATTTTGCTGAATCAGGGCGTCTCTTTTATGAAATCACCGAGCTATCGAAAATGCGAATACCCACTATTTCGATCGTGTTCGGTGCCTCGACTGCGGGCGGCGCTTACCAACCGGGAATGAGCGATTACAACATATTCGTCAAGAATCAGGCGATGGTTTCACTTGGCGGGCCGCCACTCGTGAAGATGGCAACGGGCGAAGATGCGGAGCCGGAACCGCTGGGTGGTGCCGACATGCACACATCGACATCGGGGCTAGGCGATTATCTCGCCGAGAACGAAATGGATGGCATTCGATTACTGCGTGAAGTCATGGGGCACCTCAACTGGCGAAAACTTGGTCCCGGACCAAGCAAACCGGCAGACCCACCTATCCACGACCCGCAAGAACTTCTCGGCATCGTCGGTGAGGACCTGAAAAAACCTTTTGATATACGAGAGGTCATTGCCCGCGTCGTCGACGGTTCTCGTTTTGAAGAATTTAAACCCCGGTATGGACCTACACTGGTGACCGGGTGGGGCTCCATCCACGGCTATCCCGTTGGCATCTTGGGTAACAACGGTGCACTGATGTCCGAATCCTCAGAAAAGGCGTCGCAGTTTATTCAACTCTGTAATCAAGTCGACGTGCCATTGTTGTTTCTTCACAACATCACCGGCTACGTGGTGGGCACGGATTTCGAGCAGGGCGGTATTACGAAGAATGGTTCGAAAATGATCAATGCGGTGACGAATTCCACCGTTCCGCACATCACAGTGATCGTCGGGGCATCGTACGGAGCCGGAAATTACGGTATGAGTGGCCGAGCGTTTGGGACTAAATTCACCTTCATATGGCCCACCGCAAAAATTGCCGTCATGGGACCGGAGCAAATGGCAGGCGTGATGACCATTGTCCAAAGAGGAGCCGCTGAGCGACGCGGGGCAGAGTTTGACGAAGAAGCCAACGCCCAACGCGAAGCCGCCGTTATGGCCAACGCTGAGGAACAATCGAAGGGCCTCTTCGCTACATCCCGAGTATCGGACGACGGCATGATCGACCCAAGAGACACTCGTGACGTTGTCGGGTTCGCTCTTTCAGCCGTCGCAAACGATGCCGTCAAGGGCACCAAGGAGTTCGGCACATGGCGGATGTAATTATTAAACCCATCACACGCTTGTTGGTCGCGAATCGCGGTGAGATCGCACGAAGAATTTTTCGCACCGCGCATGAAATGGGCATCGCCACTGTCGCGGTCTATGCAGACGGTGATGACAATGCGCCTTTCGTTCAGGAAGCGGACAGTGCCATCGCACTACAAGGACAAACGTCGGCAGAAACCTACCTGGACGCGGAAAAAGTCTACGCAGCCTGCGTTGCCTCCGGGGCAGACGCAGTGCACCCCGGTTACGGCTTTTTGTCGGAAAATGCGCGCTTCGCTGAAGCCATCATGAACCGCGGAATCACGTGGGTAGGACCACCGACCCACGCGATCGAACAAATGGGCGACAAACTATCCGCCAAACAGGTGATGACCGATGCCGGGGTACCGACCCTACCTGCACACGAGCTCAGTGTCGGGGACGACCCAGCAAAAGCTGCGAATGAGATCGGTTTTCCGGTCCTCGTCAAAGCATCGGCTGGCGGCGGCGGTCGTGGGATGCGCGTTGTCGAAAATATCGCCGATCTAGAAGCCGCCATCGAAGGCGCGCGTCGCGAAGCTGAAGCATCTTTCGGCGACGATACCGTGTTTCTTGAACGATGGCTGACCGCGTCTCGACACGTCGAAATACAGATCCTCGGAGACAACCACGGCAACCTAGTACACCTGTTCGAACGTGAGTGCTCTATCCAGCGTCGCCATCAGAAGGTTATCGAAGAGGCACCTTCATCCGCGGTAACTCCCGCGATCCGCGAGCAAATGGGGAATGCGGCGGTTAAAGCGGCACAAAAGATTGGATATACCTCGGCTGGCACCGTCGAGTTCTTGCTCGACGGTGAGGACTTTTGGTTTTTGGAAGTTAATACCAGACTTCAGGTAGAACACCCGGTCACTGAAGCCATCACCGGTCTCGATCTCGTGCGCGAACAGTTACGAATCGCTGAGGGAGAAGAACTCGGCTACGACCAAGATGGCTTGACGATCGATGGGCACGCGATCGAAGCCCGACTCTATGCCGAAGATCCGACTAGGAACTTCCTCCCATCACCCGGGACCATCCAGGTATGGAAGCCATCGTCCCAGGCCCGTTTTGACTCCGGCGTCGAAGCCGGTACCGAGGTCAGCGTGAATTTTGACCCGATGATTGCCAAAGTGATCGCGCACGCGCCGACGCGTCGAGAGGCCGCTGCCAAACTCGCGCGAGCTTTGGAAACGACACAGCTTCATGGCATCACCAACAACCGTGATTTTCTGGTGGCCACGTTGCGCACTCCGGCATTTATCGCAGGCGATACGACAACCGACTTCATTGACCGCGTGAATCCCATGCGTACCCGAGAACCGAATGCCACAGAAGTCAGCGACGCCGCCATCGCAGCAGCGTTATTTGCCCAAGATCGGCATCGAAAGGATGCCAAAGTACTGCGTCACATCTCTAGCGGTTGGCGAAATTCAATGATGCCGCCGGAACGTGTCCGATACGACGTCGGTGATAGCGAATATGCGATCGAGTATCGCGCGAAACGGGACGGTACATTTGACGTCAACGTCGGTGGCGACGATCACCATGTAACCCTGCATGGTGTAAACGGAGACCAGATCGATCTTGCCATCGACCAACGACGAATCGCTTTTGCGGTATCGGAAGACGAAGCCAATCGCTACGTTCATGCCCCAACAGGCGACGTGGTACTAACCGAGTTGGACCGTTTTCCCAAACCTGGTGTAGCCGAATTTACGGGCGGGTTATATGCGCCCATGCCGGGCAAGGTTCTCGCGACCGAAGTATCACCTGGCGAGAGCGTGTCCGAGGGGCAGCTGTTGGTGATCCTCGAAGCGATGAAAATGGAACACCGAATAACTGCGCCCATCGACGGCGTCGTTCAGGAAGTACCTGTCAACGAAGGTGATCAAGTCGACAATGGCCAAATATTGATCGTATTCGAAGAAAACGAAGGGGAATCGTAGTGGCAACCACAGACGCAACGCTTTATGCCGTCAAGAACGGAGCAGCCTGGATCACCCTGAATCGGCCGGAAAATCGAAATGCCCTTTCAGCCATCCTGGTACTTGAACTGTACGAGCACTTGCTCGTCGCCAACGACGATCCGGAGGTTCGATGCATCGTTATCACAGGCACAGATCCAGCGTTTTGCGCTGGAGCCGACCTTAAAAGCCCACCAGGCGAGAGTATTGAGGGACGCAAGTCAGTGCCCTACCCACAGGTGCTAACGCAAATTCTTGAGAGCGACAAACCGGTAATTGCCGCAGTCAATGGAGCAGCCTTCGCCGGAGGTCTCGGATTGGTTGGAGCCGCCGATATTGTGATCGCTCGCGAAGACGTTCAATTTAGCTTCAGCGAAGTGAGAATTGGGGTGATTCCAGCGGTCATTTCGGTCGTGTGCATCCCCAAGCTCGGTACACACCACGCGATGAAACTCTTCATCACCGGCGAGCGATTTAGCGGGACTCAAGCTGTTGAAATGGGGTTCGCACACCGTGCTGTCCCCAAAGATCAACTGGTAGACGCCGTGAACGAGGAAATCGATATGATCAATCGTGGGGGGCCCATCGCTGTTGTCGAATGCAAGAAGTTAGTGCGTCGAGTACCGCAACTTTCGACCGAGGAAGGCTTCTCCGAGACTGCGGAGTGGAGTGGGCGCATGTTTCGTTCTAACGAAGCTTCGGAGGGCATGGCCGCATTTCGAGAGAAACGCGACGCGTCTTGGATCCAAGACGCCTGAATCAGGGGCTGTACCCGAGAGGCGATTTTCAGACGATACCCCCCGTGGCCCGGTATTCGTTATCCGAAGAACGAACATATCGCGTTTTCTTGGTCGTGCAATTGTGCAGTGATCCTATATATGATCACTGGATAGGGCTGGGGCTGTGTTTCCGTTGCACATCGTCGACGGGCAATTTAGGTGAGGGGTAATCAATAATGAAATCTCGAATTTGCGACATGCTCGGCATCGAATTTCCGCTCGTCGCGTTTACGCATTGCCGCGACGTGGTCGTAGAAGTCTCTAAAGCAGGCGGTATGGGTGTTCTTGGCGCTGCAGGTCATTCCGCGCAAACGCTTGAGATCGAATTAAATTGGATTGACGAACACATCGATGGGATGCCGTACGGGGTGGATTTGATCGCGCCGACGAGTATCGCGATATCCGACGATACCACCCCAGAAGAAACATTAAATATGGTGCCGGAAGAGCACCGAGACTTCGCGCTCAACATCCTTGCGCAGCACCAGATTGATACAAAAGATGTTTACTCTATGCAGCAGGGCGGTGGTGGCGGCTTTCTCACCAAAGGCCGCGCAAGCAACATTATTGACGTCGCGTTTTCCCACCCCATCAAACTGATTGCCAATGCCTTGGGCGTGCCGCCCCGTTACATGATTGAAATGTGTCAACAACATGGTGTTGCCTCAGCCGCCCTTGTAGGAGCGAAAGAACACGCCGTGAAGCAGGTGGATGCAGGCGTCGATCTTCTCGTCGTCGCTGGCACCGAGGCTGGCGGACACTGCGGCGAGGTTTCGACCATGGTGCTGGTTCCGGAAGTCTGTAGCGCGGTCAAAGATTCCGACGTGCCTGTCCTCGCAGCAGGTGGAATCGTCACCGGCCGACAAATGGCTGCTTGCATGGCGATGGGGGCCGATGGTGTGTGGACAGGATCGGTTTGGTTGACGGTCGCGGAAGCCAATACATCACCGATTATCAAAGAAAAATACGTCCAGGCTGACTCCCGCATGACCGTTCGATCGAAAGCAAGAACCGGAAAATATTCGCGTCAGCTCCGATCACCGTGGACGGAGGCATGGGAGTCCGGCGAAGCCCCCAATCCGCTGCCAATGCCGCTGCAGTCGCTGGTTAGCGAAGCACCGCTCGCCAAGGTTACCAAGCTTGCCGAAGGTGGGCACGAGGGAGCAAAACAACTCGCAACGTCATTCGTAGGCCAAGGGGTCGGTTTAATGAATTCAATTCAGTCGTCACGGGCCGTGGTCTACGAGTTCATGGAAGATTTTCTGAGTGCACAGGAACGTCTTCAAACGGCGGTCGAAGAATAACCACACGGATTTCCGACACATGAACAGTATCGAGTACGTCGCTTCCATCCTTAAGCAGGAAGGAGTCGAGTGGATGGCTTGCTATCCGTCCAACCCGTTAATTGAGGCGGTGGCAAAAGAAGGCATACGCCCCGTAGCTTTTCGGCACGAACGCGGCGCGGTGATGGCGGCAGATGGGTTTTCGAGACTATCCGATCGCAAACGCTTTGGCGTTGTCGCGATGCAATCGCAAGCCGGTGCCGAAAACTCTGTCGGCGGTCTATCACAAGCGTATGCCGACAACGTTCCTATCCTTGTTCTACCCGGGGGAAACCCTCTCGACATGCTGTTTATCCGTCCCAATTTCTTTGCAGCTCGAACCTGGGAATCGGTGGTAAAGAAGGTCGAATTCATTAGTCGGCCCGATCAAACTGGCAACGTGATGCGACGAGCGTTTCACGCGCTCCGGTCCGGCAGTACCGGGCCCGTGGTGGTCGAAATGCCAATCGATGTCTGCATGGCTGATATTCCGGAGCGTGCACGACCTTATACATCGCCAATGCCAGCCTTGAGCAGACCCTCACCGCATGACCTCGAAGACGCGGCTAAAGCCTTAGTCGCCGCCAAGAATCCTCTGATCTGGGCTGGCGCGGGTGTGCTCTCCGCGGGAGCGACAGAGGAGCTTCGCGCTGTGGCAGAACTGCTCGACATTCCGGTCTACACGTCGATGCCGGGCAAGTCGGCCTTCGACGAACGCCATCCGCTATCCCTCGGGGCGGGCGGATCTACCGTGACGGGCCCTGCGCGACAATGGCTTGACGACGCCGACGTTATTTTTGCGATCGGCGCCTCACTGACTTCTTCTCCTTATGCACAACGTTTCTCCCCAGAAAAGTTCTTGATCCACTCTGTGATCAATATCGACGAGATCAACAAGGACACCGTCGCGGATATCGGCTTGGCGGGAGATGCGCGGTTAACCCTTACGGCAATCCTCGACATTGTTAAGGGATTGATCGGCGAGAGCCCTCGGAGTACTGGCGTCCAAGATCGTATCGCCAAGTCACGAGCTGAGTGGATGGAAAGCTGGCTGCCGTATCTCACCAATGATGACGTGCCGATATCGCCGTACCGAGTAATTCACGAAATGGGACAAAACTTAGATCTCGAAAATAGCGTCGTCACCCACGACGCGGGCGCGCCCCGCGACCAAATTGTGCCCTTCTACACAGCGACGACGCCACATAGTTACGTTGGCTGGGGCAAGTCCACACACCTCGGATTCTCGATCCCGCTGATGATCGGCGCGAAGATGGCCATGCCCGAACGATTTTGCGCCAATCTTATGGGCGACGGCGCGTTCGGCATGTCCGGCCTCGACATTGAAACGTCGTCTCGCGCGGGCATACCTATCACAACGGTTGTCCTGAACAACGGAATGATGGCTACCTATCCCGGTGGTTTCCCGACGGCCCGTGAACAATTTGGTGTCTCCCACATGCAAGGGAACTACGCGACCATCGCGCAAGGTATGGGCGCTGAAGGCATTGTCGTCGAAAAAACCGAAGAGATAGCTCCAGCGTTAACCCAGGCACAACAATTCAATGCCGACGGAAAAACGGTACTGATCGACGTCAGGACGCGGGCCGAAGACTCACGCGCACCCTCTCGTTTCGTGTAAGAACCTGATTGGGTGACGGTCGCGTTATACGTCGTCGTTCACTGTTGCTAATCGCTCTAGACGACTAGGTTCACGAGGCGTGAGGGCACAACGATTTCTTTGCGAATCGCCTTTCCATCGATGAACTTTTGCACATTCGGTTGAGCCTTAGCCGCGGCAACAACATCTTCTGCAGCTGCGTCGGCATCGACGTTAAGCGTTGCTCGAAGTTTTCCATTCACCTGGACCGCAATTTCGATGGTTTCAGTACGGATTTTCGACTCATCAAATGTCGGCCAGGTCGTGTATGTAATGGAATCTTGATGACCCAGCACATGCCATAGTTCTTCTGCAACGTGTGGCGCAAAGGGCGCCAGAATCGTGACAAAAGCTGCATACCAACTTCTTGGGACTGCTGCTGCTCGAGTGGCTTCGTTGACGAAAACCATCATGTCGGAAATGGCGGTATTAAATCGCTTTGAATCAACCGCGTCGGTCACGTTGCGAATAGCGATATGTAGCGCTCTTTCTAACTCCGACCCATCAATCTCTTCATCCGTTAATTTGCCCTCTTCAAAAACCCGCCACGCTCGATCTAGAAATCGACGACAACCGGCAACTCCATTCGTGTCCCAATCACCCCCGTCTTCCAGGGGGCCCATGAAAAGTTCATACAGTCGCAACGAATCTGCCCCATATTCACGACACATGTCTTCGGGGTTGACCACGTTATATTTAGATTTCGACATCTTTTCGCGTTGGGCTACGATCGCGCGTCCATCTTCGAGCGCTCGCCAACCTCCGTCTCGATTCTCAACCTCACTCTCGTAGTAGTACTTGCCACGCGTGTCCCGATAGGAGGTCGCATGGATCATTCCCTGGTTGAAAAGCGCTTGAAAAGGCTCCGGCGTCGAAACCACACCGATGTCATAAAGCACTCGGTGCCAAAACCTAGCGTACAGAAGATGCAGCGTTGCGTGTTCGGCGCCCCCGACGTACAAATCGACAGGCATCCAGTAGTTTTCGTCTTCTGGATCCCAAGCGACGTCATCTCGATTCGGGTTTATGAAACGCAAGTAATACCAGCACGATCCAGCCCATTGCGGCATGGTGTTGGTCTCTCGGATTAACCGACGTCCCGTTTCAGGATCCTCCATCTCGACCCACTCCTTCGCTCGAGCAAGCGGAGGCCTGCCGTCATCGGTCGGTCGATATTCATCAAGCTCCGGGAGAGTCACCGGAAGCTCACTTTCCGAAATTCCGCTGACCTTCCCGTCCTCTGAGTGAACCACGGGAATGGGTTCACCCCAATACCGTTGCCGGCTAAACAACCAATCGCGCAAACGGTAGTTAACTTGACCGCTACCGAGTCCTTGGTCTTCGAGCCAAGCTATAACCGTTTGTTTCGCGGTCGCGACATCCAGGCCGTCGAGGAAGTCCGAATTGATGTGCGAACCCTCGCCCGTGTACGCCGACCGACTGACGTCACCACCTTGCACCACTTCAATAATGGGAAGATCAAAACGCGTCGCGAACGCATAGTCTCTCTCGTCGTGGGCTGGGCACGCGTATACCGCACCGGTGCCGTAGGTCGCGAGTACATAGTCTGCTACCCAAATCGGAACGGCTTCGCCATTAACAGGATTGATACAAAACGAACCTGAAAAGACGCCCGTTTTTTCAACATCCACCGCCTCGGCCGTCCGATCGCGTTCACTTCGTCTGCGTGCCTGTTCGCAGTATGCTGATACGGTTTCCTTGTGCTCTGGTGAAACGACCGATGAAACCAATGGGTGCTCGGGTGCCAAGACGAGATAGGTGCACCCAAATAGAGTGTCCGGTCGAGTCGTAAATACTTCAATGCTCGTGTCGGAGTCTTGAATCGGAAATACCACCGCCGCCCCTTCGGACCGACCAATCCAATTGCGTTGCGATTCTTTAATTCCTTCCGGCCAATCTAAGGCATCAAGACCATCGAGAAGTTTGTCTGCATATTCAGTGATACGAAGCATCCACTGGCGCATCGAGCGACGTTCCACTGGGTCGCCTGTCTCGATGTAAACGCCGTCCTTAACTTCCTCGTTGGCGAGTACCGTTCCGAGCGCTGGACACCAGTTGACCGGTACATCTTCCTCATAGGCCAAACCCCGCTCGAACAATTTCAAGAATATCCACTGTGTCCATTTGTAGTATTCGGGATCCGAGGTCGCAAATTCACGCGACCAATCGTATGAGAGACCCAACGACGTCAACTGGTCCTTGAACGTCGCGATGTTTCGTTCCGTTACTTCGCGAGGACCGATACCTTCACGTACGGCCTGACGCTCGCTCGGTAACCCGAATGAATCCCAACCCATGACGCGCAGGACGTTATAGCCCATCATCCGACGCGCCCGCGCCATGACGTCTGTCGCAACGTACCCTTTCGGATGGCCTACGTGTAAACCGACGCCACTCGGATACGGGAACATATCGAGAACGTAGTACTTAGGAAGCGAACGATCGTCTCGGGTCAAGAAGGTATCGTTGTCGCGCCAATAGGACTGCCACTTCTTCTCGATCGTAAGGTGGTCGTAACCGGCCATAGGTCGATTCGATGGAGTACTCAGGTTCCCTGAGGGCGAAACTTGGGCAATGCGATGTCGTCATTAATCGCGTCAAATGCCACTTCCAAAGGCATATCGAGCTTCAATGCCTCAGGTGTCTGCTCGCAATCGACGATATTGCTCATCATGCGGACGCCTTCATCTAGTTCTACGATTGCGATCGCATACGGGGCATCATCTTCAAAACCTCGAGCAGGTCGTTCATTGATGACGTAGCTGTACAGCCGGCCCTTTCCCGACGCTTCAAAAATCTCGACGTCCGTGGACCCGGTATAAGGGCTGAAGGGTCTAGGTGGAAAGTACGCTTTCCCGGTTTCTTTGCAACGCTGTAAAAGTAGCTTGCCTTCCTTGCAACCATCCCAAAAGAACCGGGTCTCCGGCGTTGGACGAGGAATGGGTTTGCGGTATTCGCTCATGATCGCGCCCTTTCGCGAGTGAACCGCGATTCTAAACGCAAGCTGCTGCCAACTCACGCATTTGCAGCCCGACGTCTTCGAAATTCCTCATCGGTCGGAAAGTTGATTCGCAGCGTGCTTCCCTCTGCGTGATTACCACTACCGATGCCACGCTCGTTATGATGGCTCCCTTTAGGGGGGAGATAGTTATGTCGAGCTGGTTTTCGATCGAAGGCAAGACCGCACTGGTTACTGGTGGTTCTCGTGGAATTGGCGAGATGATTGCCACCGGATTTCTTATTCATGGCGCTCGCGTGTACATCAATTCTCGCAAGGCCGATGTCTGCGACGAAACGGCCGCGCGACTCGCAAAAACACACGGTGGCGATTGCATTTCGATTCCCGGTGATATGTCGGACCTCGGCGGCATCGAAAACGTTTTCAACGAGATCAATAAACGGGAGGAACGATTGGACATCCTGGTCAACAACGCCGGGTCCACCTGGGGCGCACCCATCGACGAATTTCCTGAAAGTGGGTGGGACAAAGTCATGGATACGAATGTCAAAGGCATTTTTTTTCTAACCCAGAAGATGTTGCCGCTATTGCGTCGCTCTGCGACTTCCGACGATCCCGCCCGCGTGATTAATATCGGATCGGTGGACGGAATTAAAACACCCGTTTTCGACAACTTTTCCTACGGTGCTGCAAAGGCAGCAGTCCATCATCTCACCCGACAAATGGCCGCGCATTTGGTGAAAGAAAACATCATCGTCAATGCGATTGCACCCGGTCCTTTCCCCTCATGGATGTTGAGTGCTGGCGTCGGATTCGGCGGCAAGGTCGAAGGGGCGGATTGGGACAGCGTGGGTCGAAATAATCCAAGGGGCCGGGTTGGCACGATGGAAGACATCGCAGGCCTCGCCATCTTCCTTAGCTCGCGGGCTGGAGCTTATACCGTCGGTGAGACGATCACTTGCGATGGCGGTTCCGTAGCTGTCTCGTAAAACCCGCTGACCCAGGGAAATCTCGCGCAAATCAACCGTTCAAGTGGCTGATGCTGCGGCGATACTCTCGACCGTCGAACCCAGCATCGCCGAAAAGTCCGCGACACTTTGTTCGGCTTGCAACCCTTCCGTGAGAGCACGAGAGAAGCTAGCTATAACTCCTTGATTATTCGATAATTTATTATTCGAATCTTCTCGAGAATAACCCCCTGAAAGCGCGACCACTCGTAGAACTTTGGGATGCTCACAGAATTCCTGATAAAAATTATCAGTTTCGGGGAGCGTCAGTTTAAAGATCACCGGAAGATCACCGTCCAAGCCCGCTAGCTGCGCTCGTAAATTGTCCCGCAAGAGGTTTTCGCAATCCTGCTTATCGGCCGCATTGATGTCGACCTCGGGCTCGATGATCGGCACCATTCCATGTGCGAGAATATTCGTCCCAAATTCGAATTGTTGGGCGACCACTTTCGCAATGCCATCGCCGTTGCCTTCTTTAATGACCGATCGCATCTTGGTGCCAAACACATCGAGAGATTTCGCGCGATCCAGCCTCTCGTCGAGATCAGGAATCGGCTTCATGATTTGCACACCATCAGCCAGTTCGTCCATCCCGTAATCTACTTTCAAGAACGGGACAATTTGCTTTTCCCTCCACAAATACTGGCTAGTTGGTTGACCCAAAACCTCTCGGTCGAGAGTGTTTTGAAACAGGATCGCACCCACCACATGAGCCCCCGTGAACCTTGGGTCGGTCACGATACGGGTCCGCATTGCATGTACCGTGTCAAACATCTCCTCGTCCGAGTTATATGCAGAAGCATCGACGCCGTATAGCTGCAGTGCCTTAGGTGTGCTACCGCCACTTTGATCAAGCGCGGCGATAAACCCCGACCCTCTACCCATACGTTCAATCTGTTCAGTCATCCGTTCCACCGTGTTAGCCACAATAAGAGCAACGGCATTCTAGCGTGAGAAAAGCGATAGACCTATGTTCTCGCCACTCCGTCCGCGGCAACTCTTTACGCTGCCGCATCGCGCTGCAGATCCACCACTTCAGAAATAATCTCGTAGGAGCGCAGTCGTTTTGAGTGCTCGTAGATTTGACACGAAACAATCAACTCGTCAGCACCCGTCTTCACAAGAAAGTCATCGATCGTCTTAGTAATGGTTTCGGCCGAACCAACGGCTGAAGCACTGCGCATCTCGTCAAGCATTTTCTGCTGCCCTGGAGTCAATTCAAGACCTTCCACTGGCGGGGGTAAGCGTCCCGGAGTTCCACTACGCAACTTGAGAAAGGATTGGGTCGCCGACGTCCGCAGATACCGCGCTTCATCATCTGTTTCCGCTGCACAAACGTTGAATCCAAGCATGATGTATGGAGTTTCTTGCTGCGCCGATGGTTCGAATCGGGTCCGATAGATATCAATAGCCTGCATCATTGCGGCGGGCGCAAAGTGAGACGCAAATGCGAACGGCAGCCCGAGCAATGCCGCCAGTTGAGCACCGTATAGGCTCGACCCGAGCATCCATATCGGTACCTGGGCGCCGCCGCCTGGCACCGCGTGCACCCGCTGATTCTCTTTCGGCGGCGCTAGGTAATGTTTGAGCTCCATGACGTCGCGCGGAAATTCATCAATGTCGCCTTGGAGGGTCCTACGAAGAGCCATTGACGTCTGCTGATCCGTACCCGGTGCTCGACCAAGACCCAGGTCAATTCGTCCTGGAAACAACGCCTCGAGCGTGCCAAATTGCTCCGCAATCACAAGCGGCGCGTGATTCGGCAGCATAATTCCGCCCGATCCGACCCGAATCGAACGGGTACCTTGGGCAACGTGGCCAATCACGACAGCCGTCGCGGAACTCGCGATGCCCTGCATGTTGTGGTGCTCGGCTAACCAGTAGCGCGTATATCCCCACGCCTCGGCATGACGTGCCAGGTCAAGGGTGTTTGCAAGTGCCCTGCCAGCGTTGCTACCTTCCACAATCGGGGCGAGATCAAGAACCGAGAATTTCGTCAAAGCGGGTGGACTCGGACCGGTAGTTCACGGAAGCCATGAATAAACGTTGAGTAGTTTCGGCGAGCCTCGCCAACGACCTCCACCGTTTTAAAACGCTTAAGGATTTCTTCCCACAACACCCGCAATTGCATTTCCGCCATTCGATTACCCATGCAGCGGTGAATGCCAAAACCAAATGCAAGATGGTGGCGCGCGTTGGGTCGATCGACTTGAAATTGATTCGCGTTCGGAATGACGTCTTCGTCTCGATTCCCCGATATGTACCACATCAAGAGTTGGTCACCCTTCAGGATTTGTTTATCGCGGACCTCACAATCTTCGTTCGCCGTACGTCGCATATAGGCTATCGGCGATTGCCAACGAATAATTTCAGAGACCATATTCGGTGCGAGACCATGGTCGGCCCTGAGTTTCTCGTACTCGCCTGGGTTTTCGTTAAGGGCCAGCACTCCGCCCGTAATGGAGTTTCGAGTGGTGTCATTGCCACCGACGATCAACAGCAAAAGATTGCCCAGAAACTCGTACGGTTGCATATCTTTGGTCGCTTCACCGTTAGCAAGCATTGACACCAAATCATTGCCCGGCTTGCCGACGCGTTCTTGCCACAGCCTGGTGAAATACTCCAAACAGGAGAGCATCTCTTGTCGCCCTTCTTCCCTTGATTCGACGATGCCCTCTTCCTGCCCCGCCGTTACAACATCAGACCAGCGCGTCAGCTTGCGCCGATCCTCAAACGGGAAGTCAAACAAGGTCGCCAACATCTGGGTAGTCAACTCCACGGATACGTTATCAACCCAGTTAAAGGTTTCGCCAATGGGCAACCCATCCAGAATCGTTCCAGCCCGCTCTCGTATGGTGGATTCAAGCAGCTTGAGATTAGGAGGTGCGACCACCGGCGAAACGGTCGCTCGTTGTTCATCGTGTTTTGGCGGATCCATTGAGATGAACATATTGAAAGCCCCACGTTCGGCGTGCGAATTCAGGTCGACGCGAGGCCCCAAAGCGATGCCGTGGGCTGAAGAAAATAGGCGATGGTTGGTGTCGATCGCCATAATGTCGTCAAATTTTGTAATCGACCAGAAGCGGCCGGCATGCTCTCGTTCGGAGAGATGAACGGGGTCTTCCTGGCGTAACCGTTCAAAATAGCGCCAGTGTTTGTCCTCATGAAAAAGACGTGGATCCATGACATCGATCTCATCAAGGGCGATCGCGTAGGGATCCGGTATCTCAACATGTTGTTCTGTCTCGCTCATCGCTCATTCGCCTTATCTCTCCGACGCGACTGTATCGCACTTATTTAAAAGAAGCTTTGTGTGGCCCGATGTCGACCAAGCTATACTGACCGAGTACCACAGGGCTAATCACATGAAAAGAATCCTTCTCTACCACAACCCCGGTTGAGGCAAATCACGCGGCGCAATCGACATATTGCGCGAGCGCGACGTCGAGTTCGATGTCATTGAATACCTCAAAACACCATTGAGCCGAGAAGATCTTGAGCGGATCGTTGACCTCGTTCCGGAAAGTCCCGAAGAGATGGTTCGTAAGGACAAGAACTTTAGCGAACTTGGGCTTAATGCCGATGACTACAAGTCGAAAGATACCGTCGTAGAAATTCTTCTCGAACACCCCAAACTGATGCAGCGACCCGTGATGATCCGCGGCGAACAAGCGGTGATCGGGCGACCGTCGGAAAAAGTCCTAGCGCTCCTCGAATAGCGGACGGTTGGACGGGGAATCTCAGGCCATGCATGTTTTCCAACGCATCGGCCGTTCTTCACCCTCTTGACGATCAGCTCAGCGTGGTGCGATCACTCGGTCGCGCAATAAAATGACTAGTCGTTTTTATCCGCGGACAAGAACATTTCGGCACCCCCAATCAAACGCCCAATCCCATCGGCCACCGTCGCCATACGTTCATCAGTTGAATCGCCCACTGCCCAACGGTGATGCAACTGTTGAACGACCGTTGCCGTTTTCCACCGGGCAAACGCCGCGTACCAGTCAGCGCGCGACACGTCTATTCCAGATAGCTCGCCATACCGCTTAACGACTTCTCGACGCGACGGCAAACCCATACGCTCCATCCCTGTATGAGCGAGGCCTACTACCGAAGAATCGTCATCTGGATCGGGCCAATAATTAAGTAATGTACCCAGGTCGATGAGCGGATCACCCAGCGTCGTCATGTCCCAATCGAAAATCGCGACGACACGATCGGGGTCGGCGGGATCGAACATACAGTTGTCGAGTTTAAGATCGTTGTGGACCAATGAAACCCGCTGCGGATCAGGCATCGTGGCTAATAATTCGTCGAAGATATCCGTCACCTGTTCCCCGTATCGCTCATCCGCAACCAAATCCCACCGCTTCTTCCAACCTCGTAGTTGGCGTAACACGAAACCTTCCGCCCTACCTAGGTCGTCGAGATCCGACGCGCTCGGATTGAGGCGGTGAAACCGCGCCATCGCATCCACCAAAGCAAAGCCAATCCGTTTCCCAACGTTCGGGTGTTGGCGCATCGAGGCCGGAATCACGCCACGAACGACCTCCCCTCGACACCGCTCCATCACGAAAAAATCGGCGCCGGCCACATCGTGATCGTCGCAAAACACATATGCTCGAGGAGCCAACTCAAACTGTCGCCACAATGTCGACAGGACCTTGTATTCTCGACCCATATCGTGAGCGCCCGGCGCCAGGACGCCAAATGGCGGACGTCTAAAAACAAGCTCGTTAGCCCCAAAAGCGATCATGTACGTGAGGTTGGCGGAGCCATTGGGAAACTGCAGCACGTGAAATGTCCCGCGAGTATCTATTTCGGGCGGCAGCGTGCGTCTTAAGTAATCCGCTATCGACGGCCAATCAAGTTCCTCACCTGATCGAACGGCATCGAGCTCCGGCAGGGCCACGTCCCGAAAAGGATCAACATCGTCTGGAATCACAGCCATGCCCTAGAACACCGCGATGGGGTTAACCGGGGAGCCCGTTCCCCGAACCACTCGAAGCGGCGCGATCGAGATGAAGAATTCCCAACGCCCTCTTTCAGCACAAGCGTTGGCAAGCGCATCCAACCGAAGGTTGTCCAGCAAATGCAGTCCGATTGCGACGATGCCACATTGATGGATCGGCATCGGCCACCCCTCCGTATCGGTGTTGGGTATCGCGTCTGACACCCCGTCCGATCCAAGCGTTGCGATGCGACGATCATACAGCCACCGAACCGCTCGCCCATCCAAACCGGCCAAACCTTCGGTAGGCGCCCACGATCCCTTGGCTTTCCGTCTCGCATCACGTCCCGTCGCGACGAGTAGGATATCCCCCTCGCCGACAGTGACGTTCTGCTCACGTTCCGCGGCTTCGAGATCTTCGGGGGAAACCCGCTCATCAATGTCGAGCCAGTCGACACCTTTGAGTCGAGGAATATCTAATAAAACACCGCGACCCGCGATGCCTTCCTTCCCCGCCATGATGCTATTTCGGGTTGCCCCGGTGCTTTTAACATCCGTTGCCTTAAAGCCGTTGTACATCGTCTCTTTCACGAAGACGTGGCACAAAGCATCGATGTGTGAAACCGCCATCCCGTGGAACGCTACCCCTATAAAATCCATCGCGGATTCCATACCGGGAACACCGGTCTCGGTGCACGCGTCACCCGCCACGATCATCATGTGCTGCGCGGGCCTCGGATTGTCTGGTGCAGGGCGAGTTGGAAATTCCAGCGAACAACTGACGGTCGTGCCATCTTCGACCAGACTTGCTGCGGCTGCCACTCGTGCCGGGGTGATGTAATTGAGTGCACCACGTTGGTCGTCGTCACCCCATTTACCCCAGTTTTTCACATCTTCGAAGACTGCTTCTAGTTGGGCCGTGGACATCGTCATTTTCGCGCTTGCTCCGTTCCGTTCGACCGTCCAAGCATACTCGATCGTTCAGCCAAGCCGATGCCCGCAACGACGAAAATCAATGCAATAAAATGATGTGTTTGCAACTGCTCATCCAATATAAAAAATGCCAACGTCACAGCAAATAACGGAACAAGGTTAAGAAAAATACCCGCGCGGGCAGGTCCAATCAGTTGTACGCCACGAATGAAAAATAGCTGCGCTAACAGCGAGGGGAAAATCGCGACCAAGCCCGCGATCGCCCATCCGACAGCCGTTGGCGGCTGCGCCCACCCCAGTCTCACCTCTATCAGCAACATCGGTAACGACATCAAAAAGGCAGCAGAAGCCAGCCCGACAAAGAGAGACACAGCACCTGTCTCGGGACGGTGACGCAGACCGATCGTGTACGCCGCATATAAGGCACACGCGAGTAGTACCAGCAGGTCGCCCCAGTTAAACGAGATCGTTCGAAGCTGGTTGAGATCTCCTTCGATGCCGACGACTACCACGCCGACGATCGTCAAGCCGACCCCCAATGCTTGATGTAGCGAAAATCGGATTCGGTATAGTCCAAACGTACCGAGCAAAATAAACATTGGCATGACCCCCTGAAGGATCCCGATGTTGATCGCCGACGTATGATGTGCAGCCCAATAGAAGATTCCATTGAAGACGGCGAGACCCATCGCTCCCATTGCCATCAAGTATGGCCAGCGTGCGCGCAATACCGGCCATTCCCTCACGACTGATCGGATAGCAATAGGTCCCAACACTAAAACGACACCTAGCCATCGCAAACTCACCAATGCCATCGGCGAAATTTCGCCCACCGCCAGCTTTGCAAATACCGCGTTTGCACCCCAAAAAAACGTCGTCAAGACTAAAAGCCCGTACGCAGTAGCCGTCCGCGTGCCAAGAACAGACTTTTTCATCGACCATCCTCAGTGAGAATCAAACCATCAGGCCTAGCGGAGCCTTTCAGATGTGTCCGATGAGTCAATGCCATGACTTTTTGTTAAAGCGTAGGGACATAGGTAGTATTGAGCAATCTAACAGGCGGCCTTCGCGTTCCAAGGTTGCGCGTTCGAATTCATTGGGAGGCGGGGCACCTATTCCCGAATCCCCGTATCGGCTTACATGGAGGAACTTATGGCTCATGACATCGTTATTCGGAATGGCGACATCGTCGACGGCACGGGCGCGGAACCGGTCCCTGGTGACCTCGCAATTGATGACGGCCTAATTTCCGCCATCGGCACGGTCGATGGAAAAGGGAAAGAAGAGATCAATGCAGAGGGTCATGTGGTAACCCCTGGTTTCGTGGATCTTCACACGCATTTAGATGCCCAAATCGGTTGGGACCCGTTGATGACACCCGTCAGCTGGCATGGTGTAACCACAGCCCTTATGGGGAATTGTGGCGTCACCTTTGCGCCATGCAAACCTACCGATCGCGATTTACTTGCCGGCATGATGGAAACCGTCGAGGACATTCCCAAGAACGCGATCCTGACAGGACTCCCATGGACTTGGGAAGACTACGGCGGTTACTTGGACGCAATCGATGCCCTCGACCCCGCCATCAACGTTGCTGGCTTGGTCGGCCACTGCGCGGTGCGCTTCTACGTCATGGGTGATCGGGCGGTCGAGGAGCAGGCCACACCAGACGAACTGAGAGAAATGGCCAAGGTGGTGGGCCAGTCCATTGACGGCGGCGCGATCGGATTTTCGACTAACCGTTATCCCCCTCACAAACTACCCGACGGACGTTCCATCCCCGGGACGTTTGCCGATCCGAACGAGCTGGTTGAAATTGGTAAGGAAGTGGGTGCACGCAACGCACTAATGCAGGCGGTTGGTGCGGATTTTGACGTGCTGACAAAGATGGCGAATACAACGAAAAGCCGTGTACTTTTTAGTTACGGGACCGGACCTCAAGAAGGCGCAGGCAAAGCCTCCGCCAAGGGTCTAGAACAGCTCTGCTCAAGCGGTGGCGACTTCACGGCGATAACTCAAGTACGCGGGTCAGGTTTCATGTTTGGACTCCAGTCCAACCTTCCGGTCCAAGGAGAAACATGGGCAGCGATCCGCAAGATGGATCTCCCGGGACGCCTAGCCGCCATCAACGACGCGGAAACGAGTGCCAAACTTGTCGAAGAGGCGCGCGCGCAAGACGGTCGAACCATGCCGATGCAAAACGTGTTCTACCTCGGCGCAGACGACTCGCCCAACTACACCTTAGCGCCGGAAGAAAACCTGAAGGCGACCGCCGACGCTGCTGGAGAGCACTGGTCCGAAACTTTTATCCGACTCTCCCGAGAAACCAACGGCCGTGCGCTTTTTAACCTGAGAATGTTTAACCAAAACCTCAAGGAATTAGGTGATCTCTTTAAAAGTGAGCACATCTTTCCGAGCCTAGGTGACGCAGGCGCTCATGTCTCCCAGATCATGGACGCCGGTTGGACCAGCTTCATCCTGTCTTACTGGATCCGCGAGGCCGGCGTCTACAGCATCGGGGAAGGCATTCGGCGAATGACCTCCGGACCGGCGCGGGTGCTTGGTTTGTCAGATCGAGGGACACTTGCAACTGGAATGCGGGCGGACATCAACGTCTTCGACCCGAATACGGTTGCCGAGCGTCAGCCGGAACTGGTGCACGATTTCCCTGGCGGTGCACCGCGTTATATTCAAAAGTCGATGGGCTACAAAGCAACATTGGTGAACGGGCAAATTAGTGTCTCCGACGGCGAGCACACCGGCGCACGAGCCGGCAGTGTTCTGAGGCATCAAGCCTAGACGTTCGATATGCTATTCGTGAGAAGTCGACGGCAATCGTGCCCTCGGCTTTGCTCACTGGACCGACGCTAATAGACGCGAGTTACGTAGCACAGACGATGCGTTCCGGTTGCACTGTTTGATATGGATCTCTCCTCGCCCCGCCGCGTTGGTAAAAGCGACCTGTACCTCACACCGTTAGGATTTGGCGGAGGTACCATCGGGAGTCCCGACGTTCCCAGCAATATCAGCCTTGATACCGTGGTCGCCGCTTGGGACAGCGGCGTACGTTTCTTCGATACCGCACCCTGGTACGGCCTTGGCCGCGCGGAACGCCGTTTGGGATTGGCACTCGACGGGATCGATGATCGGGAACGCTACTGCATCAACACCAAGGTCGGTAAATCCCTGGTACCTGAGCCCCAAAGGTATGAAGCCAACCGAACGCTTTCACCCGGAGGCCAGGTTCGAACGCCCCGGGATCCAATCACCGGCTTTCGCGCCGCATTCGACTACACCTACCAATACATTCACTCTCAGCATCACGAATCACTACAGCGTCTCGGGCATGCGCGCGTCGATAGTCTGACGATTCACGATATCGATCACGGCTATCACGACTCTAGCCAAATCGAAAAACACCTCAAAGAGCTTGATCCTAACCATGGAGGCGGCGCTACGGCACTCCAAGAACTCCGTGAAATCGGTGCTATCAAAGCCATCGGCTGCGGCTGCAACTTGGAATCACGTAACGCCGAGAGTTGGTTGACGAGCGCGCACGAAGATCTATGCGAGCGTATCGCCGATCTCGTCGATCTCGACTTTTATGTGATTGCAGGCGGCTACACGCTTCTCGAAACTCGCGCATTACGACGTGTCCTACCGCTTTGCGAACAACGGAATATCGGTGTCGTCATTGCGGCTCCTTACGCCAGTGGCTGGCTCGCTAATTCTGAGGGGACGGCGACGTACATGTACAACCAAGCACCCCCCGATATTGTCGAACGTACACGCCATATGACGAGCATATGCGACGCCTACGATATATCCCTCGCAGCGGTCGCTCTGCAGTTTCCATTAGCTCACCCGGCAGTGGCTGCCGTCATACCCGGCGCCAAAAGCCCGCAGGAAGCCGAACAAAACCGTCAATACTTAATGACCCCAGTCCCTACCAATGTCTGGCGTGTATTGAAAGACGAGGGACTCTTGGATCCGAACGCGCCCACGCCCGATCCTTAGTCACACTGCAATCAGCCGACAAATCTGTGTTCCAAGACGCCTTCGAGAAGCCTGCGCTAGAATGCCCCTCTTATGCATAAACGACCTCTAAAACTCGCGCACACCTCGGACGTGCACCTAGACAGTCGTTTCACGACCGATACCGGTGGTGAATTCCGCAACCGTGCTGAACGCGCCTTTGCCGCCGTTGTTCAAGTCGCACTCGACGAATCTGCTGACCTACTCTTAATCGTTGGTGACCTCTTCGACAACAATCGCGTGCCCGACGAGGATTTTGCGTTCGTTTGCGATCAACTACAGCGATTGTCATGCGCCGTCGTTCTTCTCCCGGGCAATCATGACGTCCACGATGACTATTCGGTTTGGTATCGCATGGAACTCGCCGGCGCAGGGAATCACGTCCATGCTGTCCTCGACCATCGCGGAGAAATCATCGTGTTTCCTGAACTCGGTGTTCGTGTGTGGGGTAAGGCCATGGCCGAGCACGCCCCTGAAAATGCTCCACTGGCGGGAGTACCCGAGCCCGTTACCAACGAATGGAATATAGGCCTCGCGCATGGCCAAGTCGTCGAGAAGCGTGCAGGCATCGGCTCGTCGCAAATTACGAAAGACGAGATCCGGAATTCGGGCTTCGACTATCTAGCGCTTGGCCACGTCCACGTCTGGGGCGACATGTCAGTCGGAACGACCACCGCTTGCTATCCTGGTTCGCCCGTCGCTGCGTATGCCTCCGCGAACGGTGGACATATCGCCGTTGCTAGCCTTTCAGCCGATACCGGCGTCTCGTTGTCACAACAGCTAGTGGACCACCCAAAGGAGCCACGGCACGCTGAAGATTCGTTAGTGGGGATCGTTATTTAACGAACACCATCGAGCAACGACATCCGCCAGCCACACGCGGCCCGCGTTTCTCGGCTCGTGGATAGGTAGTATGTCGATGAGGAAGGGGACCTCATGCAATTCACCTTTAATGAAGAACAGGACCAGCTTCGGGCGACAGCGCAAAAGTTCTTCGCCGATAAGTCACCAACTGCCGAAGTTCGCCGGCTCATGGAAACGCAGCAAGGCTACGACCCCGTTGTCTGGACACAACTCTCCAGCGAACTCGGTTTCACGGCAACGCACATACCCGAAGTCTACGGTGGACTCGGACTGTCCTATACCGAACTTGGAATTCTGTTTGAAGAAATGGGACGAACACTTTTCTGCGCACCGTTTCTTGCGACTGCGGTGGCGGCGACAGCAATCATGAACGTCGCCACCGAATCGGAAAAATCGCAACTGTTGCCGGACATCGCGACTGGAACCCGTATCGCAACACTCGCCGTGTTCGAGACCTCGGGCCAGTGGGGTAGTGATTCAATCAAGCTTTCCGCTAAGAATGCCCGCCTAAACGGGACCAAACGCTATGTCCTTGATGGGCATATCGCAGACCTTGTGATCGTCGTCGCCCGGATCAATCACGCGAGCGGGGCCGACACCATTGGATTTTTTTTAGTGGACGGTGATGCGCCAGGATTAACGCGGCGCACGGTGACCACCATTGATTCAACTCGCAAACTAACGCAACTCGAATTTGTCGATGTCTCCGCGAGACGTCTTGGCGGGAACCATGATCAAGAGGCCAAGTTAGCGGCGACGCTCGATCTCGCCGCGATCGGCCTCGCCAACGAAATGGTCGGCGGCGCGCAGCACTTGGTCGACGAAACCGTCAAATATGCCGCCGAAAGAATCCAATTTGGTCGGGCGATCGGATCGTTTCAGGCGATCAAACACAAGTGCGCCGATATGTTGCTCGATGTAGAAATGGCCAAATCCGCCGCCTACTACGCGTCGATGGCGGCTGCATCGTCCGACCCCGAGTTGCCTGTCCTAGCTAACCTGGCTAAAGCATCGGCCTCGGAGGCCTACATGCGAATCGCAGCCGAATGTCTCCAAATTCACGGCGGCATCGGATTCACCTGGGATAACGACACGCACCTTTGGTTCAAACGCGCCAAGAGTTCCGAAGTATTTTTCGGTGATCCCTCGTATCACAAAGAACAACTAATTGCCCGATGGCACCACTGATGGGAATGCTAGAAGCCGAAACACTACGCAACGAAGTAAGGCTTTGGCTCGAAACCAACTGGGATCCGACTTCATCATTAATCGAATGGCGTACCAAACTCGCCGAATCCGGCTGGGGAATGCCCACGTGGCCATCGCAGTGGTTTGGGAAGGACTTGCCACTGGCCTTAAATCCGATCGTGGAAGAGGAATTTGCCCGAATAAATGCCGTATCGGTGTCCCGTTCTGGCATCCGTCTCCTGGCGGCCGCGACGATTCTCGAGCACGGTAACGATGCTCAAAAATCTCAATACCTTCGGCGAATCCTCACCGGCGAAGACACTTGGTGCCAACTGTTTAGTGAGCCGGGAAGCGGTTCCGACCTCGCAGGGGCCATCACACGAGCCGACTTTGATGGTACCCAATGGATCATCAACGGTCAGAAAGTCTGGACCACGAGCGCGCATCACGCCGATTACGGACTTCTTCTTGCGCGCACGGATTGGGAAGCGCCCAAACACGACGGACTTTCTTACTTCGTCATCGACATGCATCAGTCGGGGGTGAGTGTTCATCCGTTGAAACAGATGAACGGCCATGCGTCGTTCAATCAGGTGTTTTTTACCGACGCAGTGGTTGCACCAGAGAGCCTGGTGGATCGAATCGGCAACGGTTGGAAAGTGGCCATGACCACGCTTATGCACGAACGCCGAAGCGCTGATGCGCTGAGGTCGGTTCATCGGGATCGCGGCCTCCAGGGTCGCATATACGACGAAGAACGGGACGAAACCGCTACCGTTATGGAACCCTATAAATGGTATCCACAACGTGCTGGACGGGTGGATCTGGTCTTTGAGCGCGCCATTGAAACTGGAAAAATTGAGGATCCCGTGGTCAGGCAAGCCATCGCCGAACTGATGATCAAAGCTAGAACGGCTGAATGGACAGCTCGGCGTGCGCGCGCTGCCCAACAGCAGGGTCGACCCCAAGGACCGGAAGGATCCTTGGGCAAATTGGCGGCAAGTAATGTCGCGCGCCATGCCTCAAAGGTACACACCATGATCAGCGGAAGTGACAGCATGCTGGGAGACGAGGACGGGCCGTTGGCTGGATTGATCGCGGAAATCCTTATTTCGGTTCCCGCCACGTCGATCGCCGGGGGTACCGACGAAATTCAGCGCAACATTATTGCCGAACGCGTACTCGGGATGCCAAAAGAACCCCGTATGGACACAGGTCCATTTCGTGACGTCATGAAGAACCCGGGGCCGGCGGCTCCATAAACATTGACGTACGTCCACCGTCGACGACGAGGTCATGACAATTAACGTAACTGCCCGCGTCACTCGCCAGGAACAGGGCTGCTTCCGCAATATCAACCGACAACCCGCTTCGAGGAAGCGGCGTTGCACGAGATAAGTTGTTCTGCAGTTTCTGCATTTTGCGCTCATTGTCTTCGTCGGAAAGCATATTCGCTCGAGCCGATCCGCCCCAGAATATTGGTGTCGCAATCGCGCCTGGAGAAATGGTATTCACTCGAATGCTATGCGGGCCAAGTTCGATGCCGGCCATCCTCGTGTAGTGCGAAACTGCTGCTTTGAGAACAGAATAAAGGACGTTTCCTTGTCGGTATCGAAGACCAGCGATACTCGAGTTGTTGATGATTGAGCCGCCGCCTGCCGCTTTCATCGGCTCGATAGCGTAGCGAATCCCCAACGCGACGCTGGTGAGCAATAGATCAACGCCGTATCGAATTTGTTCCGGAGTCATACCTGTCACGTCCCCTGGCGTTGGACCTCCAGCATTATTGAATAACACATCGAGTTTCCCGAAACGCTCCAGTGCTCGGTCAACGGTCGCTTTGACGTCCGCTTCTTGCGTCACGTCAGCCTCGTGATATACGGCCGCATCCCCTAGCTTTTTCGCTAACGCTTTCCCTTTGTCACGCGACCGGCCGGTGAGTAGTACCTCTGCTCCTTCGGCGACGAACAACTCCGCAGTCGCGGCGCCAATACCGCTTGTCCCACCTGTAATCACCGCCACTTTTCCCGACAAACGTCCTGCCACGCCATACTCCTTGATGAAATAAGCCTGAATCCTAGCATCCCCGGACCCGCTAAAACGCTATGCCCAGGCCGTATTCCAAGCATCGAATGGCGACTACAGGTTCACACGGGTTGCGACGGGATAAGAAGAAACCCTCGTTAGTTATAACGCGAGATGGTGAATGCACCGAGGTGCATTTGAGAGGAGCAGTGTGCTGTAGACGGCCAAGACGCCCGTCGGCGTTCGAAAACGTTCAGTGGCCCGAGTTATCCAGTGGGCAGCTTGATGGTGGCTGTCCCAAAAACTCGCGTTTCTTCGGCTTCATTGGTGATCGTAATATCGATTTCGACGGACCCCGCTTCTTCGTCGACGTCAGTGACGACGCCGACAATCTGGTGCGGTTGATCGACCAGGACCGGTGCTCGGAACACCGTATCAATGGCCACAATTGCTGCCGATGGCGCCCATCGATGGATCATCGCCCCCAAAAAACCTTGACTCATCACGCCCGGTACCAGCGCGCCGGGAAATCCCTCTTTCCGCGCCGCCTCATGATCGGTAAATCGGGGACCGCCCCACCCAACGAACTTACCAAACCGCTTGACGTTCTCGAGACTGGTATCCGGCGCAAACGTCGGTAATTCGGTCCCGAATTCCACATCGCCCACAGTCGTTACGGTATCACTCACTGGGCCGCTCCCTTATCACCGTCCTGGTGTCGGCATTCGCGACATGAACGCCCTCCTCGTCAAAGAGTTCCATCCGTGTGACGAGAAAGATCATGCGACCCGATCTTCCCGTTTTCGTATATATGTCGTGCAGGTGCGATTTCCCCGTTAGCGTCACCCCTGCCCGAATAGGAGCCATCCACTCAACCCCTTTTCCCGCGTCCATGCCGACACCACCCAACCTCGGAAAATCGACCGGCAACGAGCGGCCCCCAACGAGCGTCGATACAAAGGTCGGCGGAGCTTGAAAGTCGGCGTGTGCCGGGTCGGTAAAGCGCGGCGCTTGCTCGCCGCAGCTAAGCGCGTATTCCGCAAAACGCTGGCCATCGATGTCGAAGGCAACTTCGTCAAATTCCTCGTTCAAAAAACCCGAACGAAGTTCTTCAATATCCGTTTCCAAACCCCTTTTCCTCTAGCACTTGTGGTGACCGTCGATACTAACATCACTGGTAACTTTCGTTATCAATGCAGCGTCCTCGGCAGCTCACGTTCCAGGTATGCAATCGCTTTTCGAATATCTTCGAAATTTGGATTAAGACGTACCGCCCTCTCGAACGCGACCACCGCAGAGTCGACGTCTCCAGCCCGCATGCATAACTGCCCAAAGCCACTGATCGCACCAAAATGCCGCGGTTCAAGCTGCAGGGTTCGCTCGATGTCCTGCATGCTTTCGACGTCTCGCTCCTCCACAAAGCGCAACGTGGCACGCTTGTTCCACACCTCAGCCCAGGACGGCCACCGATCAACCATGAGATTTAGCGCTTCGTTGGCATCTGTTAACGACCCTTGATTGAGAGCTGCCGCAACGCGTTCCATCGCTTCGGCCGCTTCGGGTTCTTCATGGCCACACCAAACCTCCCAAATTCGGTTTTCGACCTGTCGACTCTCTTCCCCAGGTTCCATGAATTGAAGTTTCTCGAATAGAGATCCGAGTTCCGAGCGTTCAACCACATCGGTGGTCATCATCGTGATTAGAACTTGCTCAATAAGTAAGGCAACCGAATCAACACTCATATCAATAAGCTCGATACATTGATGACGTTGGTGATCGTTGAAGCCCGAACGATCTGGCGCTTTTCCTTTCGCCGCATGGAGTCAGAAGTGGTTACAACTCGGGACAACGGCGTTTCCGTTCAATTCGGAAATTAACAGCCAACGGTCTTTTCTGCCATGAGAGTATTCACTTCGCTGGGCGTTAGGCGCAGCAGTTCGTACAGGACCTGCTCGGTATGCTCACCCAATAAGGGCGGTCGGCGCGTCGCCGGCCGACCTTGCCCCTGCAACAAAACAGGAATTCCTGTGTATTGGCGCGTCTCTGCTGAGGGATGCGAAACCGACGGGAAAAAACCCGACGCGTGGGCACGCGTATCGGTCGCCATGTCGTCACCTGTGACGACCCTCGAACAAGGCACCTCGGCGGTTCGCATGATCGTTTCGACTTCGTCCAAACGCTTGGTTTTCGCCCATTCGCTGAAGCGAACATCAAGTTCGTCACTCGCCGCAAGGCGTCCGGCTACGCTCGTGTACGTTGGGTCTTCCATCCACGGTTCGTTCACAATATCGCGGACACGCAACCACTGTACGTCGTCTTCAACGGCAAACGCGACCCAGCGGCCCTCGTCTTCGACTTGGTAACAACCGTGGGGCGCCATATCCATACTAGCGTTACCGAGCGGCGGAATGTCGCCGTCCTCGTAAAACTGCTGCAAGAAACGATCGCCAATAAGATATGCGGCTGTCTCAAACTGTGCCGCCTCGATAAAACATCCCTGCCCATCGTTGTCGCGCTTGATCAGTGCAGCGAGCAACGGCACCAACGCTTGTTTACCGGCCATATGGTCCGGATGGTTGAGGTTCGTGCCGACCGGATAAGGATCGTCCGGATGCGACCACTGCGATGTGACCCCGGAAAACGTCTGTAGATTGGGGCCGTACGTCTGAAAACCATCGTAGAGACCTCGGCCTAGTCCTTGACTGCTTAGATATACGACATCCGCGCATGCGGCACTCGCGCCCTCATAGTCAAGACCCCAACGTCCGACAACCCCACCGCGCATATTCTCCATCACAACGTCACAAAGCTCCGCTAAATCGCGGACTAGACCCTTACCTCTCTCTTGAGTCATATCAACGGCGACGCTACGGGTACCCAGATTCAACTGGTTGAAGGTCGGACAGTTGTTGACGTCCATATAGCCGTTCAATCCCATCTGCCGGAGAAAATCGACACGGATAGCCGATTCAACTTTGATCACGTCTGCACCAAAAAGACCAAGTAACGATGCCGCCTCCGGAACAACGGCACCAACCCCTAACTGCAGCACACGCATCCCAACCAGTGGTCTGGCGGGGTCCACTGCGTCGACGCGAGGCACTATTTTGGGGCGGGGTTCTTTCAGGATCTCAACTATTTCGAGATTAGCACTACCGAGAGCGGGCGCTGGTACGACGGTGGTCTTGTCGTTCGATTCACCGATCCGGATCGGTGGCCGCATAAGCTCTAGCGTGCCGAAATCAGGATCGTCGATCGAAGTAAATAGCTCTCTACCTGTCACATGAGGATCCTTGCGAAACGCGCTCAACGAATAGACAGGCGTGATCGTGAGTCCGAGAGACTGGCCCCGCTGAAACAAGTCATCCACACGCATCGTACGAGTAATCTCGGAACACACCATGTACAGCGCATCGGCGTTTTCCATTCGAAAGGTGGGATCTGCCCAAGGACCCCCAACAAGGTCCTCCGGACAACCGAGGACCTCGACGAACGCATTCCATTGGCCAGGGGTCACAGCCAATGCCCGTACATAACCGTCTAACGCCTCATAGATTGGCAAGGCTGCTGCGCCGAGGCGGGCCGTGGCAATACCCTGGCCCGCGGCGTGCATTCCGTATGAATACAAAGGTCGCGTCCAAGGTGTGATTGCTGCAACCGCCGCCTCCTCAAATGGAATTTCGTAACGCATCACACCGCCACCGCGGCGGTACGTAAGGGTACCCATGAGCGCCATGGTCGCGGCATAAATTGATGTTCCATCCAACGCCAACCACGAGGGAGCATTGCACGGCGGCTGATGCGGCCAACCACTCGAAGCCAGTCCGCCACTGGCTGCAAAACTCACGATGGAGGATGTCCCTAAACGACGCTCGTCGGTAATGGTTACCGCCGTCGGGACGGTCTCATGATCGACACACCAAGCGAGCTCGGATTCGCGACTGGCGATCAGTACGTCGGATCGTTCGATCAGTCGATTGAGCAGATCTCTGTCATCGCCGTTCGAGGAATCGATAACAACGCTCTTTTTGTTCGTGTTGCGTGAGAGGAAGGCGATACTGCCACGTAGTGAATCACCAGCTCCTGGAACCCGCGGATTCCGATATCTCGTCGCCGATCCTTGCGGAGGTTCGACCAAGTACACATCGGCGCCAAGGCCGGCCAGTACAAGACCGGCGTATTCCGTTAGCGGGTGGGCTATTTCGACAACCCGACAACCGCTCAGCAGTCCTTCGTTAATCCCCATATGTCTCGATTAGTGATCCAAAGAGATCCCGTAGACGTCGGCAGCCGTGCGGAACAGTATGTTCTCTTGCGTCTGCCGATCCTGATCACCAAGACACGCTTCAACATGATCCTTAACGTTGGGATAGAGACATGTCGGATGAGGAAAATCAGTCTCAAACATAATGTTTCTGTTCCCTAAAACTTCCACAGTGTGCGCAATACTCGTTTTCTCAAACCAAAACGACGCGTAGATTTGCCTCTTGAAATATTCCATCGGGCGAAGCTCAAGACCACCGCGATCGACGAGATTTTCGTCCATCTGGTACTCGCAAGCTTCGAGCATGAATGGCAGCCAGCCGACGCCACTTTCCACCGAAACAAATTTCAGCGACGGGAAGCGATCCAGCAGCCCACTGAAAATCAAATTGGTAAGACAACGCATATTGTTCATAAACATCATCGTCGAGACGGCAGCAAGCGAACGATTGTTTCCAAGTCCTTTCCAAGGAGACAACGAAGTCCCTGACCCAATGTGGAAGTTCACCGGCAATCCACGTTCCTGTGCCGATCTCCACAGTGGATCCCAGAAACTGTCATGCAGATAGGGAAGCTGCCATTGTTCGGGAGCGTCGGTCATGGTGAACCCGGTTAGCGAGAGCTCCTCGTGGCATCTTTCCAGCTCCCGCACCGCTAAGTCCAAATCCCAAAACGGTAACAGAGCCTGAGGGTATAGCCGCCCTTTGCCAACGGACTGCAAATCGGCAACAGCATCGTTATACGCCGTGACGCAGAAATTCCGGACCTCTGCATCTTTCACTTGCATAATCCGGCTGCCGGCAAATCCTAGGATGTTTGGGTAGAGGATCTGTACATCTAGACCCAGTTCGTCCATCGATGCGAGCCTCGCTTCTGGAAGAGTCGCTGCATCGGTCATGGCCTCGAAGTTATCGAGTGAAAACGTTCCATACGTCTTGGCGCCTTGCTTATCGACGACGCAAAACCCCGGCGGACCCAGAGTTAAATCTTCGACCACCCATTGCTGTTTTCCGTCTGCATTCAATTCGACGCGTGGCGCGGCATCGCGTAGTTTGGCGGGCGCGCGCTGCACCCATAGATCCTTCGGCTCCGTATAATGGGTATCAATATCGATGATAGGGATCTCGGCAAGCGCGGTGTTCATTAGGTTCTCCTTTGTCGGCTAATCACGTTGAGTGTCACGAATCGCATCGACGTTACCTTGTAAGGTACATTAACGCCTATGAATCTCGCAAAACCCGCCCTCGACGTGGGCTTATTCGTCGATGGTGACTGCAACGCTGTGCTCGATCACTGGTCGCAAACCGTCGGTATCTGCTTCGACGAATCGTTTTCACTCGACAACTTCGAGACATTGTTACCGACCGGTGGTGGAGTCCGGCAACACCGACACGTACTCGGCAATTCCGTAATTAAGATCAACCATTCCCGCGATGCCCTTAACCCAACACCACCGTCGGGATACCAAGAACTGCTCATTGCGGACACAAAGGTCTCCACCGAGACCGACGTCACCGATCCCCTGGGCAATGTCGTTACGTTGGTACCACCCGGCGACGTCAAGCAACTCAGGCTGCGCGTAGCGACACCCGACGTGACGGAACTACTGTACTTCTACAGCCACGTCCTTGAGCTTGAGACCGTCGCCAATTCGGTGGTTGGTTGCGGTGACTCGCAAATCGAGGTCATTCCCGGGCCTCGTCCGACACCTTCCGCATTCCAAGGCAAAGGTTTTCGTTACATCACCGTTCAAGTCCATGACGTCGTCACCGAACATCGTTCGATTCTGAATCGAGGCGGGATAGAAGGTGCCGCTCCCGTCCGGATTGGCGACGTCGCTCACGTCTCTTTCATTAAGGACCCTAACGATAACTGGATCGAAATCTCTCAACGAAAATCACTCACCGGGACACTCGATTGAGGACTTGGCACATCATCCGACTGGGGGTTTTACTTGTCTTGATACACGCCTCGGCGTCCATCCAAGCGACCGAGGGCGTCGTAGTGCTCGGCAGTTTCGCGAATAGCGACAACGCCGAACGGCATCGTCTCGAACTATCGGAACAACTCAAGACTCCCGTCCATATCGTCAACGCGACCGTGAGCGGCGTTCGCCATTACCGCGTGGTCACTGATCAGATGTCGAAAGCTGACGCCCAAACCTGGATCGCTACTACACAGACACAGGGCATCGCGGGTTGGTTCGCACCCACGACGTCAGTGCAAGAACAACCATTCCCACCGGCCAAACCGCCTACAAAAGCGACCCCGACGTTTGCCTCGTTGCACCGCGCGCCTCAACAGACCACGACGGCAGACGTTGGGTCAACGTCGGTAAGAACGGCTCCGCAAACGGGTGACGTGATAGAGATTCCCTATTTCGACGCCGTCGACATCGTGATCGATGGAAAAATTGATGAATCGGCCTGGGCCGAGGTTCCCGAGTACGATGATTTACTGGTCACAAGCCCAGACACATTGAACAAGCCCACCTATCAGACAATCACTCGATTCCTTTACACCAACCAAGGTCTTTATATCGCCGGATTCATGGAACAACCGCACGATACCCTGGTATCGCCGCTGTCTTCCCGCGATAAGTTCGTTAACCGAGACGGCTTCGGCATCACCTTGGATACCTCGGGCGAAGGGCTCTACGGTTACTGGTTCATCGTGAATCTTGGTGGGTCCGTGCTCGACGGCAAGGTGGCGCCCGAAAGGAGCATGAGCGAGCAGTGGGACGGCCCCTGGGAAGGCCAAAGCACTAGGGTGCCGGGCGGGTGGAGCGTCGAGATGTTTCTGCCTTGGCCGATGATGTCCATTCCAGATGCCGAACAGGCGAGAACCATGGGTATCTGGGTGAACCGAAAAGTCGCGTTCATGGACGAGCAGTACAGCTGGCCTGCGCTACCCCATACGCAACCGCGGTTTATGTCCGCCTTACAACCGATTCGATTGCCGGCACTCGAAACAAAACAACAACTCGCCGTATTTCCATACATCTCAGCCAATCACGATGCAATGAACAGCGACCAGGACGTAAGTGCCGGTACCGACATTGCTTGGCGTCCCTCAACCAACCTTCAATTAACCGCGGCCTTGTCACCCGATTTCGGCTCCGTCGAATCGGATGACGTTGTTGTCAATCTGACGGCCTACGAAACGTTTTTCCCCGAAAAACGACTTTTTTTTCTAGAAGGCAATGAAGTATTCATTACCACACCCCGGTCCGACGTCAATCGATACGGTTCCAGCCGCCGCGGCGGCGGCTCCCGGGCAACCGCTTCAACCTATACGCCCGAGCCAACGACGTTCTTGAATACGCGGCGAATTGGTGGTCCCCCGCGGCACGTATCCGTCCCCGACGACATCGACGTTGCCTCCGTCGAACTCGGCAAGCCCACCGACCTCCTCGGCGCCGTCAAACTAGCAGGGAGTTCGGGTCGAATGCGTTACGGCGTTTTAGCCGCCTTTGAAGATGAGGTAGAACTTCCAGGCATCGTCAAAGCGACAGGCGAGCGGATCACCGTTCAAGAAGACGGCCGCGACTTTGGCGTTGTGCGAGCTTTGTACGAACAAAGCGACGGAGCCCGCCGCTCCATCGGTTATATCGGTACGATGGTCACCCTACCGGACGCCAACGCCATGACACACGGCATTGACGCTCACATGCTGTCATCAGATGGCAAGTTAGAGATCGATGGACAGCTCCTTTACAGCGACGCCGGCGAGCAGCCCGGTTACGGTGGATTCGTCGACATGTCCATCCAGAAACGACGCGGTATCAACCACAGCTTTGAGTTCGACTATATTGACCAAAATCTGGACATCAGCGATCTAGGTTTCATTAGCCAAAACGACATGATCGCCACGCAGTACGGTGTCTACCGATTTGTGGGGCACGGTCTCAAATATTTCCGCCAAATAACCACCTCGGCCTTCTTTGGCGCGCAGACCAATACCGATGGTTTCCTCACTCGCATGGGCGTGTACACGGGACAAGGGTTTGAATTCCCCAACTACTCAAGCCTAAGACTTTCACTCAATTACTACGCGCCGAAATGGGACGTTATGAATAGCCGCGGTAACGGCATGTTCAAGGTCGATGATCGCTTGTTTATGCACGTTGCCTACGGCACCAACTCAGCCAAACGATTCGCATGGAGCGGGACCTTCGGGGCTCAACAAGAAGAACTCGATGGTCAGTGGGGTTATAGCGCCGACTTCGGATTTACGTTGAAAGCAAGCGATCGCATGACGCTCGATCTCGATCTTCGGTTCAAGAAACGTGATGGGTGGTTACTGCACCGCTGGGGCCGAAATTTCGCGACGTACGAGGCTGACGATTTCCAACCCAGAATCGAAATGGATTATTTCTTCAGCGCTCGCCAACAACTCCGTTTCACCATGCAATGGGCCGGCATTCGAGCGAAATCGCTGAGTTATTACCAAATCCCCGATACCGATGGCGAACTGATCCCAAGAAACCTGGATGCCGGTACAAGCAACGAAGACTTTTCGTTGTCGCGGCTCACAGCTCAACTCCGATATCGGTGGGAACTCGGGCCACTCTCCGATCTGTTTATCGTTTACACCCGGGGCAGCAACTTGGCGATCGGTGACATGAATGACGGCTTTAGTGACCTTTTCACCGAGGCGATCGACGAGCCCGTGGTCGATTATTTGGTCGCCAAACTCCGGTATCGCTTTGGCAGGTAGTTCGGACACGTCCTGCGCATCAGAGCATCCTTCGCTTTCGGATGGCATTTGCACTGGCATCGCTGCGGCATACTTCGATGAGTGGGAGGAGTGACCGGCCATGTCTAACGATCCAGTCGACGTCCTAATCATTGGGGCAGGCGCTTCTGGCGCAGCACTAGCCTGGACGCTCGCAGAAACGCGCATGCGCATCGTGTGCCTGGAACAAGGCGACTGGCTAAACCCAGCGGAATATCCAAGCGCTAGCAAAGACTGGGAATCAAGACAATACAGCGACTTCAGCATCAGCCCAAATCGCCGCAAACGCATCACCGATTATCCGGTCAATGATCAAGATTCACCGATCTCAGTCGCGAATTTCAACGGCGTCGGTGGAAGCACAATCCTCTATGCAGGCCATTACCCAAGATTTCATCCATCGGATTTTCGTGTAAAAACACTCGACGGCGTCGCCGATGATTGGCCCCTAGACTATGACGACCTTGAGCCTTATTACGCGGAAAACGACAAAATGATGGGGGTCTCGGGTCTAGCGGGCGATCCGGCGTATCCACCGAAGCCCGCCGTCATGCCGCCCCTACCCCTAGGTAAATCAGGCCAGGTTCTTGGTAAAGGGTTCAACGCGTTGGGTTGGCACTGGTGGCCGTCGGACTCGGCCATCGCCACCACGGCCTACGACGGCCGTGACCAGTGCGTCAACCTCGGTGCGTGCACCATTGGGTGCGCTCAAGGCGCGAAGGCAAGCTCAGACATCACCTATTGGCCGCACGCGATTCGAGCCGGCGTAGAAGTACGAACGCGCTGCCGCGTTCGTGAAATTACCGTCAACGAAAACGACATGGCATCGGGTGTTACCTATTTCGACATCGACGGCAACGAACAGTTCCAGGCAGCAGAAGTCGTGGTATTGGCCTGTAACGGCGTGGGAACTCCTCGAATCCTATTGAATTCAGTATCGAATAGATTCCCGAATGGACTCGCGAATCGTAGCGGCCTTGTCGGTAGGAACCTTATGTTTCACCCCTACGCGTCGATACAAGGCACTTTCGATCAGCCTTTAGACGGTTACATGGGACCCGGTAATTGTATTTGGAGCCAACAATTCTATGAGACGGATCGCTCGCGAGACTTTGTTCGGGGCTTTACCTACGAAATCACACGCGGCCGTGGACCTGTTGCGACCGCGCTAACGGGGATGTTCTCGGGACGGATTCCATGGGGCGAAGATCATCACCGAAAATACCGCGAACTCTTCAATCGAATCACGGGCATGGTGGCCATATGCGAAGATCTACCGGAACCGCACAACACAGTCACTCTCGACCCAGAGCTCAAAGATAGCGATGGGATTCCCGCGCCAAAAATCACGTACAAACTGTCCGATAACAGTCGCCGCATGCTCGATTATGCAATCGACCGAGGCCAGGAAATACTTGAGGCTGCGGGAGCAACCGACGTCATGACCGAAGCTCCGATCGCAGTGGGTGGCTGGCATCTGATGGGAACGACGCGTATGGGCGTCGATGCAGAAAACTCTGTCGTCAACGAATGGGGCCGAAGCCACGATGTGCGCAATCTCTTTATCGTCGATGGCAGCATTTTCGTGACCTCGGCGGGTGTCAATCCAACCCGGACTATTCAGGCCTTGTCGCTTTACATCGGCGACGCCATCAAAAAACGACTCACCACACTATTCGATTGAGGCCAAACCATGGGAAACCAGGAATCTCTGTTGGCTAGCGATTTGCCTTTGTCGGAGTCACATCGCGAAATACTCAGGACGCTCATCGGTTCGATCATCCCCGCAAGCGAGGAATACGATACGCCCGGTGCAGACGACCCATTAATCTTTAAAGACGTGCTTATTACGTCAGGTTCGTACACCGATATGTTCGAAGCCGGTCTCGAAGACATCGATCGGCAAGCGATGCGGAGTCACAACGGCGTTGGGTTCGCAGCTCTCAGCGA
>Ga0209752_1000078_pt1 | contig 42139 bp, 38 predicted proteins | sample METZYME_3_250m_FD_187548 | JGI IMG/M metagenome (GOLD analysis project Ga0209752, IMG submission 187548) | Marine microbial communities from oxygen minimum zone in mesopelagic equatorial Pacific - METZYME_3_250m (SPAdes) (version 2) | ecosystem: Environmental > Aquatic > Marine > Oceanic...
GATGCTGTGCTCGCTGAAGGCATGCTCAGCAATCCAAACCGAGTCGAACCCCAGTTCCTCTGCCAGTTCCGCGCCTCTGAGGATGTCCTCATAGACTTCTACATCGGTGCGGCTTACCGGGTTAGGGTTGGCCTTGTGCTCGTCGTCGTACTGCTCGTGCAGTTGGGGACGCTGTCCAACGAAAAAGGCTCCGAACTTCATGCTGTTATCTCGCTTTTTCGATTTCCGCGTAGACCTCGCCCATGCGGACCACAGAATCGTCTTCAACGTCGGTGAACCAACGCAGCAACGAACGGGTCAGAGGGTCGACCGACTCGTCGACCGTGGCCGCCTCATAACGCTGGCGGACGCCGGGGGTGGGCATGCGCAGGCGCGCCTCTTTAAGCCAAGCAATCTTTTCAGCGTCCGATATATCTGAGGTAACGACCTGGACTTTCTTTTCAAAATCGGGGTCTTCGATCTCCTGGGTGTCGAATCCTAATTCTTTGACCCGGCGGTCAAAGATGTCTCCGTGGCTGTACTCCCGTGCCGCAACAAAGGACAAGCACTCTTTCAGGTCTTTGTTCTCCGTCTTGTTTGCCCACGCTTCCAGGTACACTCCGGCCCGGTGCTCCTGGAGGCGGATATCGTTCAAAAGGTCTATATATTCGGGTTTGGAAGTCATATCAGCGATGCTCCTGCAAAGGGTTTCTTGATCAAGCCGATTACGCCTGGCCGCAACGTGGAGTGTAGTGCGCCTGGCAGGGGGTGTCAATCGGGCGTGGATCCCTCCTGAATACCGGTCGAAGCCATGTTAAAATACCGTAATCGCAGGCGAGAGGTCTACTACATTGGCACCACTGTCAGAAGCCCAGCGTGGCATCGTCAGCACCATCCGCGAGTTCGTTCGCCGGGAAGTTAATCCGATAGCCCAGCAGATGGAACATGACGACGAGTACCCCTTCGAACTGGTCGAGCGCATGAAAGAGCTCGGCTTGTTCGGCGCGATAATCCCCGAAGAATACGGAGGCCTGGCGCTGGACGTCAGCACCTACGCTTTGGCCATCGAGGAGATCTGCCGGGGTTGGATGAGCCTGAGCGGCATCCTGAACTCCCATCTGATAATGGCCTACTTGGTAACCACCCACGGCACCAAACAGCAGAAGGAGCACTACCTGCCCTTGATGGCCACTGGCGAGAAACGGGGCGGGATCTGCATTACCGAGCCCAACGCAGGCAGCGACGTTCAGGCCATCGAGACCAGAGCAGTTCGTGAAGGTGACGAATATGTGGTCAACGGAAGTAAGAGTCTGATCACCAACGGCCGCCACGGAAACACATTTGCTCTGGTGACCAAGACCGACATCGATGCCGACCCGCCCCGCCGAGGCATTAGCGTGTTCATCGCCGAGAAGGGACCCGGCTTCAACGTGGTGCGGGATGTTCCCAAACTGGGGTACAAAGGAGTGGACACCTGCGAGCTGTCTTTCGACGACTATCAGGTTTCCGGTGGCAATCTGGTCGGTGGAGAAGAGGGGAAGGGTTTCTACCAGATACTGAGTGGGCTGGAATTGGGCCGGATTAACGTGGCCGCCAGGTGTTTGGGCGTCGCGCGGGCCGCCATGGAGGACGCCACCAATTACGCCAAACAGCGGAAGACCTTCGGCAAGCCCATCGGCGAGCATCAGAGCATCCAGATCATGCTGGCGAACATGGCCACTAACATCCAGGCCGCCCATCTGATGGTGCTCCACGCCGCGGAGAGGAAGGACCGTGGAGAGAGAGCCGACATGGAAGCGGGCATGGCCAAACTTTTCGCCAGCGAAATGTGCATGCAGGTGACCATCGACGCCATGCGCATCCACGGCGGATACGGCTACACCCAAGACCTCAACGTCGAGCGTCACTTCCGCGACGCTCCTCTGATGATGATCGGCGAAGGGACCAACGAGATCCAAAGAATCCTGATCGCCCGGCATCTGTTGAAAGATTATTCCACCGGCGATTTCCTTTACGAATCAGGACTTTAGTTCAAAAATTCCGCAAAGAGGTGGGACCCATGGTGCGTAATAACAACGAGACCGGAATCACCCAAACCCTGGCTAAGTTCGCGTCCAACGTGAACTACGAGGACCTACCGCCCGATGTGGTGGACTGGGCCAAGTACTTCTGCCTGGACTTCGCCGGTGTGACTTTGAACGGCTCCACCACCGACTCCGCCAAAACTGTGGTCAGGGCATTGGACGACGTGGGCCGCTCCGGCCCGTCGACCATCGTTGGCACGAACAAGCGGGCGCTGCCAGAGTACGCCGCCATGGCCAACGGCACCGCGTTTCACAGCATCGAGATGGACGACGTTAACAACGAAGCATCGCTGCATCCCGGTGTGGTCGCTTTTCCGACCGCCCTAGCCATGGCCGACATTGCCCCGGTCAGCGGTAAAGATTTCATCTCTGCGGTGGTCGCCGGATATGACGTGATCATCCGCCTGGGGCGGGCATTGAAACCCAAAGAGCATTACGGCCGAGGCTTCCACCCGACAGGCACCTGCGGGGCCTTCGGCGGCGCAGCGGTGGCAGCGCGGCTTTTGGGCCTGCAAGGGGACGATTACACCCACGCTCTGGGGATTGCCGGCAGCCAAGCCGCCGGCAGCATGGAATACCTGGCTCAGGGCGCCTGGACCAAGCGGCTGCACCCTGGCTGGTCCGCCCACAGCGGTATCTGGGCCGCTCTGTTGGCGCGGGCCGGATATTCTGGCCCAACAACCATCTTGGAGGGACGAGACGGTTTCCTAAACGCCTACTCCGGAGACCCAGACCCTAGCCTGGTGCTCAAGGACCTGGGCGAGGAATTTCAGGTAACCCGGACAGGTGTAAAACCCCACGCCTGTTGCCGCTACAACCAAGGACCGATAGATTGTCTGCTGGAAATCGGTAAGTCAAACGACTTCCAGGCGTTGGACATCGAAGAGGTCAAGATCGGTGTGCTCAGCCAGGGCATGAGGCTCGTTGCCGAGCCTGTCGAAGCCAAGCGCAATCCCAAGTCGGTGGTGGACATGCAATTCAGCATGCATTTCGCCGCCGCCGTGGCTCTAAGCTACGGCAGCGCTTCGCTGAGTGAATACGCGATCGGAGTACCCGACCGTCCCGAGGTGCGCCATATCATGGACCGGGTCCAGTGCGTGACTGACCCCAAACTGGACGCCCAGACTCCCAAATTGTTCCCGGCCTGGGCTGAAGTCCGCACCTCTGACGGGCGCACCATGCGCAGTGAATTGACCTACCCCAAGGGCGACCCCGAGAACCCGGTGACCTGCGATGAAATGCGGTCCAAGTTCAATCTACTGTCAGCGCCGGTGATCAGCAGCCAACGCCAGCAGGAAATCATATCCGCGATCGACTCCCTCGAGCAGATGGACGACGTCCGCCAGTTAGGCTCTCTCTTGAGCACGGAATAGCTGAAAGCTGACCGCTGATGGCTACTCAACCCCTTCAAGGCGTTCGTGTTTTGGAGATGGCCCAAGCCATCGCCGGGCCTTTCGCCGCCCGGTCCCTGGCCGACATGGGGGCCGAGGTAATCAAGGTGGAGCAGCCTGGCGTGGGCGATATGTCCCGCCGTATCGGGCCTCACTTCCTGGGCGGCGAGAGCGCCTACTACCTGAATTTCAACCGCAACAAACAGAGCGTCACCATCGACCTGAGGCAGGAGCAAGGCCAAGAGGTGTTTCGGAGATTGGTCAAGGTCTCCGACGTGGTCTTCGACGCCTTCCGACCCTCGGTGCTTGACCGCCTGGGGCTTGATTACGAGTCCCTCAAGAAGATAAACCCCACAGTTATCGCCTGTTCTCTGTCCGCCTTTGGTCAAGAAGGTCCGTACCGCGAAAGACCGGGATTCGACGGTATCGTTCAGGCCATGGGCGGCGGCATGAGCGTGACCGGAACCGAGGGTCAGCCGCCGGTATTCATGGGGTTCCCGGTAGGTGACATGGTGGGTGGATATGTTGCGGCCCTGAGCATCGCCTCGGCTTTGTACGGTCGGAGTATGACCGGCGAGGGCCGACACTTAGATATCAGCCTTTTGGACGTACAGGTCGCGTTACAGGGCCATCTTGGCCAGTTCTACCTGGTCTCCGGAGATGTACCAGGTCCCATCGGGTCCAGTCATCCGTCTAACCTGCCCGTCGGCGCCTACCCGACAGCCGACGGCAGCTACGTCCAAGTACACTGCGCCAGTCAGGAATTCGCCATGAAGACGCTGCAGATGATGGCCGGAGAAGTTGAAGAACTGAACGACATGGCCAGCGACCTACGCTTTCAGACCCAGGCAGGCCGGATGACCAATCGAGACGCCCTCGATGAGGCTCTGGGCCGCGGTTTTGCCTCCAAATCCAGGGAGCAATGGCTTGAGTTGCTTGTGAAGTGGGATGTGCCCGGCGGTCCGGTAAACAACATCGCCGAGGCGTTGGCCGACCCACAGGTGCTATTGCGAAACATGGTGGTTGAGGTTAACCACCCAACCGCCGGAAAGTATTCGACCGCCGGTAACCCAATCAAGACCGGAGCGCCTGAAGTGTTCAACCCGCCGCCAACGTTGGGCCTCAATACTGATGGCGTGTTGACGTCATTATTGGGTTTTAGCGTAGAAAAAGTAGAAGCCCTACGCAAATCAGGAGCGGTCTGAACGGTAGGCTGCTCTAGCGGTTTCTAGCCCTAGCGACATTCCTGAGTATAGAATCGGCCACCAGTTTCGGCTGGTCGCATTGGACGCAGTGACCGCTTTCCTCGGCGGCAATGTGTACTCCAGCGGACGATAACCCGGCCAACGCTAGTTGGGATTCCAACCAAGAGTCGACCAATCGCTTCCCGATACCGCCATCGATAAAGGGCGGCAGGTTGGGCATCCCGGCAGTGATCACGGTCAGCGGCGGATCGCCCAGGCTTGTCACATCCTTCACCTGATCGATACTGGCGGCCATGTCCACGCCCTCAGGGTTGGATTGCACCGCGTTCATAAAGACGGCCATGGCTTGTTCGCCCAGTATCTCGGCGGCGCTGATCAGGAGGTGATTTCGGACAGGTGGTTGAAGAACACCTGGTCCATCTAGCGTCTCCCCAGGTTAGCCCGGCAAACAAAGAGCACATTCATCGCTGGTGGGTCAAGCCACCGGTTGGGCCAGCACGCTGGGAGCCACCCGGCGGGGCAACCATTTGCCGTCACTGGAAGAGCCCAAGAGCTTGCCGTCTTCGACGATCACCTTGCCCCGAAGCATGGTCAGCACCGGGTATCCACTGCACTCGAACCCTTCCCAGATGGAGTAGTCAGAGTCGGCGTGCAAGTCGTCCAGAGTCAACTTCTTCTTGATGTCCGGGTCGAACAGGACGATGTCGGCGTCACTGCCCGCCGCTATTGCACCCTTCTGGGGGTACATGCCCAGAATCTTGGCGGCGTTGGATGAGGTCACATCGGCGAAGCGGACCAAAGACATGCGGCCCGTGGAGACCATCTTGGTGAAGGTAACCGGCATCCTGGTCTCGATGCCGTTGTGGCCGCCGCAAACGGTCTTGATAGTGTCCCCGGATAGTTTCACCTCTTTGTAGGTGGTCCACTCGTCTGTGGCCGTGGTGCACATGGGGCCGTCCACCAGGCCCTGCTGCAGAGCGTCCCGGTCGTCGGAGTATTTGATAGCCGGGTAGGTGTGGATCGCTAGGCCGTCCGGTTTCTTATAGTCATCACAAGTGAACTCCAAGTAGTTGTGTAGCGCCTCGCCGTAGACCGGTAATTGCTTGGCGCGGGCTTCGGCCACGGCCAGCACGCCCTCTTTAGCAGTGGTGTGCACGAAGTAGATGCCGGTTTCGGTGCTCTCAGCCAGCCGTATAACCTTCCGGAAGGCGATATCCTCGGAAAGGTTGTTGTGAACCAGGTGGAGATTACTGCCGTGGTCGTTGCCTTCCGAGACCAGCTTGTCCTCCATATAGGTGACGATGTCGTCTTCCTCGGCATGGACGGCCATGATCCCGCCGTGCTTCGCCACTTCCTGAAACACGGCCCACAGATGCCCGGTGGGTATCTTGGCAAAAAATGTTGTGAATACCTTGAAGCTGGCCAACCCCGATTGGATAGCTTCGCCAATCTCCCCGATGGTCTGGGGCGAAACCGCTCCGGCCAATATGTAATGGAAGGTGAAATCGATATAGGAATGCCCGGTGAAGGTTTGCCGACGCTTATCGATCTGGGCCATGATGGGGTCGGCGGGCGGCACAGCGCCTGGGTTCAGAGGCAGGTTGCCGGCGAAGTCTACGTAGGTGGTGACTCCGCCGAAGGCAGCGGCCCGGCTGGCAGACTCCGGCGGTTGGGTGAAGACTTCACTCTTGCCACCGGCCCAGTAGTCGGGAACCGGCACGTTGATGTGAGTGTGGGGTTCGATACCACCCGGTAGTACAATCTTGCCGGTGGCGTCGATCACCCGGACGCCCGATGAATCTAACGTCCCGGGAGCGGCCACCGCGACGATCTTTTCACCTTCGATTCCCACGTCCATCACCGAAGCGCCTTCTGGCGCAACCACCATTCCGCCCTTAATGATTACATCCAGCATCTAGCCCTCCGTTGTTTTATAAATGCCACGCCGTAATTATCGCGGTTGCCCCTGTGGCCTTATTGCTGGATAGGCGCCTCAATGGGTCCGATCTCCGCAGCCAGAGTCTGAGGAATCCACTTGCCTAGCAGCTCTTCCAGGTCGTCACGGCACTCTTCGAGGCGATGTTCCGCGCCCTCGTAAAGCACCAGTTCCTTCGGCTCATTAGCCATGTCGTAGATCTGCTGGCCGCAAGCAAACGCCAGGCGGGTGTCAGCCTTGCCATGGACCACCAGCAGCTTGCGGGGCGCCACTTGCCCAGCCATGCCTGCGCCGTAAGTCTGGGGAGAGAGCGCAACCACGCCTTTGATGTGGGAACTGTTGGCGCCTGCGGCGATAACTACGGCCCCGCCAAATGAATGACCAACCACGACAACCGGCTGATACCCGGTTCCTTTCAAAAACGCCACGCCAGCCAGCAGGTCCAATGCGCACTCAAAGACATCGTTGGCGTAGCGGTAGTCCAAGCGCAGAGAGGTGATCCCGTCTCGGGTGAACCGTTCGGCCATCCTGGCGTAGGTGCCAGGGCCTGGGCCGCCAAAGCCTCCGCGGGCGCCACAGACCCAGATCACCCCTTGGTCGGCATCGGGAGACCTGTGGAGGATGGCGTCGAAATTCCCTCGATTTGTCTTGAATCTCAACCCCTCTCCCACATCACCCTCAGGGAGGTCGATAATTCCGACCTCCCGAATGCTCATTAGTTCATCCACTGATTTGGGCTGTTCTTTTTCCGGTTGTTCTTCTGGCATCTTCGTCCCTAGTCCAAAAAATCGTGTAGGACCCGGATGAAGTCTTCCGGATTGTCTTCGAAAACCATGTGCGCGGCCCGGTCGATATGGACAAGTTTGCCGTCGGGCAAGGTATCAACCATCTTTTCGGCGGTGGCCAGACCTAGGGTGTCGGTCGCGGAGCCACGGACGATCATCACCGGGCACTTGATCCCTGGCAGGTTCAGCCAAAGGTCGGGCTGCTTAGAGCCGGTATTGTTTCGGCGCTGTTCGCGTATTTCTAGGTCGTAACGCCAGCCGAATTTCCCGTTGGGCAATTGTTTGGTAGCGTAGGTCAGGCGGCGCCGGAGGACTGGTTCGGAACAGAAACGGTTCTGCTTGCTCTGGTAGGCATAAACGTCTTCAAAGGTGTCGAATTCCTCAGGAACGTCGATCATCTCCTGTGTGATGCGACTCGAGCCTTTGGGATCCAGGTCAGGGCCGATGTCGACGATGACCAATTTTTGAATTTTGCTGGCGTTTTTGCCGGCGAAGGCCATGCTGTTGCGGCCGCCCATGGAGTGGCCGACCATGATGAATGAGTCCAATCCAACTGCCTGACAGAAGCCTTCCAGGTCAGCGACGAATGACTCGCTGGAGTAATCACCGCCCGGCGCCCAATCACTTTCGCCCCTTCCTCTTTGGTCCAACGCGATTACATGGTAGTCCTGACAAAAATCGGTTGAAACGTCGTCCCATGAGTGGCTATGCCCCCGGAGGCCGTGAAGCAGCAAAACTTTAGGCTTACCTTCAGTGCCCCAATCCAAATAATGCAGGTTTATGCCCTTGACGTTAACTGTCTTATCTTTTGGTTGCACTGAAGTGGCCATATCGTCTCCTCTAGGCGCGCCGAATTGCGCACCAGTTTAGCATACGAATTGGGCGTAAGGCTTGGTGGATACCGCAGGCCAAAGAAGCATAAGCCAACTGGGCCGAAATTGAACGCGATTTGGACGGTCTTGTTTCCATCTTGTACGAATGTATACTGCACCTAAGTTGCAGGATTCCCAGATATTCGGCCGGATTCATCCGCCCCACGAACCGATTGCAAGCCCACGCGCCTGCCTAACGAACCATGAAAGCTATCCAAGTTACCGGTCCACGTCAACTGGTTTTGTCCGAAATCCCAATCCCTGAGCCGTCCGACGGAGAAGTGTTGGTCAAGCTGACAGCATTGTCGGTTTGCGGCACCGACATGATGGCCTACCGCCATCCCCAGCCAGAAGAGTCTTATCCCCTCGGAACAGGCACTCCCTGCCATGAATGCGCCGGCACCATCATTAAAAGCAAGTTGCCGGACTGGCCCGAGGGACGGCGAGTGATCTACCTACCCGCGCTGAACCTGAACGGCGGCGCTGAATATGTGGTGGCCCAGCCGGAGACCTTGGTTGCTCTGCCTGATGATGGCGACATGGGAGATTGGCTCATGTGCCAGCCTTGGGGTACCGTGCTGTACGCCCTTGAACAAGTTGAACCCGTTGCCGGAAAGAATGTGGCGGTCTTGGGTCAGGGTTGCATCGGTCTTCTCTTCACGATGTCCCTGAAGCAGTTGGGCGCCCGGAAAGTCATAGCCATCGACCCCAATGAACATCGCTTGGCAATGTCACGAAAATTAGGGGCGAACTTGGCCATCAATACCAGCCGAGTGGCGCCGATCAAAGTGGTCCAAGAGGTGTTTGGCAACCAGGGGGCCGACATAGTCGTGGAGGCAAGCGGCGATTCCCGGGCACTGGACCAGTGCGTGGCCATGGCCAGGATGTACGGCACTTTGGTGCTCTTCGGGATACCGGAGGAAAAAGAAGTGACTTTCGATTACCTCGCAGCCATCTCCAAGCAACTGAGAATCATCGGCACAGTCAGCGCCACCTGTGAGGCCCCGGCAAGACCCATCCAAGAGGCAGTGGACCGGCGGGCCAAGGGCGAGGTCGACCTTTCGTGGTTGATCACCCACCGCTTTGGATTCAACGAAGCGCCGACGGGCTACGAGCTTTACGCAAGCAGAGATGACGGGCTGATAAAAGTGATATTGGAGACCTGATATACCCGGCAGGGATGAAGTTCTCGAAGGCAACAGTGCGCCAATAACAGAAGGGCACGACGTCAGAGTATCGTGCCCTTCTGTTTCGATTAACCCGGTTGCAGAGCCGGATGGAATTAGGTCTATAAGAGTCCAAATTCGAACTCTTCGCTGATGTAACCTTGGCCGGTGGCGAACGCTACCTTCGGACTAACGCCTGATTATCAGCAAAGAGAAGTAGTCTAGGTCCTCGGCTTCTAATTTTGAGATATCTTCCACCACATTTTCCCGTGACGTGCTTGCCTGGCGAACGTATGTGGCCTTGCCGGTGAGACCCAGTTTTTCCAGATTCGCCAAGGCCTGCAGTAGGTCATGGTCCACTTCCATAAGTACGGTAGTGTCGGAGTTGGTGATTGCCTCGCGCAGGTCGTCGATGCCATATACCTTAGGTAGGATCGTCAGCCGCTGACCGTGTGTGACCAGGGGCGTGCCGGAGCTGGCCGACGCCGCCATCACTGATGAAACACCGGGAATAACCTCAAATTCTAGGTTTGAGACCACCGATTTGACGCTCCCTAGCACCTGGAAGAATTCACTGTAGAGCATGGGGTCACCTTCGGTGATGAAAGCTACATCTTTGCCCTGACTCAAGTGCCCGGCGATCTCTGCGGCCGCATCGGTCCACGTCTGCGGGCTGACGGGGGTTTCATCATCGGACGGGATCATGATGGCCAGAAACTCGGGTTTCGCCGCCTCAAGTACGCCTCGGACCACGTTGAGAGCGTAGCTCTCTTTGCCGTCGTCCAATTGGGTGAAGGAGATAACCGCCACCTTCTGCAGCGTCTTCTGCGCCTTGATGGTCAATAGTTCCGGATCGCCGGGGCCAACCCCTACACCGTAGAAGCTTCCTGTTCCGTTATTTTCGCCGCTAACTGTCATTTATTCGTAACTCTACACTGCGTTGCCGCAGTGGCTATGCGATGTATAGACCGGACGGGTCATCGTTCTTGGGCCATAACCCAATCGTAGATATGCATGGTAGCAAAACAATCGTCCTCGTTGTAGACGATGATCTTCTCTTTGGAGACCTCGTCCGTGCCGCCCGACTCGACATATTTCAAGTAGAGGCCCATGGAACCCACACCAGACACGTCGTCCTGCTGCCACTTGAACCCCAGACTCTTGGCGATTGCCTTGAGCCCTTCCCCATAGGCAGGGAAAGCGTACCCTTTGGTGGCCCAAGGGGACAGGTCTTCCAGGCGTTCTAGGACGACTGCCGCCAATTTCGGGTCAACGCCGTACCCCTCAATCATCTTCCTAAGATGGGTTTTTTCATAGTGGTGCCAGTGGTAGAAGACCGGGTCTTCCAGGGAATTCGCCCACTCCAGGAAATGCGTCAGGTTCTCATCTTCTTGCTCAAAGGTGTCGGCGAAGAATGCTGTGTATTGCGCTTCTTGTCCCGGCGTTCGAGAGACCGCTCCAATCAGGTAGTTAACCAATTCAAGACCGTCGGTCTCATCAAACTCTTGAGCGCCTTCAAAGTCGAAGAACACCTCGGTCTTGCCATGGCGGAGTTCTTCAAGTTCTTCCCGCCTCAGTGGCTTCATTCCCTGTAGCGCTTGGGCCGAGACCATCATCTTCCTCGCTGAGGCAGAACCGACCCGCTTAACGCTGACCAGATCGGTTTCATTAGCGGCGGCGATACTCTCCAAGGTCGCGTAGCCGGCAGCCACCAGGTTCGTGCGCACCGAAGAGCCGACGCCTGTGATAAGAGACACGTCGTTGGCTTCGATCGCCCGACTATCCACGTAAGAGGTCCACGGCCACCTGGCGACTCCGTAACAGAACTCAACCGACTTCCCCGCCATGATCTCTCTGACTTCAGCCAGTACCTGATCCAGCCGATGGTCGACGTCGGACATCATCACTTCAATGATCTCGGTATCGCCGTTGATCATCTGGAACTCCGGGGGTTGGTAGCCCTGAACGATTCCCAGTAACCGGTTGTAGAGCGCGCCTTGCAGTATCTGAGACTCCCTCAGTCGGCGAGACGACTTGATCTCGATCACCCGGTAGCTGTAGTCGCCAAAAACTGACGAGACGCCGTCGACCCGTTCTAGCACATCCGGCCGACCGGTTAGGCCTTCTGGCCAGCAGACCAAGGGCATGTCCATGATGGCCGTTGCGCCCGCGAACATGATTTCAAGAGATTTTCGGAAGCCCTCTTCTTCGGTCTTGAACACCTCTTGGACTCCGCCGGAAAAGAACTGGTCGTTGACCCGGTCTTGGTGGTTATTCCCGATGTCGAAGATGTGCTGCATCTGGTCGTTCATCGGGTCTCTCGCGTCGGCCGGAGCATGCAGTGTGCACCAGAAAGCCACAGGCGATTCGAGGTAACGCTCGACCCAACCTGCCCTAACGGCTCCTTCTCTGGAGCCGTCCGTGAACCGGCGATAGATTTCTTCGACGCCCATGAACGCACCGGCCAGCATTGATTCAGAAACTGCTAGGGCGGAACACGGAATAGATCAGGGCCTTAGTTGACCACCACGTTGACCAACCGGCCAGGAACGTAGACCGTCTTGGCCACCGACTTGCCTTCCACGTGGCTCTGCACACGTGGGCTGGCCAAGGCCAACGCTTGGGCCTCAGTTTCGTTGATACCCACGGCTACTTCGATCTTGTCCCGCACCTTGCCGTTGACCTGCACGATCAACGTGATCACGTCTTCAGCCGCCAGGTCATCGTCCCAAGTGGGGAAGTCCTGTTGGTGGATGCTATACGGATGGCCGTTCATCTCCCAGAGTTCCTCGGTCATGTGCGGGGCCATTGGGGCCAGCAGAAGCAGCAATGTTCGGGTGCATGACCGCCAGGTTTTGGCGTCGATGCTGGCATCCGCCCACACACGGTTCAGGTGATTGGTCAGCTCCATCAGAGAGGCTATGGCCGTGTTGAACTTGAATTTGTCCAGGTCGTTGTGGCACTTGCGAATCGTCTGATTCAGCAGGCGTAAGGTGTCCCGTACAATATCCGCATTCACCGGTGCCGTGCCCAGTTTATTTGCATCGCGGACAGCGATGTCCCAGACGCGGTTCAGCCAACGAGCGGTACCGTTGATACCCACATCACTCCAGGGACCACCCTGGTCCCACGGACCTATGAACATCAGGAAACAACGCACCGCATCAGCCCCGAGCGTGCCAACGAAGTCGTCGGGATTGACCACGTTGCCCCGGCTCTTGCTCATCTTCTCGTGGTCTCCACCCAGGATGACGCCCTGGTTGAAAAGCCTCAAAAACGGCTCGTCATATTCCACCAGGCCCATGTCGAACATGCCCTTGGTGAAGAATCGGGAGTAAAGCAAGTGCATGACTGCATGCTCGGCCCCGCCGGTGTACTGGTCGACCGTCATCCACCGTTTAAGCAGTTGTGGATCGGCCGGGTCGTCGTCGTTGTGGGGGTCCAGGTAGCGCATCATGTACCAAGAGGAATCCATGAACGTATCCATGGTGTCGGTCTCCCGGCGGGCATCCGCGCCGCACTTGGGACACCTGGTATTCAGGAATTCAGCATTGGCCGCCAACGGCGACTCACCGGTGGGAGTGAAGTCGGCATCCTGGGGTAGAAGTACGGGCAAATCAGCGTCAGGAACGGGCACCACACCACAGGTGTCGCAGTAGACCATGGGGATGGGTGTACCCCAATACCGTTGTCGTGAGATCAGCCAGTCACGCATGCGGTAAGAGACGGTCCTGCTTCCCCAACCTTTCTTCTCAAGGTCAACTGCGATTGCCGTCTTTCCTTCTTCGTTGGTCATGCCGTCGTAGGCTCCAGAATTGGTCATGAAACCGTCGCCCAGATAGGCGTCGGGTAGGTCTTTGCCGTCCCATTCGATGGGAGCGATGACCGTGCGGATGGGCAGCTTGTATTTCCTGGCAAAGATGTAGTCGCGGGAGTCATGGGCCGGAACGCCCATCACAGCGCCTGTGCCGTAAGTCATGAGCACGTAGTCGCCGATGTAGACCGGCACCCGTTCGCCGTTCAGACGGTTGACCGCATAGCTGCCGATGAATACTCCGGTCTTCTCTTTTTCGACCGAGAGCCGGTCGATCTCAGAGGTCCGGCGGGCCTCAGTGATGTATTCATCCACGGCTTGCCGGTTCTGGTCTGTGGTCAACCCGGGCACCAATTGATGCTCGGGAGCCAAGACGATGAAAGTCACACCAAATATGGTGTCGATGCGCGTAGTGAAAGTGCTTATCTCTTTCTCATCCAGACCGGCTTCGGAGATATCGAAAGAAATCTGAACACCTTCGCTGCGGCCGATCCAGTTCTCTTGCATGGTCAGAATTTTGTCTGGCCATTCTTCTAGTCCTCCAAAATCGAGGAGCCGGTCGGCGTACTCGGTGATCTTGAAAAACCATTGTTCAAGGTCTCGGCGGGTGATCTCTGTGCCGCAACGCTCACAGGCGCCGTTTATGACCTGCTCATTGGCTAGGACCGTCTGGCAGGACGGGCACCATACGACGGGCGCTTGAGCCCGGTAAGCCAGGCCTTTTTCGAAGAATTTCAGGAAGAACCACTGGTTCCAGCGGTAGTACTCCGGCTGGCAAGTGATTACCTCTCGGTCCCAGTCGTAGATCGCGCCCAGTGAACGAAGTTGGCGGCGCATGTTCTCGATGTTGCTGATGGTCCATTCATAAGGATGGATGCCACGGCTGATGGCGGCGTTCTCAGCAGGCAGGCCAAAAGCGTCGAAGCCGATGGGATGAAGCACGTTGTAGCCCTGCATCCGCCGAAAACGGGCGTGGCTGTCGGCCGGGGCCATGGCGTACCAGTGGCCTATGTGAAGATCGCCCGAGGGGTACGGGTACATGGTCATTTCGTACCACTTGGGACGGGGATCGTCGTCGAATACTTTATGCAGGCCGTCTTTTTCCCAACGTGCCTGCCATTTGCAGTCAATCGCAGCGGGGTCGAAAGGAAGTTCGACCTGTCGGTGGCTGCTGGTCATGTAGAGTCACCTCAAGCCCAGGCGTCGGCGGATTCCTTCTTTGCGCCGACGTTTCTCGTGCCAATCATATTAGCATACAAGCTGTTCTAGTCACGAAAACAAATCAAACCGAAATACGGTTTTCAGCGAAATGGACCCACTTGGTTTATTGACACAAGAATTGGCGAATCCTAAAATTCTAACTGCTCCATAAATTCTTCTAGAAATCGCAGCTTAGGATGCGGCCCTGACCGCAAAATTTTTGGTCAATGGCCTTTCCTCTCACGTCTTCCTGCCCGTCTTTCACACGTCCTTTAATCAAATTTCCACTTTAGTCAGATGCCAATCGCCTTTTCAGATTGCCGATTCCCATTCTCCACCTCGATAGGTGACGGCGTACGGTTGGTAACCCTGCCGATAGGTCCTCAACATGGCATTTAGACCTCGACGGAGGCCGATCGACAACATAATCCGGCTCCGAAGACGGCGCGAGCTTTCTCCCACTGTCGCCGAGGTAGAGCCGCCCAAGCAGAACAATCCTCTGTTTGGGACCACCACCATACTCCTCTTGGGGTTTGCCCTTTTGATCGCGGCTGGCGGAGGGTTGCTAACTCTGCCTATAGCCCAGAACGGCACTGGGTTCACCGCATTTGAGACCGCATTTTTCACCTCTGTCTCAGCAGTGACAGTAACCGGTCACACGGTGGTGGACACTAGTATCTATTGGTCCACATTCGGCCAGGTAGTCATATTTATGTTGATGATGGTCGGTGGCTTGGGATTCATGGTCATCAGCACGTTCATCCTGTTGTTGATCGGCCAGCGTTCAACCTTGCAAGAGCGGCTTTTGACCCGCGATCTGATGCGCGACACCGTAGGTGTTGACCAGATGCGCGGATTGCGCCATCTCGGCCGTGCGGTGATCGGGGTTGTACTCTTGCTGTACGCGATCGGGGCCGTGATAATCTTTCTGCAGATCAATGGAATCGACGGCGTGGGCAACCTGCGGTCAGTGTGGCATTCGATATTCCTTTCGGTCTCATCGTTCAATAACGCCGGCTTCAACATCATTCCGGAGGTGCCCGGTGGCAGCAGCTTAACCCGCTTCTTCTCAGACCCTGGATTATTGATCACAATGACTGTTTTGATGATCCTGGGAGGTCTGGGTTGGGTATTGGTGGTTGATGTATTCCGCAAGCGACGAATCTCCCGGTTCGCGTTGGAGACCAAACTGGTGCTTGTGACCAGCATCGTCCTTTGGGTGCTAGGAGCGTTCGTCCTGTACCTAGCGGAGTTCAATAACTCGGCGACGATGGGCAATTTCAGTTGGTTCGACAAGATCTTCGGCGCCATCTTCAGCTCGGTTAGCGGACGCACGGCCGGGTTCTCGATAATGGACTTCGGGGAGGTAAAGGACGTCACGAAATCGACGTTCTCCGGGCTGATGTTCATCGGAGGCGCAGCCGGTTCGGTGGCAGGCGGCATCAAGGTGGCTACATTCGCGGTGTTGATGGCCGCCGTGATCTCCTCTTTAAAAGGCCGCCCCCATGCCGAGGCCTTTGGCCGGGAGATCCATCAATCTCAGTTGCACCGCGCACTCACCGTGGCGGTACTAGGGTTCGCATTAATCCTGGTCTCAGCGACAGTGTTGACCACTCTTGAGCCGGATATCCCATTCCAGGACATCATTTTCGATATTGTATCCGCATTCGGTACCACAGGAGCATCGACCGGGATAATCGCGGACACAGGACTCGCCGCGAAAATTCTTTTCATGGCGCTTATGTACGTAGGCCGATTGGGCCCGGTGGCCTTGGCCCTAGCATTGGCAACGGAAGACGATACCGAGGTGTACCGCTTTGCACAAGAAAGCGTTAAAATAGGTTGACGCATTTAAAAGGAATTTGATGCCGTGAAAAAACAAGTTTGCGTTATCGGATTGGGGCGCTTCGGCTCTACGCTGGCCCAAGAACTGTTCCAGAGCGGTCATGACGTCCTGGCCATTGACGTTGACGAGGCTAAAGTCCAAAACCAACTGGACCGGTCCACCTACGCGGTGCGTGCCGACGCCACAAATGAATCGATACTGAAAGAATTGGACGTGGCCGAGTACGACGTCTGCGTCGTGTCTCTGGGCAGCGAGAACATCCAGTCCAGCATCCTGGTCTCCGTGCTCCTCAAAAGCATGGGCGTTCCGTTCATCATCGCCCGCGCTGCCAATGAGCTTCACGGCTCCACCCTGGAACGGATCGGCGTCGACCGCGTGGTCTATCCCGAAGCCGAGAGCGCCAGGCGCACCGCCCACGTGGGATTTGAGACCGGGGTCATCGATTACATGCCCATCGTCACCGACTTCGGCATCAGTAAACTGCGGCCTCCTGAAGAGATGCTGGGACACACTCTGGAAGAAGCGGGCCTGGCAGGCTCAGCCGACCGCCACGGCATATCAGTTCTGGCCATACGCAGGGGCCGGACTTCATTCCTCCATCCAGCTAAAGATGAAGAGATCAAAGCCGGGGACGTTCTGATCGTGGCCGCTACCAATGAGCATCTGGGCAAGATATCGGAGATAGCCCGCCACCTCGAACAGGCTACATCTGAGCCTCTCAGCCACCGAAACGGGGCCTGATTTCAGTCGAACCCCACGATGATTTGCCTTGCCAAGTTTTCTGTCTAATTCGATTGATACTAGAGCGTTTTCGGCTTGACCCAAATGCTCCACTTGTCCAAACAGTTTCAAAGCTGTAACTCGTCTGGGAGAACCGCTTTGAGGACCCGTTCCAGACCACACCTCGCGGCCGGAAGCAGAGTATGAAAGTGCCTGATTCCAACGCCGCCCTAGATTCACAAAAATCTTATTGTATTGAGTGGACACTGCTCGTATAATCGGCCATTGATCTTTAGCCACGGTATTGGAAAATCGACTGTGGTTGAGCCTACGCGACCAATTCTGGACGGTGCTCGATTATGCGATTAGACGCAAAACGGCTCTTGGTTCCGGTGAACGGCAAGCCCTATAGTGAGCGTACTTTTAGGTTGGCGTGCCAGATGGCGCGAGAATCCAAAACTGAACTGCACGCGGTCTACATCATCGAAGTCCCACTGGAATTATCGCTGGAAGCTGAGAGGCCTGAGGACATCAACAAGGGCGAAGAGATCCTGGCCCGGATCGAAGCGATAGCCTCCGAAGAGAAATACAAAGGCCTCCAAGCCCGGTTTTTACGGGCCAGACAAGCTGGCCCAGCGTTGGTGGTGGAATCGGAAGACCGTTTCATGGACCTGCTGATCGTAGGGATTCCATACGATCGCCGGTTTGGGTCTTGCAACCTGGGCACCACGGCCTCCTACATATTCAACAACGCCTCGTGCCAGGTGATGTTCTGGCGGGAACAGGCCCCGTCTCCTATCTTCCCAAGGGACTAGAACCATGAGGGTCCTGATATTCGGGTGTAACCGTCTAAGCAGCAGCCTTGTGGCTGGCCTCGCCGCAGAAGGCAACCAAATCACCGTGTTGAGTGGCGAACGAGACTGCCTCGAAATCGTCGCCTCGCATCCGGGTGTCCGCGTTGTCCTAACCGCGGAACCCATGATGCAAGACTATCTCCAAGAAGGCGGCATCGATCACGCCGACGTCTTTCTGGCGATGTCCTCAGACGACCATCAAAACCTCCTGGTTGCCCAAATCGCCAAGCAGATCTTCAATGTCCCAAAGGTGGTCTGCCATCTTGCGAGCCCTCAATTGCAGGTCATGTATGCAGCCTTGGGCCTAGACGTGGTAGGCTACTCATTGGGCCTGTTGCAAGACGTCCGACGGGCCATCGAACAATAGCTCAAGGGGCCAGATGTACGTCGTTATCGTTGGCTGCAGCGAATCCGGATATCACCTGTCCAAGGCGTTGATCGCCGGAGGGCATGAAGTGGTAGTCGTCGATAAGAACCCCGAGCGCTTTCAGCTTCTGACCGAGGAATTAGGTAGCGTAGCTCTCCTGGGCGACGGCACTGACGAGGCGACCCTGAAACGGGCCGGAATCGCCCGGGCTGACGTAGTGGTGAGCTTAACCGGGAACGACGCCACCAACCTTGTCATCTCCCAGATGACCAAGCATATTTTCCAAGTGCCACGAACCATGGCCTTGATCAAAGACCCGAAGAACGAACCCATCTTCCATCAGATCGGCGTTGACGTAGTCGTAAACTCCACTCACCTGGTGTTAGCGAGCCTGGAAGAAGGCGTGCCGGGAAGACCGTTGGTGCATCTTATGAACCTGCGTGTTCCGGGCATGGAACTGGTCAGCGTATCGATACCGGAGGACTCCAACATCATCGGGAAAAGGCTGAGCGAGATCGAGCTCCCACCCAACAGCTTCATCTCCTTGATGATCAAGAAGGACGGCGCAACATTGCCCACTGGACGATCTGTGGTGGAGCCGAATGATGAGTTGGTGGCCGTCACTCCCGAAGGCGACGAGCAGATCCTCTATGACATCCTAACCGGGGTTTAAGCATGGCCTTCACGTTAGGATTTTTGGGTCCTTCGGGCACTTATACGGAAGAAGCCTGTATTCTCTACGATCCTACGGCTGAGTTACGCCCGTACTCAACCATTACCGCCGTTGGCGAGGCAGTTGCGAGCGGGGATTTAGTAGAAGGTGTGGTGCCCATTGAAAACAGCCTGGAAGGCTCAGTAACCTTCACTCTGGACCTATTGATCAGCCAGCCGAACCTTTTCATCAAGGGCGAAGTCGTGGTGCCGATCGTACATTACCTGATGGCCAAACCAGGCACGGTGGCCTCTGAGGTCAAAGTCATCTACTCCCACCCTCAAGCCCTAGCCCAATGCCGGCAATATCTGGAGAAGACCTATCCCCAAGCCGAGCAGATGGCTTCGTTGAGCACGGTTTTGGCGGTATCAGACTCGTTCGCTAGCCCTGTGCCGGCTGCTGCGATAGCGCCAAGACGGGCATCTGAGCTGAACGAGGTAGACGTCCTCGATATCGGTATCCAGGATGTGGCGTCCAATGTGACCAGGTTCGCGGTATTATCCCTCGCGGACCACGCCCCTACGGGGCATGATAAGACCTCAATGGCCTTCACGTTTGAGGTGGATACGCCTGGGTCGCTCTACAGGGCCTTAAGAGAATTTGGGATCAGAGACATTAATCTTTACAAGATTGAATCGCGGCCAACCAAACAATACTTGGGCCAGTACATCTTTCTTATGGATTGCGCCGGGCACCGGGAAGAGTCACCGATGAAAGACGCGTTGGCGGCGCTTTCTCAACCCACAAGCATGCTGCGGGTGTTGGGCTCTTACCCTAGGTGGTACCCCGAGTCTTAGGACAGACTCTGGCGGTTGGCAAACAATTCCGGGCCCAAAGAAGCGTCGGCCCTCCCCCAGCGGCATTGCTAAGAGACCCAAACACCACACACTACACTTCTTAGCTGGTCAACCGATTGGGGAAGGGCCGACCGGGACAGGCCCTGTACTGTCAGTCCACCCGGTTAACGCCCTCCACGGCGGCCCTGACACTTTTGGCATGAGGCCTGCGTACCCGTCTTATTTAACGGCTTCTACTTGCTAAGCAGAGCCTCCAGATTCTTCTGAATTTTAACTTATCTGCACATCTTTCTAAATAAGTTTTAAGAAGATTTTTATATTCTAACCAAAGAACACCCTTATGTCAAACGGAGGCCAATCGCCGCTGAAATTCGCACACTAGATACCTTGACAAGGGCTTTTTCTAGCCAAATCCCTACTTTATGTCAGTTCCAGCGGGCCTCATAGATGGCCGTTCCTTGGTTCTCAAAAACCTTCCGGCCCATGGATTCAAATTTACCCAGGCCATCACCCGGATAAGTGATCCGCTCTAGGTCGCCGACCACTACATACTTCACCCCGTATTGGCGCAGCAGGCTCAGGGCCCGGTCTTCGTCTGTGGTCTCGTACATCTCTCTAACGTCTTCCGCACGGTCCAAGACTGCAACGGAGTAGTCGGTCCGCTGCTGAATCTGATGCCAAGGCCAGCCGATGACCGTCGGGAGGCCGGTGTAGTTGGCAAATCGGGCGCCCCATCGGTATTGGCTAAGATGCGCCTCCAGAATCACCGGAGAGCCCACTACGTTGTCCTGAACCCACGTGATGGCTTCTTTGTCCCATTTTAGCTCCAAAGGCTGTTCTTGCTCGTAGTGTAAAGCTTCGGCCATATATGCCGTACCGTCCAGGGTCGATGGTCCGTCGGTGAACCGGTCGGATATTCGGGCACGACTGCCCAACGCTGTATAGACTAAGCTTGAGCCAATCAGGACCGCCAAAACAACCATCCACACGCCTGACCGCAGACCTAGATTCGGTCGCAGGAAGCCGGACGCCCCCAAATGCCACAGCATATACGCCGAGACGATGCTGAGCAGTACCCATATCTCCAAGTAATACTTGAAGAAAGTGTTCATCCGGCCGATATCGCCCTCGACACGCACCAGGTCCACTCCGATGGCAATGAACAGCGCCAAACCCAACAAGGCTAGAGGCACGATTTCGAATGGTCGCTCCTCGTTCTGGGAGGCAAATATCTTCCAGACAACCATCCCGGCCAAAATCAGAAAGACTACCAGCAAGGTGATGTTCCAGAAGCCGGCGGCACCGATGAACACCGCAGTCACGACGCCGGCAGCCACGCCGACTCTGAGCCAGTCGAACCGAGTAATTATGGTCTCGGGATTAAGGCCTCTAACGCTGCGGACAAGTTCGTTGAGCGTATCGCGGGCCTGATAGAGCAGGAAGGACGCTATGACAAATAGGAAGAGTCCGTGGATGCCCAGAAACCGGTCCACCGGCGTTTTCCACTTGGAGATATCCAGGCCGCTGTTGAAGGTCTCATAGGTCAGGTGGAAGGGTAGAAACGCCAGGATGCTCACCGCAACAACTCCCAGAATCAGCACTCCCAGTAGGGCCAATTTATCCGTTCGGGAACCTTCGGTGAAATAGACCGCCAATCCCAACAAACCGACCGTGAGAATTAGATAGGACGGGAAATCCCAGCTATTGACCACCCATAGCGACCCCAAGCCCAGGGCCAAGGCCACGCCTGAAACGATGGTCCACACCCATCCGCCGTCCTTCAGTCCTACGACCATGTTCAGACCCAGGCTGATGACCAGCAAAGTGAATGGGATCACCATCATGTGTGCGTGGAGATCGGCGAACAAGAATGTGAAGAACGGGAACTCGGTGATATGGAAGGACACGTCCGAGATCTCCGCCAATTTCCCCGGCACCCAAAATGCTATTGGGTTAGGATCTATGTTCTCCAGGTTGGGTAACATCCGGCTGCTGCGCCAAAAATCAAATGCCGGGAAAGGAGTTCCGTCGGCCAGTCTATGCCAGGAGTTCTGTACCATCTGGACCATTCCGTCCAGGTTGCCGAAGACGGCAGTGAAAAGCCCTGCTATTACCCCAGCGCCCACCGGACTCAGCGTTAATTTGCGCCATTGAGTGCGGTCGTCGTCGCCCGCCAACATCGGCAACGCTCCGTAGCCTGGCACCCTGACTATGTGACCGGCACGCCGGCGCTGCCGAACCCCTTCAGTCAGGTTGTAGACCAGCGTGTACGCCCCGGTAACGGTCAGGGCGAAAAACATGGGGACTGCAAGGTTGAAGGCGGTCGTCGGCAGGATGCCGGTAACACGGATTATGCTGGAGACCACGAAATATCCCCAGTAGTAGTAATTCAGGAAGCCGCCGGCGAACCAGGGGTCGAAAGGCGGCAGTGTGGTAGAGCGGACCACCGCGGTCAGGTAGGCCAGCTCCATGGGCTTCTCGCCGCCGCGGAAGGGGTGCCACAGGTCTGGGTTCGCATGGCGCAGTAGGACAAACCCGAGGAACGCCACCAAGAAAAGGGATTCGCCAAAGAGCAACAACCGCCAATGCTCTTTTAGGAACCTTGTTATCTCCCGCCAGCGGAGCGCCAGAGTAGCCGCCGACATCATGGCCATCACCGTCATGCCGGTGTAGACCGCCGTTCTGGAGAAATCCATCAGCCCCAACGACACGGTGATCCAGGCAATATAGCTTACGCCAAGCAGCCCAACGACTCGGGCCAGTATGATCCCACGGTCCGGAAGAGGCCGGAAGATAAACATCGTTAATGGCAGGGCCACCAGGTAAATAATTTCCACCACCAACAGCCAGGCGAGGACAGGCAGGTCGTTGGTCCAACCGTCCCGGTTCACGATGTCGAAAAACGTCCCGCCTTCCTGTTGCGCTGTCAGGTCTCCGTCGGACAGCATCAGACCTACCTGACGGTCATTGACCGCTCGGGGACTGGTTTTCAGCCGGATGCCGATTATCGATTCCGACAGGTGGGCCCTGTTCTTGAACAACAGCACCCGGGGATGGTCGTAGCCCACGACATTGTCGTCGGCATAGCCCAGGTTGAGGCTGATGACAAAGCTATCTTCCGGGGCCAATGGCTCGGGTTGTTCCAGCCCGGCCCGGCCGATAGCGTCGTCCCGGAAAGACACGCCCAAAAACTCCGGATAATTGGTGAATTCCTGGTCCAACTCGTACCCCAAACTGCCGTTGAACAGTCCCTGATAATACGCGTTGCTTAAAGGGAAGCGGTCGTGGTCACGGGCGGCGCTGGCATAGGGCCGGCTGCTGTAAAAAACAACGTATTCCGACGACGCAAGTTTCTCGGCGAGTGTGCTCATCTTCTCCAGGGTATCCGCGTCGTAAACCGGGAACTGCCAGACGTCATACGGGTACAGGTTGGGGACGTATTCGTCCCAATGGTTGTCACTGACGATGGCTGTGCCTCGGGGTATGTTTTCGTTGATCCACTCTGATGCTGTAACCGCCGGATGGTCTTCCGCATAGACCTTCTGAAATGCCAGGGCGTAAAAGGCGGTGGCCCCCATCACAACCACTATCACACCAACCGCGATGCCTGGCAGAAACCGGGCTGAGCCAACCTGCCGACTGATAATGTCGGCTGCTGACGGCTGGTAGGCGGTCATCATCCAGAGCAGCATTCGGGAACCCATGATGATCAAGATGGGCATCAGCGGGAACACATAGCGTAGGAAGTGGACCTCAAAGCTCTCTAAAAAGAGGAACCCAGGCACCACCCAGGCAAGCACAAACAGGTCTGATCGCCGGGCCGTCTTACTGAGGGCCGCCACCCCTGCAGTAAAGGGAATAGAGCCCCAGGCGACGATCCCCAAGGGGATTCCCAACCCCCAGACCGATGACTGTTGAATCTGATAGATAAAAGCCGGCGTGTCTATGTACTGGATGGTGAAGGGCCAAAGACCAGCGTTACTGGCCATTCGGGTCTGCGCTCCCAGATCCCCTATAAACGCTCCCACGTCCAAAACAGCATAGGGCGCCGAGATGAAAAACACCCCAGCCGCAACCGCCCCCGCCAGGGCCGCGTGGCCAAAGATACGTTGCACTAACTCAGGTGTTATCTGTGACCATTCACCGTCCACCTCGTCCAAGACCCGGTACCAATAGACCAGGAACATCGGAGCCAAGATCGGCAGGATACTCACTTTGGGCGCGATGGCCAAGCCAAGCATCAGACCTAATATTGCTGAGTCCCGCAATTGTTTGCGTTCTACCATCCGCCACATGGCCCAGAAGCTGGCCAGGATGAAGAGCACGGAGAACGTCTCGGGCCTGAAGAAATGGCTATTCTGGATGTGAATCACCGAGAGCGCGGTAAAACCCGCTGCCAGTAGTCCTACGCCGTTGCCATAGAGCTTCCGGCCGAGAACAAAGACCATGGCCACTGTCCCCACATCCGCCAGCGCCGACAGCGGCCGGCCGATGTAGCGCATGTCCAGGGAGTTCATGTCGGTGAACAGTTCTGCTATGGAGCGGAAGAAGACCATCAAATAGATGAGGACACTGCCCAACGGGAACCAATGGGGGTTAAGAGGGCTGCGGTCTTTATCGAGCAGCGTGCCGATGCCGGGGAGCCCCGGTTGGGCGTCCGGCTCGCCTCTGAGGTAGCCACAATCTTGGGCGCCAGGCGCGTCGGTCAACAGTTCATACATGCACCCTGAGCGCATGTATATGTCTCGCTCATCCGGGTGGAAGGCGAAACCCTGGTCCCAGTTGACGCCGTTCAGCCGCAGGCCAAGGGCCACGACCAGAATGATCAGCAAGAGATAGAACGACCAGGAAACCCGTCCGCCCAAGCTCAGAAAATGGTCGGACCTAAACGCCAAAACCTATTCTCAACACCATTAGCGAATCTGGGGCACGGCCCAGCATATCCCTAAGTTTTCAATAAACATTATATTTGTGAGCCTGGCATCTTAATGCATGAAAAAGTCCCCCATCCCCAAGAGAATAGGGGATGGGGGACTTTTTTAAGCCTGGTAGAGCTTCTAAAAGCCCAGTCAGATTTTACGGACGAGACCTTAGCTTAGATGCCTTTCTCGGCCATCAAAGCAGCGAGATCGGCGGTGCGACAGGAATAGCCCCACTCATTGTCGTACCAGCCCATGACCTTGACCATCCTGTTCTCCATAACCATGGTGGACAGTCCGTCGATGATGCAACTGTGGGGGTTTCCCCGGTAGTCGGAGCTGACCAGAGGCTCATCGTTAAAATCCAAGATGCCCTTCATTGAACCGTTGGAAGCTGCGATATAAGCCTCGTTGATCTGTTCGATAGTGACGTCCTTGGAGACCATGGCGGTGAAGTCGGTGATGGAACCGGTGGCTGTGGGCACACGGAAGGCCACGCCGTTGAGCTTACCATTCAGCTCCGGCAGTACCAAACCCACGGCCCTGGCAGCTCCAGTGCTGGTTGGAATGATGTTCTCAGCCGCCGCCCTAGCACGCCGAAGATCGCCGTGGCGCTGGTCCAAGATGGCTTGGTCGTTGGTATAGGAATGGATGGTCGACATCAGGCCGTGTTCGATACCAAAGGCATCTTGAAGCACCTTAACCATGGTGGCAAAACAGTTGGTGGTACAAGAAGCATTGGAAACAATGTTGTGTTTGTCCGCATCATACATACCGTCGTTCACGCCCAAGACCAGAGTCAGGTCTTCGCCCTTGGCGGGAGCAGATATGATCACTTTACTGGCGCCGCCCTTAAGGTGGCCGGCTGCTTTGTCGGCGTCCGTGAATATGCCGGTGGACTCTATCACCATATCAACGCCCATTTCAGACCAGGGTATCTGTGCCGGGTCCCGTTCTGAAAAGACCTTGATGCTACGACCATCCACAACCAGGTCTCCGTTGTTCGCTTCAACCTTTCCGGGGTAATGGCCATAGCTGGTGTCGTATTTCAGCAAGTGGGCGTTCGTCTCCGCATCGGTCAAGTCGTTTACAGCAGCAACCTCGACCTTCCCTACATTGCGGCCCTCATTTGCGCGAAGAACCAATCTTCCAATCCTACCAAAACCGTTGATCCCGATTCTAGTTACCATGCTCCACCTCCGGAAATTTGACTGATTTTCGCGACTCGAAATTACCGAACATCGCGACGTTATGTCCATTAGCTCAGCGTTGCCGGATACATGATAACTGCTGTGTCTAAGCTTGGAAAGAGAATCCAGGCCTTTTTGGCCCGGATACCTCGGAATACGAGGAATGCGCCACTGCCTGGGTAGAAAAACAGGCTAAGAGCGGCCCAAATAATCGAAGGCGGATTCTCCGGCGTAACGGGCTTTATCACCCAGTTCTGACTCGATGCGCAGCAGCCGGTTGTACTTGGCCACCCGCTCCGAACGGGCTGGCGCGCCGGTCTTGATCTGGCGCACGTCCCAGGCCACCGCCAGGTCGGCGATGGTCGTGTCTTCAGTCTCGCCGGACCGGTGGCTCATCACCGCACCCCAGCCGGCATCCCGGGCCATTTTGAGGGCAGAGAAAGTCTCTGAGAGAGATCCGATCTGGTTGGGTTTGAGTAGTACTGCGTTACTCGCCTTCTCGTCGATGCTCCGCTTGATGCGCTTGATGTTGGTAACCAACAGATCGTCGCCCAGAATCTGGGTCGTGCCACCCAAGAGGCTATGCAGGCTGGCCCAACCCGGCCAGTCGTCTTCGGCGAGGCCGTCCTCTATGGATACGATGGGATACTCGCCGGCCCAGGTCTGGTACAACTTCACCATGTCGGTGGAGTTTAGACTGGTACCTTCACGCTCGAGAACGTAGAGACCATCGGCCTCCTGGTACAACTCAGTGGCTGCCACGTCCAGGGCTATATGAACGTCCTTGCCGGGGGTGTAGCCCGCCTTCTCCACGGCCTTCAAAACCACCTCCAAGGAGTCACGGTTGGAGGGCAGACTGGGGGCGAACCCGCCCTCATCGCCCACGTTCGTGTTATGGCCGTCGTTACCCAGAAGGGTCTTCAGAGATTGGTAGATCTCGGCTCCTGCTCGCAATGCATCAGAAAAGCTTTTAACCCCCACCGGCATCACCATGAACTCTTGGATGTCGGCCGAGTTGGAGGCGTGTTTGCCGCCGTTCAGGATATTGAACATGGGCACTGGAAGCGTAACTGGGGCGCCGTCAGACAAGTAGTGCCATAGCGACCCGTTGGGGCTGCTAACGCCTGCGGCGGCTTTGGAGACCGTCAGAGATACCGCCAAGATAGCATTGGCGCCTAGTCTGCTCTTATCGTCAGTTCCGTCTAGTTCAATTAGGCCAGCGTCGATGGCGGCCTGGTCCATTGGAGAGCGGCCGGTCAGCCAAGGGCCGATGATGTCATTCACATTTGCAACGGCCTTGAGGACGCCGTTTCCATTGAAACGAACGGGGTCTCTGTCCCGAAGTTCCAAGGCTTCGTAACTACCGGTGCTGGCTCCAGATGGGACAGCAGCGTGGACGGCCAACCCCGTGGAAAGCACGATCTCTGCTTCGACGGTAGGATTGCCCCGGGAGTCCAAGGTCTCGCGGCCAAGGACCGCAGTGATGGTCACGCCGTTGCTTGCGCTGCTCATAACACCCTTTTGTGGAAGATATTTACTAGATCAGTGGTGGTGATCGCTTGTGGCGGCCACGGCGGCCAGCGCCTTGTCCACAGCGTCCGCAGGACTTTCGGCTAGGATTATGGACCCGCCGATGTCGACGCCGTCACCATTAGTCGTCAGCGGCCAAGTCTTCAGACCGACCACCGGGATTCCGTCGCTAAGGGCATGCCCAATCTCAGACAAGGTCCCAAAGGCCCCGCCGACGGCGATAACCGCCTCTCCGGTATGTACCACAATCACATTCCGGGAGTACCCCATACTGGTGACGATCGGTATGTCCACGTAGCTATTTGCTTCTGCGGCGGCCCGGCCCGGCAGGATTCCGATGGTGGTCCCGCCCTCAGACTTGGCCCCCCGGCAGACGGCTTCCATTATTCCGCTCAGTCCGCCGCAAACGACCATGATGTCCCGTCGGGCCAATTCCCGGCCGACCTCTTCTGCCAATTCCACGTGTTCCCTTGTTGCGGGATTGCTGCTGCCGATTACTGAGATTATCATCTATCGTTTGCCTTATTTTCGGAGATATCAAGCTCGGAGGATATGTCTTCCCGGAAAGCGGCCATTATATCAGGACGCACCGATCAATCTCAGGCAGTCACAGTAGCGATTCTCAAAACACCACGCCTAGTTCAACATAGCTCGGCTGGCAGCCTCGATCGCATCAATCAGCGGCTTGGGGTAGATACCCAGCCAGATGATGGCGCCGGCGCCACAGGCGAGCACTGCAAGCAGCGATAGCGACGGGGGTTTGGTCAAGTCAGGGTGCGCTTCAATCATAGCGACGCCGTTTTCGGTGGGAGTAGGCTCGATGTAGACTTGCCGGAGGATCTGAAGGTAGTAGTACAAGGAGATTAGGCTGGCGAAGATCGCCACCGCGGCCAACCAAAGATAGCCTTCGGATGCCACAGCCGTGAACAGATAGAACTTCATGGTGAAACCGGCGAATATGGGCAGCCCAGCCAGCGAGAACAAGCCCATGGCAAGGCACGCTGCGAGGAAAGGCTGATGGTCCGCCAATCCACCCAGATCGGCAATCATCTCTTTGCCTGTCATATTGAAGAACGAAATGATGGCGGCAAACACCACTAGGTTGGTGATGGAGTATCCAACCAGATAGAACATCACACCGTTCGACGGCAACGAACTATCGAACGACATAGCCGTTATCCCGGCCAGGAGGAATCCGGCATGCCCGATACTGGAATAAGCCAACAAGCGTTTCAAATTCTTTTGCGCCAGGGCAACCAGGTTGCCGACCAGCATAGTGACCGTAGCCAGTACCGCAAATATCACCTGCCATTGCTCCCAACGTTCGGTTGCGGGGACGAACCCTTCTCCAACTAGGCGGAGTATCAATGCGAACGCCGCGGCCTTGGAGCCGATGGCCAAGTAGGCTGTCACCGGGTACGGGGCACCTTCGTAAACGTCCGGGGCCCACATATGGAATGGCACCGCGGAGACCTTGAACATCAACCCCACCAGGATCAATCCGACACCGACCCAGAGAGCCGGGGAAACCTCCGTGGAAAGTTCCAGGCCCACAGCTATGGCCTCGAACTTGGTCACGCCAATGGTGCTGTAGACCATGCTCACGCCGTAGAGCAGGATGGCCGACGACACAGCACCGACAATGATATATTTCAGAGCACTCTCGTTGGATGCGGCCGTGTCCTTGGCGTAAGCGGCCAGCACATAGAGACTGAAGCTGAGCAGTTCCAAAGCGATGTATGCGGTCAGTAATTCACGGGACTGGGCCATCACATTCATGCCCAGGATCGAGAATAACAACAGGCCGTAGAACTCGCCTTGGTGTTTGAGCCGACGCTCCACAAAGTCTACGGAACTGAGAATGATGAACACGCCGATCCCCATGAAAAAGACCTTGAAGAAGAGGGCGAAGGCGTCCACTGCCAGTAGCCCATCGTACAGTGTCTCATCTTCGTCCCACAACATGACCAGGGATACCAGGATCAGGGCGATAAGCCCGGCTATAGAAATCCAAGCCAGATAGCTCTTCTTTCCTTCTGGCAAAAACAGATCAACTGCAAAAACCAGGAAAGCCAAGCCCGCCAGAGCGAACTCGGGTGTCAACAGGTCAAGATTTTCGGTCAGAGAAGTCACTGCCCGCTACACTCCCGGAATCGTGGAGACGCCCACGTTGATGACACGCAGCAAGGGGTCCGGCCAGACTCCAACAAAGATGAGGATCCCGACGAACGCGGCGCCCACGGACATCTCGACCGGGCTGGCGTCAGTGAGCCCGGCCCATTGCTCGTCAGGTTCGCCCATGAACGTCCGCGCCAATAGACGCAATATATAGATCGCCGTTAGCGCCGCCCCGATGACGGCCAGTATGGCCAAAGGCAAGTAGGTACGAAACGCCCCGGTAAATACCATAAATTCAGCTATGAACCCGCTCAATCCTGGCAGGCCCAAAGACGCCAGACCGGCAATGGCGAAGAAGAAACTGTTAACGCCCATCCGGCTGGCCAAACCGTTGAGAACGCTGATGTCACGGGTGTGGGTGCGCTCGTAAATGGCCCCGACAAGAAGGAACATCAGGGCTGTCATTATCCCGTGAGAGAACATCTGCAAAACAGCGCCGCCCACCCCGATATTATCGAGCGTGGCGATGCCCATTAGCACGTAACCCATATGACTGACGCTGGAATACCCGATTATGTACTTCAAGTCGTTCTGCGACATTGCCGAGACGGCGCCGTAGAGGACGTTGATAGTGCCCAAAGTGATCAACACCGGCATCCAGTTGTCCGCGCCTTCGGGCAGCAGGAACATCCCGACCCGGATTATGCCGTAGGCGCCAAGTTTCATCAGCACGCCCGCGTGGAGCATGCTCACCGCGGTGGGGGCCGCTACGTGGCCGTCGGGAGACCAGGTATGGAACGGCCATAAACCGGCCAGCACGCCAAATCCCAACATGAACAGGGGAAACACCCAAGTCTGGAATTCGCTATCGAAAGCGCCGGTTTCCGACAATCGCGCCAAACCCTCAAGGGAGTACGTACCGGAGCCAATGTTTGAACTTTCAACATAGAGAGCTAGAATGCCGATCCAAACCAAGATGCTGCCGGCCACCAAGAACAACAGCAGTTTCATGGCTCCGTATTCTTTAGTGCGTAGGAAGGTCCCGAAATCAGTGCTGCTGCCCCAGACCCCAATCAGCAGGTACATCGGCAGCACGGCCAATTCGTAGAAGAAAAACAGGAAGAACAGGTCGCGGGCGACAAAGACACCGTTGACTCCGGCGGCTAAGGCAAACAGAAGCACAAAGAAATCGCGGGGGCGGTGCGTTATTGTCTGGGAGATCAACACCCCACCAAATAGGACGATGCCATTCAGCAGAACCATCGGGGCAGAGATGCCATCAATACCTAGAGAGAGTTTGATATCAAGTGGACCGGGCAGCCATTCGTAGCTACTTAGATATTGGAAACCTCCTTGGTCATAGTCGTAACCGGCGAAGACGATCAGGGCAAGAATTAGGGATAAACCAGAGATAAATATGGCGAAGTACCATGTCTCTTTGGCCTCGTTTCCTGGCATGAACATCATGGCCAGCGATCCGGCTAACGGCACGATGATCAGGAGCAGCATGGCTATCTGATCGAAATCGTTCATGAATTGCCACCGATCGTCGGCCGGCCGAAGGAAAAGTTACCTATGGGGAGAGCGGACATCTACACCACCCTCAACCATACGAAGATTCCTAACCCGATCGAACCGAGAGCCATCGCCAGGGTGTAGCTGTAAACGTGGCCAGTCACATGCACCCTGAGCGCGATGCCAAACTTCCTCGTCACGTCGGCCGGTCCGTTCACCATGATGTCGTTGATGATCGCCCGGTCGAAGTAGGCGATGAAACGGGAGAAAACAAGCACCAGCCGATCGATGGTCCACTGGTAGACCTCATCGAAGTAATACTTGTTCTCGATCACCTTCAAGATTCCAGCGTTGCGGGCCCTGACGCTGTCTAACGAGATGCTCTTGCGAACGTATATCAGGTGGGCGACATAGAATGCCGCAACCGACATGACTATGGACAGCACGCCGATCCAGATCTCGAAGTGGAATGCCTCAGCGTGTTCGAAGAAGACAAAGGTCCCGATGCCGGCGTAGCTGCCGGGCCAGTTAAAGCTGATGAGGCCGAACCCAAGGGCTAACACTCCCAATATGGCCATCGGAACGGCCATGGCGGCCGGAGCGTCATGGACCTGATTATTCTGGTCTTTCAACGGGCCGTAGAACACTAGGAACATCGCCCGGGCCATGTAGAGGGCGCTCAACAAAGCCGTGAATAGGGTCAATACGATGAACGTAACATTACGGTGGTCCGCCACTGCGACCAATATCTCATCCTTACTCCAGAACCCTGCCAATATCGGTATTCCGCCGAGGGATAGCGCCCCGATGGAGAACACGATCGCCGTCAACGGCATCACCTTTCTCAGGCCGCCCATCTCCCCGGTCTCTTGGAACTCGGTGCTGTGCAGGACGCTGCCGGCGCCCAGGAACAACAACGCTTTCGAGAAACCGTGGGCCATCAGGTGGAAGATGGCCGCCGTATAGCCAAAGGCGCCAAGGGATAGCATCATCAAACCCAGATGGCTGATGGTGGAGTAGGCCAGAATCCGCTTTAGGTCTGTGGCCACCAATGCGATAGTCGCCGCACCTAGGGCTGTAACCAGTCCGACTATGGCGACCACTATCAACGGGTCGGCATCGTAGGCTTCGAACAATGGGAAGACACGGGCCACCAGAAATACACCGGCGACAACCATAGTGGCGGCGTGAATCAGGGCACTGACCGGGGTCGGACCCTCCATCGCGTCTGGCAACCATACGTGGAAGGGGACTTGGGCAGACTTGCCCATGGCGCCCAGGAACAGCAGTAACGCCGCGGCTGTAGTCACTCCTTCGCTCATTGCGCCGGTGCGGACCGCCTCGAAGGCGTCCAGCATACTGAAGCTGCCCACATCCCGCCAGATGAGGAGGATCCCGATCAAAAGCCCAACATCGCCAATCCTGGTAACGATGAATGCTTTTTTGGCCGCCTCTCTGGCTTGGGGTCGCTCGTGCCAGAACCCGATCAACAGGTACGAGCAAATCCCTACCAGTTCCCAGGCAACGTACAGCAACAGGAAGTTGTCAGCTAACACCAGCGTCAGCATGGCGGCGGCGAACAGGGAATGGACGGCGAAATACCAGCCGAACCGTGGGTCGCCGTGCATGTAGGCCAATGAATATATCTGGACCATGAGGGCGACGAACGTCACCAAACCCAGCATGGCGATGGTCAAGGGGTCGACTAGGATGCCCCAATGCAGGCTGACGCTGCCAATCTCTCCGACTAGCCCAGCATTGAACCAACTACGTTCATAATCGCAGGTCAGCATACCGGTGTTCTCGCTGGTGAAGCAACCGCTTGTGGCCGCGTTCGCAGCCAACCACGAGTTGAGCACCACCCAGAACATCACGAATCCGCCGCCGATGGCCAGAATCGACAACCATGAGCCTTTTCCAGGCAGGAACTTGCCGAAGAGCACGATGAGCGGCGCGGCGGCAAAACTGAAAATGGGTATGAGCCAGGCCCACTCCATCAGGTTGCCACCCGGGCGTTCATTGTGCTCTTCGCCATGTAAATCTTGGTAATCACCATTTCATCAGATTGATCTCGTCAACGTTTACGGTCGACCTATTTCGGAACATGCGAAGAATTATGGCCAGGGCTAATCCAACCTCGGCTGCGGCCACGGTGATGATGAAGATAGCGATCAACTGGCCGTCGAAGTTGGAAAACCTGCCGACTCCCTCCATGTGGGAGGCGGCGGCTATCAGGTTGATATTCACCGCATTCAGCATTAATTCGATGGACATTATAATGAGCACCGCTGAACGGCGCGCCATCACGCCGTATAGGCCGATAACGAACAGGACTGCGCTGAGAAGTTGGAACCAGACCAGATCAATCATCGTCTAGTTCCCTTCTTCTCGATCATCAGACTGGACTTCGTCATCGTCGGAGCGTGCGATAATTATGGCGCCGATCAAGGCCACTAAAAGAACCAGAGACGCGATCTCAAACGGTACCGCCCAAGTGGTGAATAGGGACTCGCCGATACCAGAGAACGAGGCGTTCTGGGCCTCGGTGCCCTCAACCGAATTTATGAGGAATGATGGCACGAGGACTCCGAGAAACGCGAGGGAGGCGATAGCAGCCAGCGGCCACTGTTTGTTGTCGCTGATGCGGGGGTATTCGGAACCTCTGGTCAGCATGATGGCGAACAGGAGCACGATGATTATTGCTCCGCCGTAGATGAGCACCTGGACCAGGGCGAGGAATTCAGCGAATAGGACCAGGTAGACACCCGCTACGGCAACGAGAGAAACCAATAACGCCAGCGCTGCGTGCACCACATTGCGCGTGAGCACCACGCCCAGCGCTCCGCCGATGGTCAGCGCGGCCAGCAATATGAAAACGAGCCAGGCCATCTAGATGGTCAAACCTCGCTGACACATAACTTTTTCTCCATCAACTCTCCCTCTGTTCCTGCCCCTTTCAAAATACGAGCCACCAGAATGGCGGCTCCATCAATCACTTATTTAATCGCCCGGACTTGTCAGTCTACTCAGGCTCTATCTTCTGCCCAATAGCCTTTTCAGGAGCCCCTTAGGCCCCTGTTCCAGTTGCGGCAAATTCTCCAGAGACCCCAACAAGACGCAGCTTGCGCAGGTGCAATTCGCCGGGTGTTTGGCGATCTTCTCGCCTACGGCCCGTTTGCTATTCCTAGCAGGCTTGATCTTCTTGCTCTTCAAGAAGCGGTCGGTACAGTCCTGACAGGTGCAGGCCGCCGGATGGCGGCCGGCCAGGTTCTGCAATCTTTCGTCTTCACGTCTCGGCATCTCGGGTTAACCCTTATGAGGACCCCGCTTCAGCGGTTTCATGGGTTTCGCCCTTCTCAACTCTGTCCCGCTTGGTCGGCGGTATCCAGTCAGTTTCCCGCTGGAATTTTCTGCCTATCTCCAGCAACGCCGGCAGATCCACCCGGTCGCCGTTGCGGGTGAAGGTGCTCATTTCATGCTCGTGGGACATCACGATCGCGTCGAAATTACACACCTCTACGCAAATCCCGCATAGTATACACCGGTTAAGATTAATCTCGAACGTGTCTACGATCTTTCTACGAGTGCTTTTCCCTTCTCCGTGGAGAGGGTTATCCTTCATCACCGACGACATACATTGAGTCGGGCACTGCCTGATGCAGACCATGCAGCTGGTACAGAACGGCTCGTTAGGGGCCCCATCATCCACCGATGTTCCGTCGCCTAAATCGCCATCCCATGTGAGAGCCGGAAAGCCCATGAACCGGTCTTTTACCGGGGTGGGTTCGCTGCGTTTTCCCATCAGGTTTCCGGTGTCCGGGTACTGGCGAGTGACCGGCGCGCGCAGGCCGTTGAATGTAGAGACCAAGGTCACGGCCAGACCCTTCAGACTGTTAAACATCTAGTCTCCTCCGGCTTGGGCCGACGACTGGCTCTGCGCTTGTCTTTCGGTTTCCAATGCAGCTCGTCTGCCCCGGACCTCAGCCACCAATCGTGACGGTGCAGTCATTCGCTGGTAGATCAGGTAAGCGACCACCAAGAGACCGGCCGAGGACATGAGCGTAAGCGTCCAGGCGGGCCATTCGTAGAATTGGTACACGGCCGTCATCACGACCAACAGGAACGACATCGGCACCATGACCTTCCAGGCAAAGGCCATCAGTTGGTCTATCCGCAGCCTGGGGAAGGTGCCGCGCACCCAGAAGATGACCATGATCACCAGATAGACCTTGAACAGGAACCATATGATCCCCCAGTCACCAGAGAGACCTGGGCCGGACCAACCGCCGAAGAACAAGATAACGGTCAGCGCCGCGATGGCGAAGGTGTTGATGTATTCAGCCAAAAAGAAGACCGACCAGTGGGCGCCACTATATTCGACGAAGGGGCCGCCCACAATCTCAGACTCGGCGAAATAGATGTCGAAGGGAGTCCTCCCAACCTCGGCCAGTCCGGCAATGAAGAAAATGACCAGGCCCAGGGGTTGCACAAGAAAGAAGATGTAGCTGTCCTGTTGATTGACTATCTCTCGCAAGTCCAGCGACTGGGCCAGCATGGCAACGGAGATTGCCACCATGATGATTGGTATCTCGTAGCTGATCAGTTGAGCCGCCGCCCGCAGACCGCCGAGGGTGCCGTATTTGTTGGCTGAGCCCCAGCCGGCCAAGACCAATCCCAGAATCCCGACCACCGAGAAAGCGATGATGTAGAACAGCCCCAGGTCCAGGTTCTGTATCACCGCATTTTGAGTGCCGGGGATGGTCACCCAGATCATGAACGCCGAGACAACAACGATGATCGGCGCAACCCAGAAGATAGCCTTCTCAGATGAGCTGGGAATAATGTCCTCTTTGAGGATCAGTTTCAAGGCGTCGGCCATGGGCTGCAACAGCCCCATGGGGCCGGTGCGGGTTGGGCCTAAACGCAGCTGGAGCCGCCCCAGGAGTTTGCGTTCTAGCCAAGTCAATGAGAGCACCACGCCGGATAGGGCAGTGAACATGATGAACAGCCCAACCACCAACCAGATAAAATTGGTCAGGCTTATCGCGAGAAGGATGGTGTCCGGCATCAGCGATCCACCTCGCCCAGAACGATGTCCAGCGCGCCCAGAATAACTACGGAATCGGCTATCCAGGCATCTTTCAGCATGTGTTTCAAGGACGAAAGGTTGCAAAACGATGGCGGGCGCACTTTGACCCGGTAGGGCCGGTCGGCTCCGTCGCTAACCAGGTAAACGCCAATCTCTCCCCGGGGGTTCTCGCCCCTTACGTAGACCTCGCCGGCGGGCGGGCGGATCAAGCGGCGGCCCAAGGAAGATACGACTTCTCCGTCAGGGAGTTGGTCCAACGCCTGCTCGATGATACGCACCGATTGATAGACCTCTTGGACACGCAGGTAGTACCGGTCCCAGCAGTCGCCATCCAGCCCTATGGGAACATCGAAATCGAACCGGTCGTAGACCGAATACGGCACGGCCTTGCGCAGGTCGTAATCAACGCCCGATGCTCTTAGGCAAGGCCCGGTCAGCCCATAGTCGATGGCGTCTTCAGCAGTCATCACCGCGATGTTCTTCAGGCGAGCGAGAAAAATCTCGTTAAAGCTGAGGAGTTTGTCGGATTCTTCGGTGTCCTTCTTCACTAGGTCCAACACTTCCCGCACTTCCGCCACGAAGTTCTCGGGAACGTCTTCTTTAAGGCCGCCGATGCGGAAATAGTTGTGCATCATGCGTGCTCCGGAGACCGACTCAAAAAGTCCCTGGATCCGCTCTCGTCCGCGGAAACAGAACATGGAGGGGGTCATGGCCCCGGCGTCCAGCCCCATTGTGGCGATGAACAGCATGTGGCTGGCGATGCGGTTGAGCTCGCAGAGGATCACCCGGATGTACTCAGAGCGTTCCGATACCTCCAATCCCATGAGTTTCTCGACCGCCCGGCAGTAGACCTGTTCGTTGTTGAAGTTGGCTATGTAATCCATGCGGTCGAACAGGGTGATTACTTGGTGATACTGCTCGCCTTCGCAAAGTTTTTCCGAGCCCCTGTGCAGGTAGCCAATATGGGGCACCACGTCAACAATCTTCTCACCGTCCACCCACAGCACCATGCGGAACACGCCATGGGTTGAGGGATGCTGCGGCCCCATATTCAGCAGCATCTCTACCGGTTCGGCGTTCGGAACTATGTTTCTCGTTGGCTGAATCGTGCCTGGTTGGGTCGAATCTGAAGTTTGCGTCATATCTAGTTGGTGGCCGGATCGAAGTTTTGTTCGGAGGGAGTCCCTATGAACCTGATCTTTGGCTCCGAAGGCGGTTCAACCTCGCTGCTCATCCAAACCTCATCGTTGAAATAGAACCCGGCTTCGATCACGGTCTCTTCGAGCACTTCCAGTTTTTCGCAGTCTTCCAGGTATTCCGACACCTGGCGCCGGAGGATATTTTTCGCTTCCTCAACCGTGTCACCAAACCCGGTAATCAGCAGCTCGGGACATAGCGCTTCATATCCGGCGCCGACCGGAGTCACTTCAATCCGGTAGACCACCCGGTCGAAGGGCGTTTGTTTGGCTGATTTCGATTTTTTCGCCAAAGTCATTCTCCGTCCGAAGATAATGCCGCCTCGGCAAATTCCAGTTGCAGTTCGGTCTCTTCATCAACGCCAGGATAACCGGCGTCGGCCAGAACGCTGCTAAGAGTGTCGGTACCGTCGTGGGACTCGATCCAGGCTCGGACGATTTGAATCAGTTCCTCTTGGGCAGCTTCGAGGGTCTCGCCTTCGCTTACCAAACCGAGGTCGTCTAATCGGACAACGTATCTGTCATCTTCCGTGTTGATCTGGGCTGTCAGGAGCACCGTCTCCATATTCTTTTAAAACTCCTGGTATTCATTGAAAGGAAATTCTTTGCGCCCTGGAAACCCCTCGAAACCCTCATAAAGGAGCAGGGGTGACATGTCAGGATGGCCGTCAAAGCTAACTCCAAACAAGTCATGGGCTTCCCGTTCGTACCAATCGGCCGCCCGCCAAACGGATGTGACGGATGGGACAGTGGTGTCCAAATAGGGGACGGTGGTCCGCAAAACAAGCGTGCGTTCTGGTTCCAAGGACTGCAGTATGTAGACCATCTGAAAATATTCCGAGTAGTCGACACAAGCCAAGCAGAGTAGCATCTTGGTTGCGATCCGCGGGTCTTCTTTGATCAGACGGCAGGCCTCAAGCGTGTGTTCTTTACTGATGCTTACCTGGGGGATGTCGTCCAATGCGCCTCCCTCGGGGAAGAAATCCTTGAGAACATCCAGAGAAACGTCAAGTAGCGCGATTCCCGACGAGGTCAGGTTCGCCAGCGGGTCTACAACAGGCTCTTCTTCGCCATGACCTGCAGGTTTTGAAGTAGCAGCGGACTCGGGAGAGTCAACAGGCTCAGAAGCAGCTTCTTGATTCTCTCCGCTACCTGCCATTATTTTCCGGCGTCCCGCATTATTTTTTCTTGAAGCTTAATGATGCCGTACAACAAGGCTTCTGGGCGCGGTGGACAGCCTGGAACATAGACGTCAACGGGAACGATGTGATCCACACCCATGACTACGGAGTAAGACCGGTAATAAGGCCCGCCGTTGGTGGCGCAGCTACCCATGGCTATCACCCACTTGGGTTCGGGCATCTGGTCGTATAGCAGGCGGATGGGGTCGGCCATCTTTTTGACCACTGTGCCTGATACGATCATCACGTCAGCCTGTCGGGGCGAAGGCCACGTGACCACGCCAAAGCGGTCGAAGTCATAGTGGGCCATATAAGTGGACATCATCTCAATAGCGCAGCAAGCCAAGCCAAAGGATAGTGTCCAGAGCGATGACTTTCTGGCCATGGCAAACAGTTGGTCGGTTGAGGCGGTGATGATCCCGGGCAGCTTTCCGCCCATGGCCTGATCATACAAACTAGGACCAGGCTGGTTGCCCGGTCCCACGATTATTTCTGCCATTCCAACACTCCTTTCTTCCAGGCGTAAATGATGGCGAAAAAGAGCACACCCAAGAACATCATCATGGCGTAGAAGGGAAGCACATTGGCCTGATTCACCTTCTCCTGCATAAAGATAACGGCCCATGGAAAAAGGAAGACCGCCTCAACATCGAAGATCAGGAACAGAATGGCGAAGATATAGAACCTGACGTTTATGTTGGACCAGGTATAGGGCGTAGGAGGAATACCACATTCGTAGGTGGTTAGTTTGGCCTCTGAATAGCGCCGGGCCGAGAGGAACCGGGAGGCGGAGAACATCCCGCCGATAGCCATAGCCGCAACTACCGCGGACAATGCCACCGCGGTCCAGTTCTGAGTGAACAGTTCAGCGCTAAATGTTTCGAGATTCATCGTCGGCGAAATACAGACCGCCGCAGTACAGATGGGGGGTCAGTGAGTTGGTTAACTTAGACTCGATTTGCGCCTGAAATATACCATCGGCGGGCGAACAGTGTCAACGAAATTCGCTGCCTGGACAGGACAAAAATCAGTTGCCTCCCATCGCCCTGAGTTGGGTTGAAGAGATGTCTTCTCGAAACTGTCTTTCCGGAATACCCTGAAACAGCCCCTCCAATCCTTCAGGAATGGGAACGTCGCTAAGGGTTTTGTATGCTCCTTGGTCTTCCCGCCCGGCCACGAGAAACCTGACCCCAGCGGCTAACATCTCCGCCAGAGCCATCATCATGGCATCCCGGTCGTCACCGTAATAACGCTGGGCCACCAACCGAATAGCGGTGTCCCACCCCACAACAAAAGTTCGCCCTGGGAACAGCCTGGCCTTCTTGAAGAATGTCTCGGCCCTGGTCAATACGGCCGTCTCTCCGGCCGTGAATTGGGCCAACCTTTTCAGAATCTCTGATTCTTCCAGATCCGGTTTGTCCACGTTGGTTACCGACAGTTCGAATCCTACTTCGGAACCCGAAATATTCGCGGCGATCTGAGCAAGGCCGTGGTGGCCCCGATGTAGAGGGCTAAACGAGCCCGGAAGCAACGTGCCTGGAACCTCACCCTCCACAATCATCTTTCCGGCGCGAACTACGACCCAAGCCGCGTCTCCTAATACTAGTTGTTCTAATGGAGCGGGGTGTTCGGTTCGTTCAATTTCGAGGTTGTCTCCGGGAGTCAGCTTAAGCTCCAAGTCAGAATCCAAACCTGAAAGCAGCATCAGTGCATAGACCAAAAGGCGGCTGACCAGTTCTTCTTCGCCCGCCCGGTCTCGCAGGCCCTTGTGGAGATTCAATGAGTACAGAGTGTTGCCCTGTTGGTCCCAAGCCGAGACGTACGCCCGGTGTTCGCCGCGTTTCGGGCGGTCGGTGGCGATGGTGGCGGCGCATGCCAATCCCACCGGAGGCGAGTCGTCCTCTAGCTGGACCTTGGCTTTGCGAAAGGCGGCCTTGGCCATGTCCTTGGCGGTCTGGGCCGACGCCGATTGCTCCGGCTCGAATCCCAAGAATGCGTTCATGGATTCGCGGCCATAGGGCACCAGGGCCTCCAGAATCGTTCGGGAGGCGCCGGCCACGCCCAATAACCAGGCCACGGCTTGGGTACCGGCCCCCGAAACCGCCAGGACAGTTTTGTGGGGAGTAACGTGAATCTTTTCTATGTGTGGACGGATTTCTTCCATGTTTGAGGGATACTCTCATCCTAACCTTCTCTCGTGCGCTGGAGAAGGAACTAAGTGTTTCCTCTTATTTCGGCTGCCAGGGAGTGTGGCCAATCTTGCCCATTGTGGCTCGAGATGTTGTTATCTCGGACGACTGTTTGGCCTCCCAGCGGTCCAGCCATTCCCGAGGTAATTCCCGCCGAGCGTCGCGCCACCAGAGCGGGTCGCCTTGTGCCAGCGTCTTGCCATCCAATACATCCGCCAGGAAACAGGTCATATCTCCGCCGTCCATGGCGTTGATCACCCGGCAGTCCAGGTACCCGAAGCAGTCGGTCAACAAATGGGAGCCAGACGAACCGGCTTTAGTCCCAACCCCTGCCAATTTGTCCCTTTCGCGGCCCGATACCAAGCCGAAATCTCCAATGAGATCCAGTTGATCCGGCCTCAGGAAATTCAGGGCAAACGCGCCGCTAGACAGCACCATATCGTGACTGAGGTTGGTTTTGTAGAGTTGAACAACCACCCTTGGGCGTTCTGGGACTATGGATGCGGCGGCGATGGCTACCGCGATCTGCACATTGTCCCTGCCCTGCCAATGGCTGGTGACCGCCGCCAGGGGCGACCAAAGCCTACCCATGATCGGCGCTACATCGGCATATTCCATCCTGTTCTTCCCGCCTTGTTCAGCCTCCATTCAGCCCGGAAAGTGTAGCACTCGAACTTGTTTGCCACCAAGCATCGGTTGAACACGCCCGCTGTGCGGACCTACCAGTCAGGAGAATGGTCCTCGGCGCCGTTGGTAGTTAACCGGCGTTGGTTACCGCCGTCGTCATCCATGATGAATATCTCGCCGGGACCGTAAAGATGGGAAACGAAGACCATCCGGCCGCCGTCGGGGGACCAGACCGGTTCAAGGTCGTCGGCCTCGTTGGTGGTCAATCGTAACTGCCGGGAGCCGTCCTCTTCCATTATGTATATCTCACCGTTGCCGTCGCGGAAAGACACGAAAGCAATTGTATTACTGTCAGGAGACCAGGCGGCGCCCAGGTCATCTTCCTCGTGTTGAGTCAGACGGGTCAGTTGAACATCGTCCTGCCAGGTGCCATCTTTCAGTCGGCTGGCCAGGTACAGGTCTGAATTACCATCCGTTACGCGGACAAATACGATGTGCTTCCCATCGGGAGACCAGCGGGGGTCGAAGTCGTTCTCTTCTGTCAGATGGACCAGGTTCACGCCGTCGGGGTTGCGTAGCCACAACCCACGCTCCTCGGAAGGCCCGCGCCGCGAAAAGGCGAGCCAAACGCCATCAGTAGACCAATCGCCAAGCATGTCGTCTGGGTCCTTGGTCGTGATACGTATGGCTTTGCCGCTATCCATGGGCAACAGATACACTTCGGCGTTGCCGTCTCGGTGGGAGATGAATGCCAAATCTTCGCCGTTAGGAGACCAAAGGGGCGCTTCATCGTCGCCGGGTATATTGGTCAAACGTTTAAAGAGTGTCCCATTACGGTCAACTAGGTTTATCTCTAG
>Ga0209752_1000088_pt1 | contig 40834 bp, 37 predicted proteins | sample METZYME_3_250m_FD_187548 | JGI IMG/M metagenome (GOLD analysis project Ga0209752, IMG submission 187548) | Marine microbial communities from oxygen minimum zone in mesopelagic equatorial Pacific - METZYME_3_250m (SPAdes) (version 2) | ecosystem: Environmental > Aquatic > Marine > Oceanic...
GAATTTTGTTTTTGAAATAACAAATTTAAAGCATAAACCCCACTTTACAAACTCTAAATTAAATTTTTAAGATTTATGGTGTAATTTTATCATACCATAAGTAAACAAATAGCTTCAATATAATGTACAAAGATACATCACACTTATTGTGCTTATCAAAACCTATTAAAAAATAGTTGTTTTATATTTGGTGAGTAAAAACTTAGAGTTCTTTCAATAGCTTAAGCTAACTTAACGTTAGTAGCCTGAACACCTCTTTGCCCTTCTTCTTCTTCATATTCTACTTTATCACCTTCTTTAATATCAACTCCATTTAAAGAGTTAACATGAATGAAACAATCTTTACCTGTTTCATCATTAGTAATAAATCCGTAGCCTTTTGAATTGTTGAAAAACTTAACAGTACCTTGCATAATTAAAATTTATAATTGTGCAAATATAGCTTAATATTTCAAAATAGCGCTCTTTATAATATTTTCTTTCCTCCTTTTTAGATTTGATTTACCAAAAAATAACATATAAAAAGCTTGTAATCATTAAGATCGAAAATGCAGCTATATTAAAAGTAGAACTTGTAGCAAATAGCTTTTTTGAAAGATGAATACCTTTTGAATCAATTTTGTTTCCTTCAAAATAACTAATACCAGCAATGATTAATATGGTAGCAATACAAGTTATCATCATTTGGTTCATAAAAGGGAGATCAAGAAAAATAGGTGCATCACTCCAGCCTTTTGGTGCTACCTTTAAATACATTGCTATTGGAATTGATAGCATCGCACCCCAAATTGCAGCATTATTAGTAGCCTTTTTATAAAATAGACCCATTAAAAATACAGCTAAAATGCCAGGGCTTACCACACCTGTGTATTCTTGTATAAATTGAAATACTTGACCTAAACTTCCTAATTGTGGAGTAATTAACATTGCTATTAATAAAGCTACAATAACAGTAATTCTTCCAACTTTAACCATTGTTTTATCATCAGCACTTTTATTAAAGTGTGATTTATATATATCCATTGTAAAGATTGTAGATGTAGAATTTAACATTGATGCTAATGAAGAGACAATTGCAGCAGCTAGTGCAGCTAGAATTAATCCTTTAACCCCAACAGGAATAAAGTTTTTTATAAGCCAAGGAGCAGCATTATCATTTGCAAAGTTCCCAGCAGTACCAATAAATCCAGGATCAACTGAAGCAACAGTTAAAGCTCCTGAGTCATCTAGATTCATTACATATGCAATAATACCTGGCAGTACGACTATAATTGGAATAATAAGTTTTAAAAATGCTGCGAAAGCAATTCCTTTTTGACCTTCAGCTAGACTCTTTGCAGCAAGTGTTCTTTGGATGATATACTGATTAAACCCCCAGTAATATAAATTAGCTACCCACATACCTCCAATTAAAACAGCCAATCCTGGCAGATCTAACCATGCATCACGACCGTTAGGAGTGATAATTTCTCCCTTTGAAAGAATCATTGAAAATCGTTCAGGAGCTTTTTCATAAACATAACTTAGACCATCTATAAAACTTCCTGAGTCCGTTACATTTGATAAGGCAAAATATGTCATTAATAAACCTCCAAAAATTAGAATTATAACTTGAATAACATCAGTCCAAGCTACTGCTGCAAGCCCACCCCATAAAGAGTATGCAGCTGCAAATAAACCTAGTCCTATTATGCTGTTAAGAAGTATACCGCCATCACCAACTCCAATTATTGTATCTAGTGCTTTACCACCTAGATATAGAACTGTTGTTAAATTAACAAATACAAATAAAGCAATCCAAAAAACTGCTAGTATAGTTTTAAGGTTGGCACTATATCTTTTTTCAATAAACTCAGGAATAGTATAAAGCCCTTTCTCAATAAATATTGGCAAGAAATATTTACCAACTACCAATAAAGTAATAGCAGCCATCCATTCATAAGAAGCAATAGCTAATCCTAAAGCAAAACCAGATCCAGACATACCAATAAATTGTTCTGCTGATATATTTGCTGCAATTAATGAAGCGCCTACAGCCCACCAAGGCAATGATTTGCTAGCAAGAAAGTAATCTTCGGCATTTTTTTGACGACCTCCTTTATCTCTAGAAACCCAAAGACCAATACCTAATATTGTGATTGCATAAAGTCCAAAAATTAAATAATCTAATAATTCAAAATTTCCTGTCATAATTAATTTTATTGTGTAAAAAACAAAATCATATAAAAAGTCTTATAAACATATTCATTTTTTATTAAATTTTATATAATAAATGTAACTTTAAATATGAATAGGGCACTTCTCTTTATTTTTATTTTTACTATTTCTATATCCAAATCTTTTTCCCAAGATGCTAACCAAATTTTAAAATACTCTGAAGAAAAAATAAGGGGAATTACATCATCTTATACGGAGATGGCAATAAAAATTATAAGACCAAAGTGGAAAAAAGAAATGGTGATGAAAGGATGGTCAATTGGAGATGAATATTTCGTTTCTCTAGTTCTATCACCTGCCAAAGAAAAGGGAACCGTTTTTTTAAAGAGAGGGAATGAGGTATGGAATTATATTCCTTCGATAGAAAGAACAATTAAATTACCTCCATCAATGATGATGCAGAATTGGATGGGAACAGACTTTACAAATGATGATCTTGTTCAAAGATCATCGGTAACCAATGATTATTCCAATTCTATAATCGGTGAACAAACTATAGATGGATTAGATTGCTGGATTATTGAGTTAATTCCAAAAGAAGATGCTCCTGTAGTATGGGGTAAGCTAATAATGTGGATAGACAAGAATGATTATATGCAGTTAAAAACAGAATTTTATGATGAATATGATGAATTAGTAAGCATAATGACTGGCAAATCAATAAAGAATTTTGATGGAAAAAAGCTTCCTGCAATTATTGAATTTATTCCTCTAGATAAAGATGGCAACAAAACTATTATAGAAAGGATAGTTTGGAAATTTGATATTGTTATAAATCAACGGCTATTTATGCCAAATTATATGAGAAACCTTAAATGATAATTAAGATTGCTTGGAGAAATATCTGGAGAAATAAGAAAAGAACTTTAATATCTACTCTTTCAATTTCTGGAGCATTGTTTCTCATAATTGTTATGCGCAGTATGCAATTTGGCTTCTATGACAACCTTATAAAGACGGTTGTTGAGTCATACTCGGGTTATGTACAAATTCACGCTAATGGTTATTGGGAAAAACAAAGTCTTGATAATTCTATGGAAGTGGATGATAAGTTAATTAATACAATAACTTCTATTCCAGGTGTTGAAAATGTTGTTCAGCGTGTTCAAACGTTTTCCCTTGTATCAAAAGATGAAAAATCCAAAGGAGCAATTATTAATGGTATTGATATTAATCAAGAACAACTAATAACAGATTGGAACAAAAGGATTGTAAAAGGATCGTTATATCTAAGCCATAATGATGAAGTCCTTTTAGGGGACGGTATAGCAAAGTATTTTAATGCTGAATTAGGAGATACTTTAATTCTTTTTGGACAAGGTTACCAGGGAATGATGGCAGCAGGAAAATATAAAATTACCGGGATAGTTGATTTAAAAAACCCTCAGTTAAATAATCTGGCGATATTCATGGATATAAAGTCACTAAATGACTATATATCGTCAGAGAATATTGTTACACATTTAGTTATAGATAAAGCTGAGTACTATGAAGAAAAAAAGATTGCAAAAGAAATAGATAATGTTCTTTCAAATGATTATGAGGTTATGACTTGGAAGCAAATTCTCCCGGAGATAGACCAAACAATTACAGCTGATAGTGTAGGAGGTCTAATCATGGCATTTATTTTATATATAGTTGTATGCTTTGGTATGTTTGGAACAGTCCTTATGATGACTGAAGAAAGAAAATATGAATTTGGAGTATTAGTATCTATAGGTATGAGTAAAATTAAACTCTTTCTTATAATTTTTTTAGAAACAATCATGCTTTCTTCAATAGGCGTTGCAATTGGAATTATTTTGTCAAGGCCTATTGCATACTATTTCAATAAAAATCCAATTAACTTAGCAGAATTAGTTGAAGGAATGGATGAGGCTATGGCTGAATTTGGTTTTGAGCCTATAGTTCCATTTTCTATTAGTTGGGATATACCTCTGTCACATGCCCTTGTTATATTTATTGTTTCAGTGTTTATTTCTATCTATCCTGCAATAAAAATTTTTATGTTAAACCCTGTAAATGCAATGAGAAAATGAATTTATTAACTATAATAAAAATTGGTTGGAGAAATGTCTGGAGAAATAGGAGCAGGAGCACAGTAGTTATATTATCAGTAATAATGGGATTATATGGAGGACTATTAATCCTATCATTAATGTTTGCGCTTAATGATCAAAGGATGGATAATGCTATTAATACTTATCTAGCAAATATTCAAGTCCATGACTCAAGATTTGCAGAGGAATATTCTCTAGATCGATTTATTGATGATCATGAGTTTATAGATGAAATGTTGAGTAAAGACAAAAGAGTAAAAGCTTATTCTAAAAGGGTTATGATAAATGGGATGTTATCAAATTCTACAGGTTCTCTCGGTGTGAACGTATTAGGTGTTAATCCTGACACAGAGATTAATGTTTCTAATGTAAATTCAAAAATTATTGAAGGAAACTATTTTAAATCGACTAAGAATAACACAATGTTAATTGGCGAGAAATTAGCAGATAAATTGAATTTAAGGCTTCGTTCTAAAGTAGTAATAACTTTTCAAGACTTGAATAGAGATATAACATCTTTACTATTTAGGGTAGAAGGTATTTTTAATTCTGGAAATTCAATCTTTGATAATAATAATATTATTGTAAACCAGAAGTCTCTTTATTACAATATTCCAGATTTAAAAGGGTTTCATGAGATTGCAATCATAACAATGGAAGATGGATTAACAGATTCCTTGAAAAAAGATTTGCAGGTTCTTAATAGTAACTATAAAGTTGAGAGTTGGGATGAAATTGCTGTAGAACTAGCCTATGCAAATAAAACGATGAGTTCTTTTTTATATATATTCATGCTAATAGTGCTTTTCGGTTTATCTTTTGGGATTATCAATACAATGCTTATGTCAATTCTTGAAAGAAAAAAAGAACTAGGAATGCTTATGTCAATTGGAATGACAAGATATTATATTTTTCTAATGATTTGTTTTGAAACCATTTTTTTATCATTAATTGCCATTCCATTTGGTGTATTAATTTCTTACATAACTATTAATTATTTTAGTATAGAAGGAATAGACCTTAGCGTTGTTCAGTCTGGTCTTGAAAACTTTGGTGTTGGATCTGTAATTTATTTAAAACTTTCCAATGAATATTATTTTAATATTAGCGTTATGGTAATATTGATATCATTTTTATCATCAATTTTTCCAGCAATAAGAGCCTTAAAAATCAACCCTGTAGAAGCAACAAAATAAATATAAATTATTAATTATGATACAAGTAAAAAATTTAAGTAAGATATATAAGCAAGGAGAATTAGAAGTTAAAGCGGTAAATAATATTAGTATGAAAGTTTATGATGGAGAATTTACAGCTGTGGTTGGCCCTTCTGGATCTGGAAAAACTACTTTACTTAATTGTATAGGATGGCTGGATAGTTGTACTTCAGGAGGGGTTATTGTTGATGGAGAATCCATTTCTTCGTATTCATCCAATCAAATAATCAAGTTTAGATTAAATAATATAGGATTTGTGTTCCAAGCATATAATCTCATACCTGTCCTTTCTGCAAAAGAGAATATAGAAATGGTTATGTTAATGCTTGGTTATAAGGAAGAAGAAAGGACAAAAAGATCAATTGAATTATTAGAAAAGGTGGAGATGCTAGATATGTCAGACAGAAGACCAAATCAGATGTCTGGTGGTCAACAGCAGAGAGTAGCAGTTGCAAGAGCATTAGCATCAAAGCCAAAGTTTATATTAGCAGATGAGCCAACAGCAAACTTAGATTCCAAGTCTACAGCTAATTTACTTGATATTATGTCTAGATTAAATAGGGAAGAGAATATTACATTTATTTTTTCCACTCATGATCAAAGGGTTATTGATAGAGCAAGAAGAGTAGTAACTTTAGTAGATGGAAAAATTATTAGCGATACGAATGAATAAATTTTTTTTACTTTCCATATTCTTAGTAAATTTTTTTCTTTTAGAGGGTCAAGAAATAAGAAAAGACTTTTCCTTTCAAGGCTATGTAAAATACCTGCCTTCCTATTTAGGTTATAGTGATAATGAATCTGAAGTTAATCATCTAATCCATAATAGGATTAATATGAGAGGATATATTGGAGATAATTTTTCTGTGGGTTTAGATTTAAGAAATAGAATATTATTTGGTGAAACTCAGGTTATCTTTGAGGATAAAGGTATTATTGATTTATCTAATTTTATTGTTGATAGTCAAGATTTTAAAATACATTCAGTTATTGACAGAATTTGGTTGAAATACCAAATTGATAAAATTGAAATAAGCATTGGTCGTCAAAGGGTTAATTGGGGGATTAATACAATTTGGAATCCAAATGATTTATTTAATGCTTATAATTTTATTGACTTTGATTATATAGAAAGACCTGGTTCAGATGTCTTGCGATTTCAATACACTGGTGATGACCTATCAAGTTTAGATATTGTATATAAACCCTCTAAATACAATGGTTCAGTAATTTCAGCTCTCTATAGGATCAATAAGGGAGGTTATGATTTTCAATTTTTAGCAGCAAATTATTATGATGATTTAGCTTTAGGAGGAGGGTGGGCTGGCAACATAAAGAATGCTGGATTTAAAGGTGAAATCACATATTTTATTTCGAAAAAAAAAACTCAAGATAATTCAACCAGTTTTTCAACATCAATAGATTATTCTTTCAGAAATGGACTCTATATTTTAGCGACACACCTTTATAACTCAAATGGAATTTCCGATCCTGATAAATTTAATCTTGAGAACTTAACAGACAATATCTTATCTCCAAAAAATTTGATGCCTTCCAAAAATTCATATTTAATTCAAGCATCTAAACAAATAAGTCCAGCGATTAATTCTTCATTAGCTATTATGCATGGTCAAGGAGTTAAATTCTTGTTTATTTCACCTAATATATCGTATGAAATAGATTCCTCATACGACGCAAGTATAATTGGGCAATTTTTTTATATGGATCAAGACAAAATATATAAGAACTTATTAAAAGGAATATATTTCCAATTTAAATATAGTTTCTGACTCAACTTTATTATTATTTAGATTAACTTTAAAAACTATGAATTTAACTGATGTTAAATCAAAAGAGATTATGCCTGGTTTCCATGGTAAAATTATTCATGGTGAGACTGTAACATGGGTATACTGGAATATAGAAAAAGGATCAAGTTTAAGTGAACATCATCATATTCATGAGCAGATCATGCATGTTTTGGAAGGTGAGTTTGAATTTATATTAAATGGGAAAAAGAATATTTGCAAGCCTGGTTCCTATTTTGTTATACCTTCTAATATTCCTCACTCTGGAAAAGCAATAACAGCATGTAAAATAATGGACATTTTTTGTCCAGTAAGAGAAGATTTATAGTTATGGATGTTTCGTTAGTTGGAAAAAAAGCATTAGTAGGAGGTAGTAGTAAAGGGATTGGTTATGGAATCGCTAAGCAGTTAGCAGAATCTGGAGCATCTGTTTGTCTTATGGCAAGAGATGTAAAAAAAATGAAAGAGATAGTTCAGACTCTTCCATCAACTAATTCTCAAGAACATTCATATTTAGCTGTTGATTTCTCAGATTTTAAATCATTTAAAAATATTATTGAGGATTATTTAAAAAGTAATCATATTGATATTCTAATTAATAATACACAAGGAGTGCCTGCAGGAGATTCTCTTTCAAAATCAATTGATGATTATCAAATAGCATTTGATGTTTTGTTTAAGTGTGTTGTTCACACGTCAGCTATTGCTCTAAAAAGAATGAAAGATAAAGGTTGGGGAAGAATAATAAACTTAACTTCTATATCAGTTAAAGAACCATTGAATTATTTGGTTCTTTCAAATACTATAAGAGCAGCTGTTGTAACTTGGGGAAAGAGTCTTTCAGTTGATCTTGCTCCATTTGGTATTACAGTTAATAGTATTATAACTGGATTTATTGATACAGAGCATTTAGCTCATTTAAATGAACAAAAGTCAAAAAATCTTAATATCCCCGTGTCTGAAATTCTTGATGGTATAAAAAAATCAATACCATCTAATCGTCTAGGAAAACCTTCTGAAATGGGAGAGTTAGCAACATTCCTTGCCTCAGATAAAGCTTCTTATATTACTGGAACTGCAATCCCAATTGATGGTGGTTTTTTAAGGTCAATTTAAATTTCTATAATGAAAAAAGATATTAGAAGTTTCTCTGAAGAACAGCTATGTGACTTTTTTGTAAAAAAAGGACACAAATCTTTCAGGGGTCAACAGGTTTATGAGTGGCTGTGGAAAAAGTCTGCAAATAGTTTTGAAAAAATGACTAATATATCTTTGCCAGTAAGAAAAATTCTTGATGATAATTTTGTTATAAATAAGCTTTTAGTTGATAAGATTCAGAAAAGTAAAGATGGAACTATAAAAAATGCTGTTAAATTATTTGATGGACATATAGTAGAGTCAGTATTGATTCCAAGTAATAATAGATTAACCGCATGTGTTTCATCTCAAGTTGGATGTAGCCTTAATTGTGAGTTTTGCGCAACATCTAAACTTAAAAGAATGAGAAATTTAAATCCTGATGAAATATATGATCAGGTTGTCACAATAAATGATCAAAGCAAAAATTATTTTAATAGATCACTAACTAATATTGTTTTTATGGGGATGGGTGAACCTTTAATGAATTATAATAACTTAATAAAATCTATAGATTTAATTTGCTCAAAAAAAGGACTTGGGATTTCTCAGAAAAGGATAGTGGTTTCTACATCAGGAATTCCAAAAATGATTAAAAAATTATCAGATGAATCATTAAAAGTTAATTTAGCCGTATCACTTCACTCAGCAATAGAATCAATCAGAAACAAAATCATGCCATTTACAAAAGATTTTCCGTTAATTGAATTAAAAGAATCTCTCATCTACTGGTATAAAAAAACTAATAGAAGAATAACTTATGAATATATAGTTTGGAAAGGTATAAATGATTCCAGAAGTGATATTAATGCATTAATTGACTTTTGTAAAATTGTACCTTCAAAAGTAAATCTTATTCAATATAACAGTATTGGTAATGATGATTTTAAAACAGCTGATACCAAAACTATTAAGCTTTATGAAGATGAATTAGAAAAGAAAAAGATTATAGTCACCATTCGAAGATCTAGAGGTCAGGATATTGATGCAGCTTGTGGTCAGTTGGCAAATAAAGAAGTTAGCTTAAATTGAAGTACTTATTTTCTTTTACTTCTAGAAGCTAATATTAATGCATTGTAGGCATTTACTATTTTTCCAGATTTAGATAGATTTTTAAATGAAACTTTGGCATCATTTTCTGTTCCATCAATTTCAAAATCTATATTTATCCCAGATTCTATTATTATTTCTTTTACTTTTTTTGCAGAAAGATTAGGGAAATATGAAAAAATTAATGAAGCAACTCCTGATGTTGATGGGGCAGCCATTGAAGTTCCACTTTGGAACTCATATTTATTTTCTGGCAGAGCAGAATAAATGCTAACTCCAGGAGCAAAGACATCTACATTTTGTTTACCATAGTTAGAAAAGGATCCAATAATATTTTTATCGTAGCTGATTGATGATGCACCAACATTAATAAATGTATCTGAGAACTCATTATTTCCAAAATATTGATCATTAGGATAATTGTCATTATTATTTTTGTCTAAATCTTTTGATTCATTCCCTGAAGCATGAACAATCAAAACATCTTTTAGTGAAGCATATCTAATAGCATCAATTACCCATTCTGGATTTGAAGAATAGTATTTTCCAAAACTACCATTAATTATTTTTGCCCCATTATCAACTGCATAAATTATTGCCCTAGCAATATCTTTATCATATTCATCTCCATTAGGAACAGCTCTAAGTGCCATAATCTTTACATGATTATTTATGCCCCTATTTCCTAAAGAATTATTTCTTAGTCCAGCTATAATCCCTGATACATGAGTCCCATGACTCTCAGCAGATTTGATATTATTTACTTTGTAGTCTCCATAGTTTATATCATTAATATCATATATGTTATCATCACTTTTTCTTCCATTAAAGTTTACATTATAATGATACTTTGATTGTTCTTCAAAATAATTCTTTCCTTCAATTAAATAATCTAAAGAAATGTCTATTGACATAAAATAAGTAAGAAATTCCTTTGCATTTAAAATATCTTCTGATAGAGAATCATCAACAATTGTTTTTAAGTCATCTGAGGAGAAATCATCATTGGTTAAGTATTTAGATATAATTTTTTTAGATTTTTTATACCCTTCTACATAACCTTTATATCGACTGAGATTATCATTCAATTCGTTAATCTTAGCATTAATTTCAGACTTTGCATCATTGTATTTTCTGTTGTTTTTGATTCCATCTCTTAATAATCTTGTCATCTCTAGAGTCTCATCATATGCGTCTTCCAAATAATTCCAGCCATGAATATCATCAACATATCCATTATTATCATCATCCTTACCATTATTAGGAATTTCATCTCCATTTACCCAAATTAATCCTTGTAAATCTTCATGATATATATCAATTCCAGTATCAATAACAGCTACAATAACGGTGTCAGCTTTAAGCCCTTTTAATAATTCATTATATGCCTTATCTACACTCATTCCTGGAATTGAATCATCTGATATATCAAGATTATACCAGTTTTGTCTTTCTAACAAAGAAGGTTCAGTAGCCTTTTTCAAAGAAGTTGATGTGATATAATCATTAGTAAATTTTATAGATCCACATGAATAGAGACCTAATAGAATAAGTAGGAAGAAATAGTTATTAAAATTTTTCAAATAATTATTTTTTTGACCTTCTGTTATCTATAAAACTTTTTATAAAATATAAAACAGCAATGGATGATGTAGTAATCATTCCAATAACCCTGTAAAGACCAATCCCTCCTTGATCAATTGACTTAGGAAGTCTCATCCAAATAAGTGAAAAAAGAATTATTACTGTAGCCAAAACAGCAAGATGAGCTATAAGTTTATTCCCTTCTTCAATTTTATTTGTACATCCTAATAGACCACCTCCCATTATTACTGGTATTAAAGCTGTTGTTGAAGAACTATCTATATAGCCCCATAATCCAAGGACTATAAGAGAAATAGAATTAATTAAATTGGCTTTTGATGCATTCATAATTAAATATTCTTTTGTTTAAGATTCTAAATATATGAAATATATTATTTTTTTATGAAAAAAACCCTTAAGAAGCACTGGTTATACAAAAAAAGTTTATAAATTTGCACTCGTAAAAAAACAAAAAATATACTGTTATTATGGCTAAAGAAAAATTTGATAGATCAAAACCCCACTTGAATATTGGGACTATCGGACACGTTGATCACGGAAAAACTACTTTAACTGCAGCAATAACAAAGGTTTTAGCTGATGCTGGATTATCAGAAGCTAGAACTTTTGATTCAATTGATAATGCTCCAGAAGAGAAAGAACGTGGTATTACAATTAATACTTCTCACGTAGAGTATCAAACTGCTAATCGTCACTATGCTCATGTTGACTGTCCAGGTCATGCCGATTATGTTAAGAACATGGTTACTGGTGCTGCCCAAATGGATGGTGCAATACTTGTTGTTGCAGCTACTGACGGACCAATGCCTCAAACTAGAGAACATATACTTCTTGGAAGACAAGTTGGTGTTCCTAGAATTGTAGCATTTCTAAATAAAGCTGATATGGTCGATGATGCTGAATTATTAGAGCTTGTTGAAATGGAAGTAAGAGATTTACTTTCTTTCTATGAATATGATGGAGATAATACACCTGTTATTCTTGGATCAGCATTAGGAGCTTTAAATGGAGAAGCTAAATGGGTAGAAAGTGTTATGAAACTTATGGAAGAAGTTGATAATTATATTGAACTTCCTAAAAGAGATACTGAAAAAGACTTTTTAATGCCGGTAGAGGATGTGTTCTCTATTACAGGTAGAGGAACAGTTGCAACTGGTCGAATTGAGACTGGTGTTGCTAATACTGGTGATGAAATTGATATCATTGGTATGGGTGCTGAAAAACTTAAATCTACTGTTACTGGTGTTGAAATGTTTAGGAAAATTCTTGATAGAGGTGAAGCTGGAGATAATGTTGGTATTCTATTAAGAGGTATTGAAAAAACAGATATTAGTAGAGGAATGGTTATTTGTAAACCAGGTTCCGTTACACCTCATTCTAAATTTAAGGCTGAGGTATATATCTTGAAAAAAGAAGAAGGTGGTCGTCATACTCCATTCCACAACAATTATCGCCCTCAGTTCTATGTTAGAACTACAGATGTTACAGGTAATATTGTGCTTCCTGATGGTGTTGAGATGGTGATGCCTGGTGATAATTTGACTATTACTGTTGAGTTAATTTCACCTATTGCGTTAAATTTAGGTCTAAGATTTGCTATTAGAGAAGGTGGTAGAACCGTCGGAGCAGGTCAGGTGACTGAAATTTTGGATTAATAAAAACAAAGTTTAATTAACTCTAAGGTGTCATTCAATTTGATTGACGCCTTTTGTGAAATATAAACGGGTTTAGCTCAGTTGGTAGAGCACTGGTCTCCAAAACCAGGTGTCGGGAGTTCGAGTCTCTCAACCCGTGCACAAAAAAGGATGGGATCGATTATAAACTTTATTAAAAAATCATTAACTGAACTGAGGGAAAATGTTAAGTGGACTCCTCGTTCAGAACTTTTGAATTTATCAGGATTGGTAATTGTTTTTTCTGTGCTTTTTGCTTTAGCCATATGGGCAGCAGATTCTATTTTATCAAGAATAGTAAAAGTGTATTTTGATATAATAAGTTAACTATGGTAAGCGTAACAGATAAAAAGTGGTATGTGATTAGGTCTGTAACAGGTCAGGAGGCTAAGGTTAAGCAATACATTATGACTGAGTTAGATCGAGTTGGTCTTGATAGTCAAGTTGAAGATATACTAGTTCCCACTGAGAAGGTTATTCAAATTAGACAAGGTAAAAAAGTTCAAAAAGAGAAAACATATTTTCCTGGTTATATTATGATTAAAGCTGATATTTCTGGTGAGATCCTTCATATTATCAGATCCGTAACAAATGTTTTAGGGTTTTTAGGAGAGACTAAAGGTGGTGAACCGGTACCTCTTAGAACTTCTGAAGTTAATAGAATGCTTGGAAAAGTTGATGAGCTTGCAATATCTGGTGAACAGATTTCTATTCCTTTCAATATTGGAGAAAGCGTTAAAGTTATTGATGGTCCATTTAATGGTTTTACAGGATCAATTGATAACGTTAATGAAGAAAAAAGAAAACTTGAAGTCATGGTAAAAATATTTGGTAGAAAAACACCACTTGAATTAAGCTATATGCAAGTTGAAAAAATATAATTAAATATGGCAAAACAAATAGAAAAGGTATTAAAACTTCAAATTCGTGGAGGAGTAGCAAACCCAGCACCTCCAATTGGACCAACTCTTGGAGCTGCTGGAGTTAATATTATGGAGTTCTGTAAACAATTCAATGCTAGAAGTCAGGATAAGCCTGGTAAAATATTACCTGTTGTAATTAGTGTTTTTAAAGATAAAAGTTTTGATTTTGTTATTAAGACGCCTCCAGCTGCAGTTCAACTTTTAGAAGCAACAAAAATTAAAAAGGGTTCTGGTGAACCAAACAGAGAGAAAGTTGCTTCTGTTTCATGGGACCAAATTAAGAAAATAGCAGAAGATAAGATGGTAGATTTAAATGCATTTACAGTTGACTCAGCCATGAGAATGGTTGCAGGAACTGCTAGATCAATGGGTATTAAAGTAAATGGAAAACAACCTCCGGTTAGTAAATAATGAAAAAGGCAACTAAAAACAGAAAACTCTCTTTAGAGAAAATAGATCAAGATAAATTTTATAGCTTGGATGAGGCTTCTGAATTGGTCAAAGAAATTACTACAACAAAATTTGATTCATCAGTTGATTTGGCAATAAGATTAGGCGTCGATCCTAAAAATGCTAATGAAATGATTCGTGGGGTAGTTTCTCTTCCTCATGGAACTGGTAAATCTCTAAAGGTATTAGCATTAGTTAGTCCAGATAAAGAAGATGAAGCAAAAAAAGCAGGAGCTGATTATATTGGACTTGATGAATTTATTGACAAAATAAAAAATGGATGGGTTGATGTAGATGTAATTGTTACTATGCCAAGTGTTATGCCAAAACTTGGCCCCTTAGGGAAAATTTTAGGACCTAGAGGTCTAATGCCTAATCCAAAAACAGGAACAGTAACAATGGATATTGGAAAAGCAATTACGGATATAAAAGGTGGTAAGATTGATTTTAAAGTTGATAAAACGGGTATAATTCATGCTTCAGTAGGTAAAGTATCATTTACAGCTGATAAAATAAAAGACAATGCAAATGAGTTAATAAACACAATAGTAAAATTAAAACCATCATCCTTAAAGGGTACATATGTAAAAAGTATTTCTATATCTAGTACTATGAGTCCTGGGATTGCAATAGAAACAAAAGTAGAATAAGAAATAATGAAGAAGGAAGAAAAAATTAAAGTTGTTGAAGACTTGAAAAATGATCTTGTAGAGTGTAAGACACTTTATTTGACTGATATTGCTGGTCTTGATTCCATTCAAACAAATAAGTTAAGAAGAGAATGCTTTAACTCGAATGTAAAGTTATCGGTTGTTAAGAATACATTTCTACATCGTGCAATGGAAGAGTCTGGTGTTGACTTTGGCGAACTTAAAGAACACCTCAAAGGTAACACATCTATAATGTTTTCTGATTATGGAAATGCACCTGCAAAAGTTATCAAAAAGTTTAGAAAAGATGGCGATAAACCTATTTTAAAGGGTGCTTTTATTGATGAGGCTATATATATAGGAGATGAACAGATAGATTTTCTGTCTACACTTAAATCTAAGGAAGAAATAATTGGTGAGATTATTAGTTTGCTTCAGTCTCCAGTAAAAAATGTTATATCAGCTCTTAAATCAGGTGGTGGTAAAATTGCAGGGTTAATAAAGACACTAAAAGAAAAACCAGCAATTGAAGAGCCAGCAAAGGAAGAACCGAAAGCTAAGGTAAAGGAAGAATCGAAAACTAAGGTAAAGGAAGAACCGAAAGCTGAAGATTCTTAGTGAAAAAAAATTAAGTGAAAAATAAATAAATTAATAATTAAAAACTCTAATAATGGCAGATCTAAAAAAAGTCGCAGACCAGCTTGTTAGCCTTACAGTAAAGGAGGTTAATGAACTAGCTGATATTCTAAAAGAAGATCATGGTATTGAACCAGCTGCAGCTGCAGCTGTTGCAGTATCAGGAGGTCCAGCAGCAGGTGGAGACTCTGCAGCTGAAGCAAAAACTGAATTTGATGTAATTCTTAAATCAGCTGGAGGTTCAAAACTTGCAGTTGTTAAATTGGTTAAGGAATTAACAGGATTAGGTTTAAAAGAAGCTAAAGATCTTGTAGATAATACTCCTAGTAACCTTAAGGAAGCAGTATCTAAAGATGACGCTGAGGGACTGAAGAAATCTCTTGAAGAAGCTGGAGCTGAAATTGAACTTAAGTAAATTAAAATAAATCAATTTTAGGCCTTTAGGATTAATCCTAAAGGCCTAGCCTTGTATTATCTAATTTGAAATAATAAAAGATGACAAAAAAAAATAATCAAAGAAGAAATTTTGCTAATTCTAAAAGTGCTAATGTAGCAACAGATTTTTTAGATATACAGATAAAATCATTTAAAGACTTTTTTCAATTAGAAACAAGATCTGATGAAAGAGTTGAAGAGGGATTATTTAATACTTTTAAAGAAAACTTTCCTATTACTGATGCAAGAGATCAATTTGTATTAGAATTTCTTGATTATTTTATTGATCCTCCAAGATATTCAATGCAAGAGTGTATTGAGAGAGGATTAACTTATTCAGTCCCATTAAAAGCTAGACTTAAACTTTATTGTACAGATGCTGAACATGAGGATTTTGAAACAATTGTTCAAGATGTTTTCTTAGGATCTATACCATATATGACTCCAAGTGGTACATTTATTATAAATGGTGCAGAGAGAGTAGTTGTTTCTCAATTACATAGATCTCCTGGTGTTTTTTTCGGTCAATCTTTCCATGCAAATGGAACAAAATTATATTCTGCTAGAGTAATTCCTTTCAAGGGTTCATGGATTGAATTTGCAACTGATATTAATAATGTAATGTACGCTTATATTGACAGGAAAAAGAAACTTCCCGTTACAACTCTATTCAGAGCTATTGGTTATCAGGGAGACAAGCAGATACTTGAAATATTTGATCTAGCTGAAGAGATTAAAGTTACTAAAGCAGCAATAAAAAAAGTAATTAATAGAAAGCTTGCTGCTAGAGTTTTAAAAACTTGGCATGAAGATTTTGTTGATGAAGATACTGGAGAGGTTATCTCAATTGAAAGAAATGAAATAATAATAGATAGAGATACAGTAATTGAGAAGGAACATATTGAACAAATTATAGATGCTGATGTAAAGACTATTTTAGTTCATAAAGAAGATTCTCATCTTTCAGATTATGCTATCATATATAATACACTTCAAAAGGACCAAACAAATACTGAAAAAGAAGCAGTAGAATATATTTATAGACAACTTAGAAATGCTGAGCCGCCAGATGAAGAGACAGCAAGGGGTATTATAGATAAACTTTTCTTTTCTGATCAAAGATATAACTTGGGAGAAGTTGGAAGATATAGAATGAATAAAAAGCTTAACCTAGATGTTGATATGGAGGAGAGGACTCTTACTAGACTAGATATAACTACTATTATTAAGTATCTAATAGAATTGATTAATTCTAAAGCTGAAATAGATGATATTGATCATTTATCTAATAGAAGAGTTAGAACTGTTGGGGAACAACTTTCAACTCAATTTGGAGTTGGTCTTGCAAGAATGGCAAGAACAATAAGGGAAAGAATGAATGTTAGAGATAATGAAGTTTTTACTCCAATTGATCTAATTAACGCAAAGACTTTATCATCAGTTATAAATACTTTTTTTGGTACTAATCAATTATCTCAGTTTATGGATCAAACAAATCCTCTTGCTGAGTTAACTCATAAAAGAAGACTTTCAGCTCTTGGTCCTGGTGGGCTATCAAGGGAAAGAGCAGGTTTTGAGGTTAGAGATGTTCATTATACTCATTATGGGAGACTATGTCCAATTGAAACTCCTGAAGGACCAAATATTGGTCTAATATCATCTTTGGCAGTATATGCAAGAGTTAACAATTTAGGATTTATTGAGACGCCATACCGAGAAGTTAAAGATGGAAAAATTAATCTATCTAAGATTAAGTATTTAACAGCAGAAGAAGAAGAGAATAATTTAATAGCTCAAGCAAATATTGATATAGAAAAAAACGGAAAGATTATTTCAAAAAAAGTTATTGCAAGAGATGAGGCAGACTTTCCAGTTGTATCTCCTGATAAGATAAACTATACAGATGTGGCACCAAATCAGATTGCATCGATTTCAGCTTCTCTGATTCCTTTCTTAGAGCATGATGATGCCAATAGAGCATTGATGGGATCTAATATGATGAGACAAGCTGTCCCTCTATTAAGACCTGAGTCTCCCATTGTAGGAACGGGGCTGGAGAGATCTGTTGCATCTGATTCAAGAGTTTTAATTAATGCAGAGAGGGCAGGTAATGTTGAATTTGTTGATGCTAATAAGATTATAATTAACCATAATTTAACGTCTGAGGAGGAATTACTATCATTTGATGAACCTAAAAAAACATATGATCTTATTAAATTTAAAAAGACAAATCAAGGTACTTGTGTTAATTTAAGGCCTATTGTTAAGAAGGGAGATACAGTTATTAAAGGACAAGTTCTATGTGAAGGGTATGCTACTCAAAACGGTGAATTAGCATTAGGAAGAAATCTTAAGGTAGCTTTTATGCCTTGGAAAGGCTATAATTTTGAAGATGCAATTGTAATTTCAGAGAGTGTTGTTAGACAAGACATATTTACCTCAATTCATATTGATGAGTATTCTATTGATGTAAGAGACACTAAATTAGGGGCTGAAGAACTTACAGATGATATTCCAAATGTTAGTGAAGAAGCGACTAAGGAACTAGATGAAAATGGAATGATTAGAATTGGTGCTGAAGTTAACCCTGGAGATATATTAATTGGTAAGATTACTCCTAAAGGTGAATCAGATCCTACTCCTGAAGAAAAACTTTTGAGAGCGATTTTTGGAGATAAGGCAGGTGATGTTAAGGATGCATCTTTAAAAGCTCCTCCATCTCTTAATGGGATTGTTATTGATAAAAAATTATTTGTAAGGTCATTTAAAGATAAAAGAAAAAGAAGTCAAGATAAAGTTGATTTAGAAAATTTGAACTCTAAATATGAACTAATTCTAAATGATATAAAGGGAGTTCTAATTGAGAAATTATTTAGTGTAGTAAATGGAAAGACATGTCAGGGAGTATATAATGATTTAGGGGAAGAAATATTACAAAAAGGGAAAAAATATACTCAAAAAATGCTTCAAAATGTTGATGATTATACACATTTAACAAAAGGTGCATGGACTACTAGTGACAGTACTAATAGTCTTATTAATAATTTATTACATAATTATAGGATTAAAGAAAATGATATTCAAGGATCTCTAAGAAGAGATAATTTTACTATAAGTGTAGGGGATGAGCTTTCACCAGGAGTTAAACAGTTAGCAAAGGTTTATGTCGCAAAAAAGAGAAAACTTAAAGTAGGTGATAAAATGGCTGGAAGACATGGAAATAAAGGAATTGTTGCAAGAATTGTAAGAGAAGAAGACATGCCTTTTCTAGAGGATGGCACTCCAGTTGATATAGTTCTGAATCCACTTGGTGTTCCTTCAAGGATGAACATAGGTCAAATTTATGAAACTGTCTTAGGTTGGGCTGGTAAAAAATTAAGTAAGAAATTTTCAACACCAATTTTTGATGGTGCCACTCTTGATCAAATAAATGAATTAACAGATAAAGCAGAACTACCAAGATTTGGTCATACCTACCTCTACGATGGAGGAACTGGTAAAAGGTTTGACCAAGCTGCTACAGTTGGAATTATTTATATGCTAAAACTTGGCCATATGGTTGATGATAAAATGCATTCGCGATCAATTGGTCCTTATAGTTTAATTACACAACAGCCACTTGGAGGTAAGGCTCAATTTGGTGGTCAACGTTTTGGAGAAATGGAAGTTTGGGCTTTAGAGGCATATGGTGCTTCAAGTGCTCTACAAGAAATATTAACAATTAAGTCAGATGATGTTGTAGGAAGAGCTAAAACATATGAGGCGATAGTAAAAGGTGAGAACCTTCCTCAACCTGGGCTGCCAGAATCATTTAATGTACTTATGCATGAACTTAAAGGATTAGGCTTAGATATTAGGCTTGTAGAAAAATAAAATTAATTATATCTATTTTGAATATGGCAAAAAATAATGAAACAATAAGTCAAAAAAAATTTAACACAATTTCCATTGGTTTAGCATCTCCTGAAGTTATACTTGGAAATTCTAGAGGAGAAGTCCTTAAACCAGAAACAATAAATTATAGAACCCACAAACCAGAAAGGGATGGTCTTTTTTGTGAAAGAATATTTGGACCTGTTAAAGACTTTGAATGTGCATGTGGAAAATATAAAAGAATCCGTTATAAGGGAATTGTTTGTGATAGATGTGGAGTTGAAGTAACTGAAAAGAAAGTTAGAAGAGATAGAGTTGGTCATATTAGTCTAGTTGTTCCTGTTGCTCATATCTGGTATTTTAGATCATTACCAAATAAAATTGGATACCTCTTAGGTCTAGCATCAAAAAAGCTTGATATGATAATATATTATGAAAGATATGTTGTTATTCAACCTGGTGAAGCTAAAAATGCTGAAGGTGAGTCTGTTAATAAAATGGATTTTCTAACTGAAGAAGAATATTTGTCAATTATTGAAACACTTCCAGCAGATAATCAATTTTTGGATGATAGTGATGAAAAAAAATTCATTGCAAAAATGGGTGCAGAGTGTTTAATTGAACTTTTATCTAGAATTGATTTAGAAGAATTATCTTATCAATTAAGACATAAAGCTAACAATGAAACTTCAAAACAGAGAAAAACAGAAGCCCTTAAAAGGCTTCAAGTTGTTGAATCTTTTCGAGAAGCAAATCAAAGAAAAGAAAATCTTCCAGAGTGGATGATAGTTAAGGTAATACCTGTTATTCCGCCTGAATTAAGACCTCTAGTACCATTAGATGGAGGTAGATTTGCAACTTCAGACTTAAATGACTTATATAGAAGGGTAATTATTAGAAATAATAGATTAAAAAGATTGGTTGAAATTAAAGCCCCTGAGGTAATACTTAGAAACGAAAAAAGAATGCTTCAAGAATCAGTTGATTCATTATTTGATAATACAAGAAAATCATCAGCTGTAAAAACTGAATCAAATAGACCATTAAAGTCATTATCTGACTCGTTAAAGGGTAAACAGGGTAGATTTAGACAAAATTTATTAGGGAAAAGGGTAGATTATTCTGCAAGATCTGTAATTGTAGTTGGACCTGAATTAAAATTATATGAATGTGGACTCCCTAAAGATATGGCAGCAGAACTTTATAAACCTTTTATTATTAGGAAACTAATTGAAAGAGGAATTGTAAAGACTGTTAAATCTGCCAAGAAAATTATTGATAGGAGAGAGCCAATTGTATGGGATATTCTAGAAAATGTTCTTAAAGGTCATCCAGTACTTCTTAATAGAGCACCTACTCTTCATAGATTGGGAATACAGGCTTTCCAACCTAAATTAATTGAGGGAAAAGCTATCCAGCTTCACCCATTAACTTGTACTGCATTTAATGCAGATTTTGATGGAGATCAAATGGCTGTTCATCTTCCATTAGGCCCGGAGGCTATTCTTGAGGCTCAATTATTGATGTTAGGTTCTCATAATATCCTTAACCCTGCTAATGGATCACCAATTACTGTCCCATCTCAGGATATGGTTCTAGGGCTTTACTATATGACTAAGTCAAGAAAATCGGATGAGAATAAAAAACTAATAGGAGAAGGACTGACTTTTTACTCATCTGAAGAAGTTAAAATGGCTTATAATGAGAATAAAGTTGATTTAAATGCTCATATAAAATGTAGAATTTTAAGATATGATAGTAAAACAGGTAAATCTATTTCTGAAATTATTGAAACTACACCTGGTAGAATCTTTTTCAATGAAGTTGTCCCAGAAAAAGCAGGTTTTTTTAATGAAGTACTAACTAAAAAGAATTTAAGAGAAATAATAGGTAAAATACTTCAATTTACAAGTGTTCCAGAAACTTCTGAATTCCTAGATCTAATAAAAAATTTAGGATATTCTTTTGCTTTTAAAGGGGGATTGTCGTTTAGTTTAGGAGATATAATAATTCCTAACAAAAAACAAACTTTAATTGATAATGCTAATTCTCAGGTTGATGGAATTATAAATAACTATAACATGGGATTAATTACTAATAATGAAAGATATAATCAGGTTATAGATGTTTGGACATCTGCAAATGCTACATTAACAGAGCTAGCAATGAAACAAATAAGTGAAGATCAGCAAGGTTTTAACTCTGTTTATATGATGCTTGATTCTGGAGCTAGAGGTTCTAAAGAACAAATTAGACAATTAACGGGTATGAGAGGGTTAATGGCTAAACCAAAAAAATCAAATATTGGTGGTGGCGAGATAATTGAAAACCCAATTTTATCTAATTTTAAAGAAGGACTTTCTATTCTTGAGTATTTTATTTCAACTCATGGAGCAAGAAAAGGATTAGCAGATACCGCTTTAAAGACAGCTGATGCTGGTTATCTTACAAGAAGACTTGTAGATGTTTCACAAGATGTAATTGTTAATGAATTTGACTGTGGTACATTAAGAGGTCTAGAAGTTTCAGCACTAAAGAAAAATGAAGAGATTGTTGAAACTTTAGGAGAAAGAATATTAGGAAGAGTTTCGTTAAATCAAGTTGTAGATCCTACAAATAATGAAGTATTAGTTGAAGCTGGAACTCAAATAGATGAGGAGATTGTTAATAAAATTGAGTTAACTCCTATTACATCAATAGAGGTTAGATCTCCATTAACATGTGAGACTAAAAGAGGAATTTGTGTTAATTGTTATGGAAGAAATCTTTCGACAGGTAAATTAGTACAAATAGGAGAAGCTGTTGGTGTAGTTGCTGCTCAATCCATTGGAGAACCAGGGACCCAATTAACTTTAAGAACTTTTCACGTTGGTGGAGTTGCTGGAAATATTTCTGAAGAAAACTCTCTTATTTCAAAATTTGAAGGAGTTGCTGAGATTGATGATTTAAAAGTTGTCAAGGTAAAAGATAACGATGGGAATAATAATATTGTTATATCAAGAACAAGTGAGATAAGAATTATAGATAAAAATACTAAGAATGTCTTAAGTACCAATAATATTCCTTATGGATCTTATATAAGTATAAAAAATGGACAAAAAATAAAAAAAGGAGATTTAATTTGTCAATGGGATCCTTTTAACGGTGTTATAGTTTCAGAATTTTCTGGTAAAATAGTTTATGAAAATATTGAAATTGGAAAGACTTATAAGGTTGAGATTGATGAACAGACTGGTTTTAAAGAAAAAGTTATAACTGATTCTAGAGACAAAAAATTAATACCAACATTATTGATACAAGATTCTAAAGGTGTTACTCTTAGATCATATAATTTACCTGTTGGAGCTCATATTATGGTTGATGAAAAAGAGAAAATAACTAAAGGAAAAATACTTGTAAAAATTCCAAGAAAATCTGGAAAATCAGGAGATATAACTGGTGGACTTCCAAGAGTTACTGAACTTTTTGAAGCAAGAAATCCATCTAATCCTGCTATTGTTTCTGAAATTGATGGTGTTGTATCATTTGGTAAGATTAAACGTGGTAATAGAGAGATAGTAGTTGAATCCAAATTTGGAGATGTTAAAAAATATCTAGTAAAACTTTCGAACCAGATATTAGTTCAAGAAAATGATTTCATCAAAGCGGGGATGCCTTTATCTGATGGATCTATAACACCTACAGATATTCTAAATATAAAAGGTCCTGCTGCTGTTCAACAATATCTAGTGAATGAAGTACAAGAAGTTTACAGACTCCAAGGTGTTAAGATTAATGACAAGCATTTTGAAGTTGTAGTTAGACAAATGATGAGAAAAGTTAAAATAATTGATCCTGGTGATTCTATATTCCTTGAAAATCAGTTAACGTATAAAGATGAATTTATTTCTCAAAATGATTCCTTATATGGAATGAAAGTAGTTGAAGAATCTGAGGATAGTGAAACATTTAAGGTTGGTAGATTAGTTTCAGCGCGCCAACTCCGTGATGAAAATTCAATTTTACAAAGAGATGATAAAAAACTAGTCTCTGCTAGAGATGCAAAACCAGCAACTGCTTCTACTCAATTGCAAGGAATAACTAGAGCTTCTCTTCAAACTAAATCTTTTATATCTGCTGCTTCTTTCCAAGAGACAACTAAAGTTCTTAATGAGGCTGCTGTTAATGGTAAAAATGATTCTTTAGAAGGATTAAAAGAAAATGTTATTGTTGGACATAAAATTCCTGCAGGTACGGGGAATAGAAAACATGATAATATTTTGGTTGGTCTTAAAGAAGAATATAATAGTTTACTTATTAATAAAGAAGAAGAAGAGTTAAATTATTAATTTAACTTATATATGGTTGAAGAAAAAGTAGTTTTAGTTGATAAGAGTGGTAACCAAATAGGTTTAATGCCTAAATTGGAAGCTCATCAAAAAGGAATACTCCATAGAGCATTTTCAATCTTTTTGTTTAATTCTGAAAATCAAATCTTACTTCAAAAGAGATCTTTAATAAAATATCATTCTGGAGGGTTGTGGACAAATACTTGTTGTAGCCACCCTAGAGATGGAGAAGATATTATTGATGCAGGTAAAAGAAGATTATATGAAGAGATGGGAATTAAAACAGAACTCAAAAAAGAATTTGAATTTACTTATAATGCGGTCTTAGAAAATGGACTTACAGAGCATGAATTTGATCATGTACTAATAGGAAATTTTAATGGAACCCCTATTCTAAATAAAGATGAAGTAGAAGACTGGAAATGGATGTCACTTGAGGAAATAGAAAAAGATATAAATGAAAATAAAGAAGATTATACGGTATGGTTTGTTATAGCATTTGATTATTTTTATAAAAATTTTAAAAAGTGAACCTTACAATAAGTAGAAAGTCTCATTTTAATGCAGCTCATAAACTTTATAGGCCTGATTGGTCTGATAAAGAAAATGAAAGAGTTTTTGGTAAGTGTGCTAATAAAAATTTTCATGGCCATAATTATGATTTAACAGTTAGTTTAACTGGGAAAGTAAATCCTGAAACAGGATATGTTTATGATTTAGGTAAATTGAAGGATATAGTTAAAAAAGAAGTTGAAGACTATCTTGATCATAAAAATTTAAATCTTGATATTTCAGAATTTAAAAATTTAAATCCAACTGCTGAGAATATAGCTATTTTAATATATGATAGGTTAATAAAGTATTTTAAATCTGATTATAAGCTTAAAATAACTCTTTTCGAGACTCCTAGAAATTTTGTGGAATATTCTGGATAAAAATTTATCTTCTTTTTTGTTTGATTATCTCTCTTCTTGTTTTTGAAGGTGAAAAACTCAAAATTTTTGCTAATTGGTCTAAAAAGCGTGTTGAAGTTTTTGAAGGTCTATATCGTTTTGTTTTTAATCCCATAATATATAAATATATAAAAAATAAGATATTCTACTATAGAAATTAGTTACTAATTATCTCCATCAATAACTTACCATATTTACTAACCTTTATAGAGTCATTAAATTTATCATACACCTGTTTTAATAATTCTTTATTAGCATCTGGGACTTCAGTAGTAACAATAAAAGGAGAAATCTCATAATCAGCATTTGTAGTTGCGAAGTTAAGGCTATACAGATATTTTCTTTTAATTAAGTTATTTATTGCATCATTAACTGAATCAAATCTTTTATTATTCCCATTAATTTGTGAGTCATAGTATATTTCAAGAAGATCAAGATTTTCAAGATTAAATTTTCTTATGATTGACATATATTCTTCCATTAAAGTTTGATTATCAGATCCTAAAATTTCAGCATTTGTATCAAAAGTTTTTAATCTTGAATTAATCACTATTTCACCATTATTACCAAAAAACTTTATCCTATCATTAAGAGAGTCTCCGTCAAATTTATCTAGGTATAAATAATATATATCAGGTTCGTTTATGGATGTGCTAAGATTAAATTCAAATTCATTATTTACTTTAGTTGAATCAATTGATATAAAAACTGAGTCAACAAATTGTTGTAGATATAGCTTGCCTTTTCTCAACCCATCAATTTTACCACTTACTGACATATAATTATTTGATTCACTATTATTACAGCTATAAGTAATTGTAACAGATAATAGAAGAATTAATATGTTTTTTATTCGAATATTCATTGTTATATATTAATCCAATAAGTTAGTTTCAAATTAATTGATCTAAATTGAGGTTCAATAGATCCAGTAGTAAAATAGTTGTCATTATATACTAGATATAAATCAGATAATGGAGCAAACCTCCATTGAAGCCTTGAATTAATTCCAAGATTTTCAGATTGATTAGTATATTGAACATATGTGGTCCAAAAAGTTTTCTTGTTAAAAGTAAATTGAAATTTTGGACTAATTAACCAAATATCTCTGCTTGGGTAGGGTTCTGGAAGTTCAATAGAATCGTAATTTATTTTTAGACTTGTATTAAAATAAGGTTGTACTCTAAAATTTAACTCATTATTAATTGAAAACTTTGTTCCATTAAAAAAATCACCAAAATTAACTTTTGATTTGACACTAAATAAATTCTTATCTGGAGTGCTATATGCAATTTCGTAATCAGTATAAGAATAAAAGTTATTAGCAGGAAGAGGAGTAGCTCCTTCAGTTCTAGTTGGATCAAAATCATAATATAGATAATCCCTCTTTATATTCTGTTTAATTTCAAACTCACTTTGATTTAAATATTTTATTTCAAAAGATGAAATATTCCATCTTCCTTCAAATTTTTCTTTTTTATTTGGTCTAAAGACATATGCAGAATAATGCTGTAGAGCATAATTGAGTACTGTGGAACTATTCTTTGGGTATATTCTATATTGATAAAATGGAGTAAGTTTTATAAAACCATATCTTCTATAGTATCCAAGATCTGATCTAAAGTCATCACCAACATATGAACCACCCATACTAATATAATGCTTACGTGTATTCTTTGATAGTCTCATTCCAAATGATGCATTTTTATCATTTTTTTCAGGAGTAATAGATTTGTGAATAAAGGTTCTGCCACTCCATTCACCATTTTCAGAAGCTAGGTTATATTCAAATCCAAATACCCTATTATACTTTTTTTGATTTTCAACAAAATCATAATTTTTTGTATTCTCTCTATTAATAAAAAAGAAGGCATAATTAGATCTAGCAAAAACTTTATTTCTTATAGTAAATAGTGTACTATTATTTTGAGGGATTCCATTAGTCTTATCTTCCTCTGTTAAAACATTTAATAAACCTATTCTTAACTTGTCATTTATTTTTCCACTTAATCTAAACCCTCTGATTATTTTATTCTCAATAGTATTTCCATCTAAATCTGTTGCTATTCCTATTCTTCTTGAGAAGAAAGGTTCAGCATCTCTTTGTTGACCAAAGTCAGTAAATAGATCAGAATTTTGAGTGAAGAATTGTCTTTTTTCAGGCAGTTTAAGCTCAAATTGAGTTAAGTTTACTAACTGATCATCAACTTCAACCTGAGAAAAATCAGGATTAAAAGTTAGATCAACGTTAATAGAATTACCTATTGGTACTTTCAAATCTAGACCGTATTCAAAATTGTTTAAACTTTTTTCTTGAACAAAATTTCTGCCAGTAATGCCATTAAAATATGGAATAAACGAAATGGGTTTTTTAGACTCACCTAGAGGTTTTTCAAAATTAATTTTTCCCATAAAAGCAAGATCACCTATTCTTTGATTTTGTGGAGTTTTAGCCCAACTTGAATGTTCCATAGTTTGAGTGTCACTCCTATAAATATTAAATCTCCAGCTCTTTGATCCATTTAAAAAATAGAGTTGATTAAGTGGAATTTTAACTTCTGCTATATAAGAGTCATCATATAATTTTGATTCTACCTCCCATATTGCATCCCATGAAGAATTCATCCCTCTGCTATCTCCCCATGAAAGGACAGAGGATAGAAGCATATCTCCTTTTAATCCGAGGTGATTGGTTTGAAATTTAAAAGCATTTGATGCATCACTAAAAGTATCAAATATTAATTGAACATAATCAGCACTTTTAGTTTCAAAATCTCTCTTTAAATTATATACTGTAAATTTCTTTTCTTTTGTATAAGCTTTAACAAGAAAATATAGATTTTTTTTGTCAAATAAAGCTTTAAATTCAGTTTGTTTAATTGCTTTAACTGAATCAGTTGGTCTCCACTGCCAAAAGTCGGAGGCTACATCAGCATTTTTCCATGCTGAATCATTAGGAGATCCATCAATCTCAATTTTATCTTCAGTATATTTAACAGTTACCTCCTGAGATTTAAGGATAAAGGTTTGAAATAAAAAAATAAATATATAGAGGCAGGTGTTTTTCAAATTATTTTTTTCTAACACAAAATTAGCATAAGTTTTGTAAAAACATCTTAAATTGATATATCCATTTTAAAGTATGAAAAATTTTGTAATATTAATTTTTTTATTATTTGGTAATACAAATTCAACAATTTGGGGACCTACAGGCCATAGAGTTGTTGGGGAAATTGCTGAACAAAATATTTCAAAAAAAACTAAAGAAGAAATTTCAAAAATTCTAGATGGTCAAACCCTTGCAGATATTTCAGTTTATGCTGATGAAATAAAATCAGATGATAGATATGATAAATACTATTCTTGGCATTTCATAAATTTTGATTTGGAAGAAGATTACTCTGAGTCAATAAAGTCTGAAGATGGTGATTTATTTATAGCTATAAATAAATGTATTGATGTATTGAAGAGTAAATCTAGCGATAATGAGAGTAAAGCTTTCCACCTTAAGTTACTTGTTCATTTTATAGGTGATCTTCATCAACCATTACATTTAGGACAAAAAGAAGATAGGGGAGGAAATAGAATCAATGTAAAGTGGTTTGGAAGAAACACTAATCTTCACAGTGTGTGGGATAGTAAAATGATTGATGGATACCAAATGAGCTACTCAGAAATGGCATATAATCTCCAAAAAAGTAAAACAAATAAATCGAAAAAATTTGAAAGAAAAGATTTAAATAGGTGGATTAATGAAATCCATATTCATACAAATAATATATATAAAAGTCTAGACAATACTAGTTTGGGCTATGAATACCAATATAAAAATTTTGATTTAGTTAAAATTTTATTATTTAAGGGAGGTCATAGACTAGCTGAAATTTTAAATTATATTTTTGACTGATTATTTTATTAAATCAATGCTTCTTTTAATAAATTCTGTTAGTTCCTCACCCTTAAGAGTGCTTTGTGATAATTTTGCTAAATCAATAGACTGTTTAATCAATCTTTTTCTTTTGTTTTCAGTTCTAGTATTTAAAATTTTTCCTACTAATTCATGATTAGTATTTACAATAAGTGTATACATTTCAGGAAAAGATCCCATTGCTCCACCTCCAGTTTGTTGCATTTCTTTCATTCTTCTCATAAACTCTGGTTGAGCTAACATAAATGGTAATGAATTGCTGTCCATTGGTTCTAGTTGTACAGTATATTTTTCTTCTGAAACAGACTCTTCTATCATAGGTTTAAGTTTCTCTTTTTCTTCATCACTTAATTTAGAAATTTTATTTTCTTCTTTATTTATAATATTTTCCAGAGAATCTGAATCTACCCGAGTAAATTTAATTTTTTCTTTTTTCGATTCAAACTTTTGAATTAAATGAGAGATAATAGGTGAATCTAATATTAAGACTTCATAACCTTTATCTTTTGCATTATTAATATAGGAATGTTGTTCATCTTTATTTTGAGCATATAGAATAATTAGATTTCCTTCTTTATCAGTTTGATTTTTCTTTATTTTCTTTTCTAGCTCAGAATAGGTAAGATACTTTTCATCTACTGTAGGGAATAAATTGAATTCTTCAGCTTTATCATAGAATTTATCTTCTGTTAACATCCCATATTCTATAACTACTTTAATATCATTCCATTTGTCTTCAAGACTTTTCCTGTCATTTTTAAAAATAGAATTTAATTTATCTGCTACTTTTCTGGTTATATAATTAGTTATTTTTTTAACAGATGAATCTGATTGTAGGTAACTTCTTGATATATTAAGCGGAATATCTGGAGAGTCAATTACACCTTTAAGTAATGCAAGAAATTCAGGAACTATTCCTTCAACATTATCGGTAACAAACACTTGATTTTGATACAGTTGAATTCTGTCTTTTTGAATATTTAAATCATTTGAAATTTTAGGAAAGTATAGTATACCTGTTAAATTAAATGGGTAATCTACATTAAGATGAATATGAAATAAAGGTTCTTCAAATTGAAAAGGATAGAGTTCTTTATAAAAGTTTTTATAGTCATCTTCTTTTAATTCTGATGGTGGTTTTGACCAAGCAGGATTAGTATTATTTATAATATTGTCAACAGTTATAGTTTTTGATCCCTCATCTTTATCATCTTTATTGACATTTTCTTCCTTTGTCCCAAATTTAATTGGATAGGGCATAAACTTGTTATACTTGTTAAGTAATTCTGTTATTTTAGTTTCTTCAAGATAGTCCTTGCTATCTTTTGAAATATGAAGAATTACTTCTGTACCTCTTTCTTTTTTTGAAGATTTTTTTAAACTATATTCAGGAGATCCATCACAAGTCCAATGTGCAGCAGATACATTTTTATATGATTTAGTTATAATTTCAACTTTATCAGCCACCATAAAAGAAGAGTAAAACCCTAAACCAAAGTGGCCAATAATTCCTGCATCATCTTTTTTATTCTTATATTTTTCAAGAAACTCTTCAGCTCCAGAAAAAGCAATATCATTAATATATTTTTTTACTTCTTCTGCAGTCATTCCAACACCATTATCAATTATGTGAAATGTTTTATCTTTTTTATTTACTTTAATTTCTATGCCTAAATCCTCAATATCCCCCTTAATCTTACCAACACTACTCATGTGGTTGATTTTTGTTAATGCATCAGTAGCATTTGACACTAATTCTCTTAAAAAAATTTCTTGATCACTATATAGAAATTTTTTAATTAGAGGAAATATATTTTCAACAGAAACATTTATTTTACCTTTTCCCATTTTTTAAATTTTATATTATATAAGCAAAAAAAATACCAATTACAATTATTATGACATTTTGGCACTATTTTCTTATCAAGTATAGTCCAATAAAATTAAGTAATCCGTTTATAGGTAATAGCTCATAACCAATAGAATATCCTCCAATTGAACTACTGTCAATATTCCCGAGAATAATAATTAAAATCATGTTAATTATTACTACATAGTAGACTTTTTTATCATCTATTTTGAATTTGGTGAAAATTCCAAAAGCAAATAAGCCTAATAATGGTCCATATGTATATTGAGCTACAGTAAGAAGACTATCTATAACATTTCTATCTAAAACATACCTATATATAATTACAACAATGATTAATGCTAAACTCATCCAAATATGAGTTTGCTTCCTAATTTTTAATTGACGATCTGGTGAAAGTTTATTTATTTTTAAAATATCTATACAAAAAGAAGTGGTAAGAGATGTTAATGCACTATCTGCACTACTATAGGCTGCAGCAATTAGTCCAAGAATAAATGTTATCCCTACAAATTGGCCTAAACTTCCTTCAAGAGCAATTTTTGGGAAAAGCAAATCAGAATTTGCCGGTATGCTAATATTATTTTTATAAGCATATATATATAACAAAGCGCCTAGTAATATAAATAGGAATGTTACAAAAGTTAAAATGAAGCTAAATAACACCATATTCTTTTTTGCCTCTCCTATATTTCTGCATGTTAAATTTTTTTGCATCATATCTTGATCTAGTCCAGTCATACATATTGTGATAAATGCTCCTCCAATAAAATGCTTCCAGAAGAAATTTCTTTCTAAGAAATTATCCATAACAAATATCTTATTATATTCTTTTAGATCTGATGAATACAAAAACTCTGTAATACTCCAGTCAAGGCTTTTGTTAATATATATAATCGATAATATAACAGCTAAAATCATAAAAGTTGTTTGAATTGTATCAGTCCATACAATAGTTTTTATCCCCCCCCTTTTCGTATATAGCCAAATCAAGAGGATAGAAAAAATGACTGTTATTTCAAATGGTATTTTCATTGAATCAAAAACAAATTCTTGAAGTACAATTGCTACTAGAAATAGTCTGAAAGATGCTCCCAGTACTCTTGATATGAGGAAAAAAACTGATCCAACAAAATAGGAGTTTTGACCAAACCTTTGATCTAAATATTCATAAATTGATGTCAGACCAATTCGATAGTATATTGGAAGTAATACACTTGCTACAAACAAATAACCAACAAGATATCCAAGAACAACTTGAAAGTATGTGAACTGTGAGTCTTCAACCCATCCAGGTACTGAGATAAATGTTACTCCAGATAATGAAGCACCTACCATTCCAAAGGCTACAATTAACCAATTTGAATTTTTATTCGCTTTAAAAAAAACTTTATTATTATCCTCTCTACCAGTTATATATGATATTAAGGTCAATATTGCAAAATATGAGAGTACAGTAATTAATATAATTTCAGGAGATAGCATCTATTTGTAAATATACAAAACAACTTTCAACGAATAATTTTCTAAATTTGCGGAATGGACTTTTCCTCAAAACTTCTTGAAAATTTAGTTTATAATATTTCTCAATTAACTGGTATTGGAAAAAGATCTGCTTTAAGAATTGCTCTTGAAATTCTAAAAAAACCTACAGAATATTCTAAAGATCTATCAGACAGTATAAGAGAATTTAGAGATAAAATAGGCTATTGCAATAAATGCCATAATATTTCTGATAAAGAAATATGTGAAATATGTACAAATCCTTCTAGAAATTCTTCTATTTTATGTATTGTAGAGGATGTTAGAGATGTTATGGCAATTGAGAATACTAATTTGTACAATGGGTTATATCATGTTTTAGGAGGAGTTATTTCTCCTATTGATGGGATTGGTCCAGAAGATTTAAATATTGATACTATTAGAAATAAAATTCAAGAACAATCAATTAAAGAGGTAATTTTTGCACTAAGCGCTACTATTGAAGCAGACACAACAAATTTTTATATTTTTAAAATTATTCAAAAATTTAATCTTGATATATCTGTTTTAGCAAGAGGAATTCCAGTTGGTGATCAGCTTGAATATACTGATGAAGTTACTCTAGCAAGAAGTATTCAAAATAGGATGCCATATGAAAGTAACTTGAAAAATGACTAATAATATAAATTGTAAATTTGTCTACAATAATAAAGGATGGGAAAATATTATCTAAAACTCCCAAAAATGGGAGAGAGTATAGCTGAAGCAACTCTTACTAATTGGTTGAAAAATGTAGGAGATAAAGTTGATATAGATGAACCTGTTGTAGAAATAGCAACTGATAAGGTTGACTCAGATGTTCCTTCAGAATATAAAGGTGTTTTGGTAAAAAGAAATTTTGAGGTAGATCAAATTATAAAGGTTGGGGAGGTAATAGCTGAGATTGAAACAAAAGATATTAATGATGGAGAAATAGAAGATAAAAAGTCTGACATAACTATAAAAGATAAAGATGATATAGTTGATGATGCTCAGAAAGAAAGAATAGAAGTAAAAGAAATAGAAGAAACCATCAATAAGACATTAAAAAGTCTTGATGTTCCTAAAAAAGATCAAAAAACTAATACTAAGAAAAAAAGATTCTATTCTCCACTAGTTAAAAGCATTGCGAAGAAGGAGAATATATCTATAGAACAATTAGATTCAATAAAAGGATCGGGAAAAGAAGGAAGGGTTACCAAGGCTGATATTTTAAATTACCTAAAAGGGTCTGATAAAATCTCTATTGATCTAAAGTCAAATGTTACAGGAAGTGTAACAAATGATTTAGGAGATCAAATAATTGAAATGGATAGAATGAGCAAAATAATTTTTGATCATATGTCTGAGAGTAAGAAAATTTCTGCTCATGTTCAATCCTTCGTAGAAGCTGATATTACAAGTCTTTGGGACTGGAGGGAAAAAAATAAATCAAACTTTTTAAAGAATGAGAATGAAAAGTTAACTTTTACACCATTATTTATTTTTTCAGTAATTAAAGCTTTAAGAGACTTTCCAATATTAAATAGTTCAGTAGAGAATGAAAAAATAGTAGTTAAAAAATCAATAAATATTGGGATGGCTACATCACTGGATAATGGAAATCTTATAGTACCTGTAATAAAAAATGCTGATCATTTAAACTTAAAAGGATTAGCCATTGCTGTTAATGACCTTTCTAATAGAGCTAGAAATAATTCATTAAGACCTGATGAAATTTCTGATGGGACTTATACAGTAACTAATGTGGGAAATTTTGGTTCTATTATGGGGACACCAATAATAAACCAACCCCAAGTTGGTATTCTTGCTATAGGAGTTATTAGGAAATTACCATCTGTAATTGAGACTCCAAATGGAGACTTTATTGGAATTAGAAAGAAATTAATTCTCTCACATAGTTATGACCATAGAATTATTAATGGTTCGGTTGGAAGTAGTTTTGTGAAAAGAGTTGCCGAATATCTTGAGAAATGGGATATTAGTCAAACTATATAATTAAATGAAACTTAATTTAAATAAAGCAATTTGTTTTTTTGATCTCGAAACTACAGGAACAAATCCTGGAAAAGATAGAATAGTTGAGATAGCTATCTTAAAGTTGGATGTTAACGATCAAAAAACAGAAATGGTTTGGAGGATTAATCCAGAATGTCCAATACCAACAGAAGCTTCATCCATTCATGGAATTACTGATGAGATGGTTAAAGATCAACCAAACTTTAAGTTCTACTCCAAAGAGATATATCAGTTTATAAAGGGTTGTGATTTAGCTGGATATAATGTAGACAAATTTGATTTACCACTTTTAGTTGAAGAATTTATAAGATCTGATATTGATGTTTCATCTTTTATAAAAGTTAAAACAGTTGATGTACAAACAATTTTCTTTAAAAAAGAACCAAGAGATTTGACATCTGCGCTTAAATTCTATTGTAATAAAGATCATGGGAATGCTCATACAGCTCTTGATGACACAATAGCAACTTATGAAGTTTTGTTGTCTCAACTTGACAAATATGAAGATTTAGAACCTAATGTTGATTTTTTAAGTACTTTAACAATGAGGAATAAGAATCTTGATTTTGCTGGAAGAATAATTGAGGATAATGATGGAGATGCAGCTTTTAATTTTGGAAAACATAATGGAAAAAAAGTAAAAGAAGTGTTAATGGAAGATAAAGGCTATTATTCTTGGATGATGAGTAAAGATTTTCCTGAGTATACAAAAAAAATTGTTACTCAAGTAAAATTAGGTTTAACCAATTCATAGAAAATTGAAAATAATCTGTATAGGACAAAATTATGTCGACCATATTAAAGAACTATCAAATAAAAGATCTGGGAGCCCTTTAATTTTCATGAAACCTGATTCATCATTAATTTCAAAAAGCCAGCCTTTTATCATTCCTAGTTTTTCTGATAATATTCATCATGAGGTTGAATTAATAGTCAAAATTAATAGACTTGGTAAGCATATAGATGAAGAGTTCTCCCATAAGTACTATGAAGAGATTGGATTAGGAATAGATTTTACTGCTAGAGATTTACAAACAGAACTAAGGTCTAAGGGTCATCCTTGGGAAAAATCTAAAGCTTTTGATAACTCATGTCTTGTGGGGAAGTTTATGAAAAAGTCACTATTTAATGATATAAATCATATTGATTTTGAGCTCAAAAAAAATAATATATCAGTTCAAAAAGCAAACTCTGAGAAAATGATATGGAAAATTGATTATTTAATCTCATATATTTCTAAATATTTTACATTGAAAATAGGGGACTTAATTTTTACTGGAACACCTTCGGGTGTTAGTAAAGTGGTATCTGGTGATAATCTTGAAGGATATATACAAAAAGAAAAACTTTTTTCTTTAAATATAAAATAACTATGGAAAATAAGATCGTTGATTTTTTAAGAGAATCTAATAAGACTATTTCTTTTGCTGAAAGCTGTACTGGTGGCGCCCTTTCTAAAAGAATAGTTTTAATTCCTGGGGCTTCAGAAATTTTTCATGGATCTATTGTTTCATATTCTAATTATTCCAAAACAAATATTCTTAATATTAATATTGAGGATATCCAAAAGTATTCTGCAGTGAGTGAAAAAGTTGCTAAAGAAATGGCTATAAATGCAATGAAAATTTTTAATTCAGATTACTCAATATCAACAACTGGTAACGCTGGTCCTAGTATTAGCGACAATCTTTCAGATAGAGGTGATTGTTTTATCTCAATTGCATCTAAAGAAATAGTAGTCTGTAAAAAAATTAAGATTGATTGTGATAGAGAGACATTTATTTCAAAAATTACAGAAGAGTCGTTAAACTTCTTTATAAACACGGTAATTAAGAACTAATAATAATTTTTTTATTAAATCTAAATAGTTTAGTTTTGCACGGTTGAAAATAGGTTTGAAATATGTCTAAAACTTGTGAAATTACGGGAAAGAAAGTTATGTTTGGAAATAATGTTTCCAAATCTTTAAATAGGAATAAAAGAAGGTTTGATGTTAACTTAATTAAAAAACGTTTTTTTATTCCTGAAGAAAACAAATGGATTACGCTTAAGCTTTCTGCTTCAGCGCTTAAAACTATTAATAAAAAAGGTATTTCAGAAGTTTTAAAAAAGGCAAGAAAACAGGGATTAATAAAATAAAATGGCTAAGAAAGGTAATAGAGTTCAAGTTATTTTGGAGTGTACTGAACACAAAGATTCTGGTATGGCTGGAACCTCTAGGTATATTACAACTAAGAATAAGAAAAATTCCCCTGATAGATTAGAGATTAAAAAGTATAATCCTATTCTGAAAAAAATGACCATTCATAAAGAAATAAAGTAAGATGGCAAAAAAAGCTGTTATTAGTCTACAAACTAGCTCAAAAAAATTAGTCAAAGCAATTCGAGTCGTTAAGAAAGATGAAGATAAAGGATATTGTTTTGTTGAAAAGATGTTGCCTCAAGATTTAGTTAACGATTGGTTAGCTGGAAAACCTATTGAAATAAAGCAAGCTCAACCAGCAAAGGAAGAGCCTAAATCAGAAGAACCAGCAAAGGAAGACCCTAAATCAGAAGAACCAGCAAAGGAAGAGCCTAAATCAGAAGAACCAGCAAAGGAAGAGCCTAAATCAGAAGACTCTAAATAATATCATTTAATTTACCGCCCCTATTTCGTTAGCCCATAATTCTTTATTATAATTTTTTAGATCTTGATTAAGAATTTGAACTATTTCATCCTTTAATGACATCCATTTTTCATCTAATCTTTTCATTGAATTAATAACACCATTCGTAACAATTGGAATATCTCCCTTCATTTCATCTAATATGAAAAGATAGTCTGCAATAAATTTATTTGGAAAATTTTCTACATCATCATATGCTAATGATTTTCTTTGCATCATTTTTTCATCCCAATCTTTCATTTTCTTATATAAACCTCTTCCTTTTCTAATCAGATCTCTATCATCTATTCTCTTTAAAACATCAGACAATCTATCAAGTAAATCTTTGTTTTTATTCACATAGTCTGCCATTTCTGTAAATTGACTTTCCATATGAGATGCATGTTTGTCAAACTCAGAATATTCTTCTCTAGTAATTTTATAATTTGGATTACTTTTAATTTCAAAATCTGAAGAGAAATTTTTATTACCGATCATTAAATTAACTTTATATTTTCCAGGTATCGCTTTATGACCTCCAAAACTCCCTTCAATATAAGCATATGGAAGCCCAGGAAGGCTTGTATGCCTCGTATTCCAAACAAACCTGTTTAATCCAATGTTATTAGAAAGAACTGGTTCTCTAGATGGTCCACCATTATATGAAATAAAGCCTCTATCTAAATCACTATTAATTTCCCTAATCAGACGATCTTTTTCATCTCTAATTTGTATCCTTATATCCTTATCAACATCATCTTTATTAATGCTATAATAAACAACTATTCCATTTGCAGGATTAACTCCTGAATGAGATGATGTTCCATCAAATCCTTTATTATTAGAGTTGAGTTGACTATACCAATTTCCCTTAATTAAATTCTCTGGTTTAAATAAAGCTGTCTCATTAGATCCATCATATTGTCTAATTAATCCCATATCATCTAATATCCAAAAAGACCTTCCTTGAGTTGCAATTATAAGATCGTCATGTTTTATCATTAGATCAGTAACAGCAAGACTAGGCATGTTTAAGTTAAATTTTTCCCATTCCTTTCCTCCATTAAATGAAATATAAACTCCAAGCTCTGTGCCTGCAAATAATAAATCTTTTCTAACATTATCTTCTCTAATGACTCTTGTATATGCTCCATAGGGGATATTTCCACTTATTTCTTTCCAGGTTTTTCCATAATTTGTTGATTTATATAACCCAGGAGTTTTATCATTGAATTTGTACCTAGTGGTTGCTATATAAACAGTTCCTTTATTATGAGGAGATACGTCTATTGCATTTATAATAGTTTCTTTTAAGTTTTTTGGAGTAATATTATTCCAAGTTTTACCACCATCTTGAGTCAAATGAACTAAACCATCATCAGATCCAGTATAGATTGTATTTGGCTCATGAGGAGACTCTATCACATAACTAATTGTGCCGTAATTTTCAGCACCTACTGCTTCATTTGTATAAGGTCCACCACCATTTCCTTGCTTCTCATCTTCATCTCTAGTTAAATCTGGAGATACAACAGTCCAAGATCTTCCAAAATCTTGAGTTTTAAATAAATGTTGAGCTGCATGATAAAATGTATTTTTTTCATGTTTTGACCATATAACAGGTGCATTCCAGTTAAACCTATATTTCATGTCTCTGGAAGCTTTACCTATATAATTGATTGGTTCAATCATTACCTTAGTCCTAGCCTTAGCTTTAGTATCATAAATATTTATGCTCCCCAGATAGCTTCCACCCATCACTATACTTGGATCATCAGGATCAAATGCTAAAAATGCACTTTCACCACCAGCAGATGCCGACCAATGCTTATCATTAATCCCCCCTTGCCTTGATCCAAATCCAATACTAGCAATTTTTACTGTTGAATTGTCTTGTTGACCTCCATAAAGATTATATGGGAATTCATTGTCAACATTAACTCTATAAAACTGGGCTGTTGGCATATTGTATAAGCTTGACCAAGTTTTACCATAATCAAATGTAATTTCTCCACCACCATCATCAGAGATAATCATATTTTTTGAGTTATTGGGATTAATCCATAGATCTTGATAATCACCATGTCCACTATAAAATCTCTCCCAATTTTTACCTCCATCAATTGATCTGTATGCTCTAGCACTCATTACATAAACAGTATTCTCATCATTAGGGTCAGCAAATACTTCTATATAATACCATGCTCTTGAGGTTAATTCTGCAAACCCACTAATTTTATTCCAACTTTTTCCAGCATTATTTGATATAAATAATCCTCCAAGTCTTTTATTTGAATCACTTTCAATTAGAGCATATACTTTATTAGAATTTGCTCTTGATACAGCTATTGCCATTTTACCCATTTCTTTTGGTAATCCATTATGAATTTTAAACCATGAGTCACCACCATCAATTGATTTATAAAGTCCACTTCCTTCACCACCACTAATTACTTTCCAAGGAAGTCTTTGGTGCTCCCACATTGCAGCGTATAATACTTTAGGGTCATTATAGTCAAGTGAAAGTTCAGCAGCACCACTAAGTTCATTAACAAAAAGTACATTTTTCCATGAGTCACCTCCATCAATTGATTTATAAATCCCTCTTTCTTTTGTTGGCCCATTTATGGCACCTTGAGCTGCTACATAAACTATATCTGGATTTTCAGGATGAACAACAATCCTAGAAACTTGCTGAGTTTTCTCTAGACCTAGATGTTTCCAAGTTTTTCCAGCATCAGTTGATTTATAAACACCATCACCATAAGAAGTTGTAACTCCTCTTGGAGCATGCTCTCCCATTCCAACATATATTATTTTACTATTACTCTCAGCAACTGCAATTGCTCCAACAGATGAAGTTTTAAAGTAATCATCAGATATATTAAACCACTCACTACCAGCATTTATGGTTTTCCATAATCCTCCACCTACTGTTCCCATATAGTAAGTTTGAGAGTTGTCTAAAACTCCAACAGAAGATACTGATCTTCCTCCTCTAAATGGTCCTATGTTTCTGTATTTTACATCTTCAAAATCAGATGATAAATCTTGAGAAAGAGAAAAGGGGCTAGATAGAATGGCTAAAAGTAATATTAGTTTTTTCATAATTGTATTTGTTTTTGTATCCCTCAATTTATAAAATTTCAGATATCTTTACAAAATGAGATCAAGCTATATTGATATTATAAATGAAGATATTGTTTTTGGTTTAATGAACAATGACAAAAAATTAAAATCTTTTATCTCTGATTTTCCATCTTATGACAGTATTATTAGTCATTCAGAAAAGAAAAAATTAGAATTTTCTAAAGAAAAGAGAAAAACATTGGTAGCTGAAATAAAGCAACAATATAAAGGGGTAAAGATTTCAAAAACATTGAATAATAACATAAATACGTTATTAGATGAAAAAACATTCTCAGTTACTTCTGGTCATCAGTTGAGCTTATTCTCTGGGCCAATCTATTTTATTTATAAAATTATCTCAACAATCAAAATAGTTTCTGAACTCAATAAGAGGTCAAAAAAACAAAAATTTGTTCCGATTTTTTGGCTTGCTAGTGAAGATCATGATTTTGATGAAATATCTCAAGTTAATATTTCAGGGAAATTATTAAAATGGGAAAAGAAAACATTAAACCAACCAGTTGGTAAGATTAACTCTGATAAAATAGAAAAGGTTGTCAAAGAATATAAAAATGAAATTATTGACTCAAAATATTCGAGTGATTTAATAAAATTGATTGATAAGCATTATAGTAGTTTTACAAGTCTATCAAGGGCAACAAGATCTTTTATAAACTCATTATTTTCCGAATATGGAGTAATAGTTA
>Ga0209752_1000097_pt1 | contig 39373 bp, 37 predicted proteins | sample METZYME_3_250m_FD_187548 | JGI IMG/M metagenome (GOLD analysis project Ga0209752, IMG submission 187548) | Marine microbial communities from oxygen minimum zone in mesopelagic equatorial Pacific - METZYME_3_250m (SPAdes) (version 2) | ecosystem: Environmental > Aquatic > Marine > Oceanic...
AAGTCGACGGGCCCCATTTCCGTCCACCAGTCAGCGAAACGTGGCTGCCAGTTCTCTAATGCCCGCTGTAGTCGTCGATCGCTAGCGAGTTCGACGTTGTTCGGAATGTTTTCCGAATAATCGATTTCTCTGGGCATGTGATCACGTATCCAGCAGTTTGATTTAGGTTCGTTGATTGTCGAAATCTGGACGTGATCCGCTGCCGTACCGTTGGAGCGCGCCCTTGGGTCCACTTGCGTTTGCTCTAGCGAATATCCAATTCTGCCAGGCTGAAAGCCGAGCGAAAATTTTGGTAGCCATCGTTTCAGGTCCGCAGAAGCGATGATTGGCTTCCATCGCGGTTAAAGCATCAGGAGAAAAGCTTGATCGCTCTTCGATAAAGAGCCGTAGCTCCTCACCCCAATCCAGATCGTCCGGGGTCGCTGTCACAAGCCCCAACTGAGCAGCTTGCGATGCATCCAATTCCCGATCAACGAAGTCTGCTGCGGTGGCTATACCAGTTTCATCGCCCCAAAGTCGCGACTCCACTCGGCTAAGACCGTTCCACATCGGTACAGCACCAAAGTTGGTGGCGGTGAGTTGGATGACTGCAGGAGGCAATGGGTTGTCTTCCTCTTCGAACTGGCCGTCAAGTATGTAGGTCCGATCGGCGGCGAAAGCGAGTTCGAGAAGAATTCCAGCAAAACATGACCCCGGTTCTATTGCTGCTACCAATGTCTTCGACGTCATATCCATCCTGGATAGGCACCTTTTCCAGAGCAGCAATGTTTCGAGTTGAGCATGCTCGTTTGGGGAATGAAGCTCCGGATCGGATCGAAGGACGTCGTCGAGTCGCCCTTCGGTCCGTAAAACCAGCGTGCCGATCCGAGGAAAATCAAACCGCAACCGACAAAGAACGTCATCAAGTTCACGTGCGGTTTGCAGCAACCAATCCGAATCGCTGGTCACCGAGACGTTCAGCTCGGCGTAATGGTCAAAAATGGTGAGATTAACCCAGCGGTAAGCGATGCTGTTATCAGAGATTGAGATCTCTAACGGAGAAAGAGGAACGGGATCGCCAGCCAATCGACTAGAGGTTGCAGTGAGAGCCTGCGCTCTCTCCGCCACTGCCTCGACAAAGTTTGTTGGTGCTGCCAGTTCGTCTACCAGACCCCAGTCCAACGCGTCCCTACCCACTGCACCCTCGGCTTTAGTGGCGAAAACGTCGGCTCGGTCCCGTCTGATGTGTCGCTTATCTGTGAGTCGGGTAAGCCCACCGGTGCCGGGGAGAACTCCCAATAACGGCACTTCAGGTAGTGAGACCGCGGTACTTCTGTCATCAACCAAAATGATGTGGTCGCAAGCTAGAGCTAGTTCGTAGCCGCCACCCGAGCAGGCGCCGTTCACCGCAGCAAGAAACCTGATTCCGCTGTGCCGGCTCGCCTCTTCAATCTCGAGTCTGGTTTCATTGGTGTATTTGCAGAAATTCACTTTGTGAGAGTGGTTGGCCTCTGCCAGCATCCCAATATTTGCCCCCGCACAGAACGTTCCCTCCAGCGCGCTAGTGATGACGACACATTTGACCTCAGGGTTTTGAAATCGAATATGACGGATGGCGTTTGCTAGTTCGATGTCGACGCCGATGTCGTAGCTGTTGAGCTTCAACTCGTAATCACCAAAAGCTGACGCAGCTGGATCAACTTCAAGCTGAAATGTCGCCACGTCGCCGGCGATTTGAAGATTCCAATGCCGAAAATCGTTTGGATGTATATCAAAGGCCGTCACGTCGCTGCCCTTATCGAAACGCCGCTAACCGACATGGCGGCAAACTCTTAAGGTGTCTTCTTTGCATTTTCATTCAACACTTTAAAACACGTGCGAGGCTGTAACCCAAGGCTAAGAAAAGGGGGGATTTTCTTGAAAGAGAACGCGGTGCACCGGTTCGTGATTGAACCCGCTATCGATTCTCCCGATGCCGTAGCTGTAGTAGATGCCTCTAGTGGTCTGAAGACAACAAGGAAAGAGTTACTAGAAGGGGTCCAGGCCGTAGCTCGGTTGCTTATTTCTCGGGGAGTGACACCTGAGCAACGAATTCTGATGTGCTGCGTCGATACACCGACATTTCTTATGTGGTTTTGGGGCGCAATGTGGATGGGCGCGGTTCCCGTGCCCGTTTCAACGATGTTGACTGAGAAGGACTACAGGTTCTTAATTGAAGATTCTCGAGCGTTCGGTGTCGCGTTTTCACAAGAGTTCCAAGAACTCATCACCACAGCAGGCGCAGATCAACCATTCCTTAGATGGTCACAACTTGACAGCGAGTTCGATATCTCTTCGGACGAAGCAGAGACACCAGAGCCGTACCCGTCCATAAAAGACGACATCGCTTTTTGGCTCTACACCTCCGGTACCACTGGCTTTCCCAAAGGCGCAATGCATCGGCACGCCGATTTGGGGTTCTGCACAGACATGTATGCGGCGACGGTTCTTGAAATGAATGCCAGCGATGTCGTGTATTCGGTAGCCAAGCTGTTTTTCGCGTATGGACTGGGCAACGCCGGTTATTTCCCTGCCGGCACTGGTGCGGGCGTTGTTTTGAATCCGGGCCGTCCCGTCCCAGAAACTATTGCTGCACACGTGACGACGTACCGGCCATCGCTGTTCTTTGGCGTTCCGACGTCGTTCGGGCAGCTTTTGAGTTCAGATATTTCCGATGACACTTTCGAGTCGGTCCGGGTTGCCATCTCAGCTGGTGAACCCTTACCGGCTGAGATTCACCGACGGTTCCGGGAGCGATTCGGGGTAGAGATCCTCGATGGATTAGGCACGACCGAATTAGCGCATATCGCAATATCGAATAGACCCGGGCAGTCAGTCGCTAATTCAAGCGGCACCGTAGTTGACGGCTACGAAGTATCGATCCGCGACGAAAATGGTGAAGAGGTGGCGGATGGAGAGCCTGGAACCATGCACATAAAGGGCGACTCGGTGATGGTGGGGTATTGGAACAGAACCGCCCAGACTCGGCTTGCTCTGATGGGCGAGTTCTTAGCAACCGGAGACACCTATGTCCGAAATTCTGACGGAACCTACACGTGTCTTGGGCGAACCGATGACATGTTGAAAGTAGGTGGCGTTTGGGTCAGTCCCGCAGAGGTGGAGTCATGCATATTGGAACTCGAACAGGTTTTACAGGTCGCGGTTGTCGGTGCCCAAGACGCAGAAGGGCTAGTCAAGCCGAAGGCGTACGTCGTTGTGGTGGACTCCAATCAGAGTCGCAACGTTGAAACCGAGGTTCAAGATCACGTTCGAACGCGTCTGGCTTCATTCAAATATCCAAGGTGGGTTGAAGTCGTCGAGGAACTTCCACAGACGGCGACCGGCAAAATCAAGAGGTACTTGTTGCGTTCTTAACTTATTGAGTGTCGTCGGGGTTCCAAGCGCGAGCGATGGCACGGGGGAGTTCCTCTATCCATTGGATGAGGTCGTGACCGCAAATTCTTTCGGTGAAATGATGAGGTGATTGGTGGAAGTGAAGCCATGCTGCCCATGCTTCCGTTGCTTGATGAAACCCTTGTTCCAACGTACCTGCGCACAGATGCACGAATGGAGCACCTTCAGGCTCCCAACGGGTTTGTTCGCTGGGAGGCATACCAGTGGAATATGCGATGCAGTGACCGAATCGTTGCCTATGCATCGAAGCGGTAGCAAGGGCATGACCAGCACCATCGGAACATCCGAATATTGCGCGAAATTCTCGTTGATTGGAAACACCGAACTCGGTCGCTGCCCAAGCCGAAAGCTCATCAACAAAAAATCTTTGGTGGCGATCAAAACGTTGATCGTCGAACCCTGGAAGGTATTCCAGAGCTCGCTCGTTGCCGGTCCTATCCATCGGAGCGGCATGAGGTGCGACAAGAACAATCGGAGGGATGCGTTTTTGGGTGATAGCGGCATCTATTCGACGGATGTAAGGCTGAATCATGTTGCCATCAGTTGCGTAGATCACCGGGAGGGAATCATTACTGGTGTGTCCGGGCGGAAGATAAACCTTTACCCGACGGTTTTCGCGCAACGAAGTGCTAGCGAAGTCGTGAGTTTCCAATGACCCGACGAGGGCATCATCTTCGTGGCTTGGAAGTTCAGCGGGGGCAGAACTGCCCCGATACCGATGATCCACCGGACCGCGCCCGCCGATCGGGATTCCATTCTCGTCAAGAGGCCAGAATCCATAGCCGAAAACCGCTTCAGGCAACCTTTCAACACGAATTTGCGAACACCAAAGATTGGAAGGACTGCCGTCCTCTTCTCTTATGTTCCACATCGGAAGTTCGAAAACAGGACCAGGGATGATGCCCGCCGCTTCCGCTTCACAAACGATGGTTAGATCGTCTCCGTTAGCCCAAGCTCCCTCAGGATGGCTTGCAAGTCCCGAGCGCAGATCAGCAGCGCTCGGATCGAACCATATTCGACAAAATTTTTGACCGGGTGGTAGACCATCGCTTTGGCCGCGTTCTCGTGCTCGAGACCGATTTTGTTCGTCTATGCCATGACGCATCTGTATAAGAGGAGGCAATCCGAAGTCGTTCCGCGTTTCGTCATCAGCGATTCCGTCCAGCGGGGCCATCACAAGATCACCCTGATGTTCAAGAACTACGGTGCCGAATCTCTGTGGTCTACCGCTCATCAAGGCAACTTTGTCAGCGCATTCAGCGAACAATGCTCCTGCTCCAGGGACCCCCGCTTGATGAGCGCGTCCAGCGAGTTCTCCTGCAATGGGTAGTTGCTGAGCTCCGGCGTGAACGGCGATAGCCCGAGAGGCTCGGAGAGCTTCGGCGCCTTGAAGATTCGGTAGCTCTTCGTGCTGCAACAGCTGCCTCACGAAAAAAGGAGCAGTCTCAGGATCGGTGGTTTCAAGCTGTGATAGCAGATCGCCGATGACGCTCACAGAGCCTCCTCGTGGCTTATTTAGGCTAGCCCCCATCTCGATTATGGACCTGATCGATTCAAAGTGAGAGCCGAGATGACCTCAAGACGTAATCGGTTGTAGCGTCAGTGGGAGAACTCAATAACGCCGCGAAGCAGCAGAGGAGATCACGTGTCCGAAGAACTCGTCCTGGCGGAGAAACGAGACCATATCCAGATTCTTACGCTTAATCGCCCCGCTGACATGAACGCCTTTAACACAGCCTTAGCTTCGGCGCTCGGAGAAGCTCTCGAAACTATGGATGCTGATCCAGACATTCGGGTCGGGGTATTGACTGGTGCTGGCCGAGGGTTCAGTGCAGGAATGGACCTCAAACAGTTTGCTGATGGTGGAATCAACGCTATGCCAAACATCGCTGACAGAGGTTTTGCCGGTATCACAGAAAAGAGTTGCGCCAAGCCTTTAATTGCTGCAGTGGAAGGCTTTGCTTTGGCCGGCGGACTTGAGGTCGCTCTTTCTTGTGATCTCATAGTCGCTTCAGAAGGTACAAAGCTCGGTATTCCCGAGGCCGGGGTTGGTCTCTTTGCCGGTGCGGGAGCACTACTTCGCTTACCTCGACAACTGCCGTACAGCTTGGCGATGGAAATGGCGCTGACCGCTGATCCAATAACAGCCGAGGTGGCGCATCAGCACGGAATGGTGAATCGGGTTGTCCCCAAAGGCGAAGCTCTTGATGCTGCTCTGGTGATCGCAGAAAGGATTTCCAAGAACGCACCTAAAGGCGTTCGTGCGTCAAAAAAGCTCATCAAGGAAGTTCTCGGAGTATCTGAAGCCGAATTCTGGAATTTTCAGCGGGCAGAACTTGAAGAGGTGTTTGCATCGGAAGATGCGTTCGAAGGAGCCACCGCGTTCGCTGAGAAACGCTCGCCAAACTGGCAAGACAAATAACTGAAACCGTTGCCAGTCAGCCGATGGAGCAAACGAACAGATGTCGTTCGAGGAAACCGCTACGACGCGCGTTGGGATCAATTAGCCCGCTCCGGTCAAAATATTCACGGCGAAGCCGATTTCGTTGACTCATATGGTCCCCGCTCGGTCCTAGATGCCGGTTGTGGAACCGGTCGCGTCGCAATTGAACTCGATCGACGCAATATCGACGTGGTGGGAGTTGACCTCGATGAGACGATGCTACAAACAGCGCGAGAAAAAGCCCCGGATCTCAATTGGGTGAGTGGTGATTTAGCAACCATTGAGTTAGATCAAACTTTTGATGTTGCCGTTCTGGCGGGCAATGTGATGATCTTTGTTTTTCCCGGTTCCGAAAAAGCGGTTCTTAGTAACGTTGCGAGCCATCTCACTCCACGCGGTGTAGTCATAGCTGGTTTCGAAGTAAATGCCGACGGCATTGGGCTCGTCGAATACGACTCGCTGATGTTTGAAATAGGTCTTCAGCCTGCTGGACGATGGAGCACCTGGCAGCGGCAGCCCTATCAAGGCCAAGGGTACGCGGTGTCGGCGCATCGGCGACCGGCGAATCTAGGTAGATCGTTAATCCATGGGGAGTCGGGCGAGTAGTTCGATTTTTCGTTCTTCGTACTCGTCAAAATCGATCTCTTCGTTGTCGAACCTTTTTTGCAGTTCCTCTACGAGACGAAGTAAATCTCCAGCAGAGATTTCCTGATCCAGGTTCCCATCAAGCTGTGCAGCGTTTTCATCAACAACCGGGTCCTCGTCTTCATAGACGAGAGGTCCGCTTTCAGGTGTCTTTCCCATTCGCTTGGCACGTTTAGCGTCGGCTTTGGCTTTTTTGGCTCTGTCCCGCTGGAGTTTTTCGAAGGTTGTGCGGCTCCCAGCCATGGTGACTCCTTAGTAGCGGCGCGAAAAATCAACTAATCATCTGTGGGCCGGGTACTTCGCCGCCAAAGAGGGTGTCCTACATGGGCCGATAAATGGCAGCACGGCCAAAAGAAGAGTTTAGGGCATGATTATTCGATTTTGGTGGCTCTGAGCAGAGATCGAGGACGCCGCCGCCGTTGATTCTGGAGGGTTCGCGGGTGTCGCTAAATGGTTGAAATACTTTCGCCGAGAGTTATGTCGGCCACTCAAAGCCAGAAAATTTGTCCCGTAACAACTTCTTGTTGATTTTCCCCGTTCCCGTATGGGGGATTTCGTCGACAGCGACTATGGCATCAGGCAGCCACCACGAAGCGACATGGGGTTTGATGGCTTCCAAGATCTTCTCGCGTTCGAATTTTGCGTCAGGTTCGAGAACTACCAAAAGAAGGGGACGTTCTCCCCAACGATCGTGGGGCATCCCCACAGCCGCCGCTTCAGCAACCCCGGGCGCGCCGACAGCAGTGTTCTCCAGTTCGATAGAGCTAATCCACTCGCCGCCGCTTTTGATTACGTCTTTAGAGCGGTCAACGATTGCTATATAGCCCTCCGCATCCATTGTCGCGACGTCGCCAGTCCGCAGCCACACGCCGTCGCCGTCTGCAACATGGGTTGTGTCGTCGTCTAGTTCAAAATAGGCCCCTGCGACCCAAGGCCCTCTGGCTAAGAGTTCTCCCGGGCTGGAACCGTCGCGCGTGACGTCTTCTCCGTCCTCGTCAACAAGCCGAAGCTCTACCCCATAAAGTTCGCGTCCGGCCATGGCCTGGCGACGGCGTTGTTCTTCACGATCTAGACCAGTCACTCGGTGAGTGAAACGCCCAGCGGATCCTTGGGTCATTTCGGTCATACCCCAAACATGGGAGACAAAGACCCCGTAATCGTCTTCCAATGTGTCCATAAGGGAACGCGGAGCAGCTGAGCCACCGACTGCTATCCGTCGCAGCGACGGGATGTCAAGACCAGTTTCTTTGAGGTGCTGGACAACCGACAGCCAAATCGTTGGAACACCAGCCGAAAACGTGATCTGTTCCTCCTGTATCTGTCGGACAAGTGCTGCAGCGGAGAGGTCGGGGCCAGGCAGAACTAACTTGGCGCCCGACATCGCAGCAGCAAACGGAATAGCCCAACCGTTGACATGAAACATCGGTACCGCCAGCAGTATCGACTGGCTCGAATTGACGTCGTGACCGTCACCGGTGCATGTGGCCCAAGTTTGCAGAACGATCGAACGATGGCTCTGCACCACCCCTTTTGGGTCGCCGGTAGTCCCGGAGGTATAACAGAGTGTCGCGGCGCACCACTCGTCCAATAACGGCCACTCGTTGATGAGTTTGCGCTCATTAATCCACTCTTCGTAGGCGACAGCGTTAGGTAGTGAAGTATCTGGCAACTCGTTCGCGAGTACCACCCAAGTACGTACTGACGGCGTATCGGGAGCGATCGCTTCCGCTACCGGAAGAAAATCCGGATCGACGAAAACCAGTTGGTCGTCGGCGTGCTTGACGATCCATGCAATCTGCTGATCGCGAAGCCGCGGATTAATCGTGTGTAATACGGACCCGAGACCCGTAATCCCGTAGTACACCTCTAAGTGCCGATGGTCGTTCCACGCGATGGTGGCAACCCGATCGCCCGGCGAAATGCCTTCGCTAAGCAACGCCGCGGAGACCTGTTGAGCGCGCGATCTGATCGCTGACCAGTTAGTGCGGTGTACAACCCCAGATGAATCGGTCGCAATTACGTCGGTGGTGGAATGGTTCCTTCCCGCATATTCAATGAGACCTGAGACCAGCAATTGACGGTCCATGTTCAATCCGCGAAGCATGTTGTCCTCAGCGGATCTCGGCGAAGAATGAACGAACATCCTCAATGAACAGTTCAGGTTGTTCGAAAGCGGCGAAGTGACCACCCTTAGGCATCTTGGTCCATCTACGAATATCTGAGTAGATGCCTTCACTCCATGCTCTTACTGGCGGAATGATTTCGTAAGGGAAGCAAGCGACACCAGTAGGAACAGTCACAGGTGCCGGTCTTGAGGATCTGAAGCTCTCCCAGTAAAGGCGTGCCGAAGACGTTGCTGAATTCGTGACCCAGTACAACATGACATTGTCGAGCATTTCGTCGCGAGTCAGAGCGTCTTCTGGGTGACCTTCGTTGTCGGTCCATGCCCAAAATTTCTCAAGAATCCAAGCCAGCTGCCCGGCCGGAGAATCAGTTAATCCGTAACCCACGGTTTGTGGGCGTGTTCCTTGCTGAGTTGAGTATCCAGAATCCCACTCGGCGTAATGGGCCGCAGCCTTCAACGCGGCCTGTTCTTCCTCGTTCGGCTCGCGATCCTTGGGTCTCTTGCCTCTCATCACCATATTGAGATGAATCCCTAGACACCTCTCGGGATGACGGCCCCCAATTGCAGTAGTAATCGCGGAACCCCAATCGCCGCCCTGCGCCCCGAATCGGCCGTAGCCAAGACCTGCTACTAGCTCAGTGAACACATCAGCAATTTTTTCGACCCCCCAGCCTGAAACAGAGGGCTTGGCGCTAAACCCGTATCCCGGCAGAGAAGGACATATCACATGGAATGCGTCCTCAGCGTTTCCTCCGAACGCTGTTGGGTTCGTGAGCGGCTCGATGACTTTTTGAAATTCAACGATCGAACCTGGCCAACCATGAGAAAGAAGCAACGGCACCGCGTCCTCATGGGGTGACCGTTGATGAATGTAATGAATTTCGCAGCCGTCGATAGGAGAAGTGAAATGGTCAAATCTGTTCAGTGCCGCCTCGCGTTCACGCCATTTGTAGGACTTCGCCCAGTAGTCACACATTTCTTGGACGTAGCTGAGGGGAATACCCTGAGACCAATCTTCTACTAGCTCTTTCTCGGGCCAACGAGTTCTAGCTAGGCGATCACGCAGGTCGTCTAGAACCTCGTCGCCGACTGCTATGACGTACGGACGTATCTCCATGGGGACAACCTAGCGTTGGGGTGAAGCCAAGGCCCCGTCAGTGTCTTTGGGCTCAGTGGTGGTGGCCCGGAAGGCTAAGTGAAATCAGATGCAACTAGGGCGGTCGCCATTAACCCATCGATGCTTATGCACAGCCCGAAGCAATCCACAAAAAGATTGGGCCATGGACCATGCGTCACTTTCGACCCCGTTTTTTGAGACGAAGCCGTTTGCCAGCGTTGAGTTCAACTTTTCGGAGGCGAAGGTCGGCGGGTGTCACTTCGATGCACTCGTCGTCTGAAATGAACTCGAGAGCATGTTCCAGAGAAAGATCTCGGGGCGGACTCAGACGGATGGCTTCGTCAGCCGCTGCGGCCCTGACGTTCGTCTGTTTTTTCTCTTTACAGATGTTTACGTCTATATCATCCGGTCTTGGATTTTCACCGATGATCATCCCCTCGTACACGGTTTTCCCAGGACCAACGAAGAGTGTGCCGCGGTCCTGAAGAGTCGATGCTGCGTAGGCGCTTGTTATGCCCGAACGGTCAGCGACAATGGAACCAGAGTGGCGGGTTCGAAAATCGCCTGTCCATTTCACGTAGCTCTCAAAAACATGATGAAGAAGTCCGGTGCCGCGAGTCTCAGTAAGAAATTCGGTCCGAAAGCCAATTAGACCGCGGGCGGGAACGACATAATCGAGGCGAACCCAGCCGGTGCCGTGGTTACTCATCTGTTCCAAACGACCACGCCTTTCCCCGAGAAGTTGAGTGACGGACCCCACATGTTCGTCGGGTACGTCAATAGTCACGCGTTCGGTCGGCTCGTGAGTCAGCCCATCGATGATTTTGGTGAGCACTTCAGGCTTGCCCACCGTGAGTTCGAAGCCTTCGCGGCGCATAATTTCAACGAGGACAGCGAGTTGAAGCTCGCCTCGGCCTTGAATTTCCCAAGCATCAGGCCGTTCGGTTGGGAAAAGGCGCAGTGAGACGTTGCCAACGAGTTCTGCATCTAAACGACTTTTAATTTGGCGGGCTGTCAGCTTGGTGCCATCACTGCCCGCGAGAGGTGAGGTATTGATCCCCACGGTCATGGACAGACTTGGCTCGTCGACTTTGATCACCGGAAGGGCGCGCGGTGTGTCGAGGTCGCTGAGGGTTTCGCCGATAGTTATTTCGGGAATACCTGCAACGGCGACAATTTCTCCTGGTCCTGCTTCCAGCGCGTCAACGCGTTCCAAACCCTCGGTTACATAGAGCTCAGCGACTCGGGTGCTGCTTATAGTGCCATCGGTCCGACACCAGGAAACCATCTGGCCTTTTTTCAAACGACCGTGCACGATCCTGCATAGAGCAAGCCTTCCGACATAGGGGTTCGCGTCGAGGTTGGTGACCCATGCCTGCAAGGGATGTTCGGGGTCATGGCGGGGAGCGGGAATCGTTCGAATTAGAACGTCGAATAATGGGTCCAGATCATGTCCCGGAGAATCCAGGTCGGTTGTGGCGGTTCCCTTTCGGGCGTCCGTGTAGACGATTGAGAAATCGATTTGTTCATCTCGCGCGTCTAGGTCAAGGAACAACTCGTAGGTTTCGTCGACGACTGCAGCAATACGGGCATCGTGCCGATCGATCTTGTTAATAACCAGCACTACGGGAAGGTTGAGAGCCAAGGCTTTTCGCAACACAAACCGTGTTTGTGGCAGCGGACCCTCCGAAGCATCAACTAACAGGACGACACCATCGACCATCGTCAGAGCGCGTTCGACTTCCCCCCCAAAGTCTGCGTGGCCGGGAGTGTCAACGATATTGATCTTGAAGTGTTGCTCTGCCTCGTTCTTCCACCTAACGGCGGCGTTCTTGGCGAGAATGGTTATGCCTTTTTCGCGCTCAAGATCCATAGAGTCGAGAATTCGGTCAGTAACGTCAGCATTCTCGCGAAAGGCTCCGGACTGCCACAACATTGCGTCGACGAGCGTCGTTTTTCCGTGATCTACATGAGCGATGATCGCCACGTTACGAAGGTCATCGCGCGCGACTGAAGGTTCGGTAGTAGTCAATGGTTTCGAGGTCGCGATTGGGGGACGCGGCGACTGCCTCAGTGTGCCAGGATCCGTCCGCGTTGAGGTGCTCAGTCGTAGACGAAGCCAAGTTCTGAAGGTGGTGGTAGTTCGCCGCCTATGTGACCGTCGCGACGTAGACCAGCAATCGTTTTCGCGTCGAGGCCGGCAATAGTGGCGAGTATCTCATCGGTGTCTTGATCAAATAGCGGAGCATGTTTGATGGGCCTGGGTCGAAAGCCATCGACCGTAAATGGTGACGCGAGGTGTCGCATGGGCCCGGTTATGGGGTGATCCACGCGGTCGATGCGAGGGGCGACTCGCCTCTCGTTGGGGGCTGTCCAGGGATCCCAACAAACTTCTGCTTTTCCACCAGATGCTTCAACCTGATCGACGAACTCACTCGCAGACCATTCCCTAGAGCGTTCAAGTAGCTCAGCCACCAGCTTGCTTGCCTCACCAGTTGCCACTACAGCCACCCACCGATCGTTGGTTAACGCAAAAGTCGCTACATCGATGCCCGGTTCGCGATTACCCATCCGACCAATGTTTCTGCCGTGGCGCGAAGCCAGGATGAGTGCCTCGCCCGAGTGCTGCCACATGGCTTCGTGTTGGCTGAGATCGATTTCGATGCCGTGACCGGTCGTGTCGGAGTGAAAGAGGCCAGCGAGCAAAGCGTTCGCTGCGTGGACGCCTGCGGTCGGGTCGGGAAAATAGATGTTTGATACCCGGGCCTCTTCATGTTCGTAACCCTGCCGATGAGCTATTCCGCCCATTGCCTCGATTATCGAGCCGTAGCCGACAGCGTCGCAGTAGGGGCCATCAACCCCGAAGGCAGGCATGCGAACCACGACAAAGCGGGGGTTTACGTCAGTGAGCGTTGAGAAATCGAGACCGAGTTGTGGCAAGACGTGGGCTGAAAAGTTAGCGACTAATCCGTCAGTGTTTCTTACGAGTTCCAAGAATGCAGATTTACCTTCGTCGCTAGCGAGGTTGATGACGCAGTCCTTCTTGCCTTTGTTTACGGCGTTGAACAAGCCACCGGCTTCGTAAAAGCGATTGTCATGAACCAAATGTTCTTGGCCCGGCCGCATCCCGTGATCGTAGGGACGTTGGGTGCGAAAGCCGTCAAAAGGAGCGGTCGACTCGATCTTTATGACTTCAATACCGAGAGGGGAAAGCACATTGCCCACATAGGGACCTGCCCAGGAAATCGTCATTTCGATGACCTTGAGGTCGTCGAAGGGCCGTAGCCGCAAGTGATGTTCATTGTCGGGACTGGGAGGCTTGTCTTCCCCAACCACCCGCACTCGTTGGTCGACAACGGGGAGAGATGGAGCCTTGAAGGGTCGAACAGCGCCGGTCACCGTTTCTTCAGGAGTGACGATTTCTCCCAGGTAGCCGCGAGCTTCCAGATGAGGGTCCATGAGCGCATCGAGGGGAGTCATCACCATTCCCGCTGCCCATGGAGACTCCAACGCTAGATCGAAGATCTCGCGTTTGGTCCTCTCTGAATACCAAGGGGCGATCTTCTCCCAGATCAGCGGGATGTGAGGTTGTCTACGAAGCCTATTCCGCAGTTCGGGATCATCGATCCACTCTGGAATTCCGTAGAAAAGGCATTGCATTTCCCAATCGATGGGACGAATCGAACCGGGGGCGACGTGGCCGTCCTTGCATTTGATGGCGCCGGAGGGAAACGCGGTAGGTGGATGCGCGCCCACCAATGAACGGACACGTTGGCAATGCAAAGCATCGGCGTAACACAATTCGGTTGCGGTGAGTAGAGCACCTAACCATGAAACATCAATATGTGAAGCGTCGGTTCTAAGAATCGTTTGCGTCATGGCCGCAGCCAGCCCGCCCGCGATGTACTGGCTTTGCCACCCGGGAAGCCTTAAGGGCTCTAACCCTTCGTCTCCGTTAAATCCTAAGAACCCGGTTGCGGTCTGCACTAGTAGTTCATCGGCGATACATCCCGGCGTTGAGGCATCAGCTCCCCACGCTGTTGTCGTCACTAAACGTGTGTTGTGTCGACGGAGGTGCTCTGGATCCCATTGAGAATTTCGAAGATCCATGAGGACATCACTGGCCAGGACGACATCAGCCCAAGATGCGTCGATTTCTTCGGCGTTCACATTGAACTTCCCGGCATTCAGATGAACAAAAAGAGGACTGAGTTCGTCTTCAGCCAAGTCGAAATCGTCGACCGGCTGGTTTCTCGCTGGATCACCACCGTTGGGTTCAACTTTGACTACTTCGGCACCAAGGCATGCCAGGAGGCGTCCGGCATAAGGACCCGAAATTCCGGTGGCTGTTTCTATTACTCGAAGACCGTGTAGCGGGGGTGTCGCCATTGCTACAGCATGTCGCGCGGATTAAAGCGACGCCCAACGACTAGGAGTTTTCGGCCGATTTTTTCTTGTTTCGGGCAATCGTTACCTGCATGGCCTCCGCCGCCTTCTCGTTGCCCATGATTTTGTTGAGAATGGCTTCGCCAGCGCGGTTGAACGCTTCGCGCTTCGTCGATACGAACTCTTGAGATTCTCTCAGTTTGTTGGTGTAGCCGTTGATCTCAGGGATCACGTAACGGGCGACAAGATCCCAGCTATTGGCGGTGTCGCGAGGGTTTGCCCAATCGTGGACGAAGCCGATCGCTGTTCCGAAGCCTCCGGTGAGCTCGTGCATGTCGCGAATGAACTGGACCAAATCGTCGGGGGTACCCACCACTGCCGACTGCACTATGCCCCTCGACGCACCCCCGCAAATCGCGTCGAGCGCTTCGTCAGGATCGCTGTAGGCGACAGCTCCTTGCCTTTGCAGAGTGCCGACGATGTATTCGTTGTGCCAACGTTGAAGTCCGTCTCGAGCCTGTGCCCGCGCTAAATCTTTCGTTTCCGCCAAATGCCAATTCATTAAGACTCGCCAGTCGGACCTGTCTACCGTCGCCCCAGACTCGCGGGCGGCGTCTTCGGCGAACTCCCATTGGGTGGCCAAAGCGGTGATGCCTTCCGCCGCCATCGATCCGATGGAGATGACGCCGATTCCGTATTTGCCGGCAAGTGTCATCCCTGAAGGCGACACCATCGACGCGGTAGCAGCGGGCATGTTGTCTTGCACCGGTAGGAGCTGCAACTGGGCATCTTTCATGGTGAACCAGTCGCAGTCGTACGAAAAGCGAGGTTCCCCGCGAAGGAGACGCAAGATCACCCCAAGTGCCTCGTCTTGTCGGTCACGCAGGACCATGGGATCAATATTGAATGTGTGAGCGTCAGAGGGAAGCGCCCCTGGTCCGGTTCCGAAAATCACTCTGCCAGCGGTCATGTGGTCCAACTGGACGATGCGTTGAGCAACGTTGTATGGATGGTGATATGGCAGAGAAACAACTCCGGTTCCAAGCTTGATGCGTGAAGTCCGTTCCCCGGCAGCAGCGAGAAACATTTCCGGGCTGGCGATCATTTCCCAACCCGAACTGTGATGTTCCCCACACCAAAACTCGTCGAAACCTAGCTGTTCGAGTTGGACAACGAGATCAAGATCTCGGCGGAATTGCAGCATCGGGTTTTCGCCGACCGGATGATGCGGAGCAAGAAAGGCACCGAACTGAAGTCCCATCACACGCACGGTCCCGCTGAGAGCTCAGGTATAGAAGTTTGCGGCCGAAAGTTTCTCATAGCTCGAACCTAGTAGTTCTTAACCCCAACCCTTCTATTGGACTGTTCAGGCTTGTTCGGGTTTTCGTGCGAGGTTGAAGGTTCTTAATGAGAAGAGGTGCACCCGATCGGAGTTAATGTGCGGTATGGCATTCGATCAACCTGAGGAGCCCGAACGAAATCTTTCCGACTCTGAGGTGGCTGCCCTTAGAGAGGACGGCGCAATTCGCGCGCCCAAAGTGTTATCTGATGCCTGGGTGGATCGCATAGCAACGGCCATAGACCACACCCAAAAGGCGCCCAGCAAGCTCGGCGAGGTGCTCTCCTTAACAGATCGCGGTTTCACCGCTGATTTGTTCATGTGGCTGCAGAACGATTACTTCAAAGACGTAGTTTTCGGTTCGCCCTTGGCACGGCTGGCGCAACAGGTTCTCGACTCGCCGTCAGTGACTCATTGGTATGACCAACTGTTCTTGAAGGAGCCCGGATCAGATGTTCCCACTCCGTGGCATCACGATCTGACCTTCTGGCCGATTATCGGAGAGCAAATCGTCAGTATTTGGATCCCTGTCGACACCGTGACTTCTGAATCGAGCGGACTTGAGTTCATTAGAGCTTCGCACAGGTGGTCAAATCGCTTCAAGGCAATCACTCCCGATTACAACTCCTATATGGTCAATCCAGATCTTGAAGACATGCCGGACATTGACTCCAACCGCGAGCAGTACGAGGTTCTTTCCTGGGATCTCGAACCTGGGGATGTGTTGATATTTCACCCCCTCACCGTTCACGGCTCTCGAGGTAATTCATCGAGAAGTAAGCGGCGTAGAGCGTTCGCTAGTCGCTGGGTTGGAGAAGACGTCGTTTATGACCCGAAGCCGCACACGATGCCGTTGCCACCAGATCATGGGTTGGATCCGGGCGACAAGCTAGGGGGACCAATGTTTCCGACTGTTTTGCAGGCCACCTAACTTCACTCAGTGCATGTAACGCGAAATCAGCTGGCTTCCGAGCTTTCGCCGGGGTTGTCAGTGTCATCCGTCGGTGTGTGCCTGGGCCCGAATCGTGTTTCGTTCAACACGATGACCACAGTGGATAGGGCGAACCCGATGAACATTCCAAAGCCTGTGAAAATTACCGGGATACTTTTCAAAAGAATCCCAATCCAGGAAACTGCTACGCCAACGGCGATGAACCATGCTGGCTCTATTGGTCGATTGCGCACAATTGCTCCTCGTATATCTCAAAGCCCTACCGTAACCAATCAGTGTTCGAATCGCTGCGCCCAAAAGTGGATTTCGCTCACACCCAGTCGCTAATCACATTCCAGGGGTCTTTTGTGCGATCTTGTTGCACAGGTGCAGTGAGCCATCGAATAGATGATGAGGTAAGTAGGTAGGTGCAGATGTGAACAAGTCACGAATCCCGATTGGTGTGATGTTCAACACTGATCGAATGCCAGCGCAATCTTTGGCTGCGTTTGCTCAAAACCTTGAAGCGCTCTCAGTCGACACCCTCTGGGTTCCCGAGTTATTTGGGCGTGAGCCTTTCGCTACCTCAGCACATTTGTTGGCGGCCACCGACCACCTGCGAGTGGCGACCGGAATAGCGAACGTCTATGCGAGAGATGCGGTTGCAGCCGCAGCGGGAGCCCTCACGCTTGCCGAGTTTTCCAATGGCCGGTTTGTGCTTGGGCTCGGAGTTTCCAACGCTGGACTTGCGAACACCAGAGGCCACGTTTGGGAGCCGCCAGTCGAAAAGCTGACCACATATGTCAAGGCCGTTCGAGACGCGCAGATCTCTGTTCCGGGTTCTCATGAGGTTGAAATTCACGTAGCTGCTCATGGCCCCAAAATGTTGGAAGCTGTGCGTTCCTTGGTTGATGGTGTCAGCACATTCCTGCAAACCCCCGACCATACGGCTGTCGTTCGTCAACAAATCTCAGAGAGCACTTCTTTAAACGTGACCCAGATGTGTTTGTTGTGCGAAGACCCGCTTGAGGCTCGAAGACTTGCTCGGCGCGCCCTTGGGTTCTATGTGGAACTGGACTACTACCGGCGAGCTTGGAGGAGCCTCGGATTTGATGATTCAGATTTTGTGGACGGGGGAAGTGACCGCCTCATCGACGGGTTGGTCGCGTGGGGAACCCCTGAGGCGATATTGGAGCGTGTAGCTCAACATGGTGATGCGGGGGCAACAGAGATGGTCGTGATCCCGTTGAATCCGGCTGGCGGAGCAGAACCTCACCTCGCTCTTCTAGAAGAGTTGGCTGGATAAACGCCTAGGCTGACAACAGCCCGCACCTTGGAGGAGTTCCCGTGAGTGGACGACCCCGTGCCGTCGTGGACGGCCTCCCTCAGTACAAGCCAGGGAAATCGGCAGCCCAAGCTGCTGCTGACCACCAATTAGATGAGGCGATCAAGCTCGCCTCGAACGAAAGTTCCTACGGCCCTCTTCCGTCCGTGTTGGCTGCAATTGTTAGCGAAGCCAACACGTTGAATCGGTACCCCGACCACCGAAGTCAAGCCGTACGAGACGCGTTGGCAAACAAGCACAGCGTCGACGTCAACCAAGTGACCGTAGGTTGCGGCTCGGTAGGGCTGCTGCAGCAAGCGTTCATGGCTTATGTAGATGCTGGTGACGAAGTTGTTTATCCCTGGCGTTCGTTTGAAGTCCACCCGGTTTTCAGCGCTATCGCCGAGGCCAAAGCAGTCACGGTCCCGCTCAACGGCCAGTCGTTCGATCTTGAAGCTGTGGCTGCGGCCGTTACAGATCAAACAAAACTTGTCATCCTTTCAACCCCGAACAACCCGACGGGCACGGTGTGTTCAACCAAAGACCTCAACCATTTGCTGGAATCAATCAACAGCGAGGTGGTCGTCATAATCGATGAGGCATACCTTGAATTCGTTACCGACGAATCTGTCGCCAATGCGGTAACTGAAATTCTCCCCCAGCACAGCAACGCAGCCGTTTTCCGGACCTTTTCGAAGGCGTACGGTCTTGCGAATTTGAGAGTCGGCTACGCGGTAGGTCATCCCGAGGTTGTCGGCGCCATCGACAAGGTCGCATTGCCGTTTCTAGTGAATGGGTTAGCGCAGACAGCGGTTTTGGCGTCTTTAGAGCCCCAAGCGGAAACCGAATTGAAAGTCCGGGTCGACGAAGTCATCAGTGAACGATCTCGGGTGTCCACTGAGCTAGAGGCTCAAGGATGGCCGGTGACGCCCAGCCAAGCGAACTTCGTGTGGCTTCCCGTCGAAGAACAAGCTGGCGCTCTTTTCCAACGGCTCGAAAGTATGGGAGTGGTCACCCGCCCATTCGAGAACGAAGGCCTTCGAGTAACTGTGGGAAGCCCCGCTGAGAATGATCGATTTCTTGAAGTAATCGGCCCCCGATAAATCATCTCCTAGGCTTCGCCATCAACAAACCGAATCGGACAATCACCGTGGAGGGTTCGAGTGTTCATTGATGGGGAATGGGTCGACGCCCGCTCTGGGAAGACCTTTGACGTCACTAACCCGGCCACGGGGGAGTTGCTGGGATCCGCGCCGGCGGGTGAACCAGCGGATGCCGTAGCCGCTATCGATGCCGCCTACACATCATTTCCCGATTGGGCTAACACAACCGCGTACGAACGGTCTCGTTTGTTGTACCGCGCCTGGCAACTCATGACTGAACGAAGCGAGATGCTGGCTCAGTTGATGACTGCCGAACAAGGCAAACCGCTGAAGGCAGCCCGCGCTGAAGTTAACTACGCAGCGGATTTTCTGATCTGGTTCGCTGAGGAGGCCAAACGTGTTAACGGTGAATGGCTGCCCTCCCAGCGTCCGGACCAACGCTTTTTGTCGGTCAAAGCACCGGTCGGGGTGGTCGCGGCGATCACACCATGGAATTACCCAATCTCAATGCTGACGAGGAAAATGGGGCCAGCTCTCGCCGCAGGTTGCACGCTGGTCCTCAAGCCCGCCGAATCAACCCCGCTGTGCGCCAAAGCCACCTTTGAAGTTTTTGTGGACGCAGGGATTCCCGAAGGGGTAATCAACCTCGTGACCGCGGTTGAGCCCGCACCCATCGGCGACGTGTTTACCGCCGATCCCAGAGTCGCAAAGTTGACCTTTACGGGTAGTACAGCGGTAGGACGTGTCCTCGCCTCGAAATCAGCGGTAAATCTGCAACGTATATCGGTGGAGCTCGGCGGTCACGCTCCGTTCATCGTCTTTCCTGACGCCGATCCGGTGCATGCAGCCAAAGGCGCCGCCGCATTGAAGTTCCTCAATGCAGGCCAAGCCTGCATTAGCCCCAATCGTCTATATGTCCCAGCCTCGTTGCGGTCAACATTTGAAGAGACATTATGTAGCCGAGTGGAAAAAATCGAGACTGGCAACGGCGCGGTCGAGGGTGTCGGAGTAGGCCCCTTAGTGAGCGACACAGCGGTAGCCAAAGTCGAACGACAAGTAGAAGATGCTCGAGATAAAGGTGCTGGTGTTCCAGTCGGCGGTACCCGCTTAACTCAAGGTGATTACGCGGCGGGACATTTCTTCGCCCCAACCGTTCTGACTGACGTCACCGAAGATATGACGATCTATCGCGAAGAGACGTTCGGCCCCGTAGCCCCGGTTATTTCTTACGATGATCCAGACCAGGTCATCGAATTAGCTAACGACACCAACTACGGGTTAGCCGCCTACGTTTACACACGCGATATCGGAGTTGCTATGCGAGCATTCGAGCGACTGCGATTCGGGATCATCGGAGTGAACGACGTCAATCCCACTTCAGCTTCAGTTCCGTTCGGCGGGATGGGCGACTCGGGTCTAGGACGCGAAGGCGGTCACGAAGGCATTAATGAATACCTTGAAACCAAGACCGGCGGTTTCGCCATTTAGCCGTTGTCAAATAATGCGTGTCCTCTATGCAAGCTCATCGATAAGAGACCACAAAGCATCGAGGTGACGTTGCTCTGTGCGGCTTTGCCCCACAGACACTCTGATCATTGGTCGGCCATCGAGTTCAGATGCAGTCCAATACACCGTGCCGCTTTCGTTCACTGCGTCGGCGAGGCGATTGGTTGCCTCATCGCTTTCCGTGCAGCGGAAGCACACAAGAGCAAAGGGGTGAGGAGCAACCAGTTCGAAACGAGAATCCGCTTCGAGGCGCGCTGCGAGTTGATCCGCTAGCTCAACGTGGTAGCGAACCATCGAACGGAGACCTTCTGCCCCATAACTGCGGATCACCCACCACAGCTTTAACGCGCGGAAGCGACGACCGAGCGGCACGTGCCAATCTCGATAATCAATTACGGCTCCAGACTCGCTGGCTTCATTCTTGAGGTAGGGGGGCAGAATACTTAAACACTCGATCAACGGCGCCCGATCAGCGACGTAAAACACCGAACAATCGAAGTTGACCATCATCCACTTGTGAGGATTAAACGTGTAGCTATCTGCCAACTCCAGACCGTCTTGATGATGACGAAACTCTGGACACAGCATGGCGGTTCCGGCGTAGGCAGCGTCTACGTGCAACCAAAGCTTCTCCTTACGGCACACCTCACCGATCGCCCGCAAGGGATCAACGCCCGTAGTGCCCGTTGTTCCTATAGTCGCAGCAACAAAGATGGGGGTGAGCCCGCCAGCTCGATCCTCGTCCAGCGCTGCTTCTAATGCATCAATTCGCATGGCTTGTTGGTCATCGACGTCTATCAGACGGACGTGCCCGTATCCCGCAACCGTCGCACCCTTTTGGATGGAACTGTGAGTTTGGGTTGATGCATAGGCCACCATCGACTCGGGTCGAATTCCAAGATTGGCTGCCTGATGTCTCGCCACCACTAACGCCGTGTGAGTCGAATCGGATGCACTCATCTGCAACACGCCACCACCTTGTTCAGTAGTGCGCCAAGATTCCGGCAGGTCCAAAAGGTCGATCAACCAATCGAGTACGTGGCTTTCAATTTCGGTCGCCGCTGGTGATGTAGACCACAACATTCCCTGAACGCCAAGGCCAGCCGACACCAGCTCAGCGAGCACCGAAGGAGGAGAAGAATTAGCGGGAAAGTAAGCAAACCAAGAAGGACTCTGCCAGTGACTCACACCGGGCATAACGATGGCGTCGAGATCCTCGATTAATCGCTCAAAAGGTTCGCCATGCTCCGGAGCCGAAGGAGGTAGTAGTTCTCGTATTGCTCCGGGCTGAATTTGTGACATCACCGGCAATTCTTCGACCCTTTGCCAGTAATCCGCAATCCAATCAATCAACGCGTAACCATGGCGGCGAAACTCTTCGGGTGAAAGATGTTCGGGTGGTTGAGAGGCATTTTGATTGGTCATAGCGGGCCTTAGCTCTGCAGGCTTGTCTAAACACAAAAGCGATACACCGGCGCAGGGTAGCGTCGCAGCCGGCTAACCCACTGCAGTTACCAGCGCCGCGAGGTAGAGCGACTTATCACCACCGGCTTAACAACACTCCGGGGTCCACAGACGAAGACACTTCCTGAGATCTACGATTCTCCCATGGGAAGACTTAACGGACGAGTGTCGGTCATTACCGGGGCGGCATCAGGGATCGGAAGATCGGCTGCTCTGCGCTTCGCCGAGGAGGGCGCGATTGTTGTCGTCGTCGACGTGGATGGGAGCGGAGCTGCAGAGACGGTGACTCTTGCAGAGCGGACTGGAGCAACGGCCTGCTGGTTCACATCAGATGTTACTGACAGCGCAGATGTCGACCGCATAGCGTCAGAGGTTCATCAACGTTTCGGCTCGTTGGACATACTGATGACTGCCGCAGCGGTATCAGTAGGGAAAACAATCCCCAATACCTCTCCCGACGAATGGGACAAGGTCTTTGAAGTGAACGTCAAAGGCACGTATCTCTGGATGCGCGCATGCATTCCGTTCATGTCAGAAAATGGGGGCTCTATTGTCGCCGTTGCATCGCAGCTAGCGGTTTCTGGCGGCCTTTCAAATGCGGCATACATAGCATCGAAGGGAGCGATCGTGAGTTTGTGTCGCACAGCCGCAAATGATCATGCCGCGGACGGAGTTCGCATCAACTGCGTTGTGCCAGGAGCTACCCAAACACCGCTACTTGATCGTTCGTTTGCCCGCTTTGACGACCCAACTCCCTATATCGAACGTTCAATTTCTCGCCATCCCTTAGGTAGGTTCGCTAGGCCCGAGGAAGTTGCGGAAGCGGCCTTGTTCTTGGCATCAGATGACGCAAGCTTCACCACTGGGAGCGAACTGAGAGTGGATGGCGGCTGGATCGGCGGTTAACGGGTACCCGTTACCCGGCGCAAAGCGATCCCCGTAGCAGCCCGCTAGTCCTCCGTATAGAACTTGGAGCCAAGGTCAAACTTGTTGGGCTTGAGAAAGAAACCCAAAATCACAGCACCGTCAACGCTTCGAGCCTCATGACGATTACCGGCTGGTCTCCAGATGTAATGACCGGGAAGCGCTTTACCCTCATGATCTTCGAACGTTCCTGAAATCACCCAGGTTTGCTCAATATCCATGTGTTCGTGAGCCGGTACCACTGCCCCCGGATCCAACTTAAAGAGAATGGTTGACCGCCCAGATTGAGGATCGGACCACAAGACCTTGTGCTCTATGCCAACAAATTCTGACGCACTCCACTCCATCGTATTGGGATCGACATAAAGCGAACGTAACTCCAGTGGATTGTCAGAAGCACCCATGTTTTCCCCTTCGTCGCCATAAAGTTCAACATAGATGAAGACTGGGTGCAGACAAACACCCCGATTGATTGGGAAGAACTGCCGTGAATTGGAAAGAAGTTGATAAAGGTTGGGGGGACCAAGCCAGGGTTTGGGCCACCGTCATGGAACCGCGTTGGTGGCCTGAATTCGATGCGCTGTTGAGGGCGACCGAAGTCGGAGATGCGACCGATTATCTAGATATTGCTTGCGGTTCGGGTCTCATGATCAATATGGCAGCCCGACGAGGATCCAAAAGCCACGGTCTTGACGCTTCCGATCGACTATTAGCCATCGCCAAACGCAGAACTCCCGACGCAGATATTCGACACGGTGACATGAACTCATTGCCATGGAGCGACGCAACTTTCGATGTTGTGACCAGCTGCCGCGGCATCTGGGGACCAAACCAGCAAGCAGTGCATGAGGCAGCGCGAGTACTCCGACCCGGCGGATGTCTTGGATTGAGTTTCTTCGCTGCGGGAAGGGAAGCCAGCCAAATCGGAAAAGCGTTTAAGGCGATCCGCCGCATATCCGAACACGAGGTCGAATGGTCAACGCAGTTGGGTGAGATAGGTCTCGAAGGACGAGCGGAAGAGATGTGCCAACTAGCGGGTCTTACTCCCGAACCGCGTCAAGGAGTCGAGTTTGACTTAGAAGGCGCGGACCTTGACCATGAGGTACGTGCCTGGATGTCTGCCGGCCCAGCTTGGATGGCCATACAGGAACGAGGGGCAGAAGAAGTCGAACGTTCAATCCGCGAGGAATTTGCTGACCTGGAAGAAATTGATTTTGGGATCCGAACTCGAGTTCTAATTGAGTTCGTAGTAGCTAGGAAACCTTCATAGCTACTCTTCAAAACTCACCAGAATCGCTGCGTTGACCATCGTGAGTTGATCGTGACCATCGGGCGACGCTACATCAAGCCCACCGGGAACAACTGTGACCGTTACCGTGCCATAAGGAATCTCTTTGGCAACCGATTCAGAATCGATTGCATCGACTCGTGTTGCTCCGATGACCACCTCAACGTGCATGTCGCTAACCGACTTCCCTGCAACATCGAAAAAGTTCAAACTGCTGTGCCGAAGAGCGTCCGACACAGCGCGCTTCGCCGCCTTGGTGTAGTCGGAGCCATGGACGTCGACCCCTAAACCCATTTCGGTGATCCAGCGGTTCAGCGTCATCACCACAATCTAGTTTGCAAGTTTCGTCGGTCATCGAAACTCGAAACCAAGTTAAGTTCTGCGTCATGGAAACAGAGATTCAAGAGTTGGAACAGCAACGCTGGGACGCGATGATCGCATCGGACTGCGAAGCGTTGGGGGAGCTGCTGCACCCAAATTTGAGATATACACATTCCAATGCAGCCGTCGATTCTAAAGAGTCGTATCTCACGGCAATCGAGAAGGGTGTCTTCGACTACCAAGCCGTGGATAACAGCGAAGTAGAAATCCAGATGATTGGTGATGTCGCGCTAGTCAACGGAACCGCGCAGATCACCGTTGCAGCTCGCGGCACAGAGTTTCAGCTGCATAGTCGGTACACATGTGTCTGGATCAGCACCGACACCGGTTGGAAGTTCCTGGCTTGGCAGAACACACCGATCGCTCATTGAACACCGCACCTTTTCGGGGTCCGCTGAGCGTTAATGTGCCGAACAGGGCACTGCAGCCCCAAGGTGATCGATGATGTCGCTTAAAGTCTGTGGCCAGCGTCGACGCGAGCGAGGATGACATGAGTGATCGCGAGGAAATCGTTGGGTACGACCTTGAGGCCGTAGAGGCATGGATCGGCCAAAATACTGAAGGCCTTGAACCACCTTTCCAGTGGATCCGCCTTGAGGGCGGCCATAGCAACCTTACGTACGCGTTGACTGATCAGAATGGCAACAGGGCGGTCGTTCGGCGCCCTCCAATGGGTGAGCTCTTGCCAAAAGCTCATGACATGGGCCGCGAATACTCGATCATCAGTGGCCTGGGACCAACAAAGGTTCCGGTTCCAGCGGCTTACGGCTATTGCGAAAGCCCCGATGTTACCGGCGCCCATTTTTATGTCATGAGCCTGGTCGACGGCCGCGCCCTCTTTGAGTTAGAAGATGCATTGGAGTATCTCGACCACGATGCGCGGGGCAGGGTCGGATTGTCATTCATGGATGTGCTCGCAGCTCTGCATTCGGTCGACCCCGACGACGTTGGCTTAGGTGCCCTAGGAAAAAAAGAGGACTATGTTGGCCGACAGATTCGCACGTGGTACCGGAGCTGGCTGGCATCAGCAGAAGGCGCATCTTATGACGACCCAGACCTACACGAACTCCATGACTTTTTGGATGCTAGAAGACCCGAACAAGGTCCCGCTCGCGTAGTCCATGGGGACTACGGCCTACACAACTGCCTGATCAACCAAAGCGGTGAGTTGACAGCGGTGTTGGATTGGGAGATTTCGACGTTAGGGGATTCAATGGCTGACTTTGCTTACGCGTTAAACACGTGGGTTGAGCCTGGTGATGAGTTAGCCAACAAAGAGAACTCGCCAACTCTCGCTGAAGGATTCGTTGGACGCCCTCAGCTCATCGACCGGTACGCATCACAGACCGGATGTGATCTAACCAACTTGCCCTACTACGTCAGCTTCAATCACTTCAAAAGCGCGTGCATCATCCATGGGGTTTATGCCCGATATATGCAAGGTCAAAAGTCCACAGAGGGCGTCGATCTGGAGTACTACCGTTCCCGCATTGGTATCTGCATCGCGCTGAGCAAGCAGGCAGCTGACGAGCTCGACTAAGGATTCAGAGATGGTTACCGACTGGAATCCTGTACTACGAGATCAATTCGTGGAGCCTTATTGGGCTGAACTCCAAGGGTTCGTTCAGCATGAGCGGCGGGCTTCGACTGTCTTCCCGCCTGAAGAGGAAGTTTTTTCGGCACTTCATCTCACCCCACATAACGACGTGAAAGTTCTAATTCTGGGACAAGACCCATATCACGGTGAAGGGCAGGCCCACGGCTTATGTTTTTCGGTTCGTCGAGATGTAAACATTCCACCTTCCCTGCAAAACATCTATAAGGAGATGCAGTCGGACATTGGCGTCGTCCCTCCAACCCACGGGAACCTTGAGTCCTGGGCTCGACAAGGAGTGCTATTACTCAACGCAGTCCTTACGGTTCGAGCTCACAACGCCGGTTCGCATCGCAATCGCGGTTGGGAGGTCTTTACAGACCAGATCATCCGCGTCGTCAACGCCAAAACTGAACGGGTCGTGTTTTTACTATGGGGGGCATTCGCCCAGAAAAAGAAGCAACTTATAGACGTCGATCGTCATGTTGTCATTGAGTCGCCTCATCCATCTCCGCTGAGCGCACATAGAGGGTTTTTTGGCAGTCGCCCATTTTCGCGAACCAACTCAGCGCTCACTGATGCCGGAAGAGACCCGATTGATTGGATCATCCCTCACAACTGATGGGTCGTGATGTGGGGATCCAGTTTGCTTTCGTTGCCGGTCCAATGAACCTGAGTCAGTACCACTGAATCTTTTGTCTCTGAAGCATTGACGGTGAAGCGCCCATCGTAAACAGCTACTCCCCGAGCCCAGACCCGACTGAGCCAGTGAGGATGAAGCGATATTTCCACGCTGCTATCTCGACCGGCTAAGCATCCCCGGACCTGGGGTTCTTCGAGAAGTTCTATCTGACATCTGAATGGAATGAGTGCGGGGCTTGGTATTGCCGGCCTTTGATTACTGAGGGCCTTTACGAATGCCCGGCGCGCCCGCAACCTTGTCGCTTCCGCGAGGTGGCGGCTAAGAGCGGGATTGACATCCCACCCGCGTTGGTCGGCCGCATCAACGACTGTTGCCATGGCTCGATCCAGGAACTCGTGGGGGAGCGTCACCGACGCTTCTCCCATTTTGGCGGCTTGTTCTCGGGGCAAGTCGTAGAGGAAATCTTGCACTCCCTCGGACCGCAAACGCTCGAGCGCCGTCATCAGCCACCAACGTCGCTGCCGGTCGGCTGTGTGCCAGGGCGCCCATTCTTCGATGAAACCACCGTCCCGTATGGCCAATTCCCATAGATCAAGAATTTCGAGGCATTTCGGTTTCACCCCACCTAGAGCGATCAGCGCCCTTTCAGCCGCTACTTCGGGGTGTTGTTCCAGAACTACTTCCCCCCGGGACCACGTGATGTCGTGCGGGCCGCCCTCACAATCGACGTCGAATGTCACTGCGGGGACCTGCTCATACCAAGGCACGATGACATCGTAGAGACTGAAAACGCTAACGCTTAGATCAGTTCGCTATCAAGGCTCACCGCCAGGAGCGCACCTAATTCAAAAGCGCTATTTAGTGCGGCTTCAGTCACCTCCCCGACGATCAGTAAAGGAGGGCGGAACTGTTTCCAACCCTGGGCGTTCGCAAGTTTTTGTATGCCCTCAATTGTTTGAGCCCCGTCCGAGCCGGCTTTAACTATCAGTTGCCATGGGAGACCCTGTGTGTGATTTAAGCAATCGTCCCAAATCTCTTCGAAGAAGAACTTTGTTGCTCCAGCCATTGAGCCAAAGTGTTCCGGAGTTGCGATAACAAGGGCATCTGCCTGAATGACCTCGGCCGAGGTGGCCAGCAAGGCGGCGCGCTCAAGGGTGACTATCTCGGTGTCGACCACGTCAGACGCGCTTTTGATTCCCGAGGAAAGAGACTCAACTAATCGGAGAGTTGCGCCGCTTCGGCTTTGATGTACGACCAGTACTTGTCTAGCCATGGCTCTACTGTGCCATCAGATCCCGGTGCGTTCATATAAGGAGCGAAATCTGATGTAGCTGAACGAAGCCGGCGCAGAGCGCGGCTACCGATGCTCCAAGTTGGGTACGCTTCCGAAACATGCTCGATCTGGAATACTGCCTCACCGAGATTGTGGAATTGGACCAAGGAATACGTTGATGGGTGAAGCGATGCCTTTGGCCGATATCACCGTCATCGACCTGACGATTGCTCGAGCTGGACCGACCGCTGTAAGACAACTAGCGGATTGGGGTGCCGACGTCGTTCGAGTGGAGTCACCTGAGGGCGGTATGGAAATGGGTGGGCGCACTTCACCCGATTACCTGAACCTGCATCGAAATAAGCGCTCCATTGTGATCGACCTGAAACTCCCTGAGGGTCAAGAAGTCCTGCACCGAATGGTGGAGTCAGCTGACGTCGTCGTCGAAAATATGAGGACTCCGGTAAAACACAAACTTGGCTTTGACTACGAAACTCTCGCCAACATCAATCCGAGAATCATCCTCGGTTCCATTTCAGGATTTGGTCAACACGGGCCATACAGCCAACGCGGAGGGGTCGATCAGATCGCACAGGGAATGGGCGGAATGATGAGGATTACTGGAATACCGGGCCAGGGACCTGTGCGCGCCGGAGTGGCGATCAGCGACGTAACTGCTGGTCTGCAACTTGCTGTAGGTATTTTGACGGCTTTACATGAACGACACACAACCGGCAAAGGACGCTGGGTCCATACGTCGCTGCTTGAATCGATGATCGGCATGTTGGATTTTCAGGCTGCCCGATGGACCGTGGCAAATGACGACCCCCCTCAAGCAGGAAATGATCACCCAACTCTTGGCCCGATGGGGATGTATCAGACTCTCGATGGTCACCTAAATCTCGCCGCTTCGGGCGGACGTCTTTGGGAGGCGTTTTGTAAAGAGCTTGATGCCTCTGAATGGCTAGAAGACGAACGATTTTTCTCGGTGTCAGCGCGTAGAGAGAACAAAGCCCAGCTCAACGCACTCATCGAAGAGCGTCTGATGCATGACACGACTACCAGTTGGGTAGAGCGGCTCAACAAGGTCGGCGTTCCCTGCGGTCCCGTGAACACTGTTGCCGAAGCCTTTTCCGACCCGCAGGTGCAACATCTCGGCGTAGCGAAGCCCGTCTCTCACCCCACCGCCGGCGACATCAACATTGTGAGAAACGCAACCAACTTAGAGGGCGTGCCAAACGACATTCGATTGGCGAGTCCACTTAAAGGGCAGCACTCCGAGGAGTTGTTAGCCCAATTTGGTTTCAGTTCTGACGAAATTGAATCCCTAGCCCGCAGTGGGGTCGTACCGCCACGAAATCCTGACTGACCTTCAGGTCGCCGCTGGAGTCGGCTCTCTAAGCCGGCAGTCCTTCAAAAGCCAGCCCGTTTATCAACGACCCCTTCGAACTCCCTGCCCTCGCGCAGTGCTACCAAATTTCGGCAGAAGCGTTCCAAATTTCGGCGCCCTCGGTGTTGACTAGCGCCCGCTGTGTGCGGCGTCATCACGCAATTATCGAAGCCCCAAAGAGCACTATCGGGAGGCAGGGGCTCGATCGGAGCCACATCAAGGGCAGCGCCACCAATTTCGCCGTTTCGTAGAGCTCGCTCAAGTGCTGGTCCGTCGATAATTTCGCCGCGTGTCACGTTAAGAAATATCGCTGTCGGTTTCATAGCCCCAAAAAACTCATCGTTGCACATGCCACGAGTTTCGTTAGTCAACGGCAATCCGACAGCCAGTACATCGCTATCACGTATTACCTCCTCCAACGCTTCCATCCCTTCGACAACTTCAACGCCGTCGCTGCCTTGAACAGGGAAAGCATCAACGGCTCTCACAGTCATCCCAAAGGCCAACGCTCGCCTTGCGAGGTGCCGACCCGTACCTCCAAACCCGACGATGCCCATGGTCAGGCCCTCAAGTTCAATTTCGGAGAAACGCATTCTTTCTCGATTCTCCTGAGTCCAACCCTCTGGGCCTAGCTCTATAGCAGTTTTGATTCTTCGGGTGAGTGCGAGCAATAACCCGAACGCTGTGTCAGCTAAATGACCGCCCACTAGACCTTTTTCGCCCGTAAGTACGACATCGCTCTCCAAGAATTCGTCGTACATGAACATGTCAACCCCTGACGCGGTCGCATGGACCCATTTCAAGTTGGGGGCGGCTCTGAAGAGCGATCTTGGAGTGATTCCCAAAATGACGTCCGCGTCGCCAGCGTGGTCGATTCCTTCCCTTGGGCTATCGACCACGGTGATAACGGCATCAGGTCCGGCCGCCTTTTTGATCAGATCCTCATCTTCAGCGCTCACTTCAGGCAACGTCAGGGTTTTCGTAACCAGAATGTTGAGTGGCTTGTCCGGCATCGAGATAGTGGAACTCATTGATAGCTCGTCTCCACACGGCCAATACCTGAGTAGTCCGCGACCCAATTTTCCCCTGAAGCGACGGCGTAGCGGGTGTAAGCGCCAGTGATGACCTTTTGCCCCACTTCTATGGACATCTCGAAACGGTGCAGGGTCGCAGCGAGGCGCGCGATCGAAACAAAAGGGTTATCGACTTGCTCCCTATGGACGCAGCGAAAACGTTCTTCATCGTTGCAGTACTGAACAATTTCGATCTCATCGATATCGGGAATCTCATCGGGAGCTACGCCACTGCCCTCGACGATGGCCCAATTCGTCAGATTGTCCGCGACGAGCATCGCCAGGTTCCCTCCAACAATGGCGCGCCGTTCGTTCAGCTCATAGCCGGCTGAAACTCGTTCGATTCGGCTGGGCACAGTTTTTGGATCGACGTCGGGTCCCGAGATCTGTTCACCGATGGTGAAACACATTTCGGGCTCAATAGTGGCTCCGTTAACTGAAGAAGCGACAAGTGAAACCCCGCTATCAAACTTCTGCATGAGGTGCCCAAAGGGTCGGTCGTCTATACCTGCCTGTCTCCGGGCCCTGTCGGAGGTCAGACCGACTTTCCAACCGATTTGCACCGCCCCGTTTTCGAGTCGGCGGCGACGAATTTCTGCCTGAATCGCTAATCCATCGTTGAAATCGAGTCCCTCGAAGGCTTCGTCCGGTAGGTCGGCGCCTCGTTGATAATGGTCCCAAAGAGCGTCGGCGGCACGAGATTGATTGTCGTTGAGAGAATTCACTGGTTCGACCGTAGTTGGCTTGCGGTGGGGCGTGCCCGCTGATCCTGATCAGCATTCACGCTGTAGTGATGGACAGCACGCGCTTACCGTTAGGGGCTCTCCTACACGAACCGGAAGCCACCCAACTCAGAGCAGACCGCGACGACTGTCGCTCCAAGGAACGTCGCGATCCAGCCGCGGCTCGCCCGGCAGTCCCAGAACGCGTTCCCCGAGGATGTTTCGTTGAATTTCATCCGTGCCGCCGCGAATCGACATCGACGGAGCCGTCATTGTCTCGATGTATCCCGCCCCTTCGGTGAGCATCCCGTACGACGCAGCCGACCGGTTCGATAGATAGGCCCGGTCTTTGTACGACTTGACCGTTCTTAACTTTGCTCCGCTGCCTGCAGGACCTGGAACGCCGCTAACGCGAGCCTCGTCAGCTGCCCGTTGCGACGTCCACCGACTGACTCTGTCGTGGGAGTAAATGTTAGAAACTTCGTCTCGCCACAACTGGTTTTCGGCGACTCCCAGTGCTTGAAGATCCGAGATCCAACCAGGAATTCTGACCCCGCGGGCATTGCCGTCACCGCCACCTCGGCTTCCTCCACCTGCTCGTTCATGAGCGAGAACGGTCATAGCGACCCGCCAGCCCTCGCCTATTTCGCCGATACGCCACAGATCTAGAACTCGTGCTTCTTCCACAAACACCTCGCTGAAGTGAGCGTCGCGGTTCATTTGGGTAAGCGGCCGAACCTCAACCCCTGGAATATCGATGGGCAACGCGAACATCGTCAAACCCTTGTGCTTTGGCTGGCCAGGATCAGTTCGCGCGAGACAAATAGCCCAATCCGCCCACATCGCCCGACTGGTCCAAGTCTTTTGACCGCTCAAAACCCACTCTTCTCCATCCTGTGTGGCTTTCAAGGCGACATTGGCGAGATCAGATCCCGCTTCGGGTTCGGAAAACATTTGACACCAAATTGAGCTCCCTGAAGCAATCGGCTGCAACCAGTCCTGTTGTTGTCTCTGTGTGCCGTGAGCCAAAAGGGCTGGGCCGACCATTCCAAGTCCTATGGCGAAGGGATAAAGGTCCGGAACCACGAACTCGCGCAGCAAACGGCCAATCAACGCGTTCTGACTTGGAGACGCCCCGCGACCACCAAATTCCGGTGGCCAGGTGGGGACATGCCAGCCTCCAGTGACCGTCTTAGCTAAATATTGGCGGCCGTCTTCGACATTGTCTGACCCGGCGCCCATCGTCGTAAGTCGGGTGTCAGCGTTTCGACGTTCAAGAATTGATTCAAGCTCGGAGCGAATTTGTTCTTCAGTCGAATCGTTCATGGTTGTGGAGAGTGGTCAAACATGACAGCAGCTATTTGCGTGAAAAGTCGGGGGTGCGACGCTCGTTCATGGCCGCCACGCCCTCTTTCCAGTCGTCGGTGGTTCGGAGTCTGTCTTGCTCTACCTTCTCGCGGTCGGTAGCCGCCTTAATAGCCTGTGGCAGGTGGCCTCGCATCGTGTCCCGGATCGACTCAACCGCTAGTGGCGCAGACGCAGCAATCTCGCCGGCCAGTTCGTACGCGGCTGCACGAAGACTTTCAAGGGGGACGAGGCGATCCGCCAAGCCAATTGCGACGGCCTCTTCGCCCTTAATGCGCGCTCCGGTATACAGCAACTCCAACGCTTTTTGTTGACCCACCAGCGCCGGAAGAGTCGCGGTCAAGCCGAATCCGTGATGGAAGCCAAGTCGAGCGAAATTTGCAGTGAAGCGCGCTTCGGGAGCCGCAATCCGGAAATCAGCAAAACAGGCAACCCCTAGGCCCCCGCCGACGGCCGCTCCTTGGATCGCTGCGACGACAGGTTTTTTGCAACTAAACAAGTCGAAGGCGGCGTCGTAGAGATGTCTTGCTGAGCCGTCCGCGTTGCGGGCGGTGATTTCACCACCTCTGCGTCCGTCGTTGTGGAATTGTGCCCCCGCACAGAAGTTCTTTCCCTCGGCGCAGAGCATTATTGAGCGGCAACTGTCTTCCGCGTCTAGGTCCGTGAACGCAGATACCAAGCCGTCGATTAGCTCGAGATCAAAAAAGTTGTTCGGCGGACGCCGGATTTCTGCAGTCGCGACGTGCCCGTCGATAGATACGTGAAGGTCGCCATAGACACCAAAGTCGTTCATATCCTGATGCTACTCACCTGACACGGACCGCTCCCTTCTGAGGGACCGCTGGCTTTCCGCGACGGCAGCGCCAATCAATTAATTGCGAACGTCAGATTTCTTTTTCAGTACGCAAATTTTAGGATTTGAGACAGAGAGCTAACGCAGCTCGGGCAGCGTCCTCGGCTTCTTGATCGGGAGCGACGATGATCTTGCTCGCTGCGGTCAAGAGACACTTCTGCGGGGCGCCGGCAAGGACTAGCTCCTTAACTTCGTTAGACAATGGAACACATTTGTTGCGCGAGGCCCACTCAGCATGTTGCAGACATGACCTCAAGAAGTTCTTTTCTTGGGCTTCGGTCCATCGTGGAGTGCCAGTGCATGAGGTCAAAACCACGCAAAGAAGAACGAACCCTGAGACCGCGCTCTGAAAAATCTTTCGCCGCGTCAAGGTCCCTGGCGTTGAGTCGGAGTTTGGGTCACACATGCCTGCATTCCTCCAAATGAGGAGCCGCTCCTTCGAAGGGGACGGTCTTTTGTCGCTCTCGCGTAACAGCAGAGAGGCCACACCTGACATAACAGAAGCCCCTAAACCATCCGGCAAAATGTGGATGCGCCGATGAGAACTGGCTTAGATAAGATCGCTGATGACCTGATGCTAGATCCGATCCGCATTGGTTGCCGAACGAACCATTGTGGGTCTAGTCGAGGTTCAAGGATCCGCCCGTAATGAGCGGGTACAAGCCCTGCGCTCCCTGAGAAACAGCGACTTTCCCCAGCCAGCTACTCCACTCAGCGTCACTCCCGTATTCTTTGCGCCAAGCCCAAAGCCGACGGCTGTAGTGATGAAGCGGATATTCCTGAGTCATCCCCATTGCACCGTGGGCTTGATGGCATGCCTTCGTGGCCTTGGCGGCAGCCTGGTTAGCAATGAGTTTCGCTGCGGCGATTTCAAAGAAAGCGGATCCACGATTCGCTTCCCTGGCAGCTGTTTCAGCCGCCATTCGCGCTAAAGCCGCTTCTTGAGCACCCCAAACCAGGTGTTGCTGCACGGCCTGAAACCGCGCTACCGGACGGCCAAACTGGACACGATCATTCGTGTAGCTGACCGTTAATTGACTCATCTTTTCGATAGCCCCAGCCATGAGCGCTACACGCGATAATGCTCCGCGGAAACGAAACGACTCAAGGTCGACTCCCGGAACCGCCGGCGCAACAGCCGCTTTGACCTCGTCGAAGCACACGGTGTCGCGAGGTTCACCAGCCATGTTTGTCATCGGTTGAATCAGGCAGTCTTTGGGGTCGACAGAGGCGACAATGCTCTGGCTGTCAATTTCGAGGAGAACAGCGATCCGATCAGCAATGCGCGCCCAAGGAACCCGGATGCAGGTTCCACTAAGAGTTATTTCGTCGCCGGTAACCGATCCCGTGACGTTTGCACCACCATCAGGGAGAACCGTTATCGGCCCTTCAGGGATTTCATGGCCTGAACTGGCAAAAAGCCAGCCACCAAGAATCCCAGTCTCAGCAGCTGGAATTGGAGCAGCGTGATACCCGACGAGCCTCAAGACCTCTAAGGCATCAAGGAGTGAGCCACCCGAGCCTCCTTGGTCTTCGGCGATCGAAATCCACGGAAATCCTGTGTCAGCAAAAGCAGACCAAATTTCGGGTGCGTCGCCCGACGTCTCCGCATTCTGTACAGCTTCATGGTCACAGATCTGAGTAAATAGCCGATCAGCAGTTTCGGTGACTAACGAGTCGACTCCGGGTGTTTCACTCATGCCGGTAGCCCCTTCAAACCTTTGGAAGCGACCGAACGAAGAATCTCGATAGTGCCGCCTCTGATCGTGTTGCCTGGAAACGTCACGACGCATTGCGCCAAAAGGCGCTCGAACAGTGAATCCGAGTCGGGCGAATATTCGAGGTCTATGAAATGGACAAGTTTTTCCACTACCTCTTGTTCGTATCGAGTACCCATCTCCTTAACAAGCGAAGACTCGACGGAAGGTGCCTCACCGGTGTCAATGAGTCTTGCTACGGATAGAGAGAGATTTCGTATGCCCCACCAGCGAGCCACGAGCTCTCCGAAAAGGTCTGACACAGTGTCTTCAAGTTCGCTTCCTTTCGCTTCGCGTAAGAGCTGTTCCACCGTCGAGAACGGCGAAAGCCAGCGGTCTGGGCCACCACGCTCATAGGCCATCTCGGTGGTGTTTTGATGCCAACCCATTCCAAGATCACCCACGACATTGATGTCGGGAACGAACACGTCGTTGAAAGTGACTTCGTTGAAGTGGTGGGAACCGTCAAGAAATGGGATAGGGCTAATTTCCAAACCGGGTGAGGTGAGGTCCACCAGTAGCTGTGACAACCCCGCATGCTTATTTCCGTCTTCCATAGGGGAAGTTCGCAAAAGACACACGAACCAATCATTTTCATGTGCGCCAGAAGTCCAAATTTTCGTACCGTTGATGATCCATCCATCCGTGGCGCGCTCGGCCTTGGTGCTCACCGAAGCGAGGTCTGATCCGCTGTCGGGTTCGCTCATACCGATCGAAAATCCGAGCTCCCCCCGACAGATCTGAGGTAGGAATCGTTCCCGCTGCTCGTCGGTTCCGAATTTCAGGATCACGTTTCCTGTTTGGCGATCACCGACCCAGTGGTGTCCAACCGGTGCGCCCCAGCGAAGCATTTCCTCCACGACGATGAATCGGTCGACTGCAGTTCGATCTGACCCGCCCCACTCTTTGGGTAATGCCATGCCGACCCAACCACGTTCAGCCAGCTTGAGGGAGAACGCTTTATCTTTTCTTGCCGCCATACCCAAACACGGTTCATGTGAGCCCGGCGGCAGTTCTTCTTGCAGAAAATCGCGCACTTCCTGCTGGAGGTCGAGTTCTTCGTTTGTGAGTTCTGTCGGAGTGAAACGCATGTGAGTTGTTTTCTGTAACTAAGTAGAGAAATTGGCCCGGGAAGAGATGTTCGAGTTCCTAATGTCGTAGGTGACCGCGGTATCTCCAAGAATGCAGCGACCGGTAACTGATGGTATTCGACGCGAGGACTTGATGGTGAGGCAGGATCAAGGTGTGAATCACACGGCAACCCCATTTGAGGGACATCACGATGTTGTGCGAAAAGAGTGGATTGACTTCAATGGTCATTTCAACGCCGGCTACTACCTGGTCTGCTTCGACGATGCGATCGAGTCGTGGATGGATTTCATTGGTCTGGGGCGATCCCACAGGGATCGTCATTCGGTGACTACTTTCTCGGCACAAAATCATGTTACGTACCTTCGCGAAGTGAGCGAAGGAGCCAAGCTGGCGGTTACGACACAGCTGCTGGCGTTTGATCGGAAACGTATTCACGCGATGCAGGTGATGTGGCACAGCGACGAAAACTTTGTCGCCGCGACTTGTGAGGTCATGTCGTTGCATGTATCCGAACAAACACGACGGGTGTCTGAGATGCACGATGAGGCCTATGAGCGTTTGCTTGAGGTGTGGGACAGTCACGAGAAACTTGAGGTGCCACAAGAGGTAGGTCAGGTGATGTCTGTTCCAGGATGGCCGGCTTTGCTGGAGTGACGCGCGCAGAATAGAACCATGAATCAACGGTTAGAGGGAAAACGTGCAGTTATCACCGGCGGCGGCCGGGGCATAGGAAGAGCAATAGCGCTTGCTTATGTCAACGAAGGAGCGAGTTGTGTGGTTGCCAGTCGCCAGTTAGAAGACCTTGAAGCGACCGCTGAATTAGCGCCGGATGGTGCTATCGAACCAATAGTGTGCGACGTCGCCGACGACGCGTCAGTCATGGCTATGTCTCAACAGGTCCGAGACAAGTACGGCGGTGCAGACATTGTGGTGAATAATGCCGGCGTTCACGCCGCTGGAAGGTTCCTAGACATAGATGCTGCGACTTATTCACGCCTTTACGAAGTCAACGTCGTAGGCATAGTGCGCGTCAGCCAAGCTTTTTTGGGGGGAATGATTGAGAGAGGCCGGGGGAGCATTGTCAATATGGCCTCTACGGCAGGACTGTTCGAATCCCCTGGGCAGGCCCCGTACAACGCGTCAAAGCATGGAGCAGTTGGGCTAACGCGCTGCATGGCACTGGAATTGGCGTCAAGTGGTGTTACTTGCAACGCCATATGTCCGGGCTTCGTCGATACACCAATGCTTGACGGATTCGCTGATCTTGTCGGAGCCGAAGCTGACGAACTGAGAAAACGACTGGCACAGCGCACTCCCATGGGTCGGATTCTCGACCCGAGCGAAATAGCAAACCTTGCCGTATATCTCGGCAGTGATGAATCATCTGGAATGACTGGCCAAACCATGGCAATTAGCAACGGAATGCGAATGTCGTGAGCGTTGACGGTGGTGATCTGATTCGAGCCGCTATTCGAGTCGGAAAAACCTGCCGTCAAGATGGCGCATTGCAACTCGCGACCAGATTTTGGACAGGAAACGTCCAATTAGGTTTCGGATCTCGTGCCGTGGTGTTTTCGGTTGACTCAGGTGATTTTGTTGACGTGGTCGAATGTGAATCAGATGTCGCTAACGACGAAGACCATTTTGGGTTTCAAGCTTCGGTTGCTGCATGCAGACAAGCACTAACGAGGCGTGTTTCTTCCACTGTCGATGTTGATTCAGTGGCCCGGACTGAGGACATTGTCAGGACCGGCCATAGAGACACCCACTAGCAGTATTACTCCGCAGCCGGGCGCCTCTTCGACTTACTGGGTGATGAACTGCACGGGTCTTGAATCCCGTTTCATAGTTCTTCTTTTGTTTCAGGGTTCTAGGCTGGAGGCATGCCTCAGTATCGTTCCTTGACTACCACTGGCGGACGCAACATGGCTGGCGCACGGGCGCTATGGCGTGCGACGGGAATGACAGACGAAGATTTCGAAAAGCCAATTATTGCGATCGCCAATTCCTTTACCCAATTCGTGCCTGGACATGTTCATCTCAAAGATCTCGGTCAGATGGTCGCTCGAGAAATCGAGGCGGTCGGCGGAGTCGCCAAAGAATTCAACACCATAGCTGTCGACGACGGCATCGCCATGGGTCACGACGGAATGCTTTACAGCTTGCCGAGTCGGGACCTAATCGCAGATTCGGTTGAGTACATGGTCGAAGCCCACTGTGCCGATGCGTTGGTTTGCATTAGCAACTGCGACAAAATCACCCCCGGGATGCTCAACGCGGCGATGCGGCTAAACATCCCGACAGTTTTTGTTTCTGGTGGGCCGATGGAGGCCGGAAAGACGAAGCTTGCCGAAAACAAAGTTGATCTGATTAACGTCATGATTGTCGCCGCAGACGACTCGGTCAGCGACGAAGACGTTCTCGAAATGGAACGATCGGGGTGCCCCACTTGCGGATCGTGTTCGGGAATGTTCACTGCTAACTCGATGAATTGTCTCACGGAAGCGTTAGGGCTCTCTCTTCCAGGCAATGGCACTGTGGTTGCCACACACGCCGACCGACGTGAGTTATTCCTGGAAGCGGGAAGATTGGCAGTTGATCTTTGCCGCCGCTATTACAACGATGACGACGACTCGGTGCTCCCTCGCAACGTTGCAACCTTTGAAGCCTTCGAAAACGCTATGAGCCTTGACATCGCTATGGGCGGCTCAACGAACACCATTTTGCACCTTCTCGCCGCAGCGCAAGAGGGAGAAGTGAACTTCATCATGGCCGATATTGATCGGCTCTCAAAAAAAGTACCGAACATTTGTAAGGTCGCCCCGGCTACGGAGTTATTCCATGTCGAAGATGTCCACCGAGCGGGCGGGGTTATGGGGATCCTGGCAGAACTGAACCGAGCTGGATTGCTCAACAACCAAGTTTCCACGGTTCACGAACCAACGATGTTTGACGCGATCGCGAAGTATGACGTTGTGACTAATGGCGACGAAAAGCTCCACAGCTTCTATCGGGCCGGACCTGCCGGAATTCCTACCCAAACTGCGTTCAGTCAAGCTGAGCGATACGACAAACTTGATCTCGATCGCCAGCAGGGATGTATCCGATCGGTGGAGCACGCTTACAGTCTCGACGGAGGCCTTGCTGTGCTCTACGGCAACCTCGCGGAAGATGGCTGCGTCGTTAAAACGGCCGGAGTAGAT
>Ga0209752_1000103_pt1 | contig 37680 bp, 33 predicted proteins | sample METZYME_3_250m_FD_187548 | JGI IMG/M metagenome (GOLD analysis project Ga0209752, IMG submission 187548) | Marine microbial communities from oxygen minimum zone in mesopelagic equatorial Pacific - METZYME_3_250m (SPAdes) (version 2) | ecosystem: Environmental > Aquatic > Marine > Oceanic...
AGAACAACAATTCTACGGTTTTGAATGGTCAGCTTCTTTCGGTTGGTGCAGGGTAGTAAGACAGTTCTTCTTGTTGCATGGTGCGTCGGTAGTTAACGGCCACCGCATCAAAATTCAGGTGCAGTTCGTCAGCCAGATCAAACGGCACCATTTCGGGTCGCTGGGATAAAACGACCCGTTTATCCTGCGAAAAAATGGTGTTTTCAAATTCCTGAATCAGCCGTTCCGGTTCATCGAGATCGTAGTTCCGGGCCACGATGCAGTATCCCCTGCAGGCGTCATGGGCGATTGGTTGGGAAACGAAGAAGTAGAACATGCCCTTTTCGCCCCCCCATCCCAACCGGAGCAGGATCGTGTAGGGGCAGTGTAATTCATAGCGGCTACGCCGTTCGGGCGTTTCTTTTTCTTCATTGGCAAAGATAGGAAAGTCTTCAGTATTAGTCGCCTCCGGCCGGACTAGCTCGTAATGCAGAACATGACCTTCTACCCGGACGGCATGATCTGGTACCAGTGGCCGGTCGATGTCGCCAAGTAGCCCCGGGTGAACCCAGGGGAAGTGGCCGAAGTCGGTAAAGTTTTCTACCTGGCGGGAGGCATCGCATTCCCACGCATAAGGGCCGGTGTGGATGACTTGCCAGGTGTTGTCTTCCAATTCAGGGATATCCGGCAAGGGATAGACAGGATCCGACAATGCTACCCATATCAGCCCATAGCGCTCCTGGCATTGATAGCTAACAAGGCGAGCTTTGGCAGGGATATTAGTATTGGTCGCCTGAGGGATTAAGGTACAAGCGCCGCTGGGGTCATAGCGCCAACCGTGATAGGGACAAACGATACAGTCGTCCGCCAGATGCCCCAGAGACAGCGCGGTGCCGCGATGAATACAGAGGTCTTTCATAGCATGAGGCGCACCGTCGGCTGTCCGCCAGATGACAATCATCTCTTGCAACAGTTTCGCTGCAAAAGGAGTTGAGCCATCTACCTCTTCGCTATAAGCGACCGGATGCCAGCAGCGAAACAGTTTGTCGGGAAGTTCTAGAGACATGGAATTTTCCTGAGGCTTCAATCCAAGGACGGTTTGCATATATCAATAACGTACCAAATGCTTAAACTGGTTGTCATAGAATCCTGTGTAACCCTTTCCCATCTTTCATTTAGACGGACTTAGGGTGGTAGAAGGGTCTAGGGTGAGAGGTAAAGGTAAGGGGGTAAAGGGGCAGGGTTGCTCAGCGGTTACCTGAAGCCATGAGCACAGCTTCGGGCAAGGTGCGCAGCCGTACCATGCTGATGATTCCAAATAGCGGGCCGATTGCCAGAGTCGCGAAGGCCCACTCCCATCCGATCCGCTCGACGAGCGGTGGAATCATCCAAATCGACACCATTGTTAGAAGAAAGCCGAGGCTAGTTTGCACGGTAAGTGCAGTGCCAATGTGTTCAGGGTCGGTGAGTTCGCTTATCGCTGTGCTGAACTGGGCACTATCGGCGACAATAACCAGACCCCAGGTCAGGCAAAGGAGGGTGAGAAGGAAGGGCGAATCGAACAAAAACCCGGCAAAAAGACAGCAGGTTCCGGAGATAAGTAAGCTGCCGATTGATACGGTGGTTCGCCCCCATCGGTCTGCCCAAATACCGGCGATAACACTTCCGATACCACCTGCCGCGATAGTTGCGAAACCGGCCAATCGAGCTGAGGTTTCGCTCCAACCAGCCTGTTGGTAGCTAGTCAGTAGAAACAGAGGAATCCAGGCCCACATCGCGTACAGCTCCCACATGTGACCCAGATACCCAAAGTTGGCTAGTCGCGCCGGTTTTTCTCCCAGCGCTCGGGTTGCGTAACGCCAACTGAACTGGCTTGTCGCGGGCAATACCAGCCCTGGTCGCACGAACGCGCCGGCGATGGCCGCTCCGCTCAATGCAAATGCCGAGGAGACCATTAGCACACTGCGCCAGGGAGGCATCCCCGTTTCTCCACCCAGAAAGGGCAACGCGTTGATCAAGTGGGGAGAAGCCGAACCGATTGTCAGGGCGCCGACTAGGAGGCCAATGCCTAGACCACGGTCTTCTTTGCACCAGGTTGCCATCAGCTTCATTCCGGGTGGATAAACGCCTGCTAAGCAGACTCCTGTCAGTACTCGCAGCACCATCACGACATCGGCCGAGTCAGCGAACACTGCGATTGAAGCGTTGAACATGGCTCCGGCGAGTGCGCTACCGGCGAGCAGGAACTGGGGCTGGATGCGGTCGGCCAGATTGACTGCGGCGCTGACCAGCGCGCCAATGACGAAACCTGCTTGCACGGTCATTGTCAGCCAAGATTGCTGGCTTCCGGTCAGATCCCACTCGGCTGTCAACTGAGGCACGACCGCTGGGGCAGAGAACCAAAGTCCCATGGCGAGCAACACGGAGATCGTTAAGAGCCAAAGGTTACGCCACTTATCGCTCATTGGTGGAGCTTATCCGATCCACCATCCAAGGATGGCACCACTGGCCCGGTTGGCGAAAACGCAAAGTCTTGTCAAACTAGGGTCCCAAACTTCGATTCATTCACTGGCAGTTCATCAGGAGGCTGGCCCACATGGTTTATCACCGATTTCCAACCCCAAATCGGATTGCACGATTTCTGACTCTCGCATTTACGGTGGCTCTTGTAATTCCGCCGATGATTTTGAGTCGCTCGGCCACGGCTACAAGCCTTGCCGCCGAAGGCTGGATGTCCGAAAGCGCTGTGGCTACCGGCTGGGAAGCTGAGTTTCGGGCGGCCATTCGCGCACAGCGAAGTGGCCAGCAGGAAGGCACGCCTCTGACAATTGAAGCTCGTACCATGGGCATGGAGAAGATGGACGGATTTATGCCGATGTACTGGGATGCAGAGGCCGGCCAGTTATTCATGGAGATCAACCGCTGGAATGAGGAGCTTCTCAATCTCACTGGTCTAGCCGCCGGTCTTGGGTCAAATGATATAGGCCTTGATCGTGGTGCATCGCAAGGCAACCGAATTATCTACTTTGAGAGAGTTGGGCCAAAAATCTTCATGGTGCAGCCCAATTACAGTTTTCGCTCAAGTTCCGACAACGTCGAAGAGGTCCGTGCAGTCACTGACGCGTTTGCGCCAGCGATTCACTGGGGCTGGGCACCAGCAGCACAAACTGATGACCGGGTGCTTGTCGATATGACTCCTTACCTGTTGGCCGATCACACTGGTATTGCCAACCGGCTCGGTGGCTATCGAGTCGAGTCTAGTCGCAGCGCGGTCTATCGGGCGATGACGATGAACTTCCCCGCAAACACTGAGATGGAAGCCTCGCTCACCTTCGTTACCGGCGGTGGTGGCGGCGGCGGTGGTGGTCGCGGCGGCGGCCGTGGTGGTCGCGGCGGCTCGTTTGAAGGGGTGGGTGCGGTTGCCGCATCTGGGGCGGCACCGACCCTGCGTGTTCACCACGCTTTCGTCCAACTTCCTGACGACGACTACACACCGCGCGAGTATGATCCCCGCTCAAGTCTTGGCTCGGTAAGTTATCAGGATTATTCGGTAGCGCTGGGAACGCCGCTGGTCAAGCGTCATGCTCGCCGGCATCGCCTCGAAAAGGTTGATCCCACCGCCGCGGTGTCAGCCGCGGTGGAACCGATCGTCTACTACCTTGACCCCGGGACACCCGAACCGACGAGAACGGCTCTGCTGGAGGGTGCGCGCTGGTGGAACCAGGCGTTCGAAGCGGCCGGTTATCGTGATGCCTTCCAGGTGGAAATGCGCCCGCCCGACGTTTCCAGCCACGACATCCGCTACAACGTCATTAACTGGGTACACCGCTCGACGCGCGGCTGGAGCACCGGTGGGGGAGTTACCGACCCGCGTACTGGCGAGATCATGAAGGGCTTGGTGACGCTCGGCTCGCTGCGCGTGCGGCAAGACTACATGATCGCCGAGGGTTTACTTGCGCCTTACGTCAACGGTGACGAGACCCCTCCCGAGCTTGCCGACTGGGCTCTGTCCCGGGTCAGTCAGCTGTCAGCCCACGAGGTTGGCCATACGATCGGCTTTGGGCACAACTACTACGACAGCTCTCAGGGCCGGACGTCGGTCATGGATTACCCACATCCCTTGATTACCCTGAATGCTGACGGCACCTTCGATTTTTCTGAGGTTTACGAGCTTGAGATTGGTGAGTGGGACAAAATCGGAGTTGCCTATGGTTACCAGGACTTTCCCGACGGGACCGACGAGTCCGAGGCCTTACAGGTAATCCTTGCCGAAGCTTGGGAACAGGACCTGCGCTACATGACCAACCAGGACATGAGCGCCAATCCACGCGTCAACCAGTGGTCCAACGGCGCTGATCCCGCCGTTGAGCTCAATCGCATGATGGAGGTGCGCCGCGCCGCGCTGGATCGCTTCGGCGAGCGCAATATCAAGCTGGGTCAGCCTATGGCAATGATGGAGGAGGTGCTTGTACCGCTTTACCTTCACCATCGCTACCAGGTTTCGGCCGCGGCTTCGCCTCTCGGCGGCATCGACTACATTTACTCCCTACGAGGGGATGGGCGGACGCCGGTGGAACCGATATCGCGCGAAGATCAGATGGCCGCGCTTGATGCCTTGCTCGCGACCATCTCATCTGACGAGCTGGCCCTTCCCGACACCGTGGTAACGATGTTGCCGCCGCGACCGACGGGTTTCGGTGGCGGCCGCGAGCTATTTCCTCGCTACACGGGATCTTCCTTTGATGTGATCACACCGGCAGTAGTGGCGGCCGACCATACGGTTAGCGAGATCCTCAACGGCCAGCGTGCCGCGCGTCTTGTTCAGCAGCACGCTGTCACTGAGTCTCTGCCAGGGTTGGGCGAGGTCATTGATGAACTCGTCGAAGCGACCTTCGGAGCGCAGCCAACGAACGGATACGAAGCGGAAATTAATCGTGCCGTGGAGCGCGTTGTGGCCGAACATCTCATGCGGCTCGCCGGGTCAGCGCAGATGCCTCAGGTTCGCGCCATAGCGACTTTTGCGCTCGAACGCTTAAACGGCCGCATCGAATCAGAGGACGGTGTCTCTGCGGATGACGAGCCCCATTACAATCTAGTGTCCCGTGATATCGAGCGTTTTCTGTCGCGACCGGGCGCTGTCTACACGCAGGTGGTGATCCCGGGAGCGCCTCCGGGAGCGCCGATTGGTGAGCCTGCACTGGACTACCTGGGTTCTTGGTCTGGTGCTGGCTTCAGCAGTCTGAGCTTGGAACCGTACTGCTCTCAGGACGAACTGTTCTGGCGGTAGTGTGGGGTTGTTGATGGCGAGGCCGCAGAGGGAGGAAGAGCGGGCCCTCTGGCGCCTCGCTGTTACAACATGTGCGCTGTATCGGTTGAAGAGCCGTGATCGTCTGCTCGCCAGAGATCGAGGCTGAGTTCCGCTTGCCTTACGCCACGGCCATTTTGGCTTGACGCTGTCCTTCCTTCTCATCGACGGTCAGCAAGATGAGGAGTCCTAGGATGAAGAACACCGCTAGACAAAGAATCGCGGGACGTGCCCCTAATAGCGCATAGACACTTCCATAAGTTAACGGGCCCAACACCGAAGAGAAGCGCCCCGCGATGCCATAGAAGGCGAAAAACTCGGCGCTATTGCCCACCGGAGTGAACGTACCCTGGATTGCTCGGCTTGCGGACTGGCTACCCCCGAGCACCAACCCAACGACGATGCCGAGACCCCATACCTCCGCTTGCGTGTTCCCTGTAATGCCGATGAAGTAACCCCAAACCGCAACCGTCGTCCAGACTACAAGTGTTAGTAAAACAACTCGTTTGTTGCCGATGTAGTCGCTTGCCGCCCCCAGGATTAACGCGCCGACAAACGCTGTCGCTTGAATGACGAGAAACAGCCCCAGGATCATGCCATCTGACATCCCAAGGACCTCGTCTATGAAGATTGCTGAGATAACAACGGTTGTTTGAATGCCGTCGTTGTAGATCAAGAATGCGATGAGGAACTTTGTTAGTTCTCGGTAACGGCGGACGTTGGAAAATGTCTTGGCGACCCGCTGGATACCAATCCTTACGTAAGACTTCCCAGGTGTTAACTGGATCGCCGACTGACGCTCCTTCAACCACAGGAAAGTAGGCAGCGCACACACTGCCCACCATAAAGCCACTGACAGGAAGGTGTCTTGAGGGCTGAACGGGTGATCGAAACCAAGCCACTGAGGGTAGCCCAGCATCACCAGATTCAGTGCCAACATGATGGCCCCGCCGAGGTAGCCAAGCGTAAAGCCGAAGCCAGAGATCCAGCCTATATTTTTTGGCGTCGAGATCTCTGGCAGGAAAGCATTGTAAAAAATATTGGCAGCTGCGAAGCCAACCTGTGCCACGAGGAAGAAAATCGCACCACGCCAGTATTGACCCTCATTGGCGAAATACAACATGGCAGTGGCGCCGGCGCCCATATAGCAGAAGAATGCGAGGAACCGCTTCTTTGTACCCGACGAGTCGGCGATGGCACCCAATACTGGTGCTAACAGCGCGACTACCAGCATGGCTGCCGCCAAGGTATAGGTAAAGAACGTGACGCCCGGAACTCTTAGGGTGATGCTGAAGAGGTCGAGCACGACACCGTCTTCACCGCCCGCTAGTTGCTCAGCAAAATAACGGTTGAAAATGACGGCCAGAATGCTGGTGGCGAACGCCGAGTTTGCAAAGTCGTAGAGACCCCAGCCCCAGATCTCGCGGGAGGTTACCGGCGGCGTGTTGTTCATGAGCGGCGGGCCAGACAGCGAACTGTGGTCCCGGGAATCAGGATTTCAGTCTCCCTTACCTGAGTCGAACTCGCCGTTCTTCTTGGCCGCGTTGCCACTATCGTTTCGGGCCAGTGTCCAGGTAGGAGGGTCACAAACAAGGATCTTTGTGTCCGCTACTACAGCTCGCATAATTTACTCTTCTGTGAGGGCACCAATTTTTTCTTCAAGTTCGCCGTTGCGAAGCATTTCGAGGACTATGTCGCAACCGCCGACGAAATCACCGCCAATAAATACCTGTGGAATAGTAGGCCACGCCGCCACATCCATCAGGGTAGCCCGGTAATTGTCGAGATCTTCGAGGACATTTGTGGCAGTGAACTGCACGTCAATTGAACGCAAGGCATCACAGGTGGCCTTGGAGAAACCACACTGTGGCCACTCCGGTGTGCCCTTCATGAACACATGCACCGGGTTATTGACGATCAAATCTTCGACCTGTTGTTTCAGTTCGCTGGACATGGTTCTACTCCTCTGGGACCACCGTGTGCACTTGCAGCGCATGCACAGCGTTGGTCAGTTCCTGCCCGACGGCTCGATAGACCATCTGGTGTTGTTCGACCAGGCTTTTGCCGGCGAACGCATTGGCAACCACCTGGACGCCGAAGTGGTCACGCGTTCCAGTGAGATCTTGCACGCTGACATGGGCTCCAGGGATACCGGTTTCAATAAGAGATTTGAGATGCTCTGGATCCATGATCGTGCTGGCTGTTGGCAGAGGTGTGACGATCAAAAAAGAGCGGTGCCTGCTTGGCAACGATTTTTTTAGTTTAGCCCTTGGGAACGGGTGAGGCGAGGCAAGCTAAGGGATAGTCACAGAAACTGCGCAGTGATCGGTCCCGACTGGCGCATCCCCCCTTCTCGATCCTGCCGCGTGTCCTGTTGAGACTGCATCTTGCGATCCGATGCACTTACCTTTGGTAGAGGACCCTGCCGCCGATGATCGTATAAAGAACCTTGGCGTCTTTAATTTGCTCTGAGGGAATCATCATGATGTCCTGGTCCAGAATCGTTATGTCGGCGAGCTTGCCCACGGTGATAGATCCCTTTATATGGTCCTCATACGCTGCAAAGGCGTTGTTGAGCGTGTAAGAGCGTAATGCTTCGGTACGGCTCATTGCTTGCTCTGGGTAGAAGGCTTCCCCGGTTGTTGGCTTGCGGGTAACGCTGGAGTAGAACGAGGCGATTGGATCGACACGCTCGACCGGGGCGTCGGTGCCATTGGTTATTACTGCACCGCTACGCATCAAGTCCTGCCAGACATAGGCTCCGTTCCCGGCGCGTTCCACCCCCAGTCTAGGCGTCACCCATGGTGCATCGGAGGTACAGTGAACCCCTTGCATCGCGGGGATTACCCCGAGCTCGCCGAAGCGTGGAACGTCATCGGGATGGATGTGTTGAGCGTGTTCGATCCGGAAGCGTGCGCCGAGCGCCTTTTCAGGATGCGCTTTGAAGGTTCGTTCGTAGATGTCGAGCACTTCACGGTTGCCGCGATCGCCTATGGCATGGACACATAGCTGATAGCCGTTCTCGATTGCCAGGTTCGCTGTTGCCTCGATTTCCACTAGGTCACCGGTGTTATGACCGGAATTGGTTAGTTCATCACTGTAAGGCTCGAGTAGCCACGCTCCCCGTGGGCCGAGCGCTCCATCGATGGCCAACTTGATGGCGCGCACTGTCAGCATGTGATTTCCATAACCGATAAGTCGTCTAGCCTTTAATGTTTCAGCGTCGAGGTTCTCACCTCGTACCATCACCCACAGACGCACCTGCAAGGCGTCTTCGTCGACGCCTCGCTTGAACATCTCGATCGTGCTCCATCCCGAGCCGGCGTCCTGAAAGCTAGTGATTCCCTTGCTGATAACTTCTTGGGACGCAAGTTCCATCTCGTGCCAGGTCCGAGCCGATCTGTCATCGTCAGTCATCCGGCTTTCCATATTTCTGCGGGCACGGTTAATTACGCCTGAGGCGCGTTCAACGAAGACTCCAATGGGTTCGCCAGTATTGTTCAAGATGATCTCGCCGCCCTCCGGCTGCATGGTGTTGCGGTCGACACTGGCAAGCTCCATGGCATAGGCGTTACCGAACGTCGCGTGGCCGGAAGCATGGCGCAGGATCACTGGATTCTCTCGACTCACCTCACTAATTACGTCGTGGGTTGGGAATCCTCGCACGGTGTTCGACTCGTCCAGGTCCCCCATTTTTTCCTGGTGCCAGCCACGGCCTTCAATCAGCTGGCCTGGTTGAGCTTCGGAGACCGCCGTCGCCACCATGTCAGCGACACCTTGCCAACTCGTAGCATCCAGAAGGTCGAGGTTCAATGCGTTGGAACCGATCCCCATGAAGTGCCCATGCCCCTCAATAAATCCGGGAATTGCCAGGTTGCCCTGAAGGTCAATCACCTTGGTTTCTGGTCCAATGTAGGCCTCTACCTCAGTGTTAGACCCAACAAGGTCGATGCGATCACCATTGATGACGATTCCGTTGGCTTCAGGCATGGTGTCGTCGACAGTAACCACCTTCCCGTTGTAGATGACCATGCTGGCAGGTTTGACGTCGTTGGCTGGGGTGCAGCCGATGCCGGATGCTAGCGAAACAAAGGCAATGGTCAAAAAAAACGTAAAGCGTAGGGAAAACACAATTGAAAAGCGGTGATGGGGCACAGAGAGTCTCCTGGTTCCGATTTCACACGGGCACGCGTGAAGATCCGCCGAGGTTAGGCAAGCTGGATGCAGTGGTCAACACGGCTGACACTCCCTTAATTACTTGCAGACTTGGTGCTACCGGCAGGTTCAAGCCGACTTGCTATTAGTTAGAACTGGACGAAGCAGACTCCTGGCAGGATGTGGCCATCCTCCTACTCAGCGTGACAACACAAGTACATCAGGGTCTTGCCACGCTTGCTATTGGTTCAGCTTGAAGACATAAAGCGAGTTGCCACCGCGTGGATGGCGCAGCTCTGGTGAAAGAAGGCGAGGGACTGTCCGTGGACTGCCTCCGCCGACACCAGCAGAAACCGCCACATACTGCACACCGTCCATTTCATAAGTGACAGGGAAACCCTGAACCGATGTGCCCAAGCGAGTTTCCCAGAGCACATCCCCTGTTTCGACATCGTAGGCGCGAAAGTAGCGGTCGACATCACCAGCAAATGCCAGACCGCCAGCCGTTGTTAGTACTGCTGTCAGAAACGCTGCACGTTGCTCGATACTCCACATCTCCTCTAATGTTTCGACGTTATAAGCTGCCAGCTTGCCGAGTTTGCCGTTTGTGCCCGGCATTTCCTTCCATCGGCGATCGCCAGCTTCGCCGCCGGAGCCGCGCTCTAGCGTCACCGGTCGGCCAGAAATCTCCAGACAGCTTTGGCTCAGAGGGATTATCAGTGCTGTTGCTTCGGGGCTGTAAGCCATTGCTGGCCAGTTGTGACCGCCCGCTGTGCTTGGGCAAACTGAGATCCACTCGCCGACGATTGCATCGCGGATGTCCTGCCTGTATTCCACCGAGCCAGTCACCGGATCGATCTTCTCGAAAACATCTTGGTAGATGGTTTGCTTCAAGCCCTGAAATTTTCCAGTGACTCGGTCTAGTTTCCAGAGGATGCCGTGCTTGCCGATCGTAAAAAGTGCCTTCTCATCGTTCACATCGACCAAGACTTGTTCGAAAGCTTCGTCGAGGTCGAGAGTTTCTCCGGGAACGTGTTGGCGATACCAAATGATTTTGCCCGTGTCCGGGTCGAGGGCGAGGGTTGAATTTGCGTAGAGTGTAGCGTCGGTTGCAGATAGCCCTCGACTGGCGGCGACCCACGGCTTGGCCTGTGCCGTCCCCCAGTATGTTAGGTCAAGCTCAGGGTCATAGCTTCCGGTGATCCAGACATCAACACCTCCGCGAAGCTCCCAATCCAGGTTCCCCCATGTTTTGTCACCGAGCTCTCCGTCAGCGACCGTGAATGTGCGCCAAACTTCCTCGCCAGTCTCTGCGTCGTGGGCGGTAATGAAGCAGCTGTCCTCGAAGAACTGGCGACAGCCATTGATTCCGTTGATTACCTTGCCCTTAACGACCAATGGGCCGGCAACGTTGGTGTAGCCTTTACGGTAGCTGGCAATCTGCGTTTCCCACGCCACAGCACCGGTGCGTGCATCAAGCGCTAGCAAATAGGCGTCCTTGGTTGCCAGATAAACTTTGTCTCCCCAGATCGCTAGGTTGCGCATCTGATTGAAGCCGCCGGGTTGGTAGTCGTCTGCGAACTCGCGCCGGAACTCCCACAGCAACGTACCGGTGGCTGCGTCGAGTGCTTGAACCACGTTGCCCGGATTTGCTAGATACATGGTTCCGTTGTAGACCATCGGAGTTGGCTGGTTGAAGCCGTCATCCATGGCCCAAGCCCATGCGAGAGTGAGGTCTTCCACGTTGGTTAGGTCAATTTGATCGAGAGGGCTATGGCCCCAGCCGTCGTATGTTCGACGATATGACAGCCAGTTAGCGGGGTCCGGGTTTTCAAGCATGGCATCGGTAACCGGTATGAAATTCTCGACTTCATCCAGCAGTTCAGTTTCTCCCGGGGATGTGCGTGATCCTGGGGGGGCATCTGGACCGGGTCGATTTGCAAGTATGTTTCTAAGTCCGATGCGACGGGGGTCAGTGTCTTCACTTGGCACAGTATCGACTTCGAGCCGTTCACCGACACCAATTATTGAAGTATCGGTAGCGAGGAGCGGCCGTACTCCAGAGGGAACCCCGTTAGCTTTCAGGACGTATGCGATGACATTGGTGATGCCACTCGTGCTGAGGATCCCGGCACCCCCGGGTGGCATCGTTGCTTGAGTCAACTCGAATAGTTCTCCCACCGACCGAGTGCCCCATCCGCTAATGAATCCCGCCCCAGCGAGTGCCGGGCCAGCTTCCGATCCAGCCAGATTGGCTCGGTGACAGGCGGCGCAGTAGCGTTGGTATGCAGCTTCTCCTGAGAGAGCCTGTGTTTCCGTGTAAGAGGGGGCCTGAGCGGTTTGTGCAGTGGAAGCTTGAGAAAGAGAACCCACTGCTGATAAGGCAACCAGGCCGATCGCGGTCGCGAGGGCGCCTGGATTCAATACTCGGCAGCCTGTCTTGGTACTGGGCATGGTTCGTTCACCGCCTGGGGAAGCATGGAATCAGCCGAACTCTATGTCCCCGTCGAGTTGTTGGCAACGGCTGTCTATACTCAGGTCAACCTCGCTCACAGCCGAGGCTAGGATCAGGGCACGGAGGGAAGAGACCCATGACTAACGAAGAAGATCATGCAGCCATCCATGAAAAGCTGGATGAGCTACAGGCAATGCTCTGGCGGGTGAAAGTTCTGGCTAATTGGATTCTGGGGGCTGTAATTGTTGCGGGGCTTCTCTGGCTACTAGATGGACTGATTAAGGCGATGGACTAATTAGGGCGATTGCCTTTTTAGATTCTTAAAGAAGATGATCTATCGAGTTATTGCCAGCGCTCTTCCCATGGGGTTGGCAGCCGTTTCTGTCGCAGCGTTCGCCGTGCTGGCCGCTTGGCTCCGGGTGGTGCCGCCGATTGCAGGGTTCGCCGTTTTTGGTTTGGCTCTCCTTGGAGGGGGCGTTGCCTCTCTGGTTCTCGGTTTAGCCAGCATCTTCTTGCCCGGAGCGGCTGAGCACGTGTCCAGAGGGGCTGGAATGCTGGCCGTGGTTATCGGGCTCGGAAGTCTTTTGTTGTTGGGGACCCTGGTACGCAGTGCCAGCAGCGTTCCGGCGATTCACGACATCACTACAGAAACCACGGATCCGCCTCTTTTCTCCGCCGCAGCCATGAACCCGGTCAATCGGGACCGCGACCTTTCTTATCCTCATGGGCCAGCCGAGACTCCCCGTTTGCAAGAAGAGGCTTACGCTGACTTACAGCCAATTGAACTCAGGGTAGGCCCCGACGACGCTTATCAGGAGGCTCTTAATACAGCTAGTGATCTTGGTTGGGCTGTTGTTGAGTCCAACTCGACGACACGTACGTTCGAAGCGGAAGACGAAACATCCGTATTTCGGTTTGTCGACGATATTGTTGTCCGCGTGCGTCCGGGGAGTGTCGGGTCGGTAATTGACGTGCGTTCAACCTCGCGCGCCGGAGTGGGCGACATGGGGGCAAACGCCGATCGTATACGGCGATTCCGCGCAGTCTTAACCTCGCGCTAAAGCGATGTTGTGCGCCGGCCAGAATGCAACATATCCTTTTATGGTGAACTCATAGCAGTATTTATTGGTTGTGTATGACATCAAACCCGGGAGGAAATTATGGACTTAGGCAATCCAGCTGCTGAAGGCGAACTACATATTACCGGCGCGATTGTTGGGGGCGATGGAACTTCGTTTAATCTCGAAGGTGAAGTGGGGAAGTATGGCCGGGTTTTTGCCACGATGCACTTGACGTCAGGTGACAGCGAACGGAACTCAGGCACACTTGAAGGTGATGCCAGAACATTTATGGAAGATGGCAACTTGATATCTGCCACTTTCGCCGGTTCGTGGAGACGATCTCAGGGAGAGCTCAGCCTTTTCTTTGTGGATAATTGCAGCAATGGCGATCAAAATTTCGTCATAAGCCAAGTAGATCTCATCGACAAGCTGATGACAGTCAAAGTCTACTCAACTCTTTAAATTAGGCTCAGTTGGCGATCAGACGCTTAGTTGTTCCCCGGTTATTGTGGGAGGACGGTCTGCAGGACGCCGTTGGTGTCCGCCATTCGCAGTTCGGGCCCAGTAGGAGTGGCGACGAGTGCTGCTGAGATCTGGCCGGAGGCATCGTACAGAATCAGAGCTGGCCCGTCTGAAGTCATTCCCATATTCCCGAGAATCTGCCCGGTGGCCGCTTTTAAGACGAAGCGCTCCGACTCGCTCGACTGGCTTACCAAGCGTCCCCAGGTCGTCGTTCCAGGGATCGGGTTCGCGGGGGTTGGTCCCGCTGTAGCACTTCGGTTTGCCGTGCCGGTATCGAGTTGAAAGCGCATGTCGCGGACCTCTCGCTCCAGAGTATTGAGCTTTGTCTGCATCATGGTTAGCTGACTCTGCAGCTGAATCTGAAAGTTGTTGAGCGCCTGTTGGATCTGCATCGTCACAGCCGGATCTTGCGGTGATGCTTCGCTGATAGCGGTTGTTTCACTAACGAATAGGGCGGTCACGAATAACCCCGCGACAAGACCAGTGGTAACCGGGAGGCCCTTCATCAAACCTTCTCGTACTCGTACCATGACACCTCCTGCGTATTGATGGTTCCTAGTCAAGTCTTAGGTCGTTAGGTGCCACTGTAACCCTTTATTCATAGGGGTTCACAGCCTGCAGGCTAACGCTGTCATGCTTGATCAGCTCTTTGTGATCAACCGCCGCGGCGTTTTACCGCGATGTGCTTCACGGGGCTGCTGTGCCCGGCAACGATCTCAAGGTCGCTGGGGGCCGTGTCTAAGTATTCCCCGAGAAGCTCAAGGACGCGTTTGTTGGCCTTTCCCTTGCTCGCTGGTGCTTGAGTGCGAACCTGGAGCGAACCATCGTCGAGCTTGCGGACGCTTTCGCTCTGCGCGCTGCTGTTCACTTTAATTCTTAGCCGCATTGTCATTCCTGACACCAAACTGACAGTTCATTAGATCATGGTTGGATCATTGATATGGTTTCTGAAGAGAATCGTGGTCCTAACGGATCCTTGCCCCTATGATGATCGTTTATGAATGAACTCGGAAAGCTGTTAATTTTCTCTGGTACCGTCCTGCTACTGCTGGGACTGGCACTGGTGTTAGGGCCGCGAGTGCCCTATCTGGGGCGCCTGCCGGGCGACCTGAGCTTCGAGTGGGGAGGGGCCCGCGTCTACATGCCGCTGGCGACGAGCATTCTCCTCTCGATCGTTCTCACCATCATCCTGAACCTACTACTGCGCCGTTGACGGTTCCTCGGGCCTTACTGCCTCCCTATTATTGCTGGCCGCTCTCCTTGTCCATTGTCTGCTGCAGTTGTTTCGGCGCCGCGTCGTCAGTCATATGAAGTTCAAACCAGTGGCGCAGGTATAGCTGGGTGCGTAAGAAATTTGATGGGTTCGAAGTTGTTCCGTGCCATTCATCGTTAAAACGAATCATCGCCGTCGGTACTCGTAGCACTTTGAGCGCCGCGTAGAACTCTTCGGTTTGTGACATCGGTGTGCGCAGATCGTTGATACCTGTCATTAGCATCGTCGGAGTGGTGACGTTGCCAACATACATGAGCGGAGACCGCCGCAGATGTTCGCCCGCGTCTTCCCACGGCAGGTTGTCGAAATTTCGATACCAACTAATCCCGTCGGTAGTACCAACGAAAGAAAGCCAGTTAATGACTGGGCAATTTGATGAAGCTGCCGAAAAGCGATCGGTGTGGCCAACCACCCAGGCGGTAAGCACGCCGCCACCCGAACAGCCGTAGACGTACATGTTGGATTCATCGATATATCCATTGGCAATTACTGTGTCGACACCGTTCATCAGGTCGTCAAAGTCATTGCCAGGGTAGGCACGGTTGATGGCATTACCGAAGTTGGTGCCATAACCAGATGAACCTCGCGGGTTGGTGTAGAGGACGACGTAGTCGTTAGCGGCATGGTTCTGCCAGCCGAAATTGAAGCCAACGCCATACATGCCGTGCGGTCCACCGTGTATCGAAAGCATCAATGGATACTTGCGGGACGAGTCAAAGTTCGGTGGTTTGATAACCCAGCCTTGGATGTCGAAATCGTTTACCGACTTGTACCAGATTTCTTCGACCTCACCGAGTTCAAGATCTGCGAACAGCGGCCCATTATGGTCTGTCAGAAAGGTGATATTGGCAGGATCGTCGAGATCAAACGTGACAATCTCAGCTGGTTGATGAGAGGAAGTCAGTGTGCCGACCGCGATGCCTCCCTCGGTGATATCAGTAACGGTTAGTTGGTGGTTTCCGTCGGTGAGTTTGCGAGGTTCACCGGTCAGCGGTGCGAAGTACAAATTACGGGTGCCATGCTCGCTGACTGCAAAGTACACGCCTGAACTGTCCGGCGCCCAGTCGATAATATTGGGAGATCGGTCGAGGTTTGGGGTCAAGCTGCGGCGTTCCGAGCCATCGGCGTTCATTAGGTACATTTCACGCTCAATGTAGGTTTGCTCGGTATAGTCATTGCCGGTGAATGCGATTAGTGAGCCATCGGGCGAGGGGACAGGCCCAGAATCGGGGCCCCGGTGGTCGGTCAGCCGGGTGCTTACGCCTGTTTCGACATCCATGGCATACACGTCTGACTCGCGCCACTGGTACTCTGCGTCTTCTTCAAGCAAGCCGGAGAAATAGAAAGTCGACCCGTCAGGGTTCCAGCGCGGGCTGCCATAATTGTAGTTGCCCTCGGAAACTTGTCGGTGGGTACCGCCGTCGGATGGAACAACGAAGATATGCGTGCTGCCATCATCGATGAAACCCCTCCGGTCGCGGCGATAAACTGCTTTCTCAACGATGTTAGGGGCCTCAGTCCATTCGGCGTTCTCCGGTTTGGTGACTGGTATATCAATCTCCCATTCCTCTTGCGTTGGCGGAACGAGCATCGTGAACGCGATTTGACTGCTATCTGGTGACCAACGGATACTTCCAGGGGACTCCGTAAGGTTGGTGATTTGGCTGGGTTCTGAGGACAAGTCGTCCATCCAGCGAACGAAGATCTGGGAGCCGCTGGGTTCACCCTGCGTGACGTAAGCGATTCGAGAGCCATCCGGAGACCAGCTTGGCGAGCCACCGTCCATGAGCTTTCGTTTGCGTGTGCCATCGGCGTTCATCATCCACAGCTCGCTCCGGCGACCATCGTTCTGCATATCGACGAAGCTTCGCGTATATAGGATGGTGGTTCCGTTGGGTGAGATGCTCGGGCTGCCAACGCCTTCAACACGCGTATACAAATCGAGTGTCAGGCGGTTGGCCATGGGGTTTTGTTGTGCCGAAGTTACCGAGGTTGCCAAAAAGGCTGCAACGATAAGCACAGCGATTATGTGCAAGGGGCGGATGGCGATGCGTGGTTGCTCCTGGCTACTCATTAGTTTCTCCTTAGACTGAAAAAACTCACGGCGCTGTTGGTCGTCTGAGCTTGAACAAACAGTTCGTTAGTAAGGAAGTCCCAATAGCCTACGATTAGCGGAGGTAGCTCTCCACCCCGAAACAACCTGGCGAGATGTTTCCCATGGCCTGTGAGAAGGCTCGTCTTGTTGTGAATCATCTTCGTCAGTCTCGTTCTACATAGTTTGGCTAATTGGTTTCGGCACTCACTTTCTTCGGTAATAATTGTTTGGTTCGAGGGCGGATTATTGGCTCCCTCATTGCGCTGGATGTCACTTTGGTTTCCCGCATCATGCAATCCAACTTGAGACCAACCTGCCACGTAATGTTCGGCTTGTTTGCCTTGACTTGTTTCATGACGGTCTCGACCCATATGGCTGTCGCTCAGGATCTAGAGAGACTAGGCAATCGTGCCGCCGAAGCAGCCTACGTTCTTGATGAAATTATGAGCATGCCAGAGGGGACGATACCTGATTCCCTTTTTGAGGATTCGCGGTGCATCGCCGTGATCCCCGGCGTCGTGAAGGTCGGATTAATTGTTGGTGGGCAACACGGCCGAGGCCTATTGAGTTGTCGAGCCGGAGATGGTTGGAGTCGCCCAAGCTTTATTTCTATAACGGCTGGCTCACTCGGCCTGCAGATCGGTGCCCAGGCGACCGATTTTGTATTAGTGCTTGTTAACGATGCCACTGCTAGGACGCTTACTAGTCGCTACATTGTCCTAGGTGGGGACGCCTCGATATCGGCCGGCCCGGTAGGGCGTACCATCGAAGTGGCGGCCGATGTGACTCGCACTAGCGAAATTTACTCGTACTCACGCTCGCGGGGCTTGTTCGTCGGACTCTCGCTAGAAGGCGCGTCACTCAGGGTCGATGATGAAGCTAACAAATCTGTTTACGATGACGCCGTCGATGCTGACGGTCTGTTATTTGAATTAGACGGCTCGGTGCCGGCTGAAGTTGCGCCATTCCTACGGGCGTTGCAACGTCATGATCCGGTGGGCATGAGAGTTTCCGGGGTTGGAGGTTTGATTGAGTAACACACTTGACGCACTTCTACGTAACCGTATCCAGGAAGGGCGTTTAGTGGAGTCGGTTACGGAAATGTCAGACGAATATAAACGCGAGTTGCGTCACATTGTCACAGTATCTGGCGACACTGAGCTATTGAGTGCTCCGGCTTACTACTACGCGGCGCGTAAGGCCCCGTCAGTAAACGCAATGATCTCAGCGATGGCCATCGTTCAAGACGAGCTAAGTCATGCGCATATTGCGTACTGTATTCTTGAAGACCTCGGTGTCTCACGCGAATGGTTGATGTATGAGCGTGAGCCGCACGAGTTTCGCTATCCTTACGCTTTCGACGTGCCACTCGATTCCTGGGTCGAACTATGCGTTGCTAACGCTTTCTATGACCAGGCAGGGTTTTGCTTGCTTTCAGACGTGCACGACAATACGTCCTATGGCCCCTGGAAACGAGGTTTGGTGAAAGTAGGCAAGGAGGAAAACTTCCATCTCCTTCACGGACGCCGCTGGATGAAGAGAATTGCCAACAGTGGTGATGAAGGTCGTCAGTTGGTTTGCGACGCGGTGAAGTGGATGTTCCCAATGACGGTCGAGTGGTTCGGCCTTCCGGATGATTTAAAAACCCATAGCAGTCAACTCGACTACAAGATGAAAGGCTTGACCAACGATCAGTTGCGGCAGTATTGGATGGACAGCATCATGCCCTTCTGTGACGAACTGGGCCTTGAGGTGCCCGTGCATCGTAACGCCGACGACACCGCCTGGGAACTTGAGTACGAACTCCCAGTTTTCTTCGACGAAAATGAGAAACGCTGGGACCTGGAGCATCACATCACGTGGGACCAGGTGGTGACGCGGTGGAAGGCCCGCGGGCCGCGTAGTGAGGAGATGGTTGAGGAGATCCAACGTTCGGCGGGCGACTTCTCTTGGATGTTCAAAGATCTCTGATGCTGGTTGAAAGGGAGTTAATTCACGACCCCCAATCCGGGACAGCGTCCTTGTGGGCGGCGCTCAGGGAGGTTATGGACCCAGAGGTCCCGGTTAGTTTGGTCGACCTTGGGTTGATTTACGACGTGCGCAGGTTGAGAGGACGGGTCGAAGTTGACCTTTCGTTCACGGCGACAGCTTGTCCGGCGATGAACTTTATCCAGGAAGACATACAGGAACGGCTTCTGGCCGAACCAGGGATTAAGGAAGTCAGCACGCAGGTGGTATGGGAACCACCCTGGACGCCGGACCGAATCAGCGAGACCGGTAAGAAGCAACTCGAGGGCTTTGGCATCTCCCTTTGACTTGATCTAGCGGCCGGGCCGCTCGGGAGCAAAGATGGCAACAGGACAGCTTTATGAGGTGTTCGCGCGCCGTACGCGTGATGAACCGCTTGGGCACGTTGGTACCGTGAATGCCACTAGCATCGACTTCGCTCGTGTCTACGCGCGCACGACATACGACGAGGAAAACTGGATCGAGATGATTGTGGTGGAGCGTGCCGCAATGATTCCAGTAATCGAGCTTGAACCTCTCGTGGAATTCAAGGAGGCGGAATAGTGACCTTGATCTCCAACCCTGAAGATCTGGGTGCGGATGAACGGCAGAGTTTGGCGAACTGGTTAACGGCGATGTCGGATACCAAGCATCTGCTCGGGTTACGTTATGCTGAGTGGTGCACTGGAGGTCCGGAGCTTGAGGCCAACATAGCCGCGAGCGCGATGGCGCAATTTGAACTGGGGCACGCTCGTGTTTTGCGAGGTGTACTCAGCGATCTCCCAGAGGATCCACGTGGCGCTTCCCGAGCCACAGACCGCAGCACATGGTTCAGCATCGGAGCGCTCGATAGGCCATTTTCGGGCTGGGTCGACCTAGTGATTGGCAATGCGCTCGTCGATACGTTGCTAACCGTTAACCTGGGCTCGGCTCTTGCTGGAAACTACCATCCCTTGACCCAGCGGCTGCGCAAAGTACTTGCCGAAGAGGAATATCATTCTGTGCACGCCGACGCTTGGGTTAAACGGTTAGCCTCGGGCCCGGGAGAGATTGTTGAGAGATTGAACCAGGTGATCAATAACGTCTGGCCCCATTGCATTGCCTGGTTTGGACCGAATTCCGGCAACGGACTCGATGAACTTCACGATGCGGGAGTCTTGGCTGACAGCGCTGCGGACCTTCGCAATCGCTACATTGAAACCGTTTCGCCTATGTTCGAAGGGGCGTCAATTCGTCCAATGAGTGACCTTGAAATTGACTGGGACGGATGGAATAAGGCCGGCCGTCGACATGGTGTACCGGTGTTTGAAGATGATTGTTTCGCGATGATCACCGGTGCGAACAACCGCACCCTTGGTGTAGGTGATTGAGGGCTAGACACGTGGCACCGGATTCTTCTCCTCATACGGCGACGTTGCCCGCAGCAGTGGCGTGCCCATTTTGCGGAAGCAGGGATAGCAAACCTCTAGCCGTTTTCGGTTCCCTCCTGATGACCTCGCAGTACCACTGCAATGCATGCAAGACAACGTTTGAATGGGTTCGTCGCGAGGACTTCAAGCGAGGGCAACCTAATCGGGACCTAGAAGGCGAATGAAGGCGATTACCTTCGAGGGCAAGCGGAAGGTTGCTTATTCAGACGCGGCCGATCCCAGGGTTACGGAGGCCACGGACGTTATCGTTCGGGTGCGCGCGGCGGGAATCTGCGGTTCCGATCTGCATCCATACCACGGGCGCGAAAAAATGGACCAAGGAACCATTATGGGACACGAGTTCGTTGGTGAGGTCGTTGAGGTGGGTTCTGGAGTCGAAAGCTTCACCAAGGGCGATGTGGTGTTTAGTCCATTCACGACGAATTGCGGTGTTTGCTTCTACTGCCAATCTGGTTTGACGTGCCGCTGTGATTCCGGCCAATTTTTCGGTTGGGTACATGAGGGGGTTGGGCTGCAGGGGTCTCAGGCTGAGTATGTGCGTGCACCGCTAGCTGACGGTACGCTTATGCACGTGCCCGAAGGTGTTAGCTTTGCTGCCGCGTTATTGCTGGGTGACATCCTCTCAACTGGTTTTTTTTGCGCCGAACAGGCAGGCGTCGGTTTACTCGATGGCAACGGACTGGCACGGGCGCCTGCGCCATCCTTGTTGGGTGCTAGTCGCACGTATGCGGTCGTTGGTTGTGGCCCAGTCGGTATGATGACGATTTTGGCGGCGTACTACCTAGGAGCCGAGGAAGTCTTCGTCATCGACACAATTCCGGAGCGTCTCGCAACTGCGGAGAAGATGGGTGCCGTTGCGCTTGACTACAGGTTGGACCCGGTTGCCGATGTAGTGCGTGAAGCGACCGATGGTCGTGGCGCCGATGCTGTGATGGAAGCCGTTGGAGCACGGTCGGCCATGGATCTAGCGGTCAAAATTGTACGTCCAGGTGGGGTTGTATCATCGGTGGGTGTGAACACTGACAAGTCCTTCAGTTTTACTCCGGGCGATGCCTACGATAAGAACCTGACCTTTCGCTCTGGTCGCTGCCCGGCTCGCTATTACATGCAACGTTTAGCACCCTTGGTAGGGGCCAAACAAATCGACCCAGAGTTCGTGTTTTCTCACCGGATGCCGTTGTCGGAGGGCGTGAACGCGTATCAAATATTCGACCAGAAGATCGATGGCTGCACCAAGGTTCTGCTTGAGTTGTAGGAGGAATTGATGGGGGTTTTCGAACAGGTTTATTTTGGTAACACCCTGCTTCAGTGGAGTTCAGCACTTGGCGTCGTGTTTCTTACCTTGCTGGCCCTTCAAATCGTCAAAACTGTGGGCATTCGCCGTCTCCGCAAGCTCGCTGAGAAGACAGCGACCAATTTCGACGATTTCATCATGGAACTAATTGCCAGCACCAAATTCCTGTTGCTGGCGTTGCTGTCGGTATTTGCTGGCTCTTTGATGATCGACATGCCGGGTTCCGCAAGGGTTTATTTGCGCGGCGTCGCGATAATTTCTTTTCTGCTGCAGACAACCTTGTGGGGTAACCGCCTGATTAGCTACGCGCTTAACCGATTCACTCAGGAGCGCCTAGATGCAGAGGATCCCGCCAGTACTACTGCGGCTGGCTTCGTCAGCACACTGGCAAGGATCGTGTTTATTTCTTTGATGACTCTCGTAGGATTAGCAACAGTCGGTTTCGACATTAATGCTCTTGTTGCTGGCCTCGGCATCGGCGGTATAGCCATTGCCTTGGCGGTCAACGGTATTTTGCAAGACTTGTTTGGCTCTCTCACCATCGCGCTCGACAAGCCATTTGTTGTCGGTGATTTCATCACGGTTGATGATTTCAGTGGCACGGTCGAGAACGTAGGCCTGAAAAGTACCCGTCTACGCAGCAACACCGGGGAACAGCTTGTTATGTCAAACAGTGATTTGCTCAGTAGCCGGCTGCGCAACTACAAACGTATGGTTGAGCGCCGCGGCACGATGAATCTGGGCGTAACTTACGACACGCCGGCTGAGAAACTTGAGGCGATCCCTGGGATGATCCAAGAAATACTTGAAACTGAGAAATTAGCGCGCTTCGATCGGGCCCATTTCTCCTCGTTTGGCGACTTCGCGCTCAACTTTGTAGTCGTCTATTGGATGCTGACACCCGAGTATGGCGACTTCATGGATACCACTCAATCAATCAACTTGAAGATCGTACGTCGTTTTAGCGAAGAGGGCATTGAAATGGCTTTTCCGACCCAAACCATTCACGTCGATAGAGACCACAGTTGATCGTTGGTGAACGTGCGTTGTCTGTGACTTAGAGCACGCCGACGTTTGTAGCTTCCTACATTGGTTTGAGAATACCGTAGCGGGTAGTCTTTCTGCCCCATCGTTTCTGTCAGATTCTTGGAAATTTACTAACGAGCCGAGGTATCGAAATGCTGCGACGGACGATCGTTTGTGCCCTTCTCATAAGTGGTTTGGTCGTTCTTAATTGGTTCCCCAGAGGCGCCGTTAACGCAGCGACGGGTTTACAGGAAATCGAGCTACGCAACTGGATCCGCAGTCCATCATACGGTCCCGATAATCGGCTAGTTTTTGAGATTAATGGTGATATCTGGATATCCGGGATAGTGGATGATGGTGCTGGCTTGCGGGCTGACAAGATTGTCCAGATAACTAGCGGCCCAGCATGGGACCGTGATCCGGACTGGGGTGCGGATGGTGAGTCAATCGTTTTTGCGTCCGACCGAGATGGTTCTACCGACCTCTGGCGTGTGACGCTGGATGGCACTGGCATTGTGACCGAGACGGTGCAATTGACCATTGAGGAAGCTGCCGATACCCAGCCAACCGAGGGCCCTGACGGTGCCATTGTCTTCATTCGTGGGTACAACGCTGGCGCGGATATCTGGCGACGTACCATCGGCGGTGAAGAACACGCACTGATCGAGGGTAACGGAATAGAGAGTTCCCCCGTTTTCTCGCCCGATGGCACCAAGCTCCTCTACATCATCGGTCGGACAATTCGCTTAGTTACATTCGATGATGAAGGTGAAATTAAAGAGGATGAAGTGGTGATCAGCGGTATGACCGTTGCCGACGCGGCGTGGGCTCCAGACGGTGAGCGTATCGTGTTCAGTACTCAGGGAGGTTCGCCAGGGGTATACGTGGCTCCCGTGGACGGTCGCTTTAGCAACCTTGTTATAGAGGCTAGCGCCTCACCGGCCTGGGCGCCGGATGGCAATAGCATTGCTCTTGCTGAGCTTGCCCCCGCTGGCCCTGGTTACAATGGTGACCCCGACCGGGTAGGTGATCGAGCCGTGACCGACATTTTCGGGCCTCCTGCTGATACAGCCCGCTTTTGGTTCATTGAGGCACCGGCTCCCTTTATCACCGAACCCGAACCGACGAGCCTTCGTGTGCGCATCGATCGGACCGTTTATAACGGAGAGGCTTTTGACCGCGTGTGGGAGCGGATGGCCGATATCTATTTCACAAACGGCGAGCGTGCTTCGAAATGGGCCCAGCTGCGAAACCAGTTCCGGCCGCAGGCACTCACTGCAGAAAACGACGCCGTACTTGAAGAGGTTATTCACTCAATGCTTCGCGCCCGCCCTACAACGCGTGACGCCGCCACCGGTCGGGCTGCTGTCTCAAGTGCCCATCCGATCGCCACTGCCGCCGGTGTCGAAATCCTTGAGGCGGGCGGTAACGTCATTGACGCTGCGGTCGCCGTCTCGTTTGCGCTTGGTGTTGTTGAACCGGACGCTAGCGGTCTCGGTGGCTACGGTCAGATGGTTGCCTACCTGACTGACTTGGAAACACCGGTCGTTATTGAGTTCCTCACCCGAGCGCCTCAGGAGGCGACGCTTGAAAATGCGGCGCTTAACAATGCGACTGGGCCAATGCTTGCCAACGTGCCCGGGGTGGTGCGCGGTATGGAACTCGCCTTTGACAAATACGGTAGCGGCCAGATTGAGTGGGCACGTCTGATCGAGCCGGCGATCCGTGCCGCGACCGAAGGTTTTGTCCTCGATGACGCTTTTACCACGACCCTGGCGCTTGAGCGGGCCCGTTACGGTCCGTGGGACAGCAGCATGGAGCTGTTCTTTCCTAATGGTGAACCTCTGAAGGCTGGTGATTTGTTCAAGAATCCGGATCTCGGGTGGACGCTCAAAGAGATTGCCGAGGGAGGGGGCGACGCGTTCTACGAGGGTGAAGTTGCACGCAGGATCGTCGAAGACCTTCGTGGACAGGGCAATGCCATGACTATGAATGACATGGCCCGATACTTCGCAGTCGAACGCCACCCCGTGGTTGGTGAGTATCGCGGCCACACTATTTACTCTGCTGCGCCTCCGGTCAGTGGGGGTGTGTCGCTTATCGCCAAGCTCAACCTATTAAACAATTTCGCTCCGATGGGTCTATACAGCGAAAATGCGGCGTCACTGCACGCCCTCATCGAAGCGTCCAAGCTGCAGCCATCTACGCGTGGTCGGTTGGCCGATCCGAGCTTGTGGCCTGTAGATATTGACCCGGTGATCGATCCAGGGGCCGCAAAGATTCGTTGGACGCGGTGTTTTGACTCTCAGAAGGCGACGTTACCCGACGACTTAAGGTCAAACACTGGCGGTATGCCCGAGTGCGCACGCGAGCAGGATCGCATTGCCTCAGTTTGGTTCGAGAACGACTTGGCTTGCCAGGATACTGATGAAGGCTGTAGTTATACGGGTACGACAGCATTCGCGGTCGCAGATGGTGAGGGGAATTTCGTATCGGTAACTCAGACCCTTGGAACCTGGGGTGGAAATTTTTACGTCACGCCAGGGGTTGGTTTTCCATACAACGACAAGCTGCGATCGTATGGTAGTAATCCGACCGGCTACGGTGCTCGGCTTCCGTACGCTCGCAACGGTACGTCGATTTCTCCGACACTTGTTTTCCATGGTACCGGCGACGATCAAAAGCCCTTGCTTGCGGTGGGTGCTGCTGGAAACGCGTGGATCGGTGCGGCGGTCTATTCTGTAATCACCGGTATTATCGATGGGGGCCTCGATCCTCAACGGGCGCTGGAACTGCCACGTTTTCTGGTATCCAGTTCGGGTCGCGGGGGTGATGCGCAACGAGCGGCTGTAATTACTGCTGAGGACATAATTGCCCCGAGTGTCGTGCGCGAACTGCGTGGCATGGGACACCGATTTCAGAAAATCTCATTGCGTGGGGAGATGCGGATGGGCTATGGGGCTGCGGTAGTGATCCAAAACGGTGAAGCAACGGCAGGTGCTGATCCGCGCCGATCAGGCTCGGCTAAGGCGTCTCAGCAATAGACGGGTGCGTCGAACGTGCTGTCCCGGCTATGCTGAATGAACGGATAAAGGCGCTGGCAGTGCAAAACATCGTTTTCTTGCCGGTATTTGTGTCAAGGAGATCTAAATGCAGAGACTGATTTTGATTACAGCCATGTTTCTGGCCGCGGGCATTTTTCTGCCCAGTGCCCTGGTGTTCCCGGCACCCTCAGTGCAGGAAGAACAGCAAACCGAGCCCGTCGAGTTGCCAGTCCCGCGTCCGATGACAGTCGATGATTCGTTGGATATGGATAGCGTTGGAGGTGCGCTCATGTCGCCGGGTGGCGAGTGGGTGATGTTTTCCAAGAACCAACTCGACTGGGACGAGAACGAGCGAAACACTAAGTGGTACATGATTCCATCGAGCGGTGGTGAAGCCTTCGAATATATTGGTGACGAGGGCGGTGGCTCATTTCAGTTTTCACCGGACGGTAAGTACTTAACGCTCAGCCGAAGTGTCGACGGCGACCGACAGATCTATTGGATGCGCACCGCTGGTGGGGAGGCAGTACAGCTCACGAAACACGAGACCAGTATTGGTAGTTACCAATGGTCAGACGACTCAAAAAGAATCTTCTTCGTGGCCACGGACAAGCGTCCGGATGACAAGAGCACGATCGTCAATGAGGACGACGATGTGGTTTTTGTCGATGAGGGTCCGAATGGGCAGAATCGGTCGTACTGGAGCAACCTGTGGGTATTCGACGTTGAGAACCACGAGATTACCCAAATTACAGACGAAGAATTTGTCCTCGGTGGTTTCGACGTTTCGCCAGATTCCGCCCGGATTGCCTTTTCTGCCCGATACACGAATCGCCGCAATGACGCTGACAAGAACGAGATTTACGTTGTAGAGCTCTCCTCCGGTGAAATATCTCGACTGACCGACAACAACGCTCCTGAGTCGGTTGCTGAGTGGTCTCCGGATGGCAAGATGTTTACGCTTACTGCTGCTGACGACAAAGAATGGATGAATCGCAACACCAAGATCTGGTTGCTTGATCCCGTTTTGGGGGAACATCGGTTGTTGTCCGATGGCTTCGAAGGCAGCCCTCGGGGGGCTGTGTGGACCCCTGAAGGTGGACACTTACTATTCTCGGGACAGCAGGGCGCGAACACTAACTTGTTCCGCATGGATGCTCAGACCGGTGAGTTCGAGAAGCTGACCAATTTTCAAGGCTCGATGAGCATCAGCTCGTGGTCAGCTGACCGCACCAAATACGTTTACTCATTTTCTGATTACGACACGCCGGCGGATCTGTGGGTTGGCTTCGTTGATGGCTCTGAGCCAGTTCGCCTAACCCACGCCAATCCTCAAATCGATGAACTGCAGCTTGCTGAGATGCGAGTCATCCAGTGGGAAAGCCACGATGGCATGATGATTGAGGGGTTGCTCCATCTGCCTATCGGTTATGAAGAAGGTGACATGGTGCCGCTGATTCTGAACATCCACGGTGGCCCAGCTGGCTCGTTTACCAACAGCTTCCGCGCCAGTTACCACATCCACGCGGGCCTCGGTTACGCGTCGTTATCGCCTAACGTACGTGGCTCAAGCGGTTACACTGATTACCTACGCGAGGGCAACACTTTCGCGCGTGATGACGGCATTGGCTTTGGCGACTTCCAGGACCTGATGACCGGTGTCGACAAAGTTATTGCCGATGGCATCGTTGACTCCACGCGTATGGGTGTCCGGGGGTGGAGTTATGGCGGCATCCTTGGTGGCTGGACTATTACTCAAACCGACCGTTTCAAGGCAGCGTCGATTGGTGCCGGTGTTTATGACTGGACGTCGGAGTATGGTCCGGGCTTCAACAACGATGTGCGTCTTTGGCACATTGGTGGCACCCCATGGGACAACGGCGAAGCCTGGCGTAATCAGTCGGCGCTGACCCATGTGAACAACATCGTTACCCCGACGTTGCTGATCCATGGTGCCAATGACACTACGGACACCGAGCAGCAATCCATGATGTTTTTTACAGCCATCAAGGATATCGGCAAGGCGCCGGTTCGCTACATTAAATTCCCGCGTGAGCCTCATGGCTTCCGCGAGCCCAAGCACCAACGCATCCGTGACATCGAAGAAATAAGATGGATGCAGCAGTACGTACTTGGTGTGGAATGGAAACCTTGGGAACGGCCTGAGAAGGACGAGGAAGGCAAAAAACACGATGGATCCTAGGCAAGGGCGGGGGAGAGATCCCTTCGAGCCCCAGGCAGGTGCCCCGTGAACGAACCGGCTCGCTCGTGTGAACTTGTGGTACTGCAGAACAACTATGGTATATGCAAGTTCGGACCGAAGGAGCCGGTGCCAGCATGGGTCGATGACGGCGACTTCTGGAGTGTCTCCCGAACTCGGGAAGAGCTCTCAGTCATCTGTGAAGAACAGCTGATCCCCTCCTCGGTTCATGCCGAAGGTGGCTATTCGTGTCTTTACGTGCTCGGCCCGCTTGGTTTGACAATGGTTGGCGTCTGGGCCTCATTGACGACTAGCTTGGCCGATGCCGGGATAAGCGTTTTCGCCATCTCGACGTTCGATACCGACTACCTACTTGTCCGGCAGGAGGAGCTACCTGATGCTATCGACGCGCTTCGTGAGTCCGGGCACGTGGTGCAATTTTGAGGTTTATACAGCTCGGGCCTCGCCACGCATCTCACCGCCACAAACATCCTTACAGCCCAAATCGTTTTCTGAGCGAGGAGTAATGACATGCTGACGGACATGCTGACGCCGAAAAACGGACTTCTGCTTCTGTTGGCGGCATTTATTGTTACCTATGTTGTTGTCTGGGCTAAAGCGTCGCGTCGAGCTCGCCAAACCCTCTCCGCAGACGACCCGGCAGTGCAGGCAGGATGGCCGACTCCACTCGAAAACCTCATCGGCTTCGTTACCAACTTTTTCGACACGTTGGGCATTGGATCGTTCGCGCCCACGACGTCAGCCTACAAACTGAAGAACATCGTTCCAGATCGGATCATTCCGGGGACGCTGAACGTTGGCCACAGTCCCGCCGTGTTCGTGCAGGCGTTCATATTCATGTCGATCATTGAGGTTGAAATAGTGACGCTGACGGCGTTGATCGGGGCCTCGGTCGCGGGCGCCTGGCTCGGGGCTGGTGTAGTTGCATCCTGGTCACGGCGGAAAATCCAGATTGGCATGGGCGCGGCCCTGCTGGTAGCGGCGTTGCTGATGCTGATGACTCAGTTTGACCTGTTCCCGGTGGGTGGCGAGGCGCTCGGTTTGGCGGGGACGCTGCTGGTCGTTGCGGTAGTGGGCAACTTCATCCTCGGGGCCCTCATGACGCTAGGCATTGGTATGTACGCCCCCAGCATGATCATGATCAGCCTTCTAGGTATGAATCCGACGGCGGCGTTTCCGATCATGATGGGCTCATGCGCGTTCCTGATGCCGGTGGGTAGCATCCGGTTTGTTCGAGCCAACGCCTATGCTCTACGACCTGCCCTTGGCCTCGTTCTCGGCGGCATCCCGGCCGCATTGATCGCCGCGCTCATTGTTGGCAACTTGCCGATCGACTACGTGCGTTGGCTCGTGGTTGTGGTGGTTACCTACACAGCGATTTCGATGCTGCGTTCGGCACGGGCCAACGCTGGTCTCGATACTGCGGCCGATGAAGCTGCCAACAGTACATCTCCGCCCCCGGTTCTCTAACGCTCTTGATCGCGTTTGATGGTCGGATACTTAATTCCGAGCTGCTCAAGATAAGTAGCGTAGCGCGACGGGTCGTAGCGTAGTGGCTCGAGCATGGGACGGAAACGCTCCATCTTCTCTGCATTAAGATGGATCGGCGGCGGTGTATCGTCGGGGATCAAAGAAGCCCACTGGCGCTCGGCGACCGTAACATCGTTGAAGTAGGTCCAAGCCTCTTCGACGAGCTCGGGTTCGTTCATTAACGCAATTGCGGTCATAGCGATGACCCGTGAGCCATAGTTTGCGCCCTTGTGTGCGATCGGTGTTGCCATCGCAATGCTGCTCGACCAATGGTGGCCGGTTGTTCCAGGGATGTTGCCAGGGTAGCGAAGGCGCACGGTAGGTAGGTTCCACGACACCTCAGCGATGTCATCGCTGCCGCCACCCATGCCCTGGTTCCCCTCGCGCACCTCGTCAGAAATCTCCGAGGGCAGGCCTTGTGGGTTTTCTTGGCCCATCATTTCCTGTACTGCTAGGGCTAGCTGCTGGTCCTGCTCAGTCCACTCAGGGCTTCCTACTTCCTTGATGTTGGAGTGCATAAGCTCGGCGAGCGGCTTACTCATGTTGGATGGCCAGGCGGCACCAAAGATTCGCTCAGAAACTGTAGTGTTGGTCATCAGAGAGGCGCCCTTGGCCATGTTTTGCCCCATCTCGTGCAGCGCCTTGATGCGGTCGTAGTCGAGCTCGCGAAAGTAATACCAAACGGACGCTTCTGAAGGGACGACGTTGGGTTGGTTGCCGCCGTTGGAGATGATGTAGTGCGAGCGTTGATGTAACCGCAAATGCTCACGGCGGAAGTTCCAGCCAACGTTCATTAACTCGACGGCATCCAGAGCGCTGCGCCCCGCCCACGGAGAGCCGGCGCCATGCGCCGACTGGCCGTGAAACGTGAACTCAGTGGACACCAGACCGGACCCTGAGATCCCGTAGCTTGTGCTCATGCTGCGGCTGATGTGGGTCGAGAGCATAATGTCCATATCTTCGAACAGGCCAGCGTTGACCATGTAAGTTCGTGAGGCGACGAGCTCCTCAGCCACTCCTGGAATCACCTTGAGTGTGCCCTGAAGGCCGTACTTTTCCATTAGGCGCTTGGTTGTAATCGCGGCAATGACGTCAACTGCGGCGGCGCTGTTGTGCCCCTCGCCGTGACCTGGGCCGTTCTCAATCAATGGATCTTGATACGCTACTCCTGGCTTCTGAGAAGTCTCAGGCAGACCGTCGATGTCGCCCATGATGCCGATTACAGGCTTGCCGCTGCCCCAGCTGGCGACGTAGCAGGTTGGCATACCGGCGCAGCCAGTCTCGATATCGAACCCCTCCTCAGCCAGAATCCCTGTGACGTACTCCATTGTCCAGAACTCTTGGAAGCCGAGTTCACCGAACGAAAAAATTGAGTCGACCATTTCCTGCGACAGCTTCTGCATCGACCCGGCCATTTGTTTAGCTTCTTCTTTGAGCTGGTCGGTAGAGGGACGTTGCTGCGCAGTGACGGTGAGTGGCGCGGCAACCAGAATCACAAGCGCTAGATAGAGGGTGAGAGAGCGGTTTCTAGACATGCCTGACTCCTTTCGAGGCCTTGCTGTTAGCTATGAGGCGCACATTCTATGCCAAGAAGACGGGGTGTTCCCCGAAACAGCACAGAATGCTGATAAGCGCAGTCTTGTCCACAGGCAACGTCGAGGTGAGGGTTAGTGGACAATTGTGTAACCCCGACGCCAGGTTTCGAGATCTTGATTCAGCGTCTCGAGGCTAACCTTCTAGCGGGCCACGGCGAGCCCAAGTCGCCAGGCATCGGTGGTCGGGCCTGTTAAATCGAGGCTAATGCCGAATCGTAGTCAGGTTCCTGTGCGATCTCGGGAACGAGTTCGGTGTAGGTGACCTTGCCGTCGCCGTCCACAACAACCACGGCGCGACCTAGGATGCCAGAGAGAACGCCGTCGATGATGTTCATGCCGTAGGCTTCGCCGAAATCCGCGTTGCGGAAAGTTGAAAGACAGTCGACTCCTTCGATGCCCTCGGCGCCGCAAAATCGGCTCTGCGCGAACGGCAGGTCGGCCGATATGCATAACACCGCAGCATCATTAGATGCAGCCTTTTCATTGAAGGTACGTACACTAGCGGCGCACACTGGTGTGTCTACGCTGGGAAAGATGTTTAGTATCACCGTTTTTCCAGCGTAGTCGGCGAGCGACTTTTCGCTCAAATCAGTGGCGACCAGAGTGAAGTCCGGCGTATCGCTGCCAACCTCTGGGAGGTTTCCAGAAGTATTGATTGGGTTTTCTTTCAAGGTGATCTGGGCCATGAATTAGTTCTCCTGGGGGCCGCAGAGAGAATCTGCGAACCAAAAAGGTGAGCTGTATCACTTGGGTTCGGTTGCTACCAAACTCCTGCCACATTGTGCACTGAATAGATCTCTGTTGCAGGCGTTGTGTGAGAGAGTTGCTGAACAAAGGTTTCGGGCTAGATCCGTTAAACCCTGGAAACGCCGAGCGATTCTAGGTGACAATAGACCCCCTTTCCACAGAGTAGAGGAGACTTCGTCTTGCGATTACATATGAAGCCGGGTACCTACTTGGTAACCGCCTTCGCCACCGCTTTGATCTTTGGCTCGCCATCTTTTGCCTCACAGCAACTCGAGGTGCCCTCCGACCGACCGCTCGTCCGTCAAGCGCTCGATTACCTCCGGGATAGTGAGGAGCAGACCATTGGCGATCAGATCGCCTTGTGCGAGATCCCAGCGCCGCCGTTTGGCGAGGCGGTTCGGGGCGAGGCTTACCGTAAGCGGTTCGCAGAGATTGGGCTAGCCAACGTTCGCATCGACGAGGAGGGTAACGTCCTTGGAGAGATCGGCGAGGGTGAGCCGCGAGTGGTTTTATCGGCCCACCTCGATACGGTGTTTCCAGCCGCAACGGATGTCACCGTGCGACGCGAGGAGTCACTGCTTCTTGGTCCGGGTATTGGTGATGATTGCCGCGGATTGGCTGTGGTTCTGGGAGTGGCTAGGGCCATGAAGAATCTGAATATCGAACCGATGGGAACGCTTCTCTTCGTTGGTACAGTCGGCGAGGAGGGCCCCGGCGACCTTCGGGGCGTAAAGCGGTTGTTCTATGAGACCCTTGCCGACAGGGTCGACTATTTCATTTCCGTTGACGGTACCGGCTACGGAATCACCCATGCTGCCGTCGGTAGCAATCGCTATGAGGTGACCTTTAGTGGGCCGGGTGGACACAGCTACGGTGCTTTTGGCATGCCGAATCCCATCCATGCACTCGGCAGAGCGATCGCCAAAATCTCTGAGTTCCCTTTGGTCTTGGACCCGAAGACGACATTTAGTGTCGGACTCGTTGAAGGCGGGACATCAGTGAACTCGATTGCCTTTGAAGTTACGATGACTGTTGACCTTCGCTCCGAAAGCCCGACAGAACTCGCAGAACTCGACGCACTTTTCCGCTCCGCCGTGAACGAGGCACGTGAAGAGGAAATAGCGAGGTGGAGTAGCGACGCTGAATCGGCGGCCGCAAGCTTCTCTTTGAGGCCCTCGTATTCGCCGGTTCGTGCAAGCGATCTACAGGTCGACATCGTGAATATCGGAGTGAGACCAGCCGCTGACCAGCCCATGTCCATGCTAATTATTCAGGCAGCTTTGGCAGCGGCCGAAGTACTTGGTTTCGAAGCTCCGACGGCTGCTTCCAGCACGGATTCAAATATACCAATGAGCTTGGGTATTCCCTCGGTGACGATCGATGGTGGTGGAGCAGGCAGGGGGGCCCATTCACTCGAAGAGAGATTCGATACCACGGACAGCCACTTAGGTACGCAATGGGCCTTGTTGCTTGCCTTAACGCTTGTCGGAGCCGGTGTGCCGTGACGGCGCTGAGTCCCGATCAGCACTTCCTTTCCTAGCCCGCACCAATCGAGGTTTCGTTATGTTCAGGTTTCCTAGGATGCTTTCCCGCCAAGCCGTCGTAGTAACGCTGGCTCTTGTTGTAACCATTCCTGTTCTGGCCTATTCGGCCGAGCCAATGGGCTCAGCCCCGGCGGCGAAGATGGAGCGCCCAGCGCACCTTCCTACGTCTTACTCTCCGAGCACGGCATATATTCAGGCCACTAGTGAGGCTGCGACCAAAGCTGTTGAGAGTATGCAATTCCGGAACATTGGCCCAGCGATTATGGGTGGCCGTGTTGCTGACCTGGCGGTTGTCGACGACAATCCCTCGGTATTCTACGTTGGGACGGCAAGTGGTGGCGTTTGGAAGACTGTCAACCACGGCACCTCCTTCGAGCCTGTTTTTGACCACGAATCGACCTCATCGATCGGTGACGTAACGGTCTCGCAGCGGAACCCCAACCTCGTCTGGGTTGGCACCGGTGAGCCCAACAATCGCCAGAGTTCGCCTTACGGCAACGGTGTCTACCGTTCACTTGATGGTGGTGCCAACTGGCAACATATGGGGCTCGACGAGACCCGCCACATAGGGCGTATTCAGATCGATCATCGTGACAACAATCGTGTATTTATCGGTGCCGTCGGTCATCTCTGGGGGCCCAACGAGGAGCGGGGCGTGTTTCGCACGACCGATGCCGGGCAGACTTGGGAGAAGGTCCTATTTATCAACGAGGACACCGGTGTCATTGACCTGGCGATGGATCCTCATGACTCCAACACACTGTTTGCTGCGGCTTACCAGCGGCGCCGCACGGCAGGTGGCTTTAATGGCGGAGGTTCGGGCAGCGGCATCTATCGGACGATGGACGGCGGTGACACGTGGGAGCGACTTGCCGAAGGCTTGCCGCAGGGTGACATGGGCCGTATCGGTCTCGACATCTATCGCCGCGACCCGGACATTGTCTTCGCTACCGTCGAAGCTGGCGGCGGCCGCGGCGGTGTGTACCGCTCGACCGATCGCGGCAACAGCTGGGAGCACCTAAGCACGCAGAACAATCGGCCGATGTATTACAGCCAGATTCGTGTCGATCCCTCGGACCCCAACTGGGTTTATTCCGGCGGTTTAAACATATATGCCTCGAGCGACGGCGGGCGCACATTTCGTGGCGCGACGGCCGAAGTGCACTCCGATCACCACGCCATGTGGATTGACCCGAACAACTCCAACAACTTAATCATCGCCGGTGATGGCGGTATCTCGGTCTCTTTCGACCGAACACGGACATGGCGTCAGCTGCGCAACATTGTGATATCGCAGTTCTACGAAATCGGTGTCGACATGCGTGAACCCTATTTTGTCTGTGGCGGATTGCAGGACAACGGTTCATGGTGCGGTCCGAGTCGTACGCTCACGACGCTCGGGATCCGGAATCGAGATTGGTACAACATCGGGGGTGGCGACGGGTTCTACGTACGCATCGATCCGACCGATTCGAGTGTCTTGTTTGGGGAGTCACAGGGCGGCAATGTGTACCGCAAGAACCTGATCACCGGAGAAAGCCAACGTATCCGGCCTTTGCCTCGTGCCCAGGGACAAGGCCCGGACTCTGGTGAAGAAGTTGATTTTGCTTGGAACTGGAACACCCCGATGTTGATCTCCGAGCACGACAACCGTCTCATCTATATCGGCTCGAGCCACCTGATGAAGAGCGCCGACCGTGGTGTTACCTGGGAAGCCGTAAGTCCCGATGTGACCACCGGCGTCAACCGAGATGATCTTGAGATCATGGGCACACAGGTGCAACGTGGCACAACATTGTCCGCGAACGACGGTATTAGCTCGTATGGCAACCTGACAACAATTTCCGAGTCACCGACCAGCCCGAACGTGCTCTATGTAGGCACCGATGATGGCAACATTCACGGCACGCGCGACGCCGGTACTAATTGGGTGATGCTCAGCGGCGACATGCCCGGGTTGGCGGCGCCCAACACGGTGGTGACCCGCGTTGTTGCCTCGCGCTTCAACGAAGGCCGCGTTTACGCTACTTTCGATGGTCACGAGCGCGACGACTACCGTCCCTACGTTTATCGCAGTGACGACTACGGAAACACATGGGAGCCGATTGTATCCGGACTGCCCGACGATGCCACCGTTAACATCATCGTTGAACACCCGCGCAATGAAAACCTGCTATTTCTTGGAAACGAGATTGGGGTGTTTGTTTCGATAGACCGAGGTGATAGCTGGGCCCAGCTGAAGAACAATCTGCCGACTGTGCCAGTAGACGATATTGTCATTCACCCACGTGAAAATGACCTCGTCCTTGGAACTCACGGACGTGGCATCTGGATTCTCGACGACATTACGCCTCTCGAAGAGATAAGTGAGGATGTCCTTAACACTGATGCGCACATTTTCTCTGCTCGCCGCACGCCGATGTGGCGTGTTACTCGCTGGCAGGAATGGAGCCCCGGCACCTGGCGCGTTTCGAACCCGGCGCCGGGGGCGAGGATTCACTACTACTTAAAGGAAGACGCACCGTTGCCAAGTCCTACAGTAGATGCTCGCCGGGATGATGGCGGTGGTCGCAGTGGTGGTCGGGGTGGCGGTCGGGGTGGAGCAAATCAGATGCCTTCATCTGTTCCCGCCACACCGCCCGAGCCCACCGTGAAGTTAACGGTACTTGATGGCAATGGGGGCTTCGTGCGCGAATTCGAGGGGCCGGGTCGAGCTGGCGTTCAGACTGCCCTCTGGGACTTTCGCATCGCTGATGCTTACACCACGACAACCAGTGGTGGTGGTTTCGGTGGTGGTGGACGTCGTGGAGGCGGCGGTGGGCCGCGTGGCCCGGAGGTACTTCCGGACACCTATACCGTACGCCTTGAAGCTGGTGGCCGGACGACGGAGACGACCGTCGAGGTTGTCCTCGATCCTCGAATCCAAGTTCCAATGGACGTCCTGCAGGATCGTCAAGATGCCATGATGGATGCCTATAATTTAGCCAAGCCGGTCTACGAGGCGCGGCAGGCGATCGGTGCAATCAACGATCAGCTCAACAACATGCGTGGTCTGCTAAGTGACGATGCGCCGGAAGCGTTAACCAGCGCGCTCGACGACATTACTCGCGATGTTCGACAGATCCAGGAGAACATGCAGGAGGCCGGAGCCGGAGCCGGTGCAGTTAACACGATTCAGAGCTTCGCGGGAGAGCCAACAGCGGACCAACTTTGGCAGATCGACCAATCTTGGAGGCTTCTGCCCGGGGTCATCGAGCAGATCAACGTGGTGATCACCGACCGGATGCCGGGACTCATCGCGACGGTGTATCAACCCGGAGTTGGGCCCGGACCGTTGGATACAATTGAGATTCCAACGCGACCTACGAGGTGATTGCCTAGAGAATAAGAGCTGCGTGACGACCTTTTTGGTCATCCCTCACCGTTGTTCTGGCCGCGGTGCTCTGTTGGGCCGTGCCTAAGAGGCGGTCGCCGGTTGGGTAACCTTTACCCTGATATTCAATCACGATGGAGAGTCACGATGATTGTATTCAAGGCCATGTTTGAACGGCCGACGACACCCGACACCGATATCCACGATCTGACGCGTGACGTGAGCTCAGTAGTTGCGGAATCGGGTGTTCAGCAAGGCCAGGCGTTGGTATTCACTCCAGGCTCTACTGCGGCGATTACCACCATCGAGTTCGAGAGCGGGGCCGTCACCGATTTGAAGGGGGCGATCAACGAGTTGGCGCCGACCGGGGCTCACTACGACCACGACGCCCGATGGGGTGACGGGAATGGCTACTCACATGTGCGCGCCGCCTTGCTCGGGCCATCTCTCACGGTACCAATCATCGACGGCGAACTAGCGTTGGGCACCTGGCAACAAGTCGTTTTGTGTGATTTCGACAATCGCCCACGAAATCGTCGGATTATCGTCCAGGTAACAGGCTGACCGGCGCTGAAGTTTTTTCTTCTAGAAACGTACCTGCCATGCTGCAATAGCAGTGATTCCTGGCGAGTCAAAGCCCGAGCCATGGAGCCGGTAGTTGCGATCAAAGATGTTGGCGATCGAGAAAGTTAATTCACTGCTGGTGTTTATCTTGAAGCCGCCCCGTAGCGTCATGGTCCACCATCCAGGGGTCTCGTCAAACAACGCTTTACCCTGAAGACCCGGGCCAAGAACGCGCAATTGAACCTCTTCGAGAGTTTCTCCGGTTGAAAGGAGAATGCCGTCCTGTACAACATCGAGCTCTACGGCGCCGTTGTTGAAATAAGTTGCGATGTTGTCGACATCTCGAAACGCGCCAATTCGCACATCTTCGACATCAGCGGGATTGAGACGATTCTGTGCGAGCATGCCGACAAAAATGCCCTCAAGCCACAGCCGCCCACCAGTGCGATTCCAGCGCACG
>Ga0209752_1000104_pt1 | contig 37655 bp, 33 predicted proteins | sample METZYME_3_250m_FD_187548 | JGI IMG/M metagenome (GOLD analysis project Ga0209752, IMG submission 187548) | Marine microbial communities from oxygen minimum zone in mesopelagic equatorial Pacific - METZYME_3_250m (SPAdes) (version 2) | ecosystem: Environmental > Aquatic > Marine > Oceanic...
TGCTGCAAATGCTGTTGCACTTAATCCTACTGGCCCTTGTCCGAAAATTGCAAGGGTAGCTCCTGTTGGTATATTTAATTTTTCTAATGCCTGATAGGCTGTTCCTGTTCCACATGCAGTTGCGGCACCTACTCCAAAGGAAAGATCGTCTGGCATAGGAACGCAGGTATAATCAGGTACTTTCATATAGTCCTGATGACCACCATTGTAAGTTGTGCCAAAAACTTTTGTTCCTTTAAGACACATTTGTGTATACCCGATATTACACATTTTACATTCTCTACACCCAGAGTAATGATGAATCATAACTCTATTCCCAATAGATAGATTTTTCACATTTGATCCCAATTCTGCGATTACTCCACAGGGCTCATGTCCACCTACAAATTTACTTGGGGTTTCAGCTCTGTATTTTGGAAAATCACTTCCACACAAACCGGGGAGATTTATATCCGGACCCCATGATTGCTATAAAATATCAGGAAGATTGGCAAAGAGATTTTTACCTAAAAAGAATTGCCCAGTTTAAAAAGAAGCCAATAGGTTTCAACAAAATTGTGTTTTTAGGGAATAGCATTACAGAAGGAGGAGATGATTGGAACAAAAGATTTGGTGTTAATAACATTGTGAACAGGGGTATCTCTGGTGATATAACTGAAGGAATCTTATCTCGTCTAGATGAAATTATTTATTACAAACCAACAGCAATATTTCTACTAATTGGGATCAATGATATTTTTGATAACCATCCCGATAAAAAAAATATAAATAGCTCGCAGGTAGCAATAAAAATCATTCAAATCGCACGAAATATTCATAAAGATTGCAGAAATACAAAAATATTCATCCAAACTATCTTGCCGGTAGACATTCAAAAACATATGAATTATAACGATAGATCCTTGTCTAGTTATAATTCTGAAATGGTAAATCAGATTATTGCTATAAACCGGCTAATTAAAGGACAAAATAATTTCCCAGTAATTGATTTACACTCCGCCTTCGTGGATGAACGGGGACTGATGAATAAAGCATACACAACCGATGGTGTACATTTAAATGATATCGGATATAAAGCCTGGGTAAAATACGTAAATAAGTATGTTCAATAATTCAAATCACCACTATGTTTTTAGAGAAATTGATGGATACACTTAATAACTTAATAATTGGCGAAATATTTTGAACTCCGAATTTAAATGGGGCATTATCGGTACCGGTGGGATTGCCAAGGCGTTCGCGAATGATTTAGATTATGTAAAGGATCATAAAGTAGTTGCTGTCGGATCACGCAAGTCTAATTCGGCACAGCAGTTCGCATCAAAATATCCAGGATGCACGGGCTATGCCAGCTATTCAGAATTAGTGGCGGATCCCAGTCTTGATGGTGTTTATATAGCCACTCCTCATAATTTTCATAAAGAACACACAATAATGGCTTTAAATGCAGGTAAGCCGGTTCTATGCGAAAAACCTTTTGCTGTAAATGAGCATGAAGTACGCTCCATGATAGACCTTGCCCAAAATAAAGGGTTAACCCTGATGGAAGCAATGTGGACAAGATTTTTACCCCATATTGCAAAAGTTCGAGAAATTTTGGCCAGTGGTATACTTGGCGAAATATTTACATTACAAGCAGATTTCGGGCGACGACTGACAGAGAATAATAATCCTCGTCTTTGGGAACCCAAGCTGGCTGGCGGAGCACTGCTTGACTTGGGGATCTACCCTGTATCTTTTTCACACCTGGTCTTGGGAGCACCATCCAGTATTGTGGCACAGGCTACATTCACAGATAAGGGAGTAGATGCCCAGACATCCGCAGTTTTCACATACGAAAATGGTGCTCAATCTATAATCTCAGCATCTTCTCATACCCAGACACCATGCACAGCACATATTTCCGGCTTCAAAGGATTCTTAGAAATTGATCAACAATTTTACTGCCCTACCGCTATGAGAATTGTGCTGCAAGATGGTTCAAAAATGGAATATCCCAATACCTACAAAGGTCACGGGTTGCGAGAGCAAGCCATTGAATTTGCCCATTGTGTCCGGGCAGGGAAAATCGAATCACCGCTGCTACCGCATAACGAAAGTATTTCTGTAATGGAATCAATGGATGAAATAAGAAGGCAGGTTGGGCTTCGGTATCCCAATGAATAATATATAATTTTTCGTTCTGCATTTTTTTAGTTAAATGATATGAATAAATAACATATTTTGAGTAGACAATAGATTATTGATAAGGCTACATTTCCTGTTGGAATGATTCCATTTAACAAAAAACATTTTTTACTTCCTTTGATGCTATGTTTTGCATTATGTCAAGAGCATTCCCTCCGTTTTGACGGCAATGGAGATTATGTACTTATCCAAGATCATTTTGACCTGGATCTTACTCAGAATTATACTCTGGAAGCCTGGATCTTTCCCGAATCATTTGACTGGCTATGTGGTATTATTTCAAAGTATCATACCCCTGCTTCTCATGGATATGTATTAAGACTCACATCACAGTCACCCTATACCGGTATTTCTTTTGATGAAGCAGAAACAAATACAGGGATACTCTATTCTGGACAATGGTTTCATATCGCTGCCGTAAAAGAAACGGGACAGCGCAGGCTGTATGTGAATGGTACAGAATATTCATTATCCGGTAACCCACTTAATACCAGTGCAAATACAGATCCCCTGCGCATTGGTTCTGATTATGGCGACCGATATTTTCATGGCAAGATAGATGAAATTCGTTTATGGAATATCCCTCGTACCGAAACAGATATAATCTCTACCATGGAAACCACCTTAACCGGTAATGAGGATGGATTGGTAGCATACTACTCTTTTAATCAGGGAACAGGAGACACTCTACACGATAATTCGGGTAATTCTCATACCGGTATTATCCGTGGCAACCCAACTTGGGCAGATGGCTATAATTTGTCGGGGTTAAGCGGCGACCTGAATTTTGATGATGTCCTAAATATTTATGATACAGTAATTCTTGCAGCCATCATGCTGGGTATGGAAGATGGAACAGACATTCAAATAAATACAGCCGATACAAACCAGGATGGTATTATAGATATTGCGGATCTAGTACTGCTAATCCAGTGGATTTTGGATATCGATGGACATGCAAGAATTCCTGTACAAAAAGCAAAATATTTCATTCAAGACAGGTCAGTTGTTCTACAGACAGACGGTGAAATTGCAGGCTTACAAATTGAATTATCACACCCCGTAGAAATAATGGATCAAAAATTACCATTGAGTTGGGCATGGAAACAGTCTGGGGAAAAAATCATAGCTTACAGCCTGGATGGATCTTCATTACAGCCCGGCACCCTATTTCTATTGGATGAAAATGTAAAGATAGATCATTTTACGGTTGCGGATTGGAGCAGCAACAGCAAAAAAATACATGCGGCAGTTATTCCGGAAGAATTCAATCTCAGCAGCTTCCCAAATCCATTTAACCCCGTTAACCACATTGCATTCAAATTGGAGTCTTCCTCATTTATTGACATTTCACTCTTTAATACCAAAGGACAAAAAATCAATACAATCCTCCATGAGACTAAAAATTCAGGGCCGCATCAGATGCAATGGAGACCATCCAGCTTATCATCCGGAACCTATTTTCTACAAATTTCTGATGGGGCCAACAAACAAACGAAAAAAGTCATTCTACTAAAATAGATTGATGAAAAATACCTCAATTATAGTGTTCATATTTCACTGTGTATTTCTATATGCTGACACGACAATAGTTGCTTTTAATAGTGTACATCATTTTTTTGGCGGTGGAACAAATAATCGTACTGTTATTGATACAATTCAGCTGCCAGGTCAGAATAATGATTATCAGCAGATTCTAATGCACATCGATCTGGCATGCCCCACAGGCGGCTGTGACCCCTGGGATCGAAAAGCCAGCATATCCGTAAAGCATCTGAATGCATGGTATGAAATTGGGCGGTATGTAACTCCCTATGGAGTTGGGTGCGGCTGGACCTTAGATGTCACTGATTACCGTTCCATTTTAAAAGGGGAAATCAGTTTGAGCTCTTTTATTGACACCTGGGTACAGCCGGCATGGCTTGTTACTATCCAATTCGAATTCAATTCTGGAATTCCAGAACATCCATACACTGTGGTAAGAAATATGTGGAATGATGACTACGTTAGATATGGCGATACCACAAATCCTGTGAATTTACAGCCGATCACAGAATACATTCCTGAGGATGCGCAATCGACATATCTTAGAATGATTACCACAGGACACGGACAGGGCAATACAGATAACGCCGCAGAATTTTCTCAAAAAATACATCAGATCTATTTAAATGGGGTTTTTATATATGATCACGATTTTTGGAGGAATGATTGTCAAAATAATTCGTGTTCACCGCAGTCTGGTACATGGCAATACAACCGTGCCGGTTTTTGCCCCGGCGATAAGGTGGATCCACAGGATTTTGATCTATCTTATTTTGCAGTACCAGGTGACACCGCAACATTATCCTATATTCTGGAAGATTATTTCAATGAGTGCTCTCCGAATAACCCCTCCTGTATTAATGGTGTTACTTGTGCTTCCTGCAACTATAATAATACGGGTCACACGGAACCTAATTATTTCATTGCTTCCCATTTGATTATCCATACTGCTAATGATCATTCCAATGCTGATGCTTACTTAACCATATCAGAAGATACTCTTAGCGGAGCTTTAGAAATCGCTGTTGAGAATTACGTTCCTGTTTATGGAATACAGTTTGACATCAATGTCAACAATATGGATGGCGAAGATATTAATGAACTCCAGTTTCAAAATGGTATTGGAGGACGAGCCGAGGCAGCTGGCTGGACAGTTTCTGTGAGTGAATCCGGCAGAATGGTTGCCATTTCACAAAACACTGGAGATCCTTTACCTGCCGGAGAAGGTGTGTTCACTTACATACCCTGGAATAGAGATGAACTTCCAGAGCTTAATGGCAGTATATCGATAATAGATATCTATGTTTCAGGATATTTTGGATCTGAATTATCTCATGAAATTGGACCAGCGTATAATCTTGAAAGCATTTTAAAATCGGATGAATCCAGCTATCAACCCGTTAGTCATCACTTACTCCCTGCTTTTCCAAATCCGTTCAATCCTATAACAACTATTCCCTTTCATATAAGCAACGATCAAGTAATAGACCTAGATATCTATGATATAAATGGCAGAAAAATTCACTCTCTGCTTAGGAATGCTGAAATGCAGATGGGACAGCACCAAATTCGATGGAATGCTAGTGAATTGGGGAGCGGGCTATATTTTGTTCAACTGAAGAACAATGAAAATGTTTTGATCAAAAAAATAATGCTATTAAAATAATGATGAAGGAAATCGGTAACCTTATCATCGCCGGTTTTCGAGGCTCATCAGTATCAGAAGATACACCTATACGAGACTGGATTAATGATTTTCAATTAGGAGGAGTGATTCTATATGACATGGACTTAGAATATAATCAATTGGGTACAAGAAATATTCGGTCAGCTGAGCAACTGAAAAATCTAAATGTCAGTCTGCAATCTTTTAGTAAAGAACCACTTTTCATTGCCATTGATCAGGAAGGCGGAGAAGTTAACCGTCTTAATACAAAATATGGTTTCCCTGAATTTCCATCCTGGAATAAGATTGGCCAACTCGATGATCTTAAGTTTACTGAAGCCTACTCCAGAAAATTGGGAGAATTACTAAATAATTTACATATCAACCTAAATTTTGCACCGGTCCTTGATGTGGATGGAGGCTCTTCATCCTTTATTACCAACCAAGGCCGGGCATTGTCTTCTAATATTCAAAAAATCACTGAACATTCTCGTGTATTTATAAAACAACTTAAACAACAAGGTGTTCTTTGCTGCGGAAAGCATTTCCCAGGTCAAGGTTCTGCCTCAGGGGACACGCATGCAGGAGCTACAGATATCACCACTACCTGGGATAAGCAGGAACTGGGCCCATACAAAAGTCTTATTCATTCCAGACATCTGGATGCAATCATTGTCGCTCATACCTTCCACAATAAATTTGATTCCGAATTTCCTGCTTCCATGTCTAGAAAAACCATAACTGACCTATTGCGAATCAAATTGGGTTTTCGTGGCGTTGTTATTTGCGATGATCCCAGTATGAAAGCTATTTCGGCACATTATAATTTGAAAACGACCTTGAAGTGTATGCTGTATGCCGGCGTAGATATGTTCATTCTAGGTAATAATTTGGAATATGATCCCCATTTAATTCCAAATGCAGTTCATTGCCTGCAAGAGTTGGTTTCTGAAGGTGCCGTCAGCGAAAACCGGATCTATGAATCCTTGCACCGTATACAATTATTAAGATTAAAACTAAAGGGAAATGGCTAAAAGTAGAACATACCTGGGTATGGATGGTGGTGCCACCAAAATGATGGTACAATCAATTCGGATTTTTGACCAATACGATTTCGCCTGTTATGATTCATACAATTTTGAAATTTGTTACGAAGAAATACCTGGCTGGGATAAAGATTTTCAACCTGAAGATACACAACTGCAAAGGAAGTTAGCCCAAGAAAATAATTTAAATATATCAGATAGTGAGAAGCGACAAGGTAATATCATTATTGAGACAGTGCAATTCTGTTATCAACAAGCATTGGAGAACCATCAAGTGACATCCGGTGTCGGTCTATGTTTTCCAGGTCTAAAAACAGACAAAAAAGATGGGACGGTATTATTGGTAAATGGCCCTAGGATTCCTGACTTTGTATTGCAATTAAGAAAAAAGAAGATTCCTATTGATCATATTTATAATGATTCTGACTGCTGTGTTATTGGAGAAATTCGAGGACAATCTGGTGCTCTGCGTAATATTCAGCACGGAATTTATATCGGCGGTGGGACAGGTATCGCAGATGGACTGGTCATTGATGGAAATATCGCTGATTTCAATAAACAAGATAATTTAAAACGTTCCTGGGAATTGACACTCCCCTCTGGGGTATCTATTGAATCCTGCCTGGCACCCAAATGTCTAATTGATGAATACAATACCACGAATCTTAACAATCCAATCATATCCCTGGAAGCACTTATTAACCTTGCAGAAAATAAACACCCAACCGCAGATAAACTTATAAATAGGGCAGTAGAAGCTATGCGAATTTTGATCACAAATAGAGTAAAATACATATATAAAAAAACGGGTCAATTCTGTCAAAAAATCGTTATCGGACAGCGACTGGCTGTAGCATTGTCATCCGGAGGTGGAAAAAATATATTCATGAATAAAATTCATTCTGTTCTGAGCCAAGATGTCCCCATTTTTCTTTCAACAGACCGTAGAACCGCTGCACTGGGTGCAGCATGGAAAGCAGCATGCTCGTAAAAGGGAATATCCCTCACTCCGAACCAACGGTTTCTATAGGTTTGGTGTTACCAGAAGATAATCAAACTGAACTGATGTTATCATTTTCAAATCTCAATGCTTTCAAATTTCTTTTAGATGGTACTCCTATAGAAATTGCAGAAACAGATCTAACCATCCGGGTTCAAAATAATGAACTTGCTGTCAATGGACACCAGGTTTCAGAGATGTGGTGTATTCCTCTGTCTGCAGAAAAGGACGATTATATTCAATTGAACCCCATCCGGGCCGGGAGGGGTTTCCATTGGGAAAAAAATGTCAAAATAAAGGTTCTGGGAGATGTGCGAATTTCATTAAAAGACGGACAGCTTTTTGTGGTTAATCAAGTTACACTGGAAAAATATACCATGTGCGTAGCCACCTCCGAGATGAACGCTAACTGTCCTCCTGCGTTGTTGGAAGCACAAACAATCGCGGCCCGGTCCTGGCTACTGGCTGCTGAAGAACAAAAACATAAAGACCTAGGTCTGGATGCCTGTAATGACGATTGCTGCCAGAGGTATCAAGGTGTAAATAATTTGACAGAATCTGCAGTGGCGGCAGGGCAATCTACCCACGGGAAGGTCTTAATATATTATCATCAGATCTGTGATGCCCGATATTCAAAATCTTGCGGGGGAATCACAGAGAATAACGAGAATGTCTGGTCCGAAGAGCCAAAGCCCTATCTTCGTTCCATCCAGGACTCTGAAGGGATTCCGCCGCCCATGCTGCACAATTCAATTGGTCGAAAATCTTGGTTCCTGTCAAATCCTGCCTGCTTTTGCAGTCCGGATTATGTCCCGGAAGATGAACTGGCTGCTTACCTCGGCAATGTTGATGAAAAAGGAAATTATTTCCGCTGGAGCGTTTCCCTCACCCAGCAGGAACTTTTGGAATCAGTAAACCATAAGACAGGAAGTGATTTTGAGTATATTCATTCCTTGATACCTCTGCAGCGTGGTAGTTCCGGAAGAATAATTCGCTTGAACATTGATGGCACCATTAATAATCAAAGTTCTACCATAACCGTGGAAACCGAATACGAGATTCGACATGTTTTACACCCGGACTTTCTATTCAGCTCAGCCTTCATTATTCAAACTGATTTTGATGATGGATCTCATCCAACACATTTTCATTTGAAAGGTGCCGGCTGGGGTCATGGCGTGGGGCTATGCCAAATCGGAGCATTGGGAATGGCCTTGGCAGGTAAAAGTTCTGGCGATATTTTAAATCACTATTTTCAATCTACGGAGCTCCTAAAACTCTATGACTGATACCATCAGCCTGCATTGGGCAGACTGGGCTATTATTCTGGCCTATATTGGATTTTCTTTGGGCGTGGGCATATATTTCTCCAAGAGAGCAGCTGCCAGCACGGAAGAATATTTTCTTTCGGGACGTTCCCTGCCCTGGTGGATTGTTGGCACCTCCATGGTAGCCACCACTTTTGCTGCGGATACTCCTCTGGCAATTACAGAATTTGTTCGCGGCCCTGGGATTTGGCAAAACTGGTTCTGGTGGAATCTACTTATGGGATCCCTTTTGGGGGTTTTTCTTTTTTCGAGGCTCTGGCGCAGGGCGGAAGTTCTCACTGATAATGAACTGTTGGAAATTCGCTATAGTGGAAAACCGGCAGCCTTCCTTCGTGCATTCAAAGCCGGATACTTTTCAATTCTGTATAACTTTATCGTAATGGGTTGGGTCATCAATGCTATGGCGTCTGTGATGTCTGTGATGTTGAACATGGATAAATGGACAGCGGTTTGGCTCTGCGTGATCATCGCCCTGGTCTATGCGATCCTTTCCGGATTCTGGGGAGTGGTTATTACAGACCTGGTACAATTCTGCATTGCCATGTTCGGTTCAATTGCATTAGCAATCATAGCCTTGAACCATGTTGGAGGCATGGAGTCACTGTTATCTAAATTATCTGGGATGTTAGGTTCTGACGCTGTACATGAGAATACAATAAAATTTATACCGCCTGTCCCAGATACCGGCGTGACTACATCAGCATTTTGGGAATCACCCTTTTCTAAATTTCTGATATTTATTAGCGTAATGTGGTGGAGCCACCACGGAACCGACGGGGGTGGATATATTATCCAAAGAATGTCCTCAGCAAAAAATGAACGGCATGCCCTTCTGGCCACGCTGTGGTTCAATCTGGCCCATTATGCCTTGCGGGTATGGCCTTGGGTCATTGTGGCCGTGGTTTCCATTGTTATGTTTCCTGTGATCCCTGATTCGTATTCGGAATTAGGTGTAAAGGCAGGGTACCCTTTGGTCATGAACACGTTACTAGGACCCGGACTCAAGGGCATCCTGATTGTTTCTTTCCTAGCGGCATTCATGTCTACCATAGATACTCATTTAAATTGGGCCTCATCCTATATAATTAATGACATTTACAAACGATTTTTTAAACCTGATGAGTCTGAATCACACTATGTATTGGTTGGTAAGATTTCCACCGCAATCCTGATGGTCATGGCAGCATTTACAGCAATGAAAATGCAAAGTATCTCCAAAGCCTGGGAATTCATCTTTTCCATGGGTGCCGGGATTGGCCTGGTACTTATCCTGCGCTGGTTCTGGTGGCGGGTGAACGCCTGGAGCGAGATCACTGCATTGTCCACGTCAATTATAGTAACACTTATACTGGAAACCATTGCCAGCATCCAAACCATTCAGGCCGGGAATGAATATACCCTGTTTGGTTCAGCACCGGTATTGTTTGGAATATCCCTGCAGATTCATCACAAACTGATGATCATCGTGCCCCTGGCTGTAACCGCATGGATAGCAGCTACTTTTTTCACAAAACCTGAACCCAACGAAATACTGACGAAATTTTATCAGCGGGTCCAGCCGGGAGGCTGGTGGGGACCCATCTCCCAACAAATCATTCACACCATGGAACCCGTAACTCATGGGTTTATTGTGCAATGGATCGCTGGTATTATGATGGTTTACGGATTTACATTTGGAATTGGAAGTTTGGTATTTACGAAATACAGCCAGGCAGTGGTTCTACTAGGCTTTGCAATGCTCGGGACTTTTCTGGTCTGGAACAGAAGTATATCAAAATTGAATAAAACACAGAGAACACAAACTACTCAAAGTTAAAATTTATAGCGATTATCCTGAATACGGTGATTAGTACAAATACAGGAAATATTAGTGATCTCCAGGAACTCTGTATTTAATTTAAAATGACACAGCCAAGACGAATTTATTCTATAGATGTTTTCCGGGGCATGACCATCGCCCTGATGATCCTGGTGAACAATCCCGGCAGTTGGGGACATGTGTATGGACCATTGCTTCATGCCAAGTGGCATGGATGCACCTTGACAGACCTGGTTTTCCCTTTTTTTCTTTTTATCGTTGGCGTATCTATGCGGTTTGCTTTTGTAAAATGGCATTATTTTCCGTCCAAAGAATTCTATAAACACATTTTCTGGCGGTCTTTTTCTATTTTTATGGCTGGTATTTTACTCAGTTCATTTCCCTTTATCCGGCAAGACTGGGACTGGTCCTCATTCAGAATAATGGGGGTTCTCCAACGAATCGCTCTCGCTTATGGTTTTAGTGCTTTACTCATTATTAGGTATGATTTTATAAAGCTTATTCAGATCCTGGCCGGAATCCTTATCTCTTACTGGGGTTTGCTATGGATATTTGGTTCAGGGGATCCATACAGCCTTGAAACAAATCTACCGCGTCAGCTTGATATTTTTCTCATCGGTGAAAAACACCTCTGGGGTGGATTTGGCGTCAAATTTGATCCAGAAGGTCTTTTGAGCACACTTCCATCGATCGGGACCGTTATTATCGGGTATCTCATGGGTGGCATGCTCCACACCACAAAAAACTATACTGATTGTTCAAAACGGATGTCAATCTTTGGCCTGGCATTGGTTGGACTCGGATGGATCTGGGGATTTGTTTTTCCCATCAATAAAGCGCTCTGGACCAGTTCTTATGTATTATTCACTGGAGGAATTGGCGTTTTGGTACTGGCAGGGCTTACCTATCTTATTGACATTAATAACTGGAAAAAACCATTTTGGGTCTTTGAAGTGTTTGGCACCAATTCTATCTTTTTGTTTGTCATGTCTGGATTATGGACCAAAACAATTATACGTATCAAAATGACCTTTCAAGGTGAAACTGTAAGTGCCTATAGTTATTTTTATAAATCAATATTTGTTCCTTTTGCAGGGGATTTAAATGGTTCACTCCTTTTCGCCCTGACCCATGTTGCCGGTTTCTGGCTGATCCTGTATTGGTTGTATCAAAAAAATATTCATATCAAGCTTTGATTTTGAATTCTTTTTACTCTTTGCTGATATCGGTTGGATTGTTGTGGGCTGGAAAAAATACTCAATCACCCTATGTGGTTGTTTTGGGCATCGTCCAGGATGGGGGCATGCCCCATGCCCAGTGCCAGAAAAAGTGTTGTAAAAATCTCTGGGGCAGGGTAAAAAAAGAAAAAGTTTCCTGCCTTGGTATTATGGATCCCGGAACAAACCAGAGCTGGATCATCGATGCCACACCTGATTTTCCTGAACAGCATCAAATTATCACACAGGGTAATGATACAAAATTGGCAGGGATCTTTTTAACCCACGCCCACGCGGGGCATTACACGGGTCTGATGCATTTGGGCCGGGAAGTAATGGGAGCCAAAAATGTCCCTGTTTTTGCCATGCCGAGAATGAGAAACTTCCTGGAAACAAACGGCCCCTGGGATCAGCTCGTCTCGCTGCACAATATAAAGATTACAGAAATGCGAAAGCAAAAAGAGATCAAACTCAGTGATCGCTTGTTTATTGAACCCATCCGGGTGCCCCACCGGGATGAATATTCTGAAACAGTGGGGTATCAAATCATGGGTCCCAACAAGAGCCTCTTATTCATTCCGGATATTGACAAATGGGAAAAATGGGATCAGGATATACTTATGAGAATAAAGCATGTGGATTTTGCACTGCTGGACGGCACCTTTTACTCTGGGGATGAGTTGCCTCACAGGGACATGAGTGAAATCCCCCACCCTTTCATTGTTGAAAGCATGGACCTGTTTTCCAGTCTGAATACACCCAACAGAAATAAAATATTCTTTATACATTTGAACCATTCCAACCCTGTCATGGAGAAAACCAGCGCTGCATCCAATATGATTCGATCGAAGCGGTTCAATGTGGCCCGGGAAGGGATTATTTTTCCATTATGAAATCTGTATTTATTACCGGTGCATCTTCCGGAATCGGAGAATCACTTGCCTATTATTATGCAAAGGAAGGCGCCACTGTTGGGATTGCCGCGCGCCGTGATGATCGCTTAAAAGCGGTTGAAGAAAAAGTTAAGGAATATGGTGGAACTCCCGTCACCTTTCAATTGGACGTCTCTAATCAGGAAGCCTGTAAACAGGCTGCAGATCAATTTATTCAACAAACAGGAGTAATCGATATCCTTATTGCCAATGCCGGTGTGGGTGGCACAGACAAACTTTCATCTGGTGATGCATCAACTATCAATAAAATTTTATCCATCAATATTCTCGGTGTTACGAACACGGTTATACCATTTATTCCAGCCATGAAAAAGCAACAATCCGGGCGCATCTGTATCATCAGTTCTGTAGCCGGGACGCGCGGATTGGTTGGGCATGGAGGCTATTCCAGTTCAAAAGCGGCGGTTCGAGTCCTGGGTGACAGCTGGGATTACAGTCTTTCACGGCATAATATTTCCACCACCGTTGTTTTTCCTGGATGGATTGCCACAGAAATGACGGCGAAACATCAGTATAAAATGTATTTTCTTATGAACTCCAACACCGCTGCAGGAAAAATTGCCCAGGCGATTCAAATAGGAAAACGGAAGTATATTTTGCCCTGGCAATGGAGAATCATTATTCCCATATTCCGCATTTTACCACGCCGACTCATTAATTTATTTTCAGTCTAATGTAGTGCTAAACAATATTTGAAAAATCAGCAATCTGAACTCATGCGGGTGCCTGTTGCAGTTTATTTATTTTATTAAGTTCAAACCTGACCCAGTTTACTGCAATCACGAATGCGACTCCAGTGGAAATCATCATGGCATACCAATTCCACTCTACTGGTTTATCCAAAATAAAACTGAAATAAAGCGCTAAGGGCGCAGAAACTCCCAAAACCCGGACCGTGGTAATTACCAGTACAGGAATACCTTTGCCCAGCCCCTGCATTACACGGCCGCAGGATATCGCTATTGCCACAAAGGGATACACCAGAGTCATTAATCTCAAAAAACCAACAGATACATCAATTATTTCTGTATCCTGTGTAAATAGTGCAGAAAATACCGGTGCAAAAAAGTAAACAAAACCAGAGGAACAAAGTGTAATCATAAATGAGCGGGAGATTCCATATTTCACAATGGATTTTAAGGCTTCTATCTTCCTGGCTCCGTAAAACATCCCCACCAGGGTTGTAAGACTGCCCGCAATAGAAAAGATGGGCAGAAAGATCAGCATATCCAGGCGACCGGCAACCTGATAGGCAGCAACAGTCTGAGATGAGTAATGTATTAATATTTTATTAAAAACACCCTGGCCAAGGGCCATAATAATCATGGACAAGGAGGCAGGGATCCCCACTTTAATTATATCCCAGAGAATGACCCTTGATGGTGAAAAATCTTTAAGATTAAATGTGATATAGGCATGCTTTTTCACAAAAAGCATATAAACAAAGATCAGGAATACAATAGCCTGGCAGACGACCGTTGCAAGGGCTGCGCCTTTAATGCCAAGACCAAATCCAATTCCACCATAATTTTCCAATTCAAAAATAAAAATAGGATCTAATATAATATTCAGGATCGTACCAAAACCGGCAACCAGCATGGGTAATTTCATATCTCCTTCCCCGGCAAGAATGGACCTAAAGAAACCTGAGAATACCATAAAAGGCAATCCAACCACAATCACATATAAATAATCCCAGGCCAATTCAAGAATAATTCCTTCTGCACCAAGTTTGGCAAGCAAATCTTTCCCTAATACCAATCCTGAAATTGTAAAAACGATGGCAATTGCTCCAGCCATGACCAATGCATGTTCCGCGCTGTTATCAGCATTTACTTTATTATTATTACCAATATATCTTGCAATGGATGCAGTAACCCCTGAACCCAGGCCCATCGTCAGCCCCAGCATTAAAAAGAACAGCGGCATATTGAATGCTACCCCGGCAATGGCATCGCCGCCCAAGCGGCCAATAAATATCATATCCACCATATTATAAAGCGTGTGGATTCCCATTCCAAACATAATGGGGATGGCAAGTGACCAGAGTGCTTTCGGCGGATTTTCTAAAAAGGATTCCAACCGAGATTCAGACTTAGAATTCAATGCCATAAGCCTGAAATTTACGGGTAATTAAATTGTGGATTGGAAAATAGGATTATGTATTGTTACAAAACGCTGCTGTAAAAAGAACTTTTACCCGCTAACAAAACGGATGATCTATCCCGTCTTTATCTGTAACAGAGGATCCTTCCTTTTCAGGTTCAGACTGAAGATCATGTTTACCAATTGAATCAATAATGCTGGCAATGACGGTTTCCCGCCGAATATTATTTAAAACAGTAATAACAAAAATAGGGTATTCCGCTTCAGGCAGAACTTTTTCCCATTCATCAAACAGGTTTGTTTGATCAAGAAAAGTATCCACATCCGGTTCTTTTTCTAAATTGTCGACCACCCTGTCCTGAAGATTCAGCAGTTTTACACGGAGTTCAGCTTTCGAAAGGCAGTCCAAACTCATTAATCCAGAACCGCATCTTCGTCTACTTTATCGATCTGAGTGTCAGAAATGTATTTATCTGCATATTTTTTATATACGCCAGACTTTACGAATATCTCAAATAATTCCTCATCAATGTGATAATCATTCTTCATATATCCCATAATGCGCATAGCCTGAGATAATTTTTTACCATCCTTGTATGGACGATCCGCAGCAGTTAGTGCTTCATAAATATCGGCGATGGCCATGATTTTGGCCTGGGTAGACATTTCATTACCTTTCAGCCCTTTTGGATAACCGGTTCCATCTAATTTTTCATGGTGACCACCGGCGAACTCAGGTACATTTTTCAACTGTTTCGGGTATGGAAGTTGTTCCAGCATTTCAATGGTGATAACAATATGATCATTGATGATTTCCCGCTCTTCCGGAAGCAGCGTGCCTTTCGGGATATTTAAATTTTTCACCTCTTCCCTGCTGAGGAACGGCTGTGTTTCATCTCCCAGATAAATTTGTTGTTTGGCAATATTTTTTACCCGTTCCTGTTTTTCCGGGAGCATAAATTCTCCGCCAATATTACAGGATTCCAGAAACTGCATATTTTCATCGATCTCTTTGATCTGGTCATAATACATCTGATCGAAATTACCCGGGACATTGCCGTTCAGCTGTCGTTTTAAAAAAGCGATCTCAGCGTCACGCTTTAAGATTTCCATGCGAGTCTTGATTAATTCAATACGGTCAAATATTGTTTCCAGTTTGGTGCTTTTATCCACTACATGCGGCGGAGTAGCCACTTTACCGCAATCGTGCAGCCACGCCGCAATGTAGAGTTCATACCGTTCTTCCGGGTTCATGGTAAAATCTTTAAATTTTCCATCTTTTGTATTTTCCAAGGCATCCGCCAGCATCATGGTAATGACCGGCACGCGCTCGCAATGCCCTCCCGTGTATTCAGATTTTTTATCGATCGCCGTTGCAATGAGCTTAATAAAAGCTTCAAAAAGAGTCTTTAATTCTTCAACCAGGCGTTTGTTGGTCAAAGCAACAGCTCCCTGAGAGCTTAAAGATTCAACCTGCTCCTGCATAATTTTATCAAAACTGATTACATTACCCTGTTCATCCCGGGCATTGATAAGCTGCATGGCGCCAATGATCTCATTCTCATGATTTTTCAGCGGTACAGTCAAAAAGGATTTGGAGCGGTAGTTATTTTTCTGATCAAAAGCTTTTGTCCCTGTAAAATCGAACCCTTTTTTTGTTTCATATGCATCCTGAATATTTACTGTTTCACCAGTAAGGGCCACATAGGCGGAAACATTGCTGTTGTTTGGTTCACCATTGGAAAGATATAGTTTTACAGGATAGTAGGGTATCTCAACTCCGGAGGTGCCGCCCATTTTCTGATTCATGGTATCGTTACTCAGGATTTCAAAACGCAGATTGCCATTCTCATCCACTGTATAGAGTGTTCTGCCGTCAGCTTTGGTGATTCTTGTGGCTTCATCCAGAATCATTTCAAACAACCGGTCGGTATTTTTCTCGGTTGAGAGAGCGACCCCGATCTCACTCAAACGGTGAATTTGTTCCTGTAGATACTTGATTTTATTCTGATCAGTCATATTAAGTTTGTAAAAAGTTATTGACCCTGTGCAAACTGAAATGTACGCTGTCTGTCTGATTGGACACAATTAGATTAGGATGGGATTGACAACAATGGATTAATTTCTGATATGGCCCAAGAGTTTCAATCTCGAATTATAGAATTAACTGATTCCGCTCTATCAGATTCTATTACCGCGGATGCCCTCATCCGCTTAGTGAATGATATAGAGAATCAATCACCACCAAAAGAAATTATTCATTTATTCCTTGAACTGGCTCATTTGCCCAGTGTTGCAAAAATCATAACAGTTGCAGGACTTACAGATGCGTGGCTGAAACAAATCTGCAATTTCATTAGTGAATCTCAATATCATGTAGGCAGTTTACTTAAACAGCGTGCAGATAGATATAGTGATAAAACCGCATTTAAAATGATAAGCGGGGAGAATGTAAACGAACGAACCTATGATCAGGTCTGGTTTGATATTCTTCAGGTCGGAAAATCAATCATTTCTTTCGAACAGCCTGAAAAAGTACCCGTTATTGGATTACTGACTTACAATCAATATCGCGGTGCATTAATTGATCTGGCATGCTTATCCTTTGGAATACGCGTCATCCCTATTCCATTAAATTCAACATCTGATCATTTAAACTTTATTTTAAAACAGGCAGAAATCTCCCATTTATTTATCGGGGGTAAAACCGGAATTCAACTCTGGAACGATGTGCAGGCAGATCATGACATTCAAGTGATTGCATTAGACGCTTCTGAAACCCTGAGAGGACAAATTTCCGATTGGGAATCTTTTTTAGATCGAGGACAGGATTTTCATTTACAGGAACGGCTGGACCTTGTACCCATGGACTGGTCAGTTTCTATCATGTACACATCTGGAACCACGGCAAACCCCAAAGGAATCATTTTTAATCAGGTCAATATTGTATCAAAGCGTTTTGCTCGAGCGCTGGCTCTACCTGAAATTGGTTCTCAGGATACCTTTCTAGCCTATCTACCCCTTTTCCACACATTCGGACGCTATTTTGAATTGTTAGGCAGTCTCTACTGGGGGGCAACGTATGTATTCGCGGAATCTCCTGCTTTCAATTCATTGTTAAAGGATTTTAAAATATCACAGCCTACTGTTTTCATCAGTATTCCCAAGCGCTGGGCACAGTTATACGAAACAATTGAAGAAGGAGGCATCCTCGATGCAGCAGATAAGTCTGTTATTAAATCAAAGATAAATGAGTTAACCGGCAAACAGTTAAAATGGGGGTTGTCTGCCGCAGGATATCTTGACCCTGACATATTTACATTTTTTCAAGATCACGGCATAAAACTATTAAGCGGATATGGAATGACAGAAGCAACCGGCGGAATTACCATGACACCGCCCAACGATTATATTCCTGATTCTGTGGGAAAATCTTTACCCGGGATTGATCTCCAATTAAACAGTGATGGTGAATTATGCCTGCAGGGCTCCTATGTAACAGCAGGATATTTTGATGATGATGATTCTTCCGTTTTCCGGGATGGTTGGTTTCATACTGGAGATATTTTTGAAGAACGTGATGGGCATTACTTCATTCTAGACCGCAAAAAAGATATATACAAGAACAGCAGGGGACAAACGATCGCGCCGCAGAAAATTGAAAATCTTTTCCAGGATTTCGATTTAGTAAATTCTGTTTTCCTGGTAGGTGACGGCAGAGAATTCAATACAGTTTTGATCTGGCCGAATCATGAAAATTCGCTGATTGATTTTCAAATCAAATCTGAACAGGAGATCCGTGATCTCTACAGTGCAATGATCTTATCAGTAAATAATTTCTTATCTCCTTTCGAACGTATAGTCAATTTTGCAATAATCGATCGAGATTTCTCGGAAAGTGAGGGTGAACTCACTCCTAAAAAAACGTTTAAACGGAAAAAAGTACTGACGAATTTTGCCAATATTATCGAACCCATGTATGATCGCAATTATGTACCGATTCATAAAGGGTCGAAGGAAGTCAGAATCCCAAATTGGTTGTTAAGGGAAATTGGTGCTCTGCGCACAGACCTCAGTTGGGATGATCAATGTATTACCATTCGCGGACAATCCAATCAATTGAAATTGAAATGGGATAAAACCAATATTCAATTAGGCGATTTTCTTTACAGTTCAGAATTGGATGTGCTGGATTTGGGATCTGTAATTCAGGCTCCAAGTCTCTGGCTCGGTAATGATGCTTTTACTGCTTTTGTGGGTGATGTTATCTTTCGATTAAAAGAGATTGAGCCATATTCGGATATAAAGGTCAGTGAGAAATCAATCAATTGGGATTTGAATCTTCCGGCAGCAGCTATGGATTCTGGCAAAGGTAATCTATTAAAAAATATCCATATCGCCCTTTGCAAATACCTCTGCAATGATGATTCATTTAATGATACCCTCGTTGAGATTGTTGATGGTGATCGAGAGATTTGGACAGGAGTTATCTTAGATACATTTCTAATTTACCAAGCACACCCAAAACAGCAATTTCGCTTACGTTTGATGGAGGCACTGGCACCTCTCATGTCCGGAAATTTTTTAGTGGCAATGATGAAAAACATCCACGATACATACCGAATTAATAATCCCGCTAAAGCTTTTTCATTTAATATCGCAAGAACCAATGATGAACATTACCAGGGTCTAATTAGCTACCTGAAAAATGCCCACGCAAACATTGATTCTTTAAATAATAAAGACCTGAGTTTTATCCAAACACTGCTATTGATGGTATCAGATTTCGGCATCAAACACCCAACCAGGTACATCTGGGCCCGATCTGAATTAACCTGGTGGCAGATGTCTGATGTGCCAAAACCAATATTCTCTACGGCACAAAAAGCCTATTATGCACTTATAAAAGGATTTAGAGCCTGGGTGGGGCCATCATCGCTGCTCACCGTGGATCGAGAGACAGGTAATGAATATAGCTGGTCTGATGTAATAACATTTGATGAAAATGTACGCGCAACTCATAAGACAAAGATACTAAAAGCCATACAGGAGACTCCCCTGATTCGGGAATCTATTTTTCTTTTTTCATCGAACTTTCTGATTCAGTTAAGTGATATACCTCAAAATGGAATCTGGATCACCCATTTAGGTTCCCGTCATAAAAAACATGTATTTAGAGTTTTGGTTCGGACACAGTCATTGGGGACCTTTAATATTGTATTGAATCTCAATGATGGCTTGGATCGGGATTTTCTGGAGGAGGAAGTAAAATGGCTTATTACCATGGGTTCCGGATACAAAGACCTGCCCCTGGTTGAAACCTTTGGAGGTTATTGGCCGGAACACAACTTGTATACTGAAGAATATATACCCGTCGAAACCTTGACCACCTACCTGGATCGTAATCGGGAAGATATCCTGGATGAAACAAAAATGGATCGATGGCAGATGCGGTGGCTTCATTTTATCTGGAATGGCATACAGGCATACCAGGAATTCTGGACCCGGACTGGATTTCAATATGTCATTCAACCGCCCATACCGGAGAACCTCACCATCCCCCAGCATGATTACGTTACGGGCACACGTCTAATTTCTATTTCAGGGCGAAAAATAATTGACTCTCTGGGTCAATATTTTCTGGATCTTTTTACAGAATACATTGAAAAAACTGAAGAAAAATATCCGGGGTTGAAACATATGTCAGACTGGGAAGTGATATTTACTGCCACCATCCAGGCATTAAAAATAAAAAAAGGCCGGTCTGTTCTGGAGCAGCTCCGAAAAGAATTAACAAACCGCAAACTGCGAAAAAAATTCGAACAGGCTGGCTGCACCCGGGATAGAATAACCCAGTATTTGCACGAGCTGGACCAGTTTGGAGTTTTGACGAAGCCAGTGGTGTTTGCATCACTGCGGTATGAACGATGGCTGGATCTGAATGTGGAAGCGACTCTAAAAGCCCGGGCCTCCATTCTGCAGGAATTATATCAGGACTATGAATTGGATAAAATGCTGGACGAATACCCTGAAACAAGAGTGCGGTTTTTTATGATGACCTGTTTTAAAAATATGAATCAGGAGCTTACCAATGCTTTCCAGCACATCATTCAGGAACTTAGAGAGGGAGATTTGAGTCCATATAATATCCAGGAAAGAATTCAGGGAATCCAAACAAATCTGCCTGTTGATGAAGAAGAGAAATTTTTCCTGGCCAGAATGCTGTTTCCGCATGTGGATGCCGCAGACTATGTGGAACTCATTTCTACGTCGCACGGGGATGTGGACAGTTTAAATCTTGTCTATCAGACAGAAGGCAAAGATGGCCAGATATATAAAATCCGTCCGCCTTTATTACCCAAAGAAATTGCCCGGTTTCACACCCTGTTATCTGACGCTTTGTTAACCGGCACATTTACCAGCCAGCATGAATTCCTTTTGATCTTTAATGCCAGTAACAGGCTTGCAGGGGGACTATACTGGAAAAACATGGATCCGCACCGGGTTCATTTAGAGTGGGTTGCTATTGGAGATCATTATCGCGGGATTGCATTGAGCATGAGACTATTATATGATTATTACGAACGAATGCGTCAGCGTGGGATCAAAGTAATCACGGTGGGTTTTTATCTGGAGAATTTCTTTTTTAAACAGGGATTTGAAATTAACAAACGATACGGAGGACTGGTGAAATTACTGTAAGTTGCCATTTTGTAACGTTATTTCTAATAGAGCATTAAAAATATAATAACACCAGTTATTGATACATAAAGCCATATCGGTAATGTAATTCTGGCAATTTTTTTGTGCCGCTGCAATTGCGACATCCAGCCGCGATACAATGTGAATAAAGCGATCGGAACAATTATTGCAGCCAGGACGATATGGGTAATTAAAATAAATAAATAAATGGACGTAAAGTCCCCAGTATAGGTTTTGGGGCCAGTTTTAAACCAGTGGTAGATAACATAGCTAACCAGAAACATCGTTGATGTTACAAATGACATTATCATCACTTTACGGTGCTGTTGTTTTTTTTTCTGTCTGATCAATACAAATCCACAGATCAGCAGCAGGGTTGTAATTCCATTTAAAGCTGCATTTACTCTGGGCAAAGCGGAAACATCAATGGCTCCCGTCGTATCTGCGGGTCTGGGGCCCAGAATTAAAAATGCCACAGCCAAACTGACTACAGCCGAAAGAATATATATGATCCGGGACCAGAACTGATCGTGGTTTACCATAAGAAATTAATAGAGTCCAAGATAATAATGACAAACAAGGCTGGTAGATAGATTACAGACACATGTAATAATAGCTTTACATACTACGTGTTGAAAGAAAAAGAGGGAATAGTTTTGACCATAGGAAGTATACTTTTTTAAAATAAGTATCCTTTTTGGATAAACCAGTTGGCCCCCAGTCCAGGAGGTTCGCAGAAACGATAACAAGTAAGACTGTTTTTAATTGGTACAAATCATCTGAATAATATCAAATTAAGTCACCGAAACTATTTAAATATCCTGGTTGTTTTTTGAAAGATTTATAATATTTACTATCAGTCATTTTCATTAATATTCGCTCTTAATTTAACCACCAAATCACAATATTCATCATTACACAATAATATATTAATGGCATTAAACAGGATCGATCCGGGCACCCGATGCACCATCCGTGAAACGGGAGAAAAAGGCATTCTAAAAAAGATCTATTTTTATCCCACCAAATATGAAATAGAATTTCCTGATGGAAAAATAAAGCATTATTCTACTCAGGATTTGGATATTGATGGATTGGAGCGACCTGCTGTAAAAAAAATAGTATCCGATATTCCTGGCAATGGAATCGGGGAACGGTGGACAAACTGGGAACCGTTTAAAGGTGAGAGTTGCGTCAAACATTATTTCTCCACCTCCAAGGAAATTATATGGGATATGCTTACTTCCCTAGAAATGTATAATGTTTGGTTTTACGGGATCCAGCGCGCTTTACCCGTCTCAGCTGAATTCCGCTATGTCCATCGGTTTTCATTCACTTATTTTAATTTGGAGCCGGGGGCTTATTTTAAAATTCGGCCTAGAACCATCGCCCCATACTTTAAATGCAGGATAATGACATTGGAGAAGGAAAAAGAATTTGGATTCAGATTCAAAACATCGCCTTTCTACAGCGAATACGTGCAATTCTCCATAGAAGAAACGGAATTCGGAGTCTGGGTAACATGTAGACGGATCTCAAAAGGATTATTTTCCTTTTTATCCCAATACAACTGGCCAGCAAAATCCCGGATCTTGCAACAATTGGATACCATTGTACCAAAAGTGGAATTTGGCGAAAATGATGAATCAGCGACAGATATTGGAACCGACAGTCAATTTGACGGATTCGCCACAAAGCAGGATTATATTGATTTCGCCATCAACATGGGTATGGAAGGGAATATGGATTATATCAATTCAATTTCGGAAAAACCTATCCGTGGTATGGCTAAAGCAGGTGTTGTAAAAGCCAAGAGAACTGGTGTGACTCCTCCGAAGCCGGAAAAACCAGCCGGGGGGTCGGCCCCGCCCGCCAGCGGTGGGGGATTGGCCGCACTTTCCCAGGAGGAGATGGTGGCTTATTTGGTCAACAAAGGTCTTGATGGCGATATGGATACTGTAAATGGCTATCAGGATAAGAGTACCCGTGGTAAAGCCAAGGCAATGATTGTAAAAATTAAACGAGGTACAGTTGAGCGTCCGTCCATGCCGGAAATACTTGATGCTACCAGTCCACCACCCAATGAAGGTGAATCGGAAGAACAATTGATGGAACGGTTGATTACTGTAGGCCTTGATGGCAATATGGATGAAATCAACGCTCTGGAGAATAGAGTTTTACGCGGCAAAATTAAAGCTGCTATTGTGAAAGCCAAACGGGCACAGAAATAATCATGCCTGAAACACAAAAAAATCCTCTGACTAGGGCCCAGGTTATTTCAATGATTATCTGTACTCTGCTGCTCTTGGTTTATGTGACGATTGTAACATGGGTTCTTTAAGAAGTAATAATGGAATGGTTTACCCTGAAATGGCTGATGCAGCACTTGGAATGGGCAGTAGCACTCCTGCTGGTTGGATGTATAATCCTTTTTTTCTTCCCCATCCTGCTTGGATGGCAATTAAGACAGGATGAAAAAAGGGAAAAAGAGAAGATCCATTGATCCATGGACTCTTTCCCTTTTATATCCATTCTGGTCCTTGTGTTTGCGGTAGTGATAATCGGTGAAATGATGAAACTTAAAAAAGAGGTTCGACGCCTCACCAAGTTAAGCCAGCATTTGAAAGATGATATAGAAAAACAAAAAGAAGAGTTAACGCAGGGTCAATAAATTAACTTTTGATTTTGCCCTGAGTCTGGGAAAAGAAATAAATTCACAGTTTGTTGGGAACAAAAATGACATATAATAAGGAAAATAATAGAACAAAACAGGAAGCCAGCCGGGTTTACGTCCTGTTTTATTCCTTTTTCTTGATTCCCTTCATGATCGCTATCTTTGGCGCAGTATTTTTCCTCCTTTTCAGGTTTATAACCTTTGAAACTGATGATGCTTCTGAACTGTTGAACCAAGTGAAAATTGGGTCTGCATCTAAGCGGTGGCAGTCCGCTTTTGAATTGTCTAAAGTCTTCAATATACCTGAAAAAATCCCTACTGATCCATCCTTCAAAAACCAGATGGTATCCGCATATAATCATTCTATACACGATGATCCTCTTGTTCGAGCTTACCTCGCTCTAGCTATGGGTGTTACTCGTGATAAGTTCTATAGTGATGCACTTTTAACAGGCCTCGATGATGAAAACCGGGAGTCACGTCTTGCTGCAATACAAGCTATTGGCATGGTTGGTACAAAAACTGCCACAACACAGCTTCAGGAATTAGCTTCTAAATCTGATTACTCTAATGAGCGTCTTGCAGCCACTATTTCTCTGGGACTGATCGGTGATGATGAATCAATTCCTTTACTTCAGAAATTATTGGATGATGAAGAACCTAACATTCGATGGGATTCAGCCATCGCATTAGCTAAAATGGGAGATAAATCCGGGGCCTTTATTATTGCCAATCTATTAGACAGGAATTATCTAAATGCTTTCCCTGAAGTGGATGAAGTAGAAAAAAATCAGGCAATTATGATTGCCATCAAAGTCTCATCACAATTAAAAGATGATCGTTTTGTAACAAATTTGGTTGCATTAGCTGAGTTCGACGTAAATTTAAAAATTCGGGATGCGGCGATGAAAACCCTGCAAACTACCTATAGCGTAGTCATATAAATTCAAATGAGCGAAGAAAAAATAACTCCAGAAGCTTCTGTCGGTTCATCAACGAAAGATTCCAGTAATAATACAAGAATCGGAAGACGAGGGTTTTTTACATGGCTATCCTTAGGATGGATAGCCTTTGCTGGAGCAACAGGTGGGTTTTTTACTGTCATGATCCGGTTTCTATTCCCGAATGTATTATTTGAGCCGCCTCAAACATTTAAAATTGGCTTTCCGGATGATTATTCAAAAAACAGTGTTGATATTAAATTTAAAAAACAGTTTAATGTTTGGGTTGTTAGAGATGATGAAAGCATATTTGCCCTATCAACTGTTTGTACCCATTTAGGCTGTACACCAAATTGGTTACCGACTGAGGTAAAATTCAAATGCCCATGTCATGGAAGTGGATTCCGAATGACAGGAATTAATTTTGAAGGGCCAGCTCCGCGCCCTTTGGAAAGATATAAAATATCCTTAGCTAATGATGGTCAGATTCTTGTAGATAAAACGAAAAGTTTTAAATGGGAAAAGGGAGAATGGGAGAACCCTGATTCTTCACTGATAGTTTAATTATACAATTGTATTAATATGGCAAAAGAAAATAAGCAAAAATCATTTTTAGAACGGATGGGTGAATCGCAGGTATGGAAATCAATAATTAGATCAGGAGTGCCAAAAACACGCCGCCAAAGAATGCATGCGATTCTGGGAAGTGTTTTCCTGCACCTGCACCCTGCCAGGTTGCCAAAGCATGCCGTTAAAGTAGGGTACACGTGGTGTATGGGCGGATTATCCTTTTTCCTTTTTGTCCTGCTTACAATTACAGGTATTTTGCTCATGTTCTACTACAGACCAACTGTAGAATATGCTTTTACGGATATCATTGATCTAACAGAGCAGGTTCCTCTTGGAATGATGCGTGAACTACACCGTTGGGCAGCCCATGCTATGGTGTTAATTGTCTGGTTGCACATGCTCCGTGTCTTTATGACAGGCTCTTACAAACCCCCTCGAGAATTCAACTGGGGTGTGGGAGTTTTATTAATGACCATGACTATGTTTCTTTCTTTCACTGGTTATCTACTACCCTGGGACCAACTGGCTATCTGGGCTGTTACAGTGGGAACAAATATGGCTCGGGCACATCCCTTTATTGGACATGAGGGCCCTGGAGCATCTCTCTTGGCTATTGGCGACATCAATTTAGTACACAGTGGGTCAGATGTAAGGTTTGCCTTATTAGGCGGAAGATTTGTTGGAGAAGCAACCCTTTTACGGTTCTACGTATTGCATTGTATTGCTATCCCATTCATTATGATGATATTTATGGCAGTACATTTTTGGCGTATCCGAAAAGATGGTGGTATATCTGGACCATTATAGAAATTAAAGGATTTATATACCTTGATTGATACATTTAAATCTGTAGTAGATACATTATCAGCACCTACGATCAGTTTTACAATTCTTACAATTCTAACACCACTGGTTTTTCCACCAACGGATAGATTAGATAAAATTAGTCGAAAACTAAAGATCCATCTGTTATGGACTAAGGCTGGTTGTATTTTTGGTCTTTCTTTAATCACATTCTTTTTCATTATTGGTTATTTAGATCCTAATTTTAATATTACCCTTACAAAACCAGATAATTTCCCTATCGTGTTACTGATATACTCTATGTTCTTTTTTATCTGGCTTGCGATGCATAAGGCCTATCAGAATGATGAAAGGATTGAGCAAGGATTAAAACCAAATGAATATAACGATCCGGATGATAAAGTACTTGTTTGGCCGGATTTGGTATATATCGAATTTATCGCATTGATTCTTTTTATGGTTTTTCTCATTGTCTGGTCCATTTTAGTAGCTGCTCCACTTGAAGAGCCCGCCAATCCTGCTTCAACCCCCAATCCATCGAAAGCACCCTGGTATTTTCTAGGCTTACAGGAAATGCTGGTATACTTTGATCCTTGGATAGCAGGTATCATTTTACCGATGTTCATTATAATTGGTATGATGGCAATTCCATACATGGACATCAATAAAAATGGAGATGGTTATTATTCATTTAAAGAAAGACGTATTGCTATTTTCATTTTTATGTACGGATGGTTAATCCTATGGCTTTTTCTCATTGTCATCGGCACGTTTTTTAGAGGACCAAACTGGAATTTTTTTGGGCCATTTGAATACTGGGACCTCCATAAAGTTGTTGCTTTGAATAATGTGAATCTATCAGAATATTTCTGGGTAAAACTATTAAATACTGGATTACCAGAAAATATAATGCTACGCGAGTGTATGGGTTTTATTGCTGTATTTTTCTATATGTTTATCCTACCAATCGTACTCGCACAAACCTTGCTAAAAGATTTATTCGAAAAACATGGTCCAGTGCGTTATACTTCTCTGATGGTATTAGGACTCACAATGTTCGCCTTACCCATTAAAATGTATCTAAGATGGATATTTAACCTTAAATACATTATTGCAATACCTGAGTGGTTCTTTAACATATAGTTTTAATAAATGCTTAATAACGACGAAAGATACTGGGACATTAACCTCTTAAATAAGTGGTTTGCTATATCTTCAGTTGTTTTCCTTGCAAGTATGGTCTGGACCTTCATTGATGATAATGATGATGAATTCAAAGAATTCCAGAAAGAGTTTCGAAAGCTCGAGATTGAAATTTCCGAGGCAAAACTTGGAAAAGAGCTTGAAATTATTAAATCTGAAAGAATTGATTATGAGAAAAGGCTCGAAATTGCACAAAATAACTTTGAAAATTATATAGAAGAACTTGACAAACTTGAATCCAAGTTAAAAACACTCAATGGGAAGTATTATAACGATAATATGATATACCAGGGGCAAAAAGCTGAAATTGATGCCCTAAAATACCTTGTCGAAACAGATAACGCACATGGGGGGCATGATTCCTCGTACGGTATTAAATATACTAAAGAAAAAGAACTTCTAGATTCATACAGAATTAAAAAAGAATCAACTGAAATTGAAATAGGCACTACTGAACAAAATATCAAAGAATTAAAATCAGATTTAAAACAAAAACAGAGTGAGTTGGAAGGATTCACGAAGAAAGCTGATCTTTTAGAGAATAAATTGTCAAAGATTGATCGGGAAAAAATGAGTTTCGCTAATAAAATTGCGGATTTTGTGCGAGACTTGCCAATACTTGACTTTATGGATCCATATTACAAAGTGAATCAAATCGTTGTTTCCGAGGTTAAATATGATGTGAATTTTGCTGCTGTCCCAAAAGTGGATCGTTGCACAAGTTGTCATCTTGGCATAGATAATCCAGATTTCTCTGATGCACCGCAGCCTTATACAACCCATCCTAATCTGGACCTCTATATCACATCTGATTCACCACATCCTATGAATAGTTTTGCTTGCACAAGCTGTCATGATGGACGGGGTCGTGGAACTACTTTTATATCATCGACACATACTCCAAATACTGATGAAGATAAAGAACGCTGGAAGGAAGAATATGATTGGGAAAAAATGCATCATTGGTTACGACCAATGCTGCCAACACGGTACACACAGGCAAGTTGCTTTAAATGTCATACGAATACAAGTGATCTAGCCGGTGGTAAAAAATTGAACTTTGGCCTGTCACTGATTGATGCTGCTGGCTGTAATGGTTGTCATAACAACGCAAATTGGCCAAGTCTGGCAAAAACCGGTCCCGACCTCAGAAATATCAACAAAAAATTGACAAAAGATTGGGTCGAAAAATGGATTAAGAATCCAAAACATTTTCGCCATAATACTCGGATGCCAGCTATTTTCGAACAGGAAAACCAAGAAAGCCCTGAAGCCTCCGCGTATAATGATGTTGAGATTGCAGGAATCACGGAATATCTTTTCAATAATAAAGAAATAAATCGGGGGAAAAATAGTAACCGATATATTGGAAATGCAGAGAATGGAGAAAAATTATTTAACGCTATTGGCTGTATGGGCTGCCACGTTTCCGAAAATGATCCATTATCTGCCCCATTAATAAGTAATTATGAGAACCTAACAAAAGTTCATGGCCCAAATCTGATCGGTCTTGGCTCAAAGGTCACAGCTGAGTGGCTGTATAAATGGCTAATGAATCCTCAGGAATATATGCCAACCACAAAAATGCCTAACCTTCGACTTTCGCCTGACCAAGCAAAAGACCTAACAGCTTATTTATTAAACAATAGGAATAAAGAGTTTGAAGATTCACCATCACATAACTACGATCCATCAGTGCTTGAGGATCTAACTGTCAACTGGTTTAAAAAATCTAACCCTGAGAAATTTGCAATGGCAAAAGCAGAGAAAATGGATCAACAAGAAAAACTGAATTTTATTGGTGAAAAAAGTATCCGACATTATGGATGCTTTGGCTGCCACCATATAGACGGATTTGAAAATGCAAAACCAATCGGTGTAGAAATAACAGAAGAAGGATCTAAACCAGTTAATAAATTTGATTTTGGACTTTTTCATGATATCGATCATACTAATTATGCCTGGATTGAAAATAAGCTTAGAACACCTCGGATATATGATAGAGGCAAAGAAAGCAAACATTTAGATCTTTTAAAAATGCCTAATTTTTACTTCTCGGAAGAAGAAATAGAAGCAATTACAACTGCAGTTTTATCGTTTAATGCCGATAAAGTTGGTGAACCATTGCTTGCCCATCTAAAAGAACCAGACATTGTTAAAAATGGTCACCGTCTTGTTAAGCAATATAATTGTCAGGGTTGTCATCAGATTGCAAACCGAGGTGGTCAACTTGTCAATATAATAAGCGCTCCTGAATATGCTCCACCAAATCTTAACTCTGAAGGCAGAAAAGCGCAGCCAGATTGGTTACTATCATTTTTTAATAATCCATCTATTATAAGACCTAACTTGCAGGTAAGAATGCCCAGCTTCCATCAAATCCCCGATAAAGAATGGAATACAATTATTCGTTATTTCCAATATATTGATAGCGAAAAGATTAGCTATAGGGGAGAATTCGCTTTTGATAATAACTCCACAGAATACCATGCCGGAGAAAAACTCCATGAACTTGGTGCCTGTAACAATTGTCACTTTTATGGTGAAACATTCCCAACGCAGGAGGCATCTACCTGGGCACCAAATCTGGCCATGATGAAAGAAAGGTTAAATCCAGAATGGGTGAAGGAATTCCTCCGTGATCCTCAGGCCATTATGCCGGGAACTAAAATGCCTGCCCCATATTTGCCTGATAAGGATATACTCGCCATGGATGGAGCTGAGAATGACTGGGGCAAGGAACTCGTAAAGCTAGGTGGTGATTCAACCGCAATGCTTAACGGTCTAAGAGATTATATGTGGAATATAAAAGGCAAAACCAATATTGACGATATTATTAAAGAGTATTTTGACGAAAACGGCTACGAATTCGCTGGTGATGAGGACGACTTTGAAGATGATGAAGACTGGTAGCAAACCTTAAACTCGGATTTAGATTAAAGGGAGAGCCCTGATTTCTCAGGGCTTTTACTTTTAATCGTTTTCTTTTATTCCATTAACAAATCTATAGCATTTTTCACCTGCCCTGTCTGCCATTTATCACCCTGCCAGGAACCAAGTACGACCCGATCTGGTCCAATCAGCACAGAACTTAGTGTATGACCAATCTTTCCTTCTTCCACACCCCAAAAATCACCGCCAGACTGTTTTATTAAAGTATATACATCCTCTATTCTCCCTTTGCTGGACCAGACATACCAATTATTATGACCTAGTATGGTTGAACCGTAAAATTCTTTTAAAACAGTTGGAGTATCATACTTATAGTCAAAGCTGACCATGATGAAATCAATATTCTCATTATTTGAAAATGAATCTGCGAGATAGTTATTTTTTATGACTACCGCCGGACACATATTTGGCATGGGACAACCGGTAAAAATAAATGAAATAAACCTGTATTTACCATCTGAATCCGATAATTGTATCAATGAACTGTCCAGATCCAATAAGGTTACATTATCCAAAGTTTGACCTATTCTTTTCACAGAATATTCATCATCAAAAAAACTCTCCTCTTCACCCGGTAAAATGCCCCTTCCCACAGTTTTGAAATTCCTTGCAAAAGCAAAGGTATCCAACAATACAAATTCAAAATGAACACTGTCCCCGATCACAAGGTTGGTTATCTCGTCTAAATCAATAATCTGAAAGGGCATGACCATGGGCATCATGAGGTTTGGAATTGTATCGTGGGCAATAGTGATTTTCATGGAATCAGGTAAAATTCCATAAATCGTTCCTTTGACAGGATATGCTTTTTCCGGTGAACTGCAAGTCAATGAGAGAAATAAGACAAATAAATAAAGCGAAATTCTCATTCTTGAAATTAGGCAACAAAAAAGGCGGAGAATCTCCGCCTTTTTATAAACCTTTTTATTACGGTTTAATTATTTCTTTTTCGGACGAGTAAAGGTGAAATCCTGTACCGTTTCACCATCCCCAATTTTTACTGATGCTGACAAAGGTTTCTTTTTAAATTTTTCCTGCCAGCAGACCACCTCATAGGTTCCTGCAGGCACACCGTCAATTGAGAAATTTCCTTCCTTATCCGTAATAGCAAAATAGGGATGATCAGAAACCAGAACCCATGTTTTCATCCAGGGGTGGACATCACACTTGATATAAAATGGATCCACTTCTGCTTTTGAAAATGTAGATTTCTTTTCTTTCACCACTTTTGGCATGGCAAAGTTGAATTCTTTATTCACTTTTGGCATAGAGTGGATATTGTGAAGTGTCGCATCACTGTTTTTAATTAATAACTGCTGACCAGCTATCATACCAAAAACATGGGGTTCATATACACATCCTTTCTGATCAAGAATAGTCGGTTCAGAAGGAACACCCTTTGAATAGGATACGTCTTTGATATAAACAAGCGCTTCTTCCATTGAACCATCTGCAGCCATTTTAAAATTCTCATTGTAAACAGTGCCGGAATGAGCAGCACCACATACGGGATCGGCATCCATTCTCAACCTTTTTTTCTTTGGCGGCTTGCCATCGTATTTTACATGACCTTTTAATGTTCCGGCTTCAATAAATAAGGCAGACACAAAAAACATAATGCAGGTAAAAATTATTTTTCTTTCTTTCATGGTATATCCTTTATACATCTGATCAACTAGGGCAGCAAATTTACCGGTTTTTATTCTCTATTCAATAATGTAATTGGACGGATAATCTTATGACATTATGTAATTGATTTGGGTAGTTTCTCAGCCATTATTTAAAAATATAATAAAGAATTTCAATGTATATCTTCATGCTGACCTGCTATGGATTTATGTTGCTCAATGTAGTAAACATTGTATTAACAGGATTGATGGGACTTTTTAATATTACAATTTTCGGCGCAACCCAGATGCGTTTTTCCTTATTTATGATATTGATATTCCTGATTACCGAAATAATCGTAATGTATTTTTTTATCACTACTGGCAAAAGTATTAAACAGGCTATTGAGAGTGGATTGGGTCAAAAAATTCTCTGGGACCGGGAGAAAATATTAAAAATGAAACTTTTCCCACACCTGATGTTGACCATAATGTTGTTCAGCACCTGGTTTATTTTATGGGGTGCAGTTGATAATAATCACCAATTTGGGATCCTACATAAACCCCTATTTTACCTGGCCTTCTTTCACCATGGTTGGACCCTGATAATAAAAAATCGTTCCTTCCAGGAACAAATCAACATTATTTCTGAACTTAAACAGGTAGAAGTAAACTAGTGTATTATGCCGCAAAAGGGCTGGAGCTTTTAGGCATGACTCTCATCGGTGTAGGATTCATAATTGAATTTCCAAAACTCATGAACCCTCGATTGCTATTATCGGGTATTATTTGTTTTGCAACAGGATGGGTTATTGAAAAATACGTTCTGGACTAAAAATCAGGTCTGGTTTTTTAACTTACTTGCGTAAATTATTAGTGTAATATACCTTAATTGTCATGGCCAGAATATACAATCATTTAAAAGGGATTCCGGAACTGCCGGATACACCCAATATTAAGAAAAAACGGCCGAAAATGATCGCTGTTGTTGATGAGGATAATTGTACTGGATGTCAGGCCTGTGTTCCCTTTTGTCCTGTAGATTGTATAGAGTCCGTTGCTAAGGATAAATATGATTTCCCTGCTATTCCGCCAGTCCAAGTAAGGTTTGATGAATGCACGGGATGCCAAGTATGTGCCCGAGTATGTACAAAAATGACCTGGGATGCAATTCGGATGTTGAATACTGATGTTTTTGAAGCAAATTACGACCTAACTATTAGTTAATTTTTAATTATTTATCACAAGAATTACAGGAGTTGAGCGATTGAGCTACGATTCTCACCATAAAAAAGAGAATTTTATTCAGAAATATATTTTTTCTGTTGACCATAAAATTATTGGCTTACAATACGGCATTACATCCTTATTGTTTCTATTATTTGGTTTCTCTTTAATGCTGATAATGAGATGGCAGTTGGCGTACCCAGAAACACCAGTTCCATTGATTGGTAGTTTATTGGGAGAAACTGGAATCCTTCTGCCAGAAATTTATAATTCACTTGGAGCCATGCATGGCACCATCATGATATTTCTGGGTGTTGTACCACTTGCTGTAGGTGCATTTGGAAATTACATTGTCCCATTACAAATTGGTGCACCTGACATGGCTTTCCCGAAGTTGAATGCTGCCAGTTATTGGTCTTTTTTTGTTGGTGGTGTGATCATGATCGCTAGTTTCTTCACCCCTGAAGGCACAGCACGATCAGGATGGACTTCTTATCCTCCCTTATCTATTTTTGAGTCAGGGCAAACTATGTGGCTTCTAGGAATGGTGTTTTTGATCACATCATCCCTTCTAGGATCAATTAATTTTATTGTGACCATAGTTCAACTCCGGGCTCCTGGACTGTCATGGTTTAGATTGCCTTTCTTTGTATGGGCTCAGTTTGTGACTTCTTTTTTACTGGTTTTAGCTTTTCCGCCGTTGGAAGCCGCTGCTGTATTACAACTTATGGACCGAGTCGCGGGGACCAGTTTCTTTTTACCTAGTGGTCTGGTATATGCTGGCAGTGTTGTGGACGTATCTGGTTCAGGTTCTCCACTATTATGGCAACATTTATTCTGGTTTCTAGCTCACCCTGAGGTATATGTGTTAATTCTCCCGGCCATGGGTATTGTGGGTGAGATACTGGCAAATAACACTCGTAAGCCTTTATGGGGTTATAAATCGCTGGTCTATGCAACCGTCTTTCTAGGATTTATGTCTTTCATTGTCTGGGCACATCATATGTTCCTTACTGGAATGGGAACCACTATGAGTGCTTTTTTCCAAACTACAACAATGATTATTTCAATCCCGTCTGTTGTTATTTTAACATCTTTTTTCATCTCCCTTTGGGGCGGATCAATCCGGTTTAATACTCCTATGCTTTTTGCACTAGCATTTTTACCCATGTTTGGTATAGGAGGCCTTACTGGTTTACCGCTAGGGTTTGCAGCATCTGATATCCATCTCCATGATACCTACTATGTAATCGGACACTTTCACTATGTGGTAGCACCAGGAACAATTTTCGGGCTTTTTGCAGGAATTTATTACTGGTTCCCTAAGGTCACAGGTCGAAAGATGAGTGAAGCCCTGGGTAAACTTCATTTCTGGCCATCCCTTGTCTTTATGAATGGTATCTTCATGCCCATGTTCATTCAAGGACTTGCAGGCGTTTCTCGTCGTCTTTGGGATGGCGGCCAGCTTTACGCTCATGCTCAGGGTGTGCTCCAATGGAACGAGTTTATGTCTATCTCAGCATTTTGTCTGGCAGCAGCTCAGATTCCTTTTATACTTAATGTATTAATGTCATTATTTAATGGGCAAAAGGTAGACCGAAATCCCTGGGGTGCAACCACAGTTGAATGGTCTGCTCCTTCACCACCATTACCACATGTTAATTTTGAAGAACCTTTGGAGATTTACCGTGGCCCTTACGAATACAGTGTTCCTGGGGCCAACAAAGATTTTTCATCGCAAACTGTTAAATAAAAGGATCATAAAGTGCAGGTACCATATGTTGTTGATGAAAGACCCGATACTGGACTGATTAATTCAAAATTAGGGATATGGATTTTCTTAGCGTCCGAAGTGATGCTCTTTGGAGGCCTTTTTTCTGCTTATGTATTTCTACGGATGGCGGCACCAGAAGGCGATTTTGCCTATTGGGGTTCAAAATTAAGTATCCCAATGGCAACTGTAAATACACTTGTTCTAATTACTTCCAGCGTAACTGTAGTTTTGTCTTGGGCTTCACTAAAATTGAAAGATTTTGAAAAATATAAGTTATATATGGGGCTAACTCTTCTTTGTGCTTCAATCTTTTTAGTAATAAAATATTTCGAATACACAGGAAAATTTCACCATGGGGTCTATCCGTCTTCCAGCACCTTCATGGGAATTTATTTCACCCTTACTGGTCTCCACGGATTACATATCATTGGCGGTATAATCGTAATGGGATATATGTGGTTACCAATTGGATCAAAACTATGGGAGACTGATCCAGAACATTTTACTAATCGAGTAGAGAATGCGGGACTTTACTGGCATTTTGTGGATCTAGTCTGGATTTTCTTATTTCCGGTTTTATACCTGCTTTAGGAGGATTAAAATGAGTGGACATGGTACAGAATCTATCCAAGAACATATAAAGGTTTATTTAACCGTTTTTGGCGCTCTTGCGGTATTGACTATTCTTACTGTAACGGCCAGCTATCTGGATGTGTCTAGTTCGGAAGCAATCTTCTTGGCATTAACGATCGCTACCATAAAAGCAAGTCTGGTTGCGGGGTATTTTATGCATCTTATTACGGAAAAACAGACAATTGTATGGATATTGATCCTAACATTTTTCTTTTTTCTTGTACTCATGTTCTTCCCTTTAATTACAGTTACGGACCAAACCGGGGTCTAAACATGATCTCTCTAAAAACATTCCATCTTTTTTTCATTATTGCATCCATAATAATCATCACTTACTATGGATTGTTTGAACTTATAACACCAACAAGCCCTGGAAATGTATCCTATATTTTGAGTGGACTTTCGTTTCTAATTTCAATTGTATTAATTGCTTACAGTGTTTCAATCGTGAAAAAGTTCAGGGAAATCTGAATAATGAAGCGAATTATCATAATATTACCAACTTATGTTCTGTTTTTTATGGCTCCGGATATAATTTCTGCCTGTGCCACATGTTATGGTGCACCCGATGCACAAGCAACCATGGGCATGAATTGGGCAATCATCACTTTGCTTGGTGTAACAGGTGGTGTGCTTGGAGGAATGATAAAAACAATAATTTCCATTTGGAAGAAAACAAAAAAATTTCAACAATTAAATAATTAACTGAGGCATTATCGTTGATTGAACTTCTCCATAAATTTGGCTTACCTATAAACATGTCTGTACAGGGCAGTGGTATTGATGAAGTCAATGCCATCACACACTGGCTTATGCTGGTTTTATTTGTTGGCTGGGGAGGTTTCTTTATTTTGACCTTAATCAAATTTCGTGCATCAAAGAACGACAAAGCAGATTATGATGGTGTAAAATCTCATATGTCATCATTGCTAGAAGCGGCAGTTGCAGTCATCGAAATTTTAGTTCTTTTTGGCTTCGCCTTCCCTATTTGGGCTAATCGGGTGAATAATGTTCCTTCGCCTTCAGAATCATTACATATTCGAATAATTGCACAGCAATTTGCATGGAATATCCATTATCCTGGTGCAGATGGGAAATTCGGAAAAGTCAGGCCAGAATTAGTGGATGAACAGGAGAACCCTATCGGCTTAGATAGAGAAAGTGAAAATGCAGAAGATGATTTTTTCACCATTAACCAACTTCATATTCCAGTACATGAAAAAATCAGGATTGATCTAACATCAAAAGACGTAATCCACAGTTTTGGTCTTCCAGAACTACGCGTCAAACAGGATGCCATTCCAGGGATGAGTATCCCGGTGCATTTTGAAGCAACTATGACATCAGATGAATTTCTTAAAACAACCATCGGCACAGCCCGTCAAGGTCAGGGACTTGAAATTGCTTGTGCACAATTATGTGGATTGGGCCACTATCGGATGAAAGGGTTTTTAACCGTACATAATGAGGAAGATTACCAAGCCTGGCTGGATGAACAGGCAGAATATCTACTTGAATCCGAGGAGGATGACGACTGGTAATACATTATATTTAATTAGCCAGTCCTGAAAAGCCACAAAACTACTGTGGCTTTTTTATTTTCCTGCCTTCCCAGATCCAGTATTCAATTGCCAACGATACACCCAGGCGCTGTGTTGTCAGCCAAATGAAAGTACATAGCAAAACGATACATAACCCAAT